>Ga0307380_10010402_pt1 | contig 11726 bp, 17 predicted proteins | sample UN3MG_FD_202239 | JGI IMG/M metagenome (GOLD analysis project Ga0307380, IMG submission 202239) | Soil microbial communities from Risofladan, Vaasa, Finland - UN-3 | ecosystem: Environmental > Terrestrial > Soil > Coastal area > Acid sulfate soil | place: Finland: Risofladan, Vaasa | collected... | reverse complement strand
GCCCGTCCAGTCCTGTGGGACCAATCAAGGCCCCACAGTCCGAACAAGTCATGGTGGTTCGAAATGAACTGATCGGAATAGCCTTCCTACCGCAGGTACTGCTTTTGTAGGTTGCCATTCCCATCAAGTTACCCAAGGACGCTTCGGAAATACTCTTGCCGAAGAGCCTTGCCATCGCTCTGAAATTGTCGTCACTGTAATAAATTGTCTTGTAGTTCTCGACCAGCCAACGGGATATCTTGTGGTTCCTGTTGTTCCTTCTGTTGGCTTGCCTTTCCAATAGCCTTGCGGACAACTTCTTGTGCTTGCCTCGTTGAGACTGAGCCAGCCGCTTGGCTCCCTTCCGGAGTTCCCTTGGGTTCTCTATCTTTGTTCCGTCCGACAGGGTGAGCAAGGTGTGGAACCCCGGATCTATCCCGACAGCCTTGTCGGTATCCTTGACAGGGAACTTGTGCTCTGCATCGAGCCACAAACAAAGGTACCACCCAGAGGCTCTGCGGACTACTCTTCCGCACTTGATTTTGCCTTCTGGAAGTTCTTGCTTGTGGAACCTTACCTTGCCCAAGCCTGGCATCCCAATGTGGCAACTTTGAGGCGACTTGATCGGGTCGGGAAAGGGAATAGAGGATAGTTCGTTGCGACGCCCCTTGAGGTGCGGCTTCTTGGCTTGCTTCTTGAAGCATCTTTGCCACGATTTGTGGGCTTGTCCTAAAATGCCCTGCAAGGTGTGGCTCGGAATATCCATTCGCTTACTGTGATTGGCGACAAGGTTGACGAAGTCGAACTCCGAGTGGTAGACCTTGTCTTGAGCGTCGTGTTCGATCTTCTTGACAGCCCAGTTCCACAAGCCCGTCAAGTTCCAGAGCTACTGCTTGAGTTGGGCTTCTTGACTCTTACTGGGGCGAAGTTTTAGAGTTCGGACGATCATTTCTTTACTCTTGGTTTGTCCCATAATCTGGTTTGGCACTTGAGATTAGGACATACCCTTACATCAAGTTTCCTTGGTATCCATTTGTGCCCACATTTCTGGCATTCCAAAGTTGGTAATTTGATTGTCATACTTCTATTATACCATAAGCCATACTAGAATCCCTTCCCGTCAGCAAAGTATTTTGAGAGTGCCCCGCCTAACCCCACGACTGAAGTCGGGGGAATGCGGCGGGGAAGATTTGTTCAAGAAACGGAGGATTCCCCGAAGGCTTGGTTAAAAATGGTGTCGAGTCCGCTTTGCACCCTTGGAGATGTCAAATTACCCTTTATCGCTTGAGCTTGTTGAGGAGTCAACAGTCCTTCGCTGGCAAACAAGTCAATCATGGTGGGTAGGGCTGACATCATCATATAGGCAGGAGTTGCCTGAGTTTGCTGTGGTTGTTGTTCTTCGCCTGGTTTCTGTTGTGGTGCGGTGACTACAAGTTTAGCTTGGCTTGGTGGAGCCTTAGCTTCGGGTTTCTTCCCTGGGGAAGGCGGTTGGGGTACCGGGAGTACGCCTGGTGTGGGTGTCTGGGAGGTTGCCGGCGCTGGGAACCCCATCCCCGCCTCAAAAGCTCTCTTGTGCCAATTAGCTCGCATCTTGTATAATAGTTCCTGGCGAGTAGAGTTGGTTCCTACTATGAAGGTGTAATAAGAAGGAGTTTGTTTATGAATACTGAAGGTCAAGAAATCAGTCTCGATATAGAACCCATGGATGACGTCGACCAGGTCTACATCAGTAGCGATGAGATGAAGGAGAGGATCGGAAAAGTGGACGTCAAAGCGGCTGCCATAGAGATTTTGGAGTGGCTCCAGGCGAATGTCGAGCAGTATGTGGATAACCAGAATAATGTGTTTCGGCTGTATCTAGAGGTGTCGGATAGGGTCAAGATGCCGCAATGCAGTGAGTTGAAAGACCTGTATGCTGGAGTGGAGCCTAGTTTACCTGATGACTCGACTCTGGACCACACTTCTGAGCACACCAAGGAGGAAGTGGAAGCCTCGCAACAGGCAGAGGTGGCGATATTAGAGATGTTGGATGCCATCACTGCCAAGATACATGAGGAGATGGTCTTGAACGCCGAGGGGATTGAGAAGCTATTCAAGAGGCTCGTGTTTTTCTACGAGATGACCGGTTATTCCAAGTTGAACGGACCCATCATCCAGGAGATGAAGGGGGTAGTCAAGATCAACGAGTTCATGTTCGATCCTCAACCCATGCAGCTCACAGTGAGTCAACCGGTTGGCAAGATAGTCAACGGCGAGGTGGAGAGGACTGGCGAGAAACGGGTGGTCAAGCAAGTTGAGTGTCCTGCGGCATTCGGTGTCGAGTTGGAGTTAGAGGTGTATCCAGCGAGCCAGCCAACCTCATTGTACTAGAGATTTTTCTTGAGCTCCGTCTCGATGTCGGTGTAGAACCTGAGTTTTTCCTGGGCGAATCTCAGGGACTTCTTCTTACATCCAGAGCATCCACCCGATTTTTGCATGTCTTCTACTTGCTTTGTGAGGGTGCCCATTTCGACACGGACAAGCCCAATGAGCTGGTGAAGTCTTTCTTTACCGTCACTAAGTTTAACTCCGTTCGGCGAGAGGGTGTTTATTCTGTCTTTCGCCATCTTGATTTCGGACTGGTCTGGGTTTTTTCTTCTCTCAAGCCATCTCAGATGCCTTGTTACTCTTTGAAGATTCCATTCCTGCGGTATCATTTTGACCTCCACGCTTATGCTTTATTATTCTTGACTGCCCAACCATTATACTGCTATATTCATGTCGTTTTCAATAAGGAAGTCAATATGATAGATTTAATGAAGATAGTTCCGTCGTGTGCTGGTAAGTTGAACCTGGTGATCGGCCCGAAGTCGTCGGGTAAGACGGCACTGCTGAGTATGCTGGTTCTTAGTGCCCTTTCAAGGGGACAGAAAGGGGTGTGTTGGATGTCGCCGCATTTTCAGCAAGACCGGAAGTTCCTAAAAAACGCTCTTATGGACGATGAGGAGAAAATATTGAATTTAGCGATGGTGGAGTGTCAGTCTTTCGATGAAGCTTACCATACTATCGTAAAAGATGAAGTTAGTATGGTTGTTATGGACGATATTAGAGAGTGTTTCGGGTCGCTAGAGACTCCTTCTAGTCTCCTGGCTGGGCTATTGCTCCAGAAGGGTAGAACGGTGTTTCTCTCTGTTTTAGTGAAAGATGGTTGGGGGCATGATCGATTCAATTATCAGGAGATGTCGCCAACGATTATGAAATCACCAATCAAGAGCAAGAGGTTGATGACTCTCGCCCATAACGCCTTCGTAGTCAGCATGGACTCTGATGCCCTAAAGATCAAGTTAGTGAAGTGCCGGGACAGCTTGGTAGGGAAAGAGTGGGCTATGGATAAAGGTATCTTGGATGATTTTCTCAAGAAAGGGTTGCGATGATCAAGCTTAACTTGGGTTGCTGGGATCATATTCTGAAGGGGTGGGACAACCTCGACTGGAAGCAGCATAACGATAAGATTGTGGTGTGGGAGTGGAATCAGTCGTTACCCTATCCGGATGAGTCGGTCGAGATAGTGCTCGTCCAGCATGTTATGATGTACTGCGATATTGGTAAATATGCTTCCAATCTCAAGGAGATCGCCAGGGTGCTGACTAAAGATGGTGTTCTCATCCTGAAGGAAGACGACAACAGGAACTGGCAATGGAGAAAAATAGGTACTGTGCATAGGACGGGGCAGGTTAGAAGTTCCGTCAATCCCGACCAGATGAAGAAATTCCTGGATGAAGCTGGACTTGAGGTGTCGCCTGCGGACATGAAGGATATTCTTAGGAGACATGGTGACGTGATAAACCGGCAGAATAAGTTGAAGAAGGGGTTTTGTTTCCTATTTGAGTGTAAAAAGAAGTCTTGAAGTATTTAGCATAACGCCGGTTGTTGGAACGGAGGAAACATGAGTCGAGCGATATGCACCACTTGCGGGAAGACTGTTTCTTGGAGCGCACAGCGAGGAAGCCGATTGAACACGTTTCGGCACTTCATGCTGATGAACGCGGATGGAAGCCACGAACGAAAATGTGAAGGCCACCTGACGGCATGGACAGAAAAAGCAGAAGCGCGGATGACCGCGCACTTGCTGGGGCTGGTTGATAGCCGTCCTATTGTGGGTAGTTCCAACACTCAAGATCAGCCATGACTGCCATACAACAGACTCTCGAATTACCGCAAGACGTGGCGAGGCAGTCATTGGCTGCATCGCCTTGTTCGGCTTTTCCTCCTGTGCTGGATGCCTGCTGTGGAAGCCGCATGTTCTGGTTCGATAAACAGGATAGCCGCGCCCTGTTCGTGGACAAACGAAGGGAGACGTATCCAATCGACATCGGAACGCCGGGGACTATCGGACGCTCGCCAATCGTGGTCAATCCTGATATCTTGGCGGACTTCCGAGAACTGCCCTTCCCTGACCAGACGTTTGCTCTGGTGGTGTTTGACCCGCCGCATATTGAGCGGACTGCCGCAAAGGGACTACTCACCAAGAAGTATGGACACCTCGACGGCGACTGGCGCGAAATGCTCCGCGCTGGATTCGCTGAGTGCTTCCGAGTGCTCCGGCCCGAAGGGACTTTGATCTTCAAATGGGCGGAATCCGATCATCCCGTGTCGGAGATACTCAAACTCACGCCACACCGCCCGCTATTCGGGCATCGCAGTGGCAAATCGAGTGCGACCCACTGGATCGCGTTTCTTAAGCCGAACGTTGATTTGAGCGGCGGGCGGTAGCCCGTACACTCGAAATGCTGGTTGGCCTTTTCGGGTCGGCCAGCGGAAAGGAAAGCATGAAGGTGTTGAAGATCATCAGTGAACGAGTGATGAAGGCGGGATACGTCCTCCGGCGCGAACTGTGCGAGAGTCCATGCAAGGGGGAACCGCCCTACGAGTGGACGATGGCCTACACGCCGCGAGGCGAGTACATCGGCGATCCGAAGACCGCGTATCGCCTGTGCGTGAAGCGCGGCATCCAGCCCGAACTGCGGACACCGGAAAGCAACGTGGCCAGCATCGGGTTCAGTGTGAAGGATGGCAAGTGGTACGGATGGAGCCACCGTGCACTTTTCGGGTTCAAGATCGGGTCGAAGGTGAAGAAGGGAGATTGCGGGTACACGCCCCATCCGAAACGTGAACGCGGCTTCGACGCCAAGAATCAGCCCGGAGTCTATCGGCATTACGGTGCATGGACGGCGCGGACGGTGGCGGACGCACGGCAAATGGCGTGCGACTTCGCGGAAGGTGTGTCGTGAAGGCCAACGCCGGGCATGAAGCTCGGCGACAACAGAAACAAGAAGGAGGTTCGCAGTGAAGAAGAACGTTTGCATGATCGTGGCGCTTGTCGCCGTAACTTCGATACCCTTGTGCGCCGATCCGCCTGTCCCGATTGCCTACAGCAACGAGGTAAGGACGGTATTGTGAATCAGGATACTCAAACAGATCCCGGTAAGGTTGTATGCGGTCTATGTGGCTCGACTAATATATGGCATGAGCACAATGTAGGGTGGGATGTCTCCCCTGAAGGGGAGGAATACCAACATCTTGAGCATTGTGGGGAATGCGGAGGTTGGAGATTTCGAATTGATCACTATGACCTGTCGGGTGTCGTAGAAATACATCATGGTCAGTGGCAGAAGAAGGATGGGTATGGTTCTGAGGTATGGTTCTGAATTATAGAATGTTGGCGGATAGCGTTGACACAACCTTTGGTTTGGAGTATATTAACGACATGAAAGTTGAAAAGACAATGTGGATGTGGCGTCAGGTGCCTGGTGGGCTCCTGGAGCGTCGTCTTTTTGTCTTGTAGACGTTTTCAGGAAATCGAAAGCCCGTCCAGGCGATGAGTCTGGATGGGTTTTTTGTTTTATAGGGTCGTGGTCCAATTGGTTGGGCACCGGTCTCCAAAACCGGCTTATGCGGGTTCGAGTCCCGCCGACCCTGCCATTTTGCCGGCGTAGCTCAGTTGGTGGAGCAGCTCCTTCATACGGAGAAGGTCGGGGGTTCGAGCCCCTCCGCCGGCACCATTTTTCTTGACTGTCGACCGATTGTGGTGTACTTATTGAATAAAAGAGGAAAAATGACTAGGGACGAGTTCAGAGAGGGAGTACTCGCAAGAGACGCCGGGAAGTGTGTGGTCTGCGGCGCACTGGCAGCTGATGCTCATCACATTATGGAGCGGAGGCTTTGGCCAGATGGCGGGTACCATCTCGATAATGGAGCGAGTCTGTGTTCAACTCATCATATCGAGGCAGAACAAACCATCCTTTCTTGCGAGGAGATCAGAGAGAAGGTTGGGATAACGTCTGTGTTGACGCCATCAACTCTGTACAAGGGTGAGAGATATGACAAGTGGGGTAACACTATACTCGCAAACGGAATGAGGATGAGGGGTGAGCTTTTCTGGGACGAGTCAGTTCAGAAGGTTCTTGCCGAAGGGGGCGTCCTGGAGCAGTTCACGAAGTACGTCAAATTTCCAAAGATATCGCATTTTCCATGGTCTCTTGGTGTTGATGAGGAGACCGATAGGGTAATGAGTGCGGTGGATATTGCTGGTGTGTTTGGTGGGATGCCGGTGGTAGTGGGAGAGAAACTAGATGGGGAGTGTTCGTCTCTTTATTCCGATCACGTCCACGCCAGGTCCATAGATGGTAGGAACCATTTGTCCAGGAACTGGCTGAAGAGGATGCACGCCTCGATAGCTCACGACATACCTGATGGGTGGAGGATTTGCGGGGAGAACGTTTTTGCCCAGCACTCAATACCTTATGGTAACCTTACGACGTACTTCTATGTTTTTGCCATCTACACTGATAGGAACGTCTGCTTGGGCTGGGACGACACCATGGAGTGGTCTGAAATGTTGGGCCTGGAGGTGGTGCCAGTGATATGGCGTGGCGTGTATGACGAGGAGAAGGTGAGGGGTTGCTACACCGGGCGGTCATACTTTGATGGTTCTCCCCAGGAGGGGTACGTCATGAGGTTGTCGGGACCCATGTCTTTTGGTGGGAGTGGTAGGGGGTTCGCCAAGTTCGTCAGGAAGGATCATGTTCAGACTAGCCATAATTGGATGAACCAACCTGTCGTACAAAATAAACTAAAGGCTCCTGCAGGCGCCACGGTAGCATAATTACTTGTTTTAATCGGTTGGTGTGGTATATTTCTTTTGAAATGGTGGCAGAGGAAGCTCGGGACTGGACTGCTTAAGGCGGGAGGATAAATCCGTTTGCACCGCCGAGCCAGCAAGCCAAACAGACCTAGACGGTGAGCAGGTCAGTGACGGTCGGGTTGGTGCCTAGATAAATGACGGGTTGAAAAACAAAATCCCGGCTACTTAGAACCTGTCGCTGCCATCATTTCTTATTTAAATGGCGTGGGGACATGGAGCAATTCCCATGCTGTGGTTGTAAGAATCTCTGTCTTTTTGATCCACAAATCCCTTGCCATTACAGGTGTTACAAGGCAGCATATGCTCAGTCATTTCTAGGGTGCCTAAGTTTTTCAGTTTCTTGTAGATGAATTTATTGCCATGACATTCTGGGCATGTTCTTGGGGGAACGCTGGCATCGGCAACTTTTTGCGTCTGTTCCTTCACTTTGCCACTTTTCTTGTGTGATGGTGTCCATTCCGCTGTTTTACCTATAGTTTCCCATTGGTATCTCGACATTTTGACTCTGATTTTTCTGGAGGCTTGGGAGTCAGGTATTTCGACTATGCGGAAATCGTTCGGGTCGTATTCTTTAGTCATGTCGCCGGTCAACACAGCTTCCTGCACACTCTCGATAAGATCATCTATTTCCGCCTGGGCTTCCTCTGGGGTGGCGAAGGTCATCGGCTGTGGGATGCCGTCGTTATTCTCCTCTGTCCAGTTATTGATCCATCCCTCGCTGACTGTGTCCTGTTGGACTTCGTATCTAGGCATAGTCTTCTCCTTAATTTCTTCTGCGTAGTATTTCTCATCTGTTGGTGATGACCCCTTTCTGGTCAGATGGTCTTTAAGGAGGTTTTTAAAGAAAAGCGTTGACACTACTGTGAGTATGATGTATAGTGTTGGTGAAAGATTGAAACAGGAGATGTAAGAATATGACTACGAGGCGGAGAGATGATCGCAGGGATGCCAAGCCCGCAGGGGCTTCTGGCCGTGCGACCGCTCTGTAGTCGTTAGGCAAGAAGAGTAGAAACCCGGCGGGCAAAAGTCCGACCGGGTTTTGTGTTTTTGAAGGACGATATGAAGACACTTACTTGCAAACTCTGCGGGAAGTCTATGGGGGAGATGGAGCGGGGGAAGATACGAAACGGGTACGTCATTTTGTGTAACGAGTGTTGGGATCGTGCAGAGATAGCTATTGAGATGGCAGAGATGGCGAGAAAAGGATTTGGCGGAACCAGCACGCCTGATTTTTTGAAGAATATATTTGACGAATTTGGTAAGGGATGATTTTTAATGGGACCGTGGCGGAATGGCTAGACGCACCTGCCTGTCACGCAGGATATTGGGGGTTCGATTCCCCTCGGTCCCGCCACGTTTGAGGTTGATGTCCCGGTAGCTCAGTTGGATCAGAGCGACGGTTTCCTAAACCGTAGGTCGCCGGTTCGAATCCGGCCCGGGATACCATAGTTGCTCCCGTGGGCCAATGGATCGGTCGCCTGGCTACGGACCAGGTCTATGCAGGTTCGACTCCTGTCGGGAGTACCAATTTCAGAAGGAGGAGTAGTGATGGCTCTAAAGATGTACATATTACTGAAGGAGTTTATGGATCCTGGTCACATGGCTTTGTCAGCCGCTCACGCCTCACTGGGCGGATACCTATCTCTCAAGGATCAGAATCCTTTGATGGAGGAGTGGGTGAAGACTTCATTCAGGAAGGTAGTATGCAAAGTCAGTGACGAGGAGTTCGAGAAGGCGAAGACCTATGGTGAGTCCGGTAAGGACTATAGGGTGATGACAGAGTCGGCTTTCGACAATGCTGAAGTTTCCCTGGTGTTTTGCCCGAGGGAGGAGTGGCCGCCTTTCTTCAAGTCATTGAAGTTGTATCGGTGATTTCGTTGCTCCTGTAGCTCAATTGGATTCAGAGCGGAAGGTTTCTACCCTTCAGGTTGGGGGTTCGAGTCCCTCCAGGAGCACCAATTTATGTCCCCGTAGCCTAAGGGATGAGGCACAGGTTTCCGAAGCCTGCCATGGGGGTTCGAATCCCTCCGGGGGCACCATTATAGCGACTTGTTTTTCGGATGTGGACTCTGGGATTTGGAACCATCCATCCCTTCTATTGCTTCGTTTTTGAGTTGGTTTATTATGTCTGGATTAGCTTTGAGTTCTTGATCTAGTATTTTTTTGTATAATACAGGATCGTCATGCTTGCTAGGGCATTCAAAGCTGTTGCAAGTTCTGTAGTTTGGTTAGCTAGCTTCTGGAGATATTCGGCATATTCTTTTCCGAAGCGTGGTGTGTCACCAGTCTGTCCAGCTTCTTTGACCAAATTGATTTTTTCAGTCCATCCCGCCTTCTTCCCCATAGCTTCCCATTCCACCCTACTCATCACGAGCTTCTTTTTGTCGTTTGCTGTGACTATTTTCATATCGTGTCTCCTGTTGAGGATTCAGTCTAATATTTCTTTTGTTTTTAGTTGCTTTCCTCCACTAAATGTGTATTATGCTCTGAAATGGAAATGTTCGCACAGAAATATATCAGGGAACACGGTTTATCCGGACTCGTCCAGGATTTGCATATCCTGGTCAACGAGTACGATGACCGGGTTGTCCTGAATTACAATCAGATCGACTCCCCAAGGTTTAATCCTGTCTGCGACGAGTGTAGGGGGCTGATTCTCAGGAAGGACACCTGGGAGGTCATCAACTGGGAGTTCTCAAGATTCTACAACGTGGGTGAAGGCGAAGGTTGGAAGGACTTCCCTATGGCGTCGGCCAGGATAGAAGAGAAGTTGGATGGCTCCATAATTGGATTCTCATGGGATGGCACTGCTTGGCAGGCTTCAACCAGGAAGATGGCTTTCGCAGAGGGATCAACTCCTATGGGTAGGTCTTTCAGGCAGGTGTTCGATGACGCCCTAAAGGGCACCAGGATAGTGGAGTGCGTCAAAGGGCAGGAGAACATCACCTTCATTTTTGAACTTACGTCGCCTGAAACAAGGGTGGTCAAGCCATATTCCACGACATCCCTTGCTCTGATAGGAGCTAGAGACAAAACTACTGGTGACGAGATGGGTAGAGACTTTCTTGATACTATGGCGGAGAAGTTTGGTGTCAGACGCCCTATCGTCTATGATTATAAGTCGTTGGATGAGGTGGTCGAGGCGGCACAGCAACTACATATCATGGATGAGGGGTTTGTCCTAGTTCATGAGCAAGCCGGGTCGTTTCGCCGGCTGAAGTGCAAGAACCAGAAGTTTCTGGCCATCGCTCATATGAGGGAGAATGGAGGATTGTCTCCGAAAAGGATTATGACGCTCATTCTATCAGGAGAGCAGGAAGAATATCTTGTCTACTTCGCTGAGGATAGGAAATACTTCGACTTCTGCTATGGTGTGCTGAATGAGTCCATATCCAGGATGAAGCAGGCTTGGGAGAAGTGTTCGGCGATCGCTGGGCAGAAGGAGTTCGCCCTCGCCATGATTCCTATGACCAAGCTGTCGTACGAAAAGGGGATTCTCTTCGAAGCAAGGAAAATTGGAGGGACGGTGGATGTTGTGGTTAAGGGGGTTGATGGTGGTAAAATGGCGAAGCACTTGGATCTGAAGGAGAGGTTTGCCAAAGAATTTGGTAAAGTTGTGGAGGATGAAATATGAATAAGAGGGGTAGTATGAAGAAGAATGAGGTCAAGAAGATCAAGAAGATCAAGAAGATCACGATGTACGACGTCGAGATCGATCTGCCAGACGTAGAGGTTGAGAAGGTGGTTGCTCTTGGACGGCAGTGGATTCAGGACGATAAGGAAGCTTTATTCAGATACGCCGCACTGAAGATACTCCGAGAGCAGATTGAACTCATGGAGTAGGAATGATTTCTTCTCTATGGCAGTTGGTGGTCGACAAATTTGTCTACTCCAAGGATAGGTCTCTCGGTGTTGGGTGGAGCGCGGCAAGAAAAGGATATCTCCTCAAGCACCCGGGTTGTGAGATTTGCGGGTATGTTTCAACCAAATTCAAGCCTAGTAATGATGTTCATCACATCGTACCAAGGCATATAGATCCTTCAAGGTTATTGGATGAGAGTAACTTTATGACGCTTTGCAGAAGGTACAAGTGTCATCTCAGGTTTGGACATTTTGGTGACTACCAGAGGTATTGGAACCCTAGGGTGAAGGAGATGTTTGTGGGGTGTGGCGGTATGATGGCTAAGGAAGAGGCGGACGTTAGGGGAGCGAGGGAGCGGGGGGTGATTGGTTTCTTTCCAACCTTATGGCGTTGGTTTAAGAAAATAATCTCTTGCGTTCGGCACTCCGATGATGTATAGTGTGTCTGAGAAATGGAGATAGGAAGATGATATTTGTCCAGCAACAGAATCAGCAGAATAACCGGGCTCCCGAGGGAGCATCGGTCGTCTGCGGTCTGTAGCAGGACGTGGATGATTGGAAAGCCCTCGGGAGATGATTCCGGGGGCTTTTTGTTTTGGCCGGTGGCACAGTTGGTAGCGCGCCTGGCTCTGAACCAGGAGGTCCAAGGTTCGAATCCTTGCCGGCCAGCCAAGTTTTACGCAAGTGGAGGGAATGGTATCCC
>Ga0307380_10010399_pt1 | contig 11728 bp, 9 predicted proteins | sample UN3MG_FD_202239 | JGI IMG/M metagenome (GOLD analysis project Ga0307380, IMG submission 202239) | Soil microbial communities from Risofladan, Vaasa, Finland - UN-3 | ecosystem: Environmental > Terrestrial > Soil > Coastal area > Acid sulfate soil | place: Finland: Risofladan, Vaasa | collected... | reverse complement strand
TCATGTGTACCCACGGCGGCGACCATCCCTACGTGGCCAACTGGTGGCCCGACGCCCACATCATCGGCTACGAACACGGGTTCACCAACCAAGCCTTCGACATCCTCAAGGTCCTCGCGGGCGAGGAGCCCACGGTACCGATCCCCGACTTCGAGGACGCCTATCAGACGCAGCGCGTATTGGAAGCCTCGTTGCTTTCGGCCCAAGAGCGCCGGCCGGTCAGCCTGGACGAAGTGAAGTGATCATCGCGCGGGCAGCACGCCCCCCCTTGCAGCCCGCCGATCGTTCGTCGCGACGAAGGGCGCCCCGGGCGGAAGGAGACCGCCCGCGGCGCCCGTTTTTCTTGCCTCGTGACAACCACCGTGACACGTTGTCCCGTCGCAGGTGCTAAGCGGGATGATTCACAAGGGTTCGTAGTGACCCGATTTATCGGGTCCAATTTGGCCGGATTGCGAGAAGACCGCATGAATGCGGTCACTACAAACGGCTTATGAATAGTCCCGGCTAAGCGAGATGGCTACTTTGACGTCAGAACAGCATATAGCATCGAACAACGTATGGAAGTATCCTGCGAGTATGTTATACTGAAGCATGATCTACTCGACGGATCGTTCTTGCCGACGGAGAACTCGTTATGTCGGACAAGCGGAAATCGAGACCGTCCTTTCCGCCTTTCAGCGGCGGGCGATTCCCGGTGAATCGAATGGTATTCGATCCGCTGGGGTGGGGCATTTTGATGGCCGCGCTCCTCTACCTTGACCTCCCGCTCTACTGGATGCTGGTGATCGTGCCCGGATGGGTCGTGGTTCGAATCGTTCTTCTTTGTAGGAAAGAGCTTTGGTAGAGCAGCTCGCAGGTTATGCTCTAGGACATGGGTTATGCTTCAGTAGATGTAGGTTATGCTTCAGCATATCGATCCATAGCCGCCTTCGAAGAAGAAAGGTGTTATGCTGCTGGGGCAGATGCAGGTTATGCTTCAGAACGATCGAAGCCGGTCATCCCGAGCGAGAACCTGAGATGCCGGATTTCCGACGGTATTTCGTGCGCGGGGGGACGTATTTCTTTACTGTGGTGTCGGCGGGGCGCGCCCCGCTCTTTCAGAGCGGGCAGGCTCGTACGCTGCTGGGGCAAGTCATGCGAGAGCAACGTGAACAAGCGCCCTTCGAGACGCTGGCCATCGTGCTGATGCCCGACCATTTGCACGCGCTTTGGACGCTGCCCGAAGGGGATGATGACTACCCGAACCGCTGGAAGGCTATCAAGGCCAAGTTCACCTCTCGGTGGCTGGAAGCGGGCGGCGGGGAACAACCGGTCAGCGACGGATATCGACACCAAAGGCGTCGGGGCATCTGGCAACCGCGTTTCTTCGAACACACCATTCGCGACGAAGAGGATCTGCACAATCACGCAGACTACATTCACTACAATCCCGTCAAGCACGGCTGGGTGCGGTGTCCAAAACACTGGGCGTGGTCTTCCTTTCATCGGTTTGCAGCAAGAGGCCATTATCCGGAGAATTGGGGCTGCCTGGATCAACCTCCCCCGGACTTCGGCAGTCTGGACGAAGGTCTGTTGGAATGAATACTGACTGACGTAGATCCCGACGTAGATGTAGGTTATGCTTCAGTTATGCTTCAGCATATCGATCCGTAATCGGCTTCGAAAGGATCCAGGAAGACTCAAGAAGAAAGGTGTTATGCTGAAGCATAACCTACTTTGACGTCAAACCCGGGGGCCGAGCTTCCGCGCCAGGCGCTCCAGTGCCTTGCTGCAATCGTCCTGGGGAAGGTGAACCTGGATCAGGCTCATCGCGGTGGTGTCGTCCCAGGCGGTGCGGAGTGCCCGGTCGAATTCGCCTTCGGTGCGGACTTCGTAGCCGGTGCCGCCGCCGAGCACTTCCGGCAGCTTGTGGTACTGCCAGGGATGCACGTCGTTGAACTCGTGCTGCCCGGGGTGCAACAGCCGTTCGGTGCCGTAGCCCTTGTTGTCCAGCACGATGACGATCGGATGGAAACGGTGGCGGACGATCGTCGAGAGTTCCATACCGGTCATCTGGAACGCCCCGTCGCCGACCAGCACGACCGGCCGCAGATCGCCCCGGGCGATGTTCACCCCCAGGGCCGCCGGCACGGCGAAACCCATCGACGCGTAATAGGCCGGACTGAGGAACTCGGTCTGGCGGCGGATCTCCAGGTCGATCGAGGCGAACAGCGCGTCGCCCACGTCGGCGATCACCACGGTCGTCTCGTCCAGCGACTGGTTCAACCGCGCGATCAGCCGCCGGATGGTGATCGGATTGTTCGGGCGGACTTGAAAACCCGCGCCGTCGGGAACCGACCGCGAGCGCAGCGTCTGCTCGGGCGCCTTCAACCCGCCCAGCACCAGCCCGTCGATGAAATCCTCCAGCAGCACGTCGTGGTAATGGTGATGGCTGATCTGCAGCGATTCGCTGGTGGCGTAGATGCACCGGGCCGGGTCGAGGTTGGCCGTGTAGATGCCCAGGTTGATGTCGGTCATGAACGCGCCGAGCAGGATCACGCAGTCGCTCCGCTCGACCAGCTCGGTCACCTCCTCGCTTCCCATGGCCCCTTCGTACACGCCGGCGAACAACGGATGGGTCTCGCCGATCACGCTCTTGCCCAGCATGGTGGTCGTGATGGGGATGCCGGCGCCTTCGGCCAGCTTCAACAGCCGGTCCTGCAGGCCGAAGCGGTGGATCTCCACGCCGGCGAGGATCACCGGCCGGCGGCTTTCGGAGATGCGTCGGGCGGCCTCGGCCACGGCTTCGGCCAGCGAGTCGGCGTCGCTGATCGGCCCGGTCGAGGTCGACGTGTAGGAACCTTCCGGCACGACGTCCACCATGTCGCGGGGCAGCTCGAGGTAGCCGGGACGCCGGTAACGGACCACCGCGCCGAGCACGCGGTCGATCTCGCGGAAGGCCGTCGTCGGGTCTTCCAGGTGGGCGGCCGCCGAACACAGCCGGCGGAAGACCTCGAACTGCGTGTGGAAGTCCTTCACCTTGTGGTGCAGCAGCGGGTTGTTGAACCGTTCGCGCAGTCCGGGCGAGCCGCTGATCACCACCACCGGCGACTTCTCGGCGTAGGCCCCGGCGATCGAATTGCAGAGGCTCAAGCCCCCGACGCAATACGTGATGCACACGGCCCCGATGCCGGTGATCCGCGCGTACGCGTCGGCGGCGAATCCGGCGCAATCCTCGCGCGTGCATCCGATCGTGTTGACGGGACTCTTCTCCAGCCGCGTGTAGAATCCCAGCACGTAGTCGCCGGGGATGCCGAACACGTCGCGGACGCCGTAGTCCTGAAGCCGCTGGATCAGGTAGTCGCCGATCGCAACGCCGGTCACCGTCCGCCGGTGGCCGATCGCTTGGGTTGCCGTGCCCGCAGACAAGTCGTTTTCGCCGGACATCGCTTCGTGCCTTTCGCTGCAAGGGGAAACGCTGGCGGCCGCACCGTGTTTGCCCAGTACAATACTAACATGAGACGGCGCTTTGTCGAGCCGCGTTGAAGGCGGCCTGCCTTTCTCGCCAATGTTCGGTCGATCCAATGCGCAGGGTGCGTGGAGCCGGCAAGCATGGCAGTGGTGCGTTCCGCAAGCCGTCAACTGCCACTGACAATACGTCTCCTATGGGGGACTTCCGTCCAGCGCAACGCACCCACAGACAACGGCTTGCTCCACGCACCCTACACTCGAATCCTCACGTCGTCATCCACCGCGTCCTGCCAGCGGTGGATCCGCTCGCTCAGCCGGCCGATGACGTCGGCGTGCCGGGGGGAATCGAAGAGGTTCGTGGTTTCGCCGGGATCTTCGGCGAGGTGGAACAACTGGCACTTGTCCAGGTCGCTTAAGCAGAGTTTCCAGCCGTCCGGCGCGATGACCGTCCGCGTGTGCTCTTGGGCGACCCGGTCGATCTCTTCGGCCGACGCCATCCGCAGGGCGTTCGGCCCGCGGCTCAGGGCGCCCTGGCCGGGGTTCCACTGCATGTAGACGTGGTCCTCGGCCACGACGCCGCCTTGGATCAGCGGGACCAGGCTTTGCCCGGGGAGTTCTTCACGGCGCGGGCAACCGAGCAGATCCAGGAGCGTGGGGACCATGTCGATATGGCTGACGGGCGCCTTGCACATCCGCGCCGGTTTTTCCATCTGCGGGATCCGCATCAGCCAGGGGATCCGGGCGGCCTCTTCGTACATGACGCATTTCTCCACCATGTGGTGGCTGCCCATCATGTCGCCGTGGTCGCTGGTGTAGACGACGATCGTCTCATCGGCCAGCCCCAGGTCGTCCAGGGTCGCCAGAATCGCGCCCACGCTGCGATCGACCTGTGAGACCAGCCCATAATACCTGGCGATCAATGCGCGGATGCCCTGCTCGTCGCCGTACCGGGCTCGGGCGTCATCCTGCCGCAGCCGATATCGTAGCGGCTCGTTCTCCTCCAAGGGATCACGGAAGTTGGCCGGCAGAATGACGTCCTCCGGGCGGTGCAGATCGTCGAGCGGTCCGAAGAAGGGCATGTGCGGCTCGAGGAAGTTGACGTACAAGACGAACGGATCGGCCTGATTCCGCCGCAAAAAATCGCACGCCCTGCTCTCCAGAAACTTCGGCTTGCAGTGCTCGATCGGACGCCGGGCCGCGAAACCGCGCGAAAACTGCTTTCCTCCGGCGTCGGGCCGGTAACCCAGCTCCAGGAGAAAATCGTGGTAGTCGGGCTTCTTGCTCCGGTCGCGGTCCTTGCCGTAATAGGCGTCGTAGTATTCCATCGACACCCACTCCTGAAACCCGTGCTGGGCGAAAATCTCGTCGCCCAGGTGCCACTTGCCCATGTAGGCCGTGCGGTAATCGGGATCGGCGAGCAACTCGGGCAGACAGGGCGTCTCTTCCCGCAGCGGAATGTTGTTCTGCGTGCAGCCGCTGGCGTGCGGCCAGAGGCCCGTCATCACGGCGGATCGGTTCGGCGTGCAGACTGGCTGGCTCACGTAGGCCCGCTCGAAAACTATGCTCTCGGCGGCCAGCTTGTTCAAGTTCGGCGTCTGGATTATTTGATTGCCGTAGGCCGCCATGGTGTCGGCCCGTTGCTCGTCGGTCCAGAGGAACAACAGGTTCGGCTTGCGGCGACCGGCCTGCGCGCCTCGGGCGGAAAGACCGACCACGGCCGGCACCGCCAACGACGAGGCGCCCAGGGCCGCGGTCTTCAGGAAATCACGTCGCGTGGTCATCTTTCGATTCATGGGCTCGCCCGCTCTTTCGGTTTGTCAGAAACTGGCATAGCTGTAAGAGTGACGGACGCAGAGTACGGGTTCCTCTTCTCTATTCTCGATCGGTGGCGTCGCTGATCAGCCTCGTCTTCCTTTGCCCGCAAGCGGACAGAGAAGAGGAACCCGTACTCACCACGCTGCCAAGGGTCGGCGAATTGGGACGAATCACCCTCTGTTCCCTACTCGCCGACTTGCTCGCTGGGGGTCGTATCCGCCGGCAGGTCGCCCAGCGCGAACTGAATTCCGTCGAGATAATGCCGCACGACCTTCTCGTTCCAGAACACGGGGTGATCGTGTCCCAGCGAACAATAGAACACGCGGCCCTCGCCGTAGCGCTGCACCCAGCTCACGGCGAAGTCGTCGTCGGGCCGGTCCATCTTGTTCGGCTTGTTCATATTGGTCCGGGTTTCGTCCAGGCGGAGCAGGATCCGCAGTTTCTCGCGCGAATGGGGCCCGGTGAACTGGTAGATCTCGTCGGTGATCTCGAAGCCCTGGCCGGCGAAGGCGGCGTTGAGCGGATGGTCGGGGTCTGCCACCTTGACGGTCACCTTCTCGTGCCAGGGATGCCCCTCGAAGATCCCGCCGAGCAGTTCGGCCCCTTCCGGCCACTCGGAACCCCATCGGGCCGCGAAGTTGGTCGACGCGGCGTGGATGCCCACCAGACCCTTGCCGCTTCGGACGAAATCGAGCAACCCGCGGCACAGAACCGGATCGTCGAAACACCGCAGCCGATTGGCATTGTTGAAGCAAACCGCGTCGAACGGCGCGAGGTTCTCCGCCTTGAGACTCGCCGGGTCGGTGCTATGAACGACCTCGAACGCCCCGGTCTTCTTCGCCATCAGGTCCAGCATCATGGCGCCGTAGGGGGTCGCCGTGTGGTTGCCGCCGACCACGCTGAAAACGAGCAGTTTTCGCGGCTTCTTCGGCTCGACGGTCGTCCGATCGGGCACGGCGGCTTCGATCCTGGCCGCTTCCTCCGGCGAGACGGCCAACGAAACGCCCGGCAACACGGCGGAACAGCAAACGGCCAGCAGGAGATGGATTTTCATGGTACTTCTCGTGGTTCGGGGAAACACTTCGCCAAGCCAAGTAGCCAAGTAGGCCGGAACCAGCGCAGCGCAGTTCCGGCACGCGGCTTCATGCGGCCCTCGTACACCAAAACGCCGGAACTGCGCTGCGCTGGTTCCGGCCTACCTGCTTCACTTCACCGGCTCGGCGCCCTTGAGCACCGCGGCCACGTCGGCGATGCCCACGCCCGGACCGGTGGGAACCGTGAGCGTACCCCGGCGGCTTTGCAGCGGCGGATCGAACCAGCCGGCGTAGCGCTCGATGCCTTTCTTGTACTCCTGATAAGCTCCGATATCCGGCGTGAACGAGGCGAAGTGCAGCATGTAGATGAAGCCGAACCCGCCGGAGATGTGAACCGTCGTGGGCATCCCGGCCAGCGCGGCCATCCGGGCGACCCGCGCCGAACGGATCAGCCCGCCGTAATACTGCAAGTCGGGCTGCACGATGTCCACGCCGCGGTGGTAGATCATCCAGCGGAAACGCCGCTCGCTGTACTCCTGCTCGCCGCCGGCAACCGGGATCGTCAACGCGTCGGCCACTCGCTTCGTGTCTTCGAGGTGATCGAACGGGCAGGGCTCCTCGAAGTAAACGGCGTCGATCGCTTCGAGCATCCGCCCGATCTCGATCGCCGGCTGCGGATCGTAGGAGCTGTTCGAGTCGGCGTGGATGTCGATCTTCTCGCCGAGTGTCTTGCGGGCGAGCGGGATCAGCTTTTCGGTTCTGCCGGGCATGGCGTCGGCGTTTCGGCTCATCCGCCCGCCCACGCGGAACTTGACCGCCCGGCAGCCGGTCTCCTCGACCAGGCGGAGCAGGTACTGGGCCTCCTCCTCGGGCGTCGAGTCGCGCCGGCCGCTGGCGACGTAGCAGGCAACTTCCCGCCGAATCACGCCCCCGAGAAGTTCGCCGATCGACCGCCCGGCGATGCGGCCCAGCAGGTCGAGAATCGCGAATTCCACCCAGGCGACCGGACACCAAAGCGCCAGTCCTTGCAGCTTGTAGTTGCTCTGGAAACGGTAGACGCCGAACAGGTGCGATTCGAGGTCCCGGGCGTCTTTGCCGATGAAGTAGGGGATGACCAGCCGGTTGAGGATCGGGTGCAGATACTCCGCCCGCGAGTTGGGCACCGAGACGCCCTCCGCGCCGTCCTTGGACCGGACACGCACGAAGAACTCGCCGCCTTTGCGCAGCAATTCGATCGACTCGATGATCACCGGCGAGCCGAACGCGTCGCGCTGGAGGACGGGCGTCGCGGCGGCCTTGTCCAGGGCCTCCAGCGTGACGCCGGATTCCGTCTCGGCCGATCGGGCGCCCGACACGAGCGACATGGCCGCTGCACCCGCGGTTGACTGCATGAAGTGACGGCGATTTAGATGCATGGGCTATCCCCGGTGGCTATCCTGAAATTCCTGCATGAATTCGCACAGGGCTTCGACGCCTTCGACCGGCATGGCGTTGTAGATCGACGCGCGGCAGCCGCCGACCGAGCGGTGGCCCTGCAAGGCGGCCAGGTCTCGCGCTTCGGCCTGCTTGAGGAACGGGTCCTCCAAAGTCGCGTCGGCCAGCCGGAAGGCGACGTTCATCAGCGACCGGCTGCCCGGCTGGGCGTGAACCTCGTAGAAGCCGCCCGACGCGTCGATCAGATCGCACAACATCGCGGCCTTCCGGCGGTTGATCTCTTGCATCTTTTCCAGGCCGCCGATCTCGTCCAACAGCCAGTCGGTCACCAGCTTGACCACGTAGATGGCGAACGTCGGCGGCGTGTTCAGCAGCGACTTGCCCTCGGCGAACGTCTTGTAGCTGAGCATCGAGGGCAGATCGTCGGGCGCCCGCTCGATGAGGTCGTCGCGGATGATGACCACGGTGACGCCGGCCGGGCCGAGGTTCTTCTGGGCACAGGCGTAAAGGATGCCGTACTTCTCGACCGGCGTCGGCCGGCAGAGGATATCGGAAGAGGCGTCGCACATCAGCGGCACGTCGCCCACCTCGGGCTCGACGGGAAACTGCACGCCCTGGATCGTCTCGTTCGACGCGATATAAACATAAGCGGCGTCGGGGTTGAGGTCGAGTTCGCCGGCCTCGGGCGCGCGGGAGTAGTTCTCCGACTGGCCGTCGAAAGCGACACGGACCTCGCCTTGCGTCTTGGCCTCCTGGATCGCCTTCTTGCTCCAGGTGCCGGTCAAGATGTAGTCGGCCGCCTTGCCGCTGCCGCGGAGATAGTTCAACGGCACCATGGCGAACTGCATCTGGGCGCCGCCCTGGAAGAACAGCACGCGGTAATGGTCCGGAATCGCCAGCAGCTTGCGGAGATTGGCCTCGGCCTGCTCGATGATCTCGGTGAACGTCTTCGACCGGTGGCTGATCTCCAGCACCGAACAGCCGGCCCCCGGCAAGGCCAGCAGATTCCGCCGGGCCTCCTCCAAGGCGGGAAGCGGCAACATGGCCGGACCGGGCGAGAAATTGTAAACACGCTTTTCCATCTTTTCCTCCGTTACCTCTGTCTCCTTCTGTCCGAGTTCTTACCAGATTCGCTAGTACCTCATGTCACTTGATCTTGGCAGTTGGGTGGCTGGGGTCGAAGCACGAGGAACGAGTGCTGAGCCCCCAGAAAGCCAGATCTGGGGGCTCGGTGCTCGTGCCTCGCACCTCGACCCCAGCCACCCATAAATTCAAATGACATGAGGTACTAGGCGGGCGGCGCAACGGCCGATCGTCCAAGTCTAGCGTAATTGCCCGGCTTGTCCAGGACCACCGCGACCCAATTATGGGAGACCGCTACCACGCGTAAGCCTCGGGCGCCTCCCCGCCGGGACCGGGCCAGATCGCGTCCAGTCGGGCCAACACGTCGTCGGAGAACTCGATCTGCAACGCCCGTTGGCTGCCCTCGAGCTGTTCGAGCGTCCGGGGGCCGATGATCGGGGCGGTCACCACCGGGTTGGCCAGCAACCACGCCAAGGCCACGTCGGCCGGCCGTTGGCCCAATTCGCTGCAAAGGGCGTCGTAGGCCGCAAGCTGCGAACGGTGCTTCTCGACCGTCTCTTCAGAAAGTCGGGCGCGGCGTCCTTCGGCGGCTTTATCCCAGTTCCCCGCCAGCAACCCGCCGCCCAGCGGACTCCACGGAATCAGGCCCAGCCCCAGCGCCCGGCAGCAGGGCACGATCTCCAGTTCGACCGTCCGGGTGGCCAGGCTGTACTTGCTCTGCTCGGAAACCAGCCCGAGGAAGTTCCGCCCGGCCGCCAGCGTGTTGGCCTGGGCGATGTTCCAGGCGGCGAAGTTGCTGCTGCCGACGTAGACGATCTTGCCGGCGGCGACCAGTTGCTCCATCGCCTGGTAGATCTCCTCCCACGGGGCGCCGTGATCGGCGTCGAACACGTGGTCGCCGTAATCCAGATCGAGGATCTTCAGAATCTCATCGCTCGGCTGGCCGCGGTCGATGTGGTGCATCTGGTACAGGTCGATGCAGTCGGTGCCCAGCCGCCGGAGGCTGTCGTCGCACGCCCGACGGATGTGCAACGCGGACAGCCCGCGATCCAACGGACTGTTGCCCATCGGGTTGAAGACCTTGGTGGCCAGGACGATCTGCTGGCGTCGTCGTCCGCCCTGGGCGAGCCAGCGGCCGATGATCTCTTCGGTCACTCCGCCGGCCCGCGGCCGGCCGTAAACGTCGGCCGTATCGAAGAAATTGATCCCCAGTTCCAGCGCCCGGTCCATGATGGCGAAGCTGTCGGCCTCGCCGGTCTCTTTGCCGAAGTTCATCGTGCCCAGGCACAAGCGGCTGACGCTCAGCCCGGTGCGTCCGAGTTGGGTGTATTGCACGAGAGGGTCCTCCATTGCAAATAGGGAAGCGAGATAGTCTACCAGGGAGGTTCGAGGCAGGAAAGCGGCCTCGACCCGCCGAGACAAAGCCCCATCCCGTTCCAGCAGGCTTGCCGTCGGCAATTTTCAATTCTCAATTCTCAATTTGCAATTCTCAATTTGCAATTCTCAATTTGCAATTTGCAGTCTGCAATCTGCATTCTTTTCTTCCCGCCCGCGCTATTGCCCACAGCCGCCATTTGGGATAGCCTACCCGCATGGCAAGCACCCCAGCCATCAAACCGACCCAGAAGGCCGTCAAGACCTACTAACGGCTGATTCCGGGGGCAGCGGTAATTCCGGACCATACCGGTTTTCGTGCGTGACTTTCGGGAAACTAGTAAAGTGTCCTCGGAATACCTTGTTGCAGAGCAACACCGGCGATTTTGCCAGTGAGTCAAGCGACATGGTAGGAGCCCTTCCGCAAGATCGACGGTGCCACCCGCGTGGCCCTGGGTGGGGTCTCACATCAAGCGGACATCAACCTGACATCAACCTGACATCTCACGAGATGCCAGAAGTCGCAAGTCAGTCGAGATGAGTTGACCGCAGAAGCACTGCGCGGACCGGTTTTCCCCGGCTCGCGGAGATTTCCAGCGGCGTTGTTCCCTATCTTGTCAATTGCGCTGCGCCGTTGGCACGGCAATTGCTCCTTCCGACATGCCAGGGGCAGTTGGACCAACAAGAAAAGGAGAATTGCTATGAAACGTTTTGCTATCGCCTTGCTGTCAGTCGCCGCTGTCTTGGGTGGCACGCGTGGTGGAGTCGCCGCCGATGGCGTGGACGTGACGGACGCCAACGCCTGGTTCCGCGAGTTAGGTCGTCAAGCCAGGCAGACGCAGGAGGACAACGGCCTCATCAGATTCGGCCGTAGACTTGACCAACTCGAGTTCCAGCGCATTTCGCAAATCTGCCCGACCGGAACCTCTTACCCTGGCAATAACTGTGCCCACTTTGTCAGTCACGTGCTGCACAGTGGACACGGAGAGACCTGCCCGTCCGGCGCCAGTGTCAGCGTGCATGATCTGTTCGTTGCATGTCCGCAGGTATGGAAGCTCAACGGGGGGACGCCTCCAGAGAATCCGTGTCTGATCTTTGTCGCGGAGCAGGGTGTCGCCGGCGCCGCCTCAAACGGGATGGACCGAGTGATGGGTCCCGGAAGAAGGCACATCGGCATCTACATGGATGGGAAGATCTGGCACTACAGCAACACCCGACATCAGGTCGAACAGGCAACCGTAGCACAATTCCGCAGGTTCTACGGGGGCAACGTCGACCTGTTCTGTGGCCAACTCACAACCAATTGGCGACAGGGCCCCGCCTTCCGCTAATATGGGCGGATTCAATTCTGAAGCCCGCAGGGGGTGGAGGGATGTTTACTCCCTCATCACTTCTCGCGGGGTTCGATAGCCGAGTGTCTTTCGTGGCCGATCGTTGAGTTCGCTCTCGACCTTCTTGAGTTGATACGTTGTGATCTTACTGAAGTCCATGCCTTTCGGGAAGTACTGACGCAGAAGACCGTTCGTGTTCTCGTTCAA
>Ga0307380_10010395_pt1 | contig 11730 bp, 8 predicted proteins | sample UN3MG_FD_202239 | JGI IMG/M metagenome (GOLD analysis project Ga0307380, IMG submission 202239) | Soil microbial communities from Risofladan, Vaasa, Finland - UN-3 | ecosystem: Environmental > Terrestrial > Soil > Coastal area > Acid sulfate soil | place: Finland: Risofladan, Vaasa | collected... | reverse complement strand
GATATCGATTGACGGGAAGATCCTTCTCTCGACCAGCTTTCGATCAAGGTGGATCTCCATATTGCCGGTTCCCTTGAACTCTTCGAAAATCACTTCATCCATCCTGCTGCCGGTATCGATGAGAGCGGTGGCAAGTATCGTAAGAGATCCGCCTTCCTCTATGTTTCTAGCAGCGCCGAAAAACCGCTTCGGCTTATGAAGGGCGTTCGAGTCCACCCCGCCGGATAGGATCTTTCCCGACGTGGGAACGACCTGGTTATAGGCTCTCGCAAGCCTCGTAATGCTGTCGAGGAGGATCACCACATCCCTCTTGTGCTCGACGAGTCGCTTCGCCTTCTCTATTACCATCTCCGCGACCTGTACGTGGCGGGTCGCCGGTTCGTCGAACGTGGAGGAGATCACCTCACCGTCCACGTTTCTCTGCATATCGGTGACCTCTTCGGGCCTCTCGTCGATGAGGAGAACGATGAGCACTATCTCCGGATGGTTTGTCGTGAGCGAGTTCGCAATCTGCTGAATGAGGATCGTCTTACCTGTCCTCGGAGGAGCGACTATAAGCCCTCTCTGGCCCTTTCCGATAGGCGTAAACAGGTTCAGTATCCTCATCGATTTTTTGTCCGATGATGTCTCGAGGTCGAATCGGCTTTCAGGATAGAGCGGGGTGAGGTTGTCGAACAGGATTCTGCGTTGAGCCACCTCCGGATCTTCGAAGTTTACCGCCTCAACCCGGAGGAGAGCGAAGAATCGCTCGTTCTCCTTGGGAGGACGAACCTGCCCGGAGACCGTGTCCCCGGTTTTGAGCCCGAACAGCCGAATCTGTGAAGGAGACACATATATGTCATCTGGCCCCGGAAGATAGTTGTAGCTCGGCGATCTGAGAAACCCGTATCCGTCCTGGAGTATCTCGAGCACCCCGGAAGCGAATATGAGGCCGTGCCGCTCCGTCTGCGCCTGAAGTACGGAGAATATGAGGTCCTGCTTTTTCATACTGCTGGCACCCTCGATATTAAACTCCCTGGCAAACGAGGACAGACCTGATATCGTCATGTTTGCAAGATCGTTGATATTCAGTTTCGCAGAGCCGACCTTCTTCTTTTCCTCTCCTTTTTTCTTTTTCACTATCGTCACCTTGCCGGTATCTTTCTCGGCGCCAGCCTTTTCTTCGGTCCTTTTTTCACCATTCGCCGTCTCTTCTTCCCCAATTATCTCTTGAAAACCGGTCATCTCCTTACCCTCCTTAGCGGGCTGAGATGATGTTTGTATTTCATCACCCTTCTGTTCATCGTAACGCAAGCTGGACTCGATTGAGTTCTCATCTCCCGTACCATTATTTTTGTCATTTGTATCCATGATCTCTCCGTTTTATTAATTATTCCGTAGGTTAAAGAAAATTGTGTTTGTATTGGGCTATTAAGGTTTCTGGATTAATAGAATACCTTTATTACAATTATTTCTTGCTAAACCTCGCTTGATAAAATGTCCTTGCGGTTTATTAAGAGGTTTTAAACAGCAGATATAAGGAATGAAAAATCCTAAAAATAAGGTATCCCAATATCCGTCTATTGTCAACAAAAAAAGATTGTCTATTACCGGATAAAATCCTTGATTGAGGAGAGCAGTCCGGCAAGCCTCTTCCATAGCGGGTGTATCTCGTACTCCATTATATCGCCCACTGTGACCATATCTCCAAGTTTTAGCGCCTCATATGTTTCATTCAATCTGGAAGATATATCCCTGAAGGTCTCCTCCGCCTGCGTTCCGGCACCCTGTAGTTTTTCTCTGTCGATTCCGTGCCCTTCAGCGATCTTCAACAGCTCGATACATTCGTCCAGCATCTCCGTCATCCTGTATATATCTCCCATCGCTTCCCCGTCGTTCCCTATCTGCAGGTTTTCGGCGATCTTCTCGAATACCATTTCAGTATCACCGAGAATTGCCTGAAAATCGGTAAGTACCTCTCTGAAGTAGTCTTGTTTCCTGTTTTTCTCCACCTCATCGAAAGTTTCGGGATTTTTTACAACCGCCCATTTCAGCAGCTTGGGAATGTGAGCAAAAAGCTCTTTCAGACTGGACACGATGGCCGATCTGCCCTCACTCTCAAAATATCTCCGCTCGTACCGCTTCCTGAGCCCATCGAGCTCTCTCAGTACAACGTCCAGCGGTCTGTTTCCGCTGCCCAGCACGAGACCGACTCTGATTCCCAGCACGAGAGACGAATCTCTCACTGCCTCGAAAACCGTTTCAAGCCCCTTCATGATTTCCTCGTACGAAGAGTGAGGGTCCGGCTCGAGCGATCTATCGAGGATCATGAGAATATAGTCGCCGAGTGTCGACAGCGCCTCGGCCGCATGCCTCTCTTTAGTGGCGGCATACACTTCAATCTCACCGATCGACGTGATATCCCTGTGCAGTCCCTCCGCTTCATCAGCGAGAGGAACATCCTCTCTGTCCACCAGAACCTTCTGGATGATGCCGCCCTCACTGCCTACCCAGTTTTCGATGTTCGACAGTACATCCTGGAGGTCCTGCTCCTTCTCGATTGTGAAATCGAGCTTCTCATCGTTTACTCGTATGATCATCTCAAAAGCCCTCTTTTAACATCCCCAATCATTTATTTATTTCTTAACTGCCCTGAGAAGTTCTCCAGAGACTTCTGACTCTGCTCCATCTCGTGCAGTGCCTGCTGCATGAGGGTGAAATCACTTTCGAGCTTCTTCCGGTACTCTTCGAGATGTTCGTTCCAGTCTTCTATCCGTTTTTCCTGGCTTTTAATATCGGAATCTGTATTCTTGACATGGTAGGCGACAATCCCCGTCTGAGAATTTGTATACCCCTTCAGGTTTTTCTCCATGATAAGCGCGGCCCCGTTATCGTCTACCATATCGTTATTGGTATCCGACCCGAACAGCTCTTTGACTCCTTCCGGGGTTTCCCTCAGGGCCTGGATGAACCGGTCTTCGTCGACCTGCAGGTAGCCGCCCTTGATATCACTCCAGCCTGTGCCGTGGGCACCCGTCGATATCCCGATCTGTGCGAGCAGTGAGAGCTCCTTTCCCCGGGAAGTGGGATAGGGGTTCATCATGATATTCTGCAGCCTGTTTTTCAGCCCCTGCACGGTGATATCACCGGTCAGTATCCCCACCTCGTTCTCCTCATCGATGGACCCGGACGGCACGACCTTCATACCGTCGTTGATAAACTTGAGCAGGTCGTTATACTTCTCTACCATATCGACGATCTTGCCTGTTATTCGCTCGTAGTCTCTGTCTACTGTAATCGCTATATCTTCATCGCTACCACGCAGCAGTCGGAGTGTAACGCCTCCTATCGCGTCGTCAATTTCGTTGTTGCCGCGCTGAACGCGCACCCCGTCGATATATATAACGGAGTCGTCTGCCTCCTGGGCGAGGTGCTTCGGGACGATCCCCCCTCTCTGAGAGGGATCTTCGACTGCGACCTCCCTGTACTCAATCCTCCGCCCTGTGCCCCTGTTGGTGAACATGATACCGGAGACTGCCGTGCCTTCCGGTACAATATCGACCAGCTTGAGCTTCAACTCGCGGTACTCTTCGCCGATTTCTCCGGCATCGATAGTGTGCTTCTGTCCCCTGGTATCGATGAATCCGAACACCCGGTTATCCACTACAACCGGCTCCTCCTTTTTCTTCTCCGGCTCACCTTCTATTCTCGGGACAGAACCGCCCCCCACGATCTCGACATCTCTCACCTTTACGGTACCGATACTTCTCAATTGGGGCCACACGACAGAGGGAGGGATCACCTCCTCCTTCGAAATCTCTACAGCCCTCACCATCAGCCTTACAGTCACGCTCTCCTTCGCTTCGACGGGCTTTTCGAGAGACAGCACCGCTCCGGACTCGGGTTCAAGCAAGAGCGTATCATCTTCGATGCTGTATCCCATCTTATCTGTGAGCTTTTCCACCCTGTCCGGGGTCAAGGCCGTATCTACCTTGAGCAGGTCTCTCTCTTCGAACAGCCCGATCTGCTTGGAAAACTCGAGAGTCTCCCCATCGGTCACGGTTATCCTGTTGTCTGAACCCATATTTTTCGATTCCAGAACGAGTACCGATGTGTCCTTAGTGTCCTTCGTAATCTTTGCAGAAAGAAGATCGCCCGCCTGCTCGTTTATTGCCTTGACGAGATCAGGCGCCCTCCCCCCCTCAAAATGGATGTCGACCTCCTCCTCTCCCACACTAAACCCAAGGTGGGGGTTCTCCCTTATCACGAAGCTGTCCGGTATAGGATCAGATAGAATTCGCTCATTTTTCGCGACCAGCTCGACCCGCACCATACTCCTCGAAGGCTCAGCGATCCGTACGGCTTTGGCTGTAAGAACGGCCTCGTTGCCGGACATGGCGACCTTGTTTTCAAAAGGTGACCTGAATCCGTGCAGCTCCTTCGATGAATCCTGAAGAGCTATCAGCTTATTGCTGAGGGTGATCCAGGCGCTCTTCTCCTTATCGAGTTTTCCTTTTACGGTTTCGAGCCGGTCGAGCTTCTTGGACTCCACCTTGACGAGACTATCGATAATGTCCTTGACGTCTATCTTGCTCGATATTCCCGGCAGGTTGATATCAGGCATACTGCTCCCCTGAAAAGGGATCTATTGGAAGTGAGAATGCATAACATATAGGGGAAAAACTCGGATCTCACCCTCCTGTTAATTAGTTTCGAAAGATCCTCAAGATACTTTACTCCTATTCTTGAGATCCGAGTTATGGAGGGATCGGCTTCGACTCTCTATCGTTCTTCGTCCACGAGCAGACCTATCATTTCCTGTATCTTTGCCGCAAGCCTTATAAGCTGCTCTGGTGGGATCTCCTTTACTACCTTGTTGGTCTTGGTATCGATTACCTTTATCATTATTCGGTTCGTTTCCTCGTCTATCTTGAAATCAAGCCTCCGCTTGAATATATCACCTGCGTCCTTTAGATTGCCGATCGCCCTATTAAGATAAGCCTTGTCTTCAAGTATCTCTTTTCCGATAACGGGAGGCTCGGAAGCGCCCTCCTTTACTCCCTGCTTCCCTTTGGGGACAATCTTATATTCCTGCGGTTTCCCGCTGATCATCTCTATTGCCATTTCTGACCTCCAAAAAATAACTGATAATAACACCTGCGGCATGAAGGCCGCAGGCTTGTGATCGGCGTTGTACCTAACCCAGCAACCTCATGACTGATTCTGGCTTCAGATTCGCGTGAGCAAGCATTGAAACACCAGCCTCCTGGAGGATCTTCAGACGCATAAAGTTCACGATCTCCTGAGCCATGTCAGTATCCCTTATTCGCGACTCGGCAGCCTGCAGGTTTTCCTCTGCAACAGCAAGGTTAGCAACCACATGCTCGAGACGGTTCTGGATCGCACCAAAGGTGGCCCTCTGCTGAGAAACAGCATCCACCGCCCTGTCAACCCTCGAGAGGGCTTCATTTGCAGAGCTCACGGTAGACATAGAGATTCCGGATATACCGATCGCCCCGGCAGTCATCTCCCGCATTGGAACGGAGATCGACTGTCCGGGATTAGGTCCAACCTGAAACTGGAACGAATCTTGTGAGCCGTCCAGTATCTTGAAGCGGTTGAACTCCGCGGTCTCGGCAATCCTGCCTACCTCCTGCACGAGCTGTGAGACCTCGACCTGAATCAAGGCCCTGTCCTGCTCTGAGTAGATCGCGTTCGCAGACTGTACAGCAAGCTCCCTCAATCGATGAAGGATGGAGTGTACCTCCTGCAGCGATCCCTCGGCTGTCTGAATAAAAGAAATACTGTCCAGGGCATTACGCTGCGCCTGTTTCAACCCCCGGATCTGAGACCTCAGTGTTTCAGAAACAGCCAATCCAGAAGCATCATCACCAGCCCTGTTTATACGCAAACCGGACGAAAGCTTCTCGATGGACTTCGAGATATCTCTCCCCGTCCGCGAGAGCACCCGGTTCGCAAACTCAGCGGACATGTTATGGTTAATGATCATACTATCTCCTCCCTCCGTAGAGATTCGGTAGCCGGAAATTCCATTTCCGGACTATCACCGTGCGGTACCAGTAGGAGATAAGCACCGATCACTGAACTCCTATTTCCCGCATGGCAACTCCCCTATCCCGAGAGGGGTTACCGCCTTTGTATGACCGGATGATACCAGCTGAATTAGGCTAGATTTGTACCACCCCCAAGATACCGGTCCTATATCAGCAGCTGCAGTACCGACTGCGGCTTCAAATTGGCCTGCGCCAGCATAGCAATGCCGCTTTGGACCAGTATAGTGTTCTTTACGAATTCAACCATCTGCTCGGCCATATCCGTATCGCGGATTAGCGATTCAGCTGCCTGGATGTTCTCCGCTCCGACTAAAACCCCCTTCACGGACATCTCGAACCGGTTCTGGTATGCACCAAGATCGGCTCTCTGACGGGACACACGGGTCAGCGCCTCATCGACTGCTCCGATCGTGCTGTTCGCCGCACCAGGCGTAGAGAGGGACAATACCCTTCCCTCAGCCTTCAGGCCCAGCGCCTCAGCAGTCATGGTGCCGATGTAAGCATTCTCCCTCTGGTCCATGTTTGCCCCGACATGAAACCACATCGAAGCGGTGGGGGTTCCGCCTTCCGCAGGGTTGGCAAATGCTCCGGTGAGCATGTTGTAGCCGTTGAACTGAGCGTGAGAAGCAACCCTGTTGACTTCGTCAACGAGCTGCGACACCTCTACCTGGATCTGCATTCGATCCTCCATGGTGTAGATACCGTTCGCAGACTGAACTGAGAGTTCCCGCAGTCTGTGGAGGATGTCGTGAATCTCCTGGAGGTATCCCTCGGTCGTCTGGATGAAGCTCACGGCATTCTCGATGTTCTTCGCCGCCTGCTTCAATCCTCTGATCTGAGACCTCATCTTCTCAGAAACAGCAAGCCCGGATGCATCATCCCCTGCCCTCGTGATTCGCTCCCCGGATGAAAGCTTCGCAATGTCTTTATCCACGTCTAAGGATTTGAACTTCAGGATCCTGTTGGCGTAGATAGCGCTCATATTGTGGTTGATAATCATAAAGCTACCCTCCTTGACTGTTCCTGTGCCTCCCTGCACAGGGTTTTTTTCAAGGTTGTCTCCTTGCAGCTGCATGACTTAAAGGGACGACGATTACCAGGACGCGCGCTTTCCTTTCATCCCCTTCACCGTATCCCCCTCTCGAGAGAGGAATACAGGCATACCGCTTTAAGACCAACAACTAAAATTAGGCCCCCTGAAGGGCCACCCCGCCGTGAGGCACGCCTCTATGCGTCCGAAGGACGCATAGTTTTTTACAGAACGATGCCCACAAGGGGCTTAAGATAAGTTGCTGGCGACAGTTGGATCAAGGAGGAGGGTGAGTGTACACTATGTCAAAGATCGATCCCGGGCTCGCCGAACGCTCTTCGGCGAGCCCGTAAAACGCCTTAAAACTTCTAAACTACCTCTTACATTTCTGGTATCTCGGATACCAGAAATACGTTAACGAAACAACTGCAGTACGCTCTGAGGCCTGATATTCGCCTGGGCGAGCATTGCAGTTCCGGACTGGATCAGAATCTGGTTCTTCGTGAACTGGACCATCTGCTCGGCGATATCTGTATCTCTTATCCGGGACTCTGCCGCCTGCATGTTCTCGTATCCGGACATAAGGCCCTTGGTCGCATACTCGAGCCTCGTCTGGTATGCGCCGAGGTCCGCCCTCTGCTTCGATACCGCCGTGAGAGCCTGATCGACAACACCGATTATTCTGTTCGCCCTCTCAGGCGTTTCAATCGACATCGTCTGGCCGGTTGAGAACTCCTTCATCTTGAGACCCACCGAAGTCATTGTCTGGATATACACCTGCTCACGCTGGTCCATATTCGCCCCTATATGGAACCACATCGATGCAGCCGGCGTGTTTTCACCGGTCGGCTTCGCAAATCTGCCAGTGAGCATGTTCATACTGTTGAACTGCGCATGCGAGGCAACACGATCGATCTCGTCAATGAGCTGAGAAACCTCGACCTGGATCTGCATTCTATCCTCTTCCGTGTAGATACCGTTCGAGGACTGAACAGCAAGCTCCCTGATACGTTGCAGTATGTCCTGGATCTCCTGGAGATATCCTTCAGAGGTCTGGATAAAGGATATTCCGTCCTCGGCATTCGAGGCGGCCCTTCTCATACCCCTGAGCTGGGACCTCATCTTTTCGGAAACGGCAAGACCGGACGCATCGTCGCCCGCACGGTTGATCCTCATGCCGGAAGCGAGCTTTTCGATGTCCTTGTTGATGGCCCAGTCGTTGAACTTATTGATTCGGTGGGCGAAGATTGCACTGATGTTGTGGTTAATAATCATCTCTTCCTCCTTGAAGTTGGTGTGTGCGGTTTAGATTTTCAGGACCTAAACCGCTTAGGGACATTTAAGCCCTACGGACTTAAATATGCCCCTGTAGAATGCACTATTTCTGCGCATTCTACACGGCATCCATGCCAAAAAGTTGCAACAAATTGATGTAAGTTTTGAAAAATATAGTGTGGTTGTTTTGGGGCATCACCTCCTTGTATGTGTACCGCTAAAAACCTCCATGTTTTTAGCTGCTACCGATTTTTTCAAGCTCGGACTCTTTTTGCCTATCGAATCCGAAACTCGAAGGGTCCTTTTAGCCTCCGGTTAAAAAACAGTTTGCCTCATTCTATCTATCGGCCGGTTCACTGAAGAACTTAAGAGGAATTATCTTTACCCCGGCTGTTTTCAAAGGACCGCTCGAACGAACAGTTTTGGAAACCCTATCTCAGGATCGTTTTTCCTACAAGCCTCTGTCTCCAGGAGCTCAACCAAAACCACCTCGGATAACTGCCAGGCCTTGACCCCTGTCCTTTGAGCATCCTGTGCTTACCTTCCCATTCCGGCCCGCAGAGACGTGCATGTGAAGCGCGGGCCTCCCCTCTTCATCAGGAAAGATCGTTCCTATCTCCATCACCTTATGCACCCCTTCAAGCTCGTACACGAAAGGAACTACAGGCCGAGAGGCCTCGTTAACGGGCCCCACCACTATTTTTGAGCCTTTCTGTGCTCCCCCTAAGAGCATGCAGTATCCCCGCTGGACCCTCTTCTCTTCTGCAAACTTCTCTATGACACCCGGTATCATATCTCCGTCATCGAGACTTAAGATGAATACCCTTCCCTGAGACGCTTCACAGTAGCGCATTGCATTTCCTCCTTTCGCAAACCGGCCTGTCTCGGCTTCTTGTAAGATACAGTCAAGATACCGCTCCATGAGGCCAGGATGTAGGTTTTTTCGTATGAAAAGAGGTGGTAGTTGTTGCCGGCGGATATGCAAGTTCACATATTTCTACTACTGAATGACTTTAAATGACAACCCTGTTCTGCGGAAATATGCACGCATATTTCTACTATCCCGTGAGGGAAAATGACAGTAAATGACAACCCGTCTCAGCGGAAATATGTGTACATATTTCTACTATCCCGTGACTGGAAATGCATATCCCGCTCGTCGGCAGGCAAGCGGGAAGCTGTCGAAAACAGTAGGCAGCGACTTAAAAACCGCCCTCCTTAGAAGAGGAGAGGAGCCTTTAACAAGGTGCCCGCAGTCGGCATTCTCGAATGAAATGGTGTCGTAAAGGTCGAAGCCTTGAGAGATGCAAAAATCCTCCTGAATCTCACAATCAGAACGGTAAGACGAGGAAGTATCGTCCATACCGACTACGACTCTCTTATGTTCTTCAGGGTATCGGCATATCAATATTGAACATAAAAAATATTTCGCTTCGGGCAAAGTCCATATCAATGGTATCCCTGGGTTCCTGGAGTTTTTTAGAAAGTACGTTTGATTGAGTTTAATGGAATCTCCAGAGATAAAAAAATGGAGTCCAGATATATCAACCGAGATAATGGTATCTTTTCAGCTCATGGCTCAATGAGCTCACTGCTCAATATCTCTGTAATTTTATTCCAAAACGGTTATAATTAGTTCTTGGTGAATGATTAGTATGTTCAACAAGAAAAGACATTGATGAATAAGTTGGTTTCATTTAACTATTTCACTTTCAATTAATTAGCCTATCTTTTAAAAGTGGAGGGCTGGCCAGTCCTGAAACCGGGCGGCGCCTTTTACCGGAAATTATCGATATGAATAGAAAAATAGCAGACGATACTCCTCGCTTTCCCCTTTGCGTTGCTTCGATCGACGTCGGTTCGAACGCGATCCGTTTCCTTGCGGCAGAGTTCGAAAACTTGACGTCGTTCAGCCCGGTCTTTGCTGACCGCTATCCGCTGAGGCTCGGGCACGACGCCTTTTTTTCGGGAAGGTTGACCCAAAACAGTATCGAACGCGCGGTCACTGGCCTGAAGGGCTTTGCCGACCACATTGAACGTCTCAGTATAAGAAGGTACAGGGCAGTTGCAACTTCTGCTGTCAGGGAGAGCGAGAACGGTGATACCCTTTTAGCGAGAGCTCGGGAGGAAACCGGCATCGAGATAGAAAGTATCTCGAGCCGGGAGGAAGCACGGCTCGTACTCCTCTCTGTAAAAAGTCGGGTCCGCCTCGGAGGAAAAAAGTGGATTCTCACCGACCTCGGCGGAGGAAGCGTCGAGGTCTCTCTCGTGACTGATACGGGTATTCTCTGGAGCGAATCGTACAGAATGGGCGCGGTGAGACTACTCGAAGAGCTCGCGGGGTCGGGCATGGAGCCGGGAAAGTTCCGAATGCTTCTTTCGGAGTATGTTGAGAAACTACATATACCCGCAGCTGTCTGGAAAAAGAAGCCTGCCGGATTCATTGCAACCGGTGGGAACATAGAAACAATCGCCTCACTCGTGGACCAGAGGGGAGAGGGGACTACGAGCAGGGTCTCCGTGGGAGAGCTCGGGAAACTCATTAAAAAGCTCACCGGCCTCTCATTCACCGAGCGTGTCCGAGAACTCCACCTCAAGGAAGACCGCGCGGATGTAATCCTGCCGGCCTCACTGGTGTACGAGAGGCTTGCCGTTCTGGCGGGTGCAAAACAGATCATCGTTCCGCATGCGGATCTCCGTGAAGGCCTTGTGCTCGACCTCGTCTCCCCCGGGTAGTACCCCTATCATAATTGGACCGACCCCGGAACAGCGAGAGGATGTGCGATAGGGGGCCGTAATCCCCGTTTCTCATGACCAACAGCAAACTATAAGTAACGGGGATTGAAACCCCCACCCACAGGGAAACAGGCTTTTCAGCACTCGCTGCAGCGGACTTTCGAAAAGAGTGAAGGCTTCAGCCAGAACAATCGGCCGGAACCAGGACGGTATTCATCCTGTACTGCGGGTCCTCACTCCTGTTTTAAACATTAATGTACTTCAGTGTATTTGGGAAATTCTGTATGAAAGAAACTTCTCTCCTGCTATGAAAAAATAATTTCCGCGCAGCTCCCTTTCGGGGGGCAGCCTCCCTCCTCGTACGAACTATTATTCAATTGACATTTTAACGGCTTAAAAGTATTGTATGTCAATCATCAATAATAATGATAATTCTATTTCACAAAACAAAAAGAAGGAGCACAGCATGAAAAAATTAATTATTTTTTCAACGGTTTTTCTCTCTATCCTCGCTCTGATGACCGTTGCGGTAGCGAGCGGTGAAAAGGAGGCGGTGGAGAGCAATGTAATCGGTATCTCAAAGATTGTGTCCCACCCTGCCCTCGACGCCGCCGAGCAGGGAATCCAGGATGAGCT
>Ga0307380_10010393_pt1 | contig 11731 bp, 11 predicted proteins | sample UN3MG_FD_202239 | JGI IMG/M metagenome (GOLD analysis project Ga0307380, IMG submission 202239) | Soil microbial communities from Risofladan, Vaasa, Finland - UN-3 | ecosystem: Environmental > Terrestrial > Soil > Coastal area > Acid sulfate soil | place: Finland: Risofladan, Vaasa | collected... | reverse complement strand
TTTCGCTACAGCCATGGTCCCTTTCTCTGTCTCCAGAGAATCGCTGGGAACAATGAGGTGCATATTGGGTAAATAATACATATTACTGATTTCTTCCAAAGCCTGATGGGTTGCACCATCTTGACCTACCGATAAACCGGCATGGGCGTTGGCAATTTTTACATTAAAATTATTATAGCAAACGGTGGTCCTGATCTGGTCCCAATTCCTGCCGGTAACAAAGACCCCGTAAGAACCGATAAAGGGAATCTTCCCTTCTTTAGCCAGACCGGAGGCTACCAGAGTCATATTAGCCTCGGCAATCCCTATTTCGAAAAATCTGTTCTTTCTCTCCGGATGAGAAGCATGGAATTTATCCATCCGGATGGAAGAGGTAATATCCGCTCCTAAGGCTATAACCTTCTCATCTTTACCTAATTCTTCTATCGCTCTACCAAAACCATTACGGGTAGGTTCCATCTGGACCTGCATGGAAGGAGAACTATTCCACCAGTAATTACGAGAAAATTTAGGCAGGGAATCTTCTACCTTTTGATCTACTTCTTTTTGGTAATCAGATGCTATCTTTAAGAGGTGGTCTACTTTTTCTTTGGTAAATTGGGGATCTCCAATATCTTCTAAGGCCTGATCTAAAGATTCTTTACCTCTTCTGCCGTCTTTAGGAGCTATACCATGATAACCCACTACCCCTTCAGCAAAAGAGACTCCCTTTCCTTTAATGGTATGGGCAATGATGACGGTGGGTTGACCTTTTACTTTTTCGGCTTCATCTAAGGCTTTTAGGATCTGAGACATATTATGTCCATCAATCTCTATGGTATGCCAGCCAAAGGCCTGCCATTTATCGGCAAGAGGTTCTAATCTCATCACCTCTTCAGTAGGGCCATCAATCTGTAAATCATTTCTATCCACAATGGCGGTAAGATTAGCTAATTTATAATGAGAAGCACACATTATAGCCTCCCAGACAGAGCCTTCATCAAGCTCTCCATCTCCTAAGATAGTATAAACCCTATAGTCTTTCTTCTCTAATTTAGCATTTAGGGCACAGCCTATGGCTACTCCTAAACCCTGGCCCAAGGAACCAGCAGAAAGTTCAATACCGGGTAGTTTTAATTGATTAGGGTGACCCTCAAAACCAGACCATAGTTTTCTTAGTTTTACAGTCTCCTCTTTTGGGAAGTAGCCGGCTTCGGCAAGAGCTATATAAAGGGCGGGGGCCTTATGGCCTACTGACCAGAAGACTCTATCTCTTTCTTCCCAGTTAGGATTTTCTGGGTCATGTCTTATCTTTTTAAGGTATAAGGCGGTAGCTATATCCATAATAGAGAGAGTTCCTCCGGTATGACCCGAGCCAGCAGCGGTAATGGCTATCATATTATAGGCTCTCATCTCTCGGGCCTTATCTTTCAATTCTTTAAGGTTATAATCTTTTATAACTTTTCCGGTTTTAGAATCTATAATAGACATTAAATCTACTCCTATTACTTATGTATATTTTTTCTTAAACTCTTGCCCACGCCTCTTTTAGCACCCTCTTGGCATTAGCTATAACCACCTCTGAGATCTCACCAACCAGTGGCTTTACCTCAAAGCTTACGATAGGCGGATTTTGTGGATTCAAGAATCCAATATTGAATAAAACTTTTAAGTATTCGGTGAGTTCTTTGACATCATTTTCCCCGCCTTTAATTCCGAACCTGGGATGCTGGTCACCATAACCAGGATGTTCTTTATCCTTTAGAATGCAATTACCCATGTGGGCATGAACCAGATAATCCTTAATCGGCATGATGGCCTGCGCAGGTGTCTCCTTTAAAAGGGGAAGATGGGATAAATCAACCATCAAGCCAAAGTTATCATATTCTTTCCTTACCTCAGCTGCCAACTTTCTTGCTTCATTCGCTGGTCCAATTAAACACTTTTTATCAATATCTCGATCAAATATCTCTAAAGTTATCTTTAAGTCTCCTTTGGATTTAGCATAATCGCATATTTCTTTAATGGAAGAAACTAATAATTCACGAGCCTGTTCTCGTCCCTCTTCTCCTGGGTCCTTACCACTTAGAAAGGCAAGGCTCTTTGCTCCTATCTCATAAGCCTCGTCAACTCCTGCTTTTATTTCCCTTACTGCCATCTTTATCTCTTCTTCATTAAAAGAGTTAAGATTTAGGTTATTAATCAATAATCGTGGCTGAGCACCATAAGCAACAGTTAAATGGCTCATCTCTAATAGTTTTTTCGCTTTTTCTCTTACCTTCGCATCCTTGATCCAGGAAATCTCCACCGCAGTAAAGAAATCATCCTCAGCTATTTTCTGTAGTGTCTCAAGAATTGGCCCCTCACCTCTCATAACTTGGGGGAAAGCCATAAAGTGGATTAATCCCACTTTCATAAATTTATACATCGACTCTTGCATATTAGCCTCCATTACTCATTAAGTAAATCTCTTTCTACCCCGGCTAAATGATCGTACATTCTATTGCGGGCTTCTTTGCTATCTTTGTTTTTAATGGCCTTAAGAATCTCATTATGCTCTTCAAAATACTTCTGAGTATGACCAGGAATGCTCCAACTTTTCTCCTTCAGGTTTATCCAGAGCTTTTCCTTTAATAGGTCAGTCAGGTAATTCATCATGGAAAAAAGGAGGCTATTATGAGCTGCCCTAGCTATATTAATGTGAAATTCCCTATCAAATTCCATTATCTCAGGGATGTTCGTCATAGCGTCCTTCATTTTATTCAAGGACCCCTGAATAACAGCTATCTCTTCCTCTGTAGCCTTTTTGGCGGCAAGACCGACAATCTCGGTTTCCAATACCTTTCTTGCCTCCAAGAGCTCAAAAGGGCTCTCCTCTTCCTCAAGCTCTCTAAATTTTTGCTCATACAAAGGGAAGTTAAGATTATTCTTGATGAAATTACCTTTACCTCCTCTACTCTCTGTTATTCCTAAAATTTCTAGAGCGCTCAGCGCTTCTCTTACCGAAGGACGAGAGGTCCCAAACTCTTCTGCTAGAACTTGTTCTGGAGGAAGTTTATCCCCTGGTTTTAATCTACCCTCTTTTATTAAATCTCGAACTTGTTCAACTATTTTCATATAAACTTTTTTGGTCTTAACTTTGTTAAATATTGGGAGGCTCCTTTTTATACATTATTTGTCCTATTTAGTAATATTGTCAGACAAGTTAAATAATATTATATCAAAAAAAATATAATGTCAAATTTTTTTATTTTAAATTGAAAAATTGAATCCACTTCTAAATATAATGCCTATGGAGAGCATTTAGCTTCCGCGGTTATTAGTGGAACTGGTGAAATTGTAATCGAAGAAATTAAGAATACAGTTAAAAGGGAATTTAATCAAGAAGTAGGATTAAATCTCTTATTTGAATAAAAAATAAAAAAATAGTAGAGGACAAACCTATCTCTGCACTCGTTATCAGGTAAAAATAGTATAATTCTTATGGAATATATTTATCGGAACAAACAATTTCCGATAAAGGCTTTCTCCCGGTCTTACTTTCTAATTCCTAATAATATTCTTCACTTGCTATTTATTTAGGTCTTTAATCCTTCCGGATTTTATCCACTCTTTTATTATTTCTCTTCTCTTTTCTTCCAGGACAACCTCAAGCATTTTTGATGGTTTTCCTTTAATTCTTTCCTTATTTAACTGCACTTTCCAAAAATCTGGCAGCCTGTTTTCTGTTTCTATTCTTATCTCTTCCTGCTGTGAAGGATCAAGTGAATGATAAATTTGTTCTATCCTTTTAATCTCTTCCTGCCTCTTTTTATCCTCTTCTTCTTGGCGCTTTATTTTAACAACTTCTATTTTTCCCTCTTCTTCTTTCTGCTCATCCTCTCTTTTCTCCCTTAAATATCCCTCCGGGAATTGCCAATTTTCTCTTATGGCTTTTACTAAATAGGCCGCTTTATCCTCGGCATTTGTATAATTAATTGCCTCAATCCATTTTTTTATTAATTCCTGATCATTATTTTTTATTAGCTTTTCAGCGGTCACTTTAGAAACATTTATTTTAACTAACAGATTAATTAAATTAATCTGTTCTTTGGAATATTTATTTACTTCCTCTTTTTGCTCTGGTAGATATTCTTCTGTACGGTCATCAATACTTTTTATCTTTGCCCTTTTCATTTCCTCTTTAGATCTCTCTCCCGGCCAATAATAAATAAGCCAGTCCTTATTTCCGTTTTCGCTCCAGTCATATTTGGAAATAAAACCAGTGTCTCTAAGTTCGTTATTACCTGGGTCTAATTGTTGTTTAGCTAAAGAGATATATTCATGGGGGGTTACTGGAAGAAGTTGACATAATTTAGAGTATTTGTAGCAGATAAAATTATCTTTTTTATTCCTTAAACCGTAAAATTTTACCCCTAAAATTTCATAGAGCCTTGAAGCTATTTTACTTTTGAGGCTTTGCAGGTAATTATAATCAACCGGTTTTATATAAAAAGAATTTAGGTTTTGAAGATACCAGCTCCCTAAAAATAAATAATTGTCATCGGCTATTTTATTTTCAGGTAATTCTTTACCTTTAAAGACTACCCTATCATATAAACTAAAATTATCGTCAACCCATTGTTTCCCTTCCTTTGAATAAAAGGTGCCTACTGATTTTATGGTAGTCGCTCTTATCCTTTCTAAGGCTTTTTTTATCATACGATAGTTTTCTCCTGCGGATTCACTAATTCCCATTCTCTTACAAATGTTATATAAAGATCCTAGGGGAATCGGGTTTTTTATCTCCCCTTCTTTTTTTAATATTTCCGATAATATTTCTGAAATAGCCTGTTGTACTTTTCTATCAAAGGGTCCCGGATAGCCATATTCAGAATTAGAAGAAACTTTCCATAAAAGATTAATTTCTTGATTCCCTTTTTTAATTATTTCCTGATAAGTGGTTGTGGTTTTATTTTTAAGGCCTTTTGTGGAAAGAGAAAAAAATGGAAATACTAATAAATTTACTTCGGAATTTATTATCTTTGGTAAATCAATTTCGTTATTATTTTTTATAGTGATCTCTTCGGATTCTTTCATTTCTTTCCTCTTTAATTATTTTAGATAACAACAACACTTCTCTGTTGTTGTTATTATACATATTGTAATATATTAGTGTTTCGGCAAACGCTTATAAATCAAAGAGAACAAAGCATTTTTCTTAATTCCAACTACGGTATTTCTTAATTCCAACTACGGTATTTCTTAATTCCAACTACGGTATTTCTTAATTCCAACTACGGTATTTCTTAATTCCAACTACGGTAATATTTAATTCCAGACACGATATTTCTTAAGTCAAAGTTCGGTATTTCTTAAGTCGAAACCCACTATTTCTTAAGTCAAACTTAAACCAATTTCATTATTCTTTTTTATAGAAATCTCTTTGGACTTTTTCATTTCTTTGCCCGTAAAAACCCTTATATTTTTTTTATTGCTTTGCCGGAGAAGCAGCAATAATAAGGATTTTTGCCCAGTGTCCGATGTTCGGACAAACTCTTTTAATCCCAGTATTTCTAATTATTTGTTTAGACTATTTAATACCTGATGAAGGGCATTAGTTATTTCGGATTGTTCCACCTCGGGTTTTCTAAATTTAATTTTTAATATAAAATCTCTTCCAGGGGATTCGAATTTATATTCATAGTGTTTAGGTCTCCCTTTTTTAATTTCAGATCTTTTAAGTTCTGTTTTTGCCTCCTGGACAGTTAATTTTCCTTCTCTTATTTGTCTGTAAAAGCCCCTTATATTTTTTTCATCACTCTGCCGAACAAGCAGTAATAATAAGGATTTCGGCACACTGTCCGATGTTCGGACACTCTCTTTTATATCCTTAGGCAGTTTAAGTAAAGTAAGCATTTCGTTAACATAACTCTTAGGAAGACCTAATTCTCTAGAGGCTTCTCTTTGGGAATAGTTTGGATCTTCCATTCTTTTTTTATTGATCAAGGCCTGAATAGATTCTGCTTCTTCAAGCGGTGGAAGGTCCTGCCTCTGGATGTTTTCAATTAACTGATGGATAAGCCGGGTATAATTATCGATGTTTTTGATAATACAGGGCAGTTCCTGAAGCCCGGCCAATTTAGCCGCTTTATATCTACGCTCACCGTTGATTATTTTAAAATAATCTTCTCGTTCTATATATTCTGCAGTAATCGGCTGTAGGAGTCCGTGCTTCTTTATTGACTCTGCTAATTCCTTTAAGCTTTTTTGGTTTAAGCTTTTTCTGGGCTGGTCAGGGTCTGATTTTATTCTGGAAATATCAATAATTCTGGCCCCGGAAAGCCCCTTTGTTCCTTCTCTAATGCCTTTTCTTTCTTCCTTAATAGCCTCTTCTTCTTGAATGGGAAGAGAAGTAAAAGCATCTTTAGCAAATTTTCTTAAAATATTTTCCTTTTTTTTAGCCATGATTTATAATCTCCTGAGCTAATTTCCGATAGGTTTCTGCTTGTTCTGAAGAGGGTAAGTAATAAGTAATTGGTTTTTTTAGAGTGGCTGCTTCAGCGTATTTTACGCTGTTCTTTAACTCTACTTTAAATACTTTATCTTTAAAACCCTCTAAAACAGTCTCGTGGTAAACCTCTTCCAGCTTTCTTCTTCCTACAAACTTATTTATAATATAACCCATTATTTTAAGTTTAGGGTTTGCTCTTTTTCTTATCCTGGTTATGGCGCCTCTTAAATAGGCGGTCCCTTTAACCGCCCATTCCTGACACTCTAAAGGTATAATAACCTCATCTGCGGCTACCAGGCCAATTCTGGTAGCCAGACCTAAACTTGGAGGACAGTCAATAATTATATAGTTATAGCCTTCTTTTAGATCTTTTAGTTTATCAGCTAAAAAGTACTGGGCGTCTGGCTCTCCAGCCAGCTGCAGGTCTATTTTGCTTAAATCAATATTAGAAGGAACAATATCTATATTCTGAAAAGAAGTCTTTTGAATAACCTTGGCAAGATCAAGGTCATTATCTAAAAAGAGGTCAGTAATGGTAAATTCGAGGTTGTAAATATTTTCTAAAAAAGAAGAGGAGAGATTTCCCTGCTGGTCCAAATCTATAAGGAGAAGCCTTTTGTTTTTTTCAGCTAAAGCTCCGGAGAGATTAAAAGTGATGTTGGTCTTTCCCACTCCTCCCTTTTGATTGGCAACAGCGATGACTTTAGGCTTTTTAAATTTTTGGGTATTTCCCTTATTCATGATTAGATTTTATCTTAACCTTTTTAGATTTTAAATAAAGAACAGGCCTAAGATTTATTTATCTTTTCAATTGCTTTTTGATAGGCAACCTTATGTTTAAAACCCTGCTTTAAAAAGCTCCATATTATCTGGATTTTGTTAAAGTCTTTATCGGTATACTCCCTCATCTCCAGATCGCCTCTGGTTATTTTTTTAGGTTTAATGTATCCTTTTTGTTCCAGGTAATATAATTTATGTCTGGGAATATTGATTTTTTTTAAAACATCTGAAGTTTGCATTTCTTGTTTCACCTATAAAATATAAACATAGATTTATTTTTATACAGTTTAACTTAAAAAAAACAAGATGTCAAGTAATAACATATTTTTTAATCTTTCTAATTGTATCTATATTAATTTTTTGCATGTATAAATACTCTTTTCTCTAGATATTTGCCCTCTAATCCTGCTCAGAATCGCTTATATCGCTAAATTTTAGAGGCCCCCTAGATACCCTTTGACTTTTTACAATTTTTCAAAAAATATTTTTTAACTCCACTCGTTCCCTATTTTCTTTCCGCATCTTCTCTGATAAACATTCCGAATTACTCAATAAAGTCTATCTTAAAAAATCATGCCTTAATATTTTCCTTAAATCATTCTGAATTTCCTATCTTTTAATATCTGTCAAAGGACTATCTCTTGACGGGTTTAAGATTTTAATACTTTATTTTTTATCCTTAATAAAAAGACAAAGATCCCTATAACCAATATAAACTGTCCCACTGGGCAATTTAAATCTATGATATTTCCTAAAGCTACATATTTAGGAACTGGAACTAATACTAAATCATCTTCCATTTCATTTTTAGTAAAAGTTTCTCTTAATTTAGTTAAAACAAAGGTCTCATCTATTAGGCCCTGTAAGATAGGATATTCCTTCAATTCATCTGGAGTGACAATTTTATTATATTCTTCTTTTGCTCCTGGGAAGGTAACTCTATCATCTGAAAAAGTATAGATCAATACTTCAGTCCCCCATAAAGGTGCACTTACAGAACTAATTTTTAAAGGATAGATCATTTCATCGGAAAAGAACATTATCCCTATGGGTTGAATAGCGCCGGTATAATTCTCAGAACCATTTATTGTTTCTTTATGTTGAATTTTCATAGCCACAAAAAACCAATTTTTTTGCACATAATAATCCAATACCTCTTGGCCTTCTATGGGGAAGGCATAACCATTATCATTCAACCATTCTACTAAACTATGGGGATCAGATGCTGATAAGGTGGTAGTATAATAAATTCCTACCTGGTTCTCTTCCCAAACATGTACTCCCTCATCTCCCCCCTCTGGAGCAGTAGGGAGCATTCCCCATCCACAACCAAAACCCCAAGAAGGGGCAGGTTTAGTCAATTCATGTAATTCATAGAATATCTCATCTTCGACTGGGAATAATTTGGGATAACCGGGTACCGGTATAACCCAGGCAAAATCCTCTGCATCTCCTTCATAGTCTACCTGAAAAATTATCTTTTCCACCATATCATCAAATACAATCATAGCTAATTGATTTGGTTCATATATATCTCTATCTAGGGGGGTAAATAAACCACCATCAGCTAAAGAAATTGAGAAGATACAAAAATTAACAATTATGAAGATTAAAATTAAATATAAAATCTTTTTCATAATTTTTCACCTCTTTTTCATAATTAAATTAAAACCAAGCAAAGTTTATTATATTATTCATAATTCAATATTACAGCGATTTGCTCATTAAAATCTTGCCTTAATTGTTTCCTTTAAACCATTTCAATGCCCCTAGCGAGTTTTCACTCTCCAGAATAATTTTTCTCCAAGCCAAAAAAATTGCCTATCTATTCATAATCTGCCCTCAAAAACCTTCAAAAAAGTGCCTTCATTCGCTAATCTCCACGTCTTTAAGATAAAACCATACCGCTTTTACATCTCCTAAATTCATAAAATAGCTAAGAATATTAAGGTATAAGGCTTTTTTCACTAATCAGGTCAATTTTAGACCTTCAAATTTCGCTTTTAAGGCCCCTTAAAAAAAGCCCGCTTATGATTATCTACGACTTTTTGCAATTTTGCCAACTTAATGGTATGCTGTTTTGCTGTAAATCTGGTTTATCATTCATATTTTTTTATTAAATCCTCGATGGCCTCACTAACCAGGCTGGATAAATCCCTTTCTTTTTCTACGCCCAAATATTTTAGCTTTTTAATTAAAGCTGGGTCTTTAATATAATAGTTAATCTTTTTATTGACTTTATTCTGCTTTGCTGGTTTATCGGTTTGTCGTCTTACTGTTTTACTGGTAAATTTCTTTAGACAAATTAACTGCTGTGGTAGTCTTACCAGTCCCGCCTTTGAAGTTTAATATCGCTATCCTTCTCATAAATAATCCTCTTTATTCTTAAATATCTCTTAAAAAGCCTTATAAAACAAAACCTTTAGAGACCGCCTCCAGCTCATCGTCAGATATCCCGATATAGCGAGAGGTAACCTTAGCGCTAGAATGGCCCAGGATCGCCTGAATCACCTCGATAGCGATCCCCTTCTTTCTCATCTGATAGCCTAGGGTCTTTCTCAAGGTATGGGTCCCGATCCTCTCCTCAATCCCTACTTCTCGGCACCACTCATTTATTAACTGCCAGGCCCGCACCCGGTTTAGGGGTTTATTCTTCTTAGAATTTTTAGAAATAAATAAATATCTATCCAGGTCATAGATCCCGGTCTTATCAAAATAAATCTGCAAGGCCTCCCTGACTCCCTCATTCAAAGCGATCTTCCTCTGCTTTTTGGTCTTCTGCTCGGTGATATAGATAAAGTCCCGGACATCCCCCTTGCGGTCCTTGACATCTTCGACCTTTAACCTCAGCAGGTCCGAAATCCTCAGGCCTAAATTAATCCCGGCAGTAAATAGGAGGAGATCCCGGGGATTCTTCTTCCTCTTCAAGTTTCCCTTAATCCTTTGTATCCGGTTCAAGTCCCGGATCGGTTCGACGATCCTCATCTCTAACCCTCCTTCGGGTATTTAACACATCATATTTAACTCTTTTTTTAAAAGACCCCAAAAAGTCCCTAAAAAAGCTCTGCAATCCTTGTTTTTTAATGCTTTTTTTGGTTTTTACTTTTTGATTTTCAATACCCTCTTATATTTTACTTTTTGAATGTATTGTATCTTAAGTAAAGTAAAATATCAAGAATTAGAGATTATTCTCTTTTGAGCCCACTGAAATCCTTATATTTAAAGGTTATTGATATTTAACAGAAGGACCCTTGTGTTAAATGAAAAAAGGGCAAAAAGAATTACCAGGCCCCCCGAGTTCTCCCAAAATAAACAGATTGTTTTTATCTCTTTTTTTCCTCTTTAATCAGACCTTTCACTTAACGAAATGCCTTTTTCCCCCTTCTGGACCTAACCATTGCTTTAGCCTTTGCGGTTATGATTAGGTAAAATTCAGCCTCGTTATATTTATTTTCTTTTAGGTCTCTAACCAGGTCTTGATAAAAGTTATCGAATTCGCTTAAAAAACTTAGTCTATCCGGTATCATCTTTCTAATCCCCATGTACTTCCCTTTCAATCCAATCCTTTGTATCTATGTGGAGTTTCATTTTACGGGTATTTTTTTGATACCATTCTTTTATATCACCATGATATCCTTGTGCTCTTCCCACTCCCCTCCAATCACAAAGCATTTCTTTCCTGTATTTTAAAGACTCTCGTCCTTACCTCTTCTCACTTAATTCTTTAAAGATATGCTGAATTATTTCTACTGCTTTTTCCATATCTGCCATAGCTATATTTTCCTCTTTAGTATGAGCTGCTTTAACTCCCATCCCCATAACCACTGTTTCGATACCTTTCTCATTGTAGTTAGAAGCATCGGTTCCTCCACAGATAATCCGTACATTTGGTTTTAAGCCTACACTGCTTACCGCTCTCTTTGCAATCTTTACCACTTCGGCATCCTCTGAGATGTGGGAAGCTTTTATGAGTAGTTCCATTTTAACCTCTGCCTTAGCTCCTACAGTCTTAGCCGCTGTGAGAAACACTTCCTTAATTAAGTTACTCTGGTGAAGGCACTTTTTATGAGATTTACTTCGACATTCGAGTCTAACATTCGTCTTCTCTGGGACAGCATTAAGTATTTGACCACCTTTGATAATCCCAACATTTACGGTTGTCTCCCCATCAATCCAACCTTCTTTTAACATTGAAATTGCGTACGATGCAGCTTTAATAGATGATATGCCTTTTTCTGGTTCCATCCCAGCATGGGCTGCCTTTCCTGTAATATCTACATCGATACTCATATAGGATGGTCCACCAATAACAATATCCTCAAGAGTATCCATATCGATCAAGAACCCGGTCTTTGAATCAAGTAAAGATATGTCAATGTTTTTGGAGCCTTTGAGTCCAACCTCTTCTTCTCTTTAAACTACAATCTCTAAAGGAGGATGTTGCTCAGCTGTTCTGATCGCTTCGAAAAGTTCTGCAAT
>Ga0307380_10010392_pt1 | contig 11732 bp, 13 predicted proteins | sample UN3MG_FD_202239 | JGI IMG/M metagenome (GOLD analysis project Ga0307380, IMG submission 202239) | Soil microbial communities from Risofladan, Vaasa, Finland - UN-3 | ecosystem: Environmental > Terrestrial > Soil > Coastal area > Acid sulfate soil | place: Finland: Risofladan, Vaasa | collected... | reverse complement strand
CCATGGTATTCCTGGCTTCCTCCCCGAACCCCATCTCGTCGAAATGCTCGCTGCACACCCATTCCCAGGTTATTTTTCCGTCCCAGGTCACCTCGATGATGGTATCGTCCACGAGCTGCTTGTCGCTTATTTTCTTATTCGCGAGGTTTTTATGGCAGAGAATCAGCGTATTTCCCCGGTCAACCAGAGGATTCATACCGGGGGTGAAATATCCAACCGGGTTGCCTTCTCTCTGGTAATCGTGGTGCTGCCGGGCCATCCACCTCGGCTTCTGGCGCGGGTCCCTGATGCGCTCGTATCTATCGAACTTCCAGACGATGTTGCCATCCCAGTCGACCTGTACCAGGTCGAGCATGTCCTGGTAGCCGTATTTAAAATTCCTGACGCCGGTGCTGCCCATGAGATAGCCGCCGGGCAGCATTTTATTAGGAAAGCCGTCGAATCCTTTCCACTGGTTGACTGTATTGCCGTTCATATCAACCAGGACGGCCCCCGCGCCCTTTGCCTTATGCAGGGTAGCCTGGAACAGGGTGTAGCCGTTCCAGCATTTCTCCGGATAATAAATGGTGGTGCCCGTCGGATAGACAGTCGGCGGCATAGCTTCCCCTTCCGTGATTATCGGTTCAGGAACAGTATAGCTTCTTGTGGGAAAGGTGGCAAGGTGGGGGGGGAGGGGGAAGAAAAGAGAAGAGGGGCATCAGCCCCTCTTAAGCATTAACCTTGTCGTGATTCCCTTTGCTTTCGCTTCGGGCTCTCAAGGAAACGTCTAAACCAAGAGCATTCGTAACCTTGAAAAATGTACTAAGCGTAGTATTATAATCACCCTTCTCCAATCTGGATATAGCAGGTTGCTTCGTCCCGACAATTTTAGCAAGTTGTGTTTGACTAATCCGTAATTGATTTCTACGCTCTATTAAACTACGAATCATATCATATTTAGGCTGCAAAGCCTCGTATTCCTTGAGAATTCCAGGCCTCTTAAGCAGTTCTGCCTCAAACTTTCTAAAATTTGTAGGTCTTTTATTTGTCATATTCACTACCTGACTATTATTACCACTTATCTACGTTCCTATAATATAACATATATGTTATATTGTCAATACCTTAATTCCTAATCATTCATTCTTTTAATAGCAAGGTCTTTGTCGTTTTTACTTATTCTGTCTTCTTTCTTCATAAAAGCATGTAACAATACCAACCTGCGTCCTTTGTGAGCAAAGAAAAAAATGCGGAATATATCTGAGCCGTGTTTAATTCTAAGTTCTCTAATGCCAGATTTATTTATCTTTCTGACATAAGGCATACCCAGCGTAATATTAAATTCCTTCAATAACTTGAAAACGTGTAATATTTCCGCTATCGCTCCATCGGACTGCGCTAAAATGAAATCCTTTACGGGTTCGTTCCCGTCAGCGTCAATATAAAAAACAACTTGCCAATTCATGATATTATCATACAATATATGTCAATCAAATTAACCCGCTATCCTATCGCCCTTCTCCCCTTTACGAATCTGCCTCAAAGGATTATAATATATTGGTTTATTCTGAGAAGTAATTTCCGGGGGTGAAGCTTGGGCGTTTTATATATAGTCTCTGCGGAAGAAGCGGCGGGCAAGACGGCAATCTGTGCCGGCCTGGCGGTGAACCTGACCGGTGCCGGCAGGAAAGCAGCCTATCTCAAGCCGCAGGTGGCGGCAAAAGACGGCTCTGATAGTGATATTGCGTTCATGAAGCGGATTCTGGGACTCGACGATGCCGTGAACGCCCCCGATTTAGTTAAGGGCAGGGATGTCGTCCTTGTGGAGGCCGTGCTCGGGCCAACAGCCGATGACGCCGTCAGTAAAGCTACCTACGGGGCGGCTAAAGAGATGAAGGCTAAAGCCATCGCCGTGGAAGCGTATACCGGCAAAGCCTCCAGATTTATCGATGTTTACAAGGGGTTCGGCGAGAGCTTGCTTGGCGTTATTATCAACAAGGCGCCGGAGAGTCAGCTCAAGCGTGTCAAAGACGAGGCTACGGCGCAGTTCGGCGCGGCAGGGATAAAAGTCCTGGGAGTAGTCCCCGAAAACAGGGTGCTGCTCGCCATCACGGTCGGCGAGCTGGCCGAAAGCGTGGGGGGGAAGATACTGAACAACGCCGAGAAAACGTCGGAGCTGGTCGAGAACTTCATGTTGGGAGCGATGGTCGTCGATTCCGGCCTGGACTATTTCGGACGCAAGAACAACAAAGCCGCAATCGTCCGGCAGGACCGCCCGGACATGCAGCTGGCCGCGCTGGAAACATCGACAGTGTGTCTCGTTCTCACCGGCAGCAACCAGCCGCCGGTCTATAATGTCCTCCAGAAAGCGGAGGCGCGGGGTATCCCGGTTATCACCACCGAGACCGCCGCCAAAGATATCGTCGAAAGCCTTGAAAACACTCTCTTGAGCGCCAGACTTAACCAGGAAAAGAAGCTATCCAGGCTGGCCGAAGTGGTAAAACAGAACCTGGATATAAAAGCGGTAGTATAGCCGGCAGGGTAAGCCTGGCTGAGAAGGGAGACTATTAACAAAACAGATTAAACGTCATCCGCAACTTGCCGCGTTTCCTTGCTCCTGAATAATGGAGAGTAAGGGAGGTTCCTGGGGTGGTTATCGAACTCTGGGACTTTTTATTTAATACACTATTGATAAATACAGTCCGATTATTATAAAATTTTGCCTACCGCATGCCGGGAACTGTAAAAAAATCTAAAAAGGGGGGCAGGTGATTGAATGCACTAGGAAGACATTTGCTGGTTGAACTGTATGATTGCGATAAGGAGGCATTAAACGACCTGGGCTTTCTCCGGGAGGCCATGCTGACCGCCGCCATCGACTGCGGCGCTGTGGTCCTCGGCGACTCGTTCCACCATTTCAGTCCGCAGGGAGTGAGCGGCGTGGTCATCATCGCCGAGTCGCACCTATCCATTCATACCTGGCCGGAATACGGTTATGCCGCCGTCGACATCTTTACCTGCGGCACCACCGTCGAGCCCGAAACGGCGGCCAGGGTATTAATAGAGAAGCTCGGGTCCAAAAACCACTCTGTGACGGAGATTCAGAGAGGGCTTTTGGTGACCGTGTAGAACACGGATGTATTTATGGATACCGACCCTGATAAATGGCTACGCGATAAAATAAACGAGAACTTTGTGCAGCTGCACCGTCTCGAAGAAGTACTGTATACCGGGCAGACGAAATACCAGTCCGCCCAGGTTGTCCGCAGTCGCAGCTTCGGGCTGTGCCTGGTGCTGGACGGTAAGATTCAGTCCACGGAGAAGGACGAGTTTATCTATCACGAGGCGCTGGTACAGCCAGCCATGATAACCCATCCCGGCCCGGAGGCAGTATTTATCGCCGGGGGTGGCGAAGGCGCAACCCTCAGGGAGGCTTTGTGCCATAAAACGGTGAAAAGGGCGGTGATGGTCGATATCGACGCGGAAGTGACCGCCATCAGCAAGAAATACCTGCCCAACCACAGCCGCGGCGCTTTTGAGGATAGCCGCACCGAATTACACTACACCGATGCGCGCGATTATTTAGCGAAGTCGAAGGATAAGTTCGACATTATAATTATCGATTTGCCCGACCCCATCGAAGAGGGGCCGGCGTACCTGCTCTTTACCCGGGAGTTCTACCGGATAGTCCATGACAGGCTCACCGGGAACGGACTCATTGCTGTTCAGGCCGGCTCCGCATCTCCCACCGAGCTATTGAACTTAACTGCCGTATGCAACACGCTGAAAAGCGTTTTCCCTGTAGTTGTTCCCTACACGACGTACGTGCCCTGTTTCGGGGGGGCGTGGGGTTTCTGTATAGCCTCCCGGCGGCTCGACCCCTCGCGGCTTTCGCCGGGCGAGGTAGATAAAAGGATTGCCGCCAGGTCTCTCACGGGACTAAAAATGTACGATGGAATTACCCACCGGGGCATGTTCTCCCTGCCCAGGTATGTCAGGGACGCCCTGGCAAAGCAGACGAGAATCATCACGGATAAAGACCCGCTGTATCTTTACGGCTCCTGAGCTCTGGCGGAGCCGGGGAAAACAATAGGCTGGTGAATTGCATCATCCACCAGCCTATATTTGTGTCACTTAAGCGACCGGATTATTATCGGTTAGTCCTGGTTTTGTTGAAACACTCGCTGCAATATACCGGTCTGCCTTCCCGGGGCTCAAAAGGTACTTCTGTATCCTTGCCACACTCGGCGCAAACCGCGGGGAACATCTGGCGTGTCCTATAGCCGCCGCTGGAACCGTATCGCTCGGCCTTCCTAGCCTGTCGGCAAGTAGGGCACCGCTTAGGTTCATTGGTGTAGCCTTTGGATTGGAAGAACTCTTGCTCCTCGGCACTAAAGGTAAACGTGGCTCCACAATCGGAACACTGGAGTTCCTTGTCCTCAAAACTCAACGGATGACCTCCTTTCTTATGTTAGTTGGTTAGAGCTAAGGTCATCCGTAATTGGGTCGGGATAAAGTAATTTAATTGCATATGTGATAACCTAGACTGACAACCACCGCGCATATTATATAACGGGCAAATGCAATTTGCAATAGCCCGTTAGTACTTTTTCTTTCGTTTTATAGCGAAGGCCAGGCCGGCCGCGAGTAACTCCAGCACAGCCTGGACAAGGAAGAACGAGTAATAGCTGCCCGTCACCTCGAAGGTGATGCCGCCGGCGTAAGCACCCAGCGCCATGCCGACCGTATGGCAGGACATCGTCACGCCGATTATCGTGCCCATGCGCAGGCCCCCGAAAAGGTCGGCCACCAGCCCGGATGTGAGCGGCGACGTGGTGAACCAGCCGAAGCCGAACAGGGCCATAGCCAGGTAGAGCATCCACAGCGAACCGCCGCCGAGGAGAATAAAAACTACAGCGGCAAAAAAGGCCAGGCTGCGGATGCCGTGAGTAAAAGCCAGCACCTTATTGCGTGCATAGCGGTCGGAGATATGACCCGTCAGCAGCACGCCCACCAGGTTCAGCCCTCCCTGGACGCTTAAAAGGCTGGCGCCAATCATATCCGAGTAGCCGAAGTCGGTGGCGAAGATGACGATATGGGTCATCATAAAACCGCAGCCGATGCCGCAGATAAGCTGCGCTGCGGAAATCAACCAGAAAGAGCCAAGCCTGGCGGCCTGGGCCAGGGTATGGCCTGAAAAAGCGGGGACTCCTGTCTGGAGATTATCTGCCTCCGTTTTTAAGGAGCGAACGGGGCCGCCGTCAGGGCCGTACCCCTTCTCTTCGGGGCTGTTGCGTATCAGCAGTGTCAGGGGCAGCAGTATCACGAAAGTAACTCCCGCCCAGAAAAACATTGTATTCCGCCAGCCCCAGGCAAGCACCAGGTATTGCGAGAGCGGCGAGAGAAGCAGGGCGCCGATGGGCATACCGGTGGCGGCGATACCCTGCGCCCGGCCCCTCTTCTTAACAAACCACCGGTTTATCAGTACCTGGCTGCCCTGCAACGCCTTTATCTCGTACAGGAACCTGCCGGTAAAAATGTGCCAGATGCTGGTAGCCAGGCCGTTAACCGTGCTGCTGGCAATCTGCGTGGCCAGGCAGACAAAGAGCATAATCTTCGGCCCGAAGCGGTCGATCAACCGTCCGATAAACGGAGCGGCTACGGCAAAGAGGAGCAGCGCAAACGTGTGGACGGCGGAGAGGGTAGCCCTGTCCCAACCGAACTCCTCCAGTATCGGCTTGAAGAAGATGCCCACGCCTACCGCACTGAGCAGGAAAAGCATAACCCAGGAGGCGGCGGCCATGTACCAGCCGTAGAAGAACCGCGGCTTATCAGGAGCGTATTTTTGCGGAGGGTTATTCAAGTATTTCCTTTATTTATTGCGATTTTCGCCGGATAGCTTAAGCCAAGTATAACAAAAGTATTACACTTTCGCTAAAAAATAATGACAAAACTCATTGACTGGCGTTGTATTTTCATATAAAATATGAGACTACTACAGGTCAAGTGCCTGAATAAGGAGGATGCAGATGAGCTATGAACCACAGTTTACCAGGCTGCGTGTCTACAACATCTTCATGGGTTTTCTCCACCTGGCCCAGGCAATCTTCATCATCATCCTGAGCAACGACTTCAAACTGCCGATTACCACTTCTTTCCTGACATACGATGAATCAATCGGTAAGTTGTGGCCGGTCACCGATACACTCGTCAGTTTGCCCTTCGGCATCATGGTGGCCGTGTTCCTCCTCCTGTCGGCTGTCGCCCACTTCACCGTGGCTTCTCCGGGTACGTTCGGATGGTACGTCAACAACCTGAAGAAGGGCATCAACTACGCCCGCTGGTACGAATATTCGCTGAGCGCATCCCTCATGATTGTCCTCATAGGCATGCTGTGCGGCGTGTATGACCTCGGAGCCCTTATCATGGCCTTTGTGCTTACCGCCGTGATGAACCTCTGCGGGTTGATAATGGAGGTGCACAACCAGACCACCGAAAAGACGAACTGGACATCGTACGTCGCGGGCTGCATCGCCGGCGTCGCACCCTGGGTGGCCATCGCCATCTACTTCTTCGGCTCGCTGGCGCAGGCAGAGGGCGGCGTACCGACGTTCGTGTACATCATTCTGCCGACGCTTTTCGTCTTTTTCTTCAGCTTTGCGCTCAACATGGTGTTGCAGTATAAGAAGGTCGGGCCGTGGCGCGACTACCTGTTCGGCGAGAAAGCGTACGTGCTATTGAGCCTGATAGCCAAATCGGCCCTGGCCTGGCAGGTATTCGCCGGGACGCTGCGGCCGGTATAGCGCGGAGGTGCCGTGAGTATTCAGGTTATAACCGATAGCACCTCGGATATTCCTCAGGACCTGGCGGAGGAACTCGGCATCCGGGTGGTACCGATATACATACGTTTTAACGATAAAGTGTACCGCGACGGCGTGGATGTCCAGAGCGACGATTTTTACAAGATGCTGGCTACCTCACCGTATCACCCGGCGACATCTCAGCCGACCCCGGAGGACTTCGCCAGCGTCTATAAGGATTACTGCGATAGCGTTGACGGTATCATTTCCGTCCACATCTCTTCGAAGATAAGCGGCACCTGTAACTCGGCGATGATTGCCCGGAAGATGCTGGAAAGCAAGTGCCCCATCGAAGTAGTAGATTCGCGATTTAATTCGGCAGGTCTGGCACTGGTCGCCATGGCCGCCGCCAGACTGGCAAAGAACGGGAAAAGCCTGGCAGCGGTAGCGGCGGAAGTCCGGCGTACTATCAGCAAGGTAGATATGTTCGGCGTGTTTGAGACGATGAAGTACCTGGCGCGGAGCGGCCGCGTGAGCAAGGCCATCGTGGCGGCGGCGAATATTTTGAATGTCATGCCGCTGCTTACCTTCCGCGAAGGTGAGATTATCCGGGTCGGCCTGGTACGCAGCTTTTCCAGAGGGATGGACAGACTCTACAGGTTCGTGGAAAGCAAGAAGGATATCGCCGAACTCATCATCGTCCACAGCGCTATACCGGAGCAGGCCGAGAAGCTTAAAAAACGCCTGGGCTGGCTCTTTCCGGAAGAGCAAATCAGGATTTTAAAACTTGGTGCCGGTCTGGGCGTTCACGGCGGACCGGGAGTCCTGCTGGTAGGCCTGAGGCTGGAGGAATAACGTATTCAGGTGTTGCCCGCAGTAATCAAGCGTTGAAAAGGGCCGGCCATACGAACATATCGAGGATGGCTGTCTGGAGACAGAAAGCCGCGGCACCGCCGACGGCAAACCAGTAAGCGAGCCCCGTTTCCCTGGGGCTTATGGTGAGAATCGCCCACAATAACGCCAGCGCACCGATGCCGGCGAGGGCAAGGACAAGGCGAATCCCTATCCAGAGTCCGGTGCCGGGCTGGGCCAGGTAAGCGTAGGTAAGCGGCATCCACAGTGCCGAGGGGATGAGGATAACCAGAAATATGACGTAGAACAGCCAGTAGCCGAAACGGCCGGCAATCTGCACTTCGTCCGGGTTTATCCTGAAGAAAAGCCAGTAAGAAAAGGCGAAGAAGCCTATGGCGGCCAGTATCATGGCGAAGTAATTGAATACTCTCATGCCGCCGGAGACGCCTCCCCACAGAATGTTGGCGCTACCGGGGTGAGTGGCGAACCCGTGGATATAGCTGCCGATAACCGCGGCACCGCAAACGACCATGATAGCAAGTAAAATATATTGCTGTGTATGCATCTTAATAGTGCCTCCTCTCGCAGGATAACTATTCATATAATATCATTGTACCATGCTGTCAACCCCTTTTCCCTGCCGTTTCTTTTTGACACCAGGCGGACATGAGTCTTATACTGTTTACGCTGGCCGGGCGTGTGAGTCCGGCATTTGAATTTAGCGAATCGAGGTAACATTATCATGAGTGCGCCGGCGATGCTTACCACCGATAGCACCGTTCTGGTACTGATAGATTTTCAGGAGAGATTGTTCCCCGTCATGCATGACAAGGAAAGGCTCCTGCGGAACGTGCTGAAGCTCATCCGGGGGGCGAAGGTGCTGGAGATACCGATAGTCCTGACCGAGCAGTATCCGAAGGGGCTCGGCCCGACGCTGCCGGAGATAAAAGAGCTTCTGCCGGATGTTAAGCCGATAGAAAAGGTCTGCTTCGACTGCTGTGAGGAAGGGGCTTTTTGTGAATCGCTCGAATTTCTGAAAAGAAAGCAGGTGCTCGTTGCCGGCATCGAAGCCCATATCTGCGTTTACCAGACGGCGATGGCCCTGTCCCGGGCCGGCTACGAGGTGCAGGTGGTCGGCGACTGCATCTCTTCGCGGGAGTCGGAGAATAAGCTGGTATCCCTGTTGAAGATGGGGGCGGCGGGGGTCAGCCCGACGACCATGGAGATGGCGCTGTTCGAGCTCCTCAAAGTGGCCAGAGGCGATAAATTCAAGCAAATCAGCAACATCGTAAAATGAAGTCAGCTAAATTCAGCCCTATTCAATTCAGGCGCGAGATACTGCCGTCGCGGATACTGCAACGCGACAGCTCCGGCGAGTTCGCCGAGGCGGCGGTGCCCATCGAGTTCCGCTTCGACCCCCTGACCGGCCGGACGTGCCGCATCGTCCAGTTCTCGCTGGAGAGGATTCTCCGGCCGGACTTAAAAGCCATGGAGCAGAGGTCGCGGGAGCTGACCTGCCCGTTTTGCCAGCCCCTCGTCGAGAAAATCACGCCCCGCTTCCCTCCCGAACTTGTCCCGGAGGGCACCATCCGCAAAGGCAAGGCCCTGGCTTTTCCGAATGCCACCCCGTACGACGTGTACGGCGTCGTCGTGGTTATTTCCGACGAGCATTTCATTTCCCTGAAGGAATTCGACCTGGATACCGTGTACGACGCCCTGCTGGTGGCGCAATCGTATATTAAAGCGGTCCAGAAGTCCGACCCCTCGGCAAAGCACCACTTCATCGCCTGGAACTACATGCCGCCTTCCGGGGGCAGCCTAGTACACCCGCATCTGCAGAGCAACGCCGGCTACTTCCCGACCGACTATCAGCAACAGGTGCTGGAGGCGTCCGGGAGATACTGTAAGGAAAAAGGGACGAATTACTGGAGCGACCTCGTGGAGCAGGAGAAGCGAACGGGAGAAAGGTATGTCGGGAAAATCGGCAATTCAGAGTGGCTCACCGCCTTTATGCCCAGGGGACGCCTATCCGACGTACTGGCAGTATTTCCCGGCAGGACTTCGATTGCGGAGCTTTCCGAGGACGACCTGCGCGATTTGTCTGCCGGCCTGCTCAAAGTGTTCGGCTACCTTGACGAGCTGAACCTGGTCAGCTTCAACATGGCCACGTACTCGGGTTTCGATAAAGGCCGGTTCTGGGCGCACGCCCGGGTTACGCCGCGGGGCTCGCTGCTGTACTCGCCCATCGAGACCAGCGACCAGTTTTACTACCAGATATTGCAGGACGAAAATATCTGTATCCTGCCGCCGGAGGTCGCCTGCGAGCGGCTGAAAAAACGGTTTACCGTCTAAAGCCGGACAAGGATTACTTAAAGGCTATTTACATTATGTAATTTTGGTGTATAATATTATATAGAGCGCTTTTTATGCAAGAATATTCCTGATGAAAAGCGATTTAATTTGAAAGGCCGAACGTCAGTTACCAGATAAACGTCTTAAGCAAAGGAGGGTATTCCGGATATGGGTCACAAGAGTCCAGCAAAACCCGCCGTCTCAACCAGACCCGGGCCAGCTAAACCGTCTGAGCCAAAGAAGAAATAAGCAGATTTGGCATATATATTCAGGGGAGTCTTTTAAACTTAAAGAAGGATTCCCCTGAATTTTTTATATGAATAATATTAAAGACAATTCAGGAGAACCCGAGCCGATGGAGTGCCGGCGGTGCGGCGTCTGCTGCACCATGCACCAGGCGTTCGTCAACCCGGAAGATATCGTGCGCATTACCTCCTTCCTGGGGATAACCATGAAAGAGTGGGGGCAGCTTTACGACGATTCAAGGTGGCAGTACTCCGAATACCGGCTGATACGGCACGTGAACGGCGCCTGCGCTTTCCTGGAATACACCGATGGCCTGGCCTCCTGCGCCATCCATCCGGTGAAACCCGGCTGCTGCGCCAGCTGGAAGCCGGGACCGGAGAGGGTGGAATGCCGGGAGGGGAGGGAAAAGGTTGAAGGGAGAAAGTAAAACAGGACCACTCAGAGTTGCTTTGCTTCAGATGGTCGCCTGCGGCGACGACCAGGATGCCAATCTGGTCAAAGGAGAGGATTTTTGCCGCCGTGCTAGTGAGATTGGGGCGGATATTGCCCTTTTCCCGGAAATGTGGAATATCGGCTATCCCTTTCGTGACCCGATTGAGCCTGAATTACGCAGAGAATGGCCGGCCAAAGCAATCGGCCAGGAGAACAGATTCATAACTCATTTCAGGTCACTGGCAAAAGAGTTGAACATGGCCATAGCGCTCACCTATCTTGAGAAATGGACTGGCCTGCCGAGGGACTCCGTATCAATCATCGACCGGCACGGCGATATCCTGATGACCTATGCCAAGGTGCATACCTGCGACTTCTCGTTTGATGCCTTATGTACTCCCGGCGACGACTTTTATGTATGTAATCTCGATACGGCCAAAGGCGAAGTTAAAATTGGCGCCATGATATGTTACGACCGTGAATTCCCGGAAAGCGCCCGTATTCTCATGCTTAAGGGAGCTGAGATAATTCTAACACCCAATGCCTGCCCGTTGGATGATAACCGCACCGGCCAGTTCCGAGCGCGCGCCTTCGAAAACATGGTCGGCGTGGCTATGGCCAACTATGCAGCTCCCCAGGAAAACGGGCATTCGGTGGCTTTCAGCGGGATCGCCTACGGCCTCGATGAACAACCGCGGGATACAAAGATAGTCGAAGCCGGGGAGGAAGAGGGTGTTTACCTGGCGGAGTTCGACATGGACGGGCTGAGGCGCTACCGGGAACACGAGACCTGGGGAAACGCCTACCGTAAGCCGGGGCGCTACGGCCTTCTGACCTCTAGCGATGTTAAATACCCATTCATCCGCAAGGACGCGAGAAGGTAATCGGAAGGAGGCAACGAAATGCGTAAAACCATTTTCATTTTGTTGTGTACGCTCGGCGTCTTTTCGCTGCTGGCAGGCTGTGCCGGAGAACCACAGGAGCCGGGAAACGGGCATGGTGAGACTGAAACGCCGGAGGAAAACGGAATCGATGAAACCGAAACGCCGGAGCTAATCGAGGCCGAGTTAC
>Ga0307380_10010388_pt1 | contig 11737 bp, 12 predicted proteins | sample UN3MG_FD_202239 | JGI IMG/M metagenome (GOLD analysis project Ga0307380, IMG submission 202239) | Soil microbial communities from Risofladan, Vaasa, Finland - UN-3 | ecosystem: Environmental > Terrestrial > Soil > Coastal area > Acid sulfate soil | place: Finland: Risofladan, Vaasa | collected... | reverse complement strand
CCGGCGTCCGCCGGCAAAGAATGCGTAGGAAAAATCATGGTATGAGGGGACTGCCGGGGTGTCAAGGTTTTTGGTCGCGGCCGGGCAGGACGTCGAGGAGTTCGGCCAGGGACGTGATGGAGAGGTCCGGCGCGGCGGGCCCGGCGGGGAGCTCGTGGCCGGGTCGCCGGATAAGGGCACAACGCATACCCAGCCCGGCGGCGCCGACGATGTCGGCGCCCGTGTCGTCGCCGACGAAAAACGCCCGCTCCGGCCCCACGCCCAGCCGGTCGAGGGCCGCGTGGAAGACGCGCGGGTCGGGTTTGCGGAAGCCGACCTCGCTCGAGAAGCACGCCACCTCGAACAGCGGCGCCAGGTGGAACCGTTCGAGTTGGCTGCCCCAGAGGTAATCGGGCGTGCCCCAGGGGGTGTTCGACACCAGGCCCAGCCGGTACCCGCGCCCGCGCAGGGCCCGCAGGGCGGGCAGGGTGTCGTCGAAGAGGCGGCCCCTGGCCATGAGCGGCCGGAAGCACATCTCGCCCATGTTGGGAAGGGTGCGGCCGCTGACGCTTCGGACCACCCGCCTGAGGGCCGCCATGACGCGGTGGGCCACGGGCGTGTCGGGTCCCGGCGCGCGGCGGCGGGACTGCGCCTCGTCGGGTCCGGGCACCTCGGTGGCGGGCGGCAACCGGCCCTCGGAGCCGACGACCATCCCGGACAAGACGCCCCGCGCACACCGCCCCGCCAGCACCGGCCAACTGGGCACAGGGTAGTCGACCAGCGTGCCGCCCAGGTCGAACAGGACGGCCTCAATATCGGCAAACGTCGCCATGGCCACTCAGAACAGGCGATAGGCGTACTCGCGGTTGTCGGGATCGAAATCCGCGTCGGTCACGCCGGGGTTGATAACCAGTTCGCTGTACAGGTAGTGGCTGATCAGGTCGCCGCCCCAGTCGTAGCCGTCCGTGCGGACGCAGACCAGGTATTCGCGGTCGATATAGATGATGAGCACCTCGACCGGGTACCCCTTGTCTTTGGGCAGGACCCGCTTGAAGACGTAAGACGGCCGGCCGCCCTCGTGGCGTATGCCTTCGTAGGTCAACGTCAGGTCGCCGCGAGCCTTGGCGTCCACGCACTGGCCGATCACCAGGTTGCCCATGAATCCCATGCCGGCCATCGAGATGGGCCGGCGGCTGTGCTTCATGGCGAGTTTGGAGTTCGGGTCGACGTTGACCTTGCGGAACAGCCAGCCCAGCAGGCCCGACGGATGGACCCAGGCGTTGCCCTTGTTGGCCCCCTCGACGTAGATGACCTCCTGGTCCTTGCTCAGCTCGCCGGTCCACTTCAGGTACACGCTGAGCGGCTTGCAGCGGAACTTCATCCGCATGATTTCGGGCTTGCGCAGTTCGCCGTCGATGCGCTCGACCTTCTGGAACCGGCAGGTGTAATCCGTGATGCGCTCGTCGCTCCACCTGCACGAGAGGAGGAGCAGCGCCAGCGGGTCCTGCTTCGCCAGTTTCTCCATCTCGGCCGGGTCTTTCGGATAGACCGCCGACGCCCCCGGCGCGGGGCCCGCCCGGTCTGTCACCTCGGCCGAGAGGGCCATGCCTATGACGGCCAACAGGCCCACCAGCGGTAGCACCTTCGGCAGGAGACCACGGCGCATCGACCGCCGATTGACCGGGTATGGGCCAGGTGATGACTGGATGGGTTGGACCATCGGGGGCTCTCGGCCGCCGCGCGGTTGCTACTGCGGGACGGTGCCACGGGTCATGAGGACGGGGAAGAGCGAGTAGGCCCGCTTCTGCCGAATGCCCTGGAAGCCGGCCTCCTCGAACATCGCCCGCACGTGCCCGGACTCGCGGTGCCGGACGTTACCGCCCTCGACGCGGGTGATGATGACATCGTAGATGATGCGGCCCATAAAGTGGTCCGGCCAGCCGTCGAGCAGCAGGAGCCGGCCCCCGGGCTTCAGAACCCGGTGCAGTTCGCGGACCACGGCGTCCTGGTGCGGGTAGTGGTGAAACGAGTTGGCGCAGGTCACGACGTCGAACGTGGCGTCGGCAAACGGCACGTGCTCGCTGTCGGCCACGGTCAGGCGGACGCTTCCGGCATAGCCGTTCAACTTGAAGCGTGCCCGGTGCAGCATGGGCTCGCACAGGTCGAGGCCCACGACCTGCCACCCGCGGTGGGCCAGGCGGTTAGCCAGTTCGCCCGTGCCGCAGCCCACGTCGAGGATGCGGCCCGGCGAAACGGGCTTCAGTTCGTCAAGGAGCATCCGGTGTGACGGCTCGAACAGAAAACGGTTGAGCCAGTGGGCATCGTACGTCGAGGCCCAACTGCAGAACTCGGCGTGTGCCTTGCGTTTGAGTTCGTGGTTCACGGATTCCCGCCTGAGCGGTCCAGGCAGAGCCCCTCGCTCTTGGACCTTCCCGTTAGAATCTATCGGCACTTACGGGAATCATTATACACCCCGTCCGGTGGAAAACCAGGGGGCAGGCGGATAATCGGCCATCTCGCGCCAGGGTCGCGGGCTGTGCCATTGCCTCGGAGGCGGCCCAGCGGCTAGAATCCCTTGCCTCGGAGGCCAAACCATGGTGCTCGATCTGCTGGGCCTGGCGCTGGGAAGTTTCATCCTGGCGCTCTCGGGGGCCCTGGTGCCCGGACCGATGTTCTCGGCCACGGTGGCCGGCAGCCATCGACGCGGGTTCTGGTTCGGGCCGGGGGCCGTCCTCGGCCACGCTTTGGCCGAACTGCCCGTCGTGGCCCTGCTGGTCCTGGGCCTGGCCTCGTTTATGGAGAACCGGTGGGTTCTGGTGGGCATCGGCACGGTGGGGGCCGCGGCCCTGGTGTGGATGGGCCTCGGCCTGCTCGGGCAGTCGCGGCGGCCGCCCGACGTCGAGGCACGGGGGATCCTGCGCCTCGGGGCTATCCCGACGGGCTTCATCACGAGCGTCGTGAACCCGTACTGGTACCTCTGGTGGGTGACGCAGCCGGCCCTGCTCCTGGCGGGCGCGGTGGCGATGGGGTGGCCGGGCGTGGCAGCGTTTTTCGGCGGTCACATCTCGGCGGACCTCGTGTGGTACAGCGCGACGTCGCTGGGCATCTCGCGCGGGCGGCGGCTGCTCGAGGGGCGGCTCTACAAGGCCCTGCTCATCGGGTGCGCGGGCATCCTGTTCGTCATGGCGGTCCTGTTCGCGAAACTGGCCCTCGAGAAGGGCTTTGCCGCCGGTTCGGCCTGACGTAGGGCGGGGCAACGCCCCGCCAACACGTCTGACCATCCAAGTCGGAAGGCCGAAAAGCCTTGACAGACGCCCGGGGGCGCCGTATCCTTCCGCATTGTTATCCGCGTTGATGGCTGCTGCCAATGGAATCGGGAGGACAAACGCCCGGCGCTGCCCACGACGGGGCATCCGGGCCGAGAACGCTATGCCTACGGTCAAGCTTCCTGACGGACATACAATGGAAGTGGCCGATGGGGCAAGCGTCGCGGACGTTGCCAACCAGATCGGTTCAGGCCTGGCTAAAGCCGCCGTCGCTGCCAGGCTGAATGGCAAGTTGGTGGATCTTCAGACCGTGCTGGGCCCCGGCGGCCCGTACGACCTCCAGATCCTGACCGACAAAAGCGACGAGGCCCTGTCGATTCTGCGTCACTCCACCGCCCACATCATGGCGGCCGCCGTGCGCCGAGTCTATGGCGAGGGCGTGAAGTTCGGCATCGGACCGGCCATCGACAACGGGTTCTATTACGATTTCGACCTGCCGGACCGGATCGCCGACGAGGACCTCGGGCGGATCGAGGCCGAGATGGCCACGATCATCGCCCAGAAGGCCCCGTTCCAACGCCAGGAGGTTCCGTTCGACCAAGCCACGGCCGAGATGCAGGACACCGGCCAGGATTACAAGGTCGAACTCCTCCGAGACATCGCCGCCGCCCAGGTGACCGAGGGCGAGGAAATCCACGACGCCGAGGCCAAGCCCGTCCCCGACGCCGCCGGATGCGTGTCGCTGTACCGGTCGGCCGATTTCGTGGACCTCTGCCGCGGGCCGCACATCCCCCACGCCGGCAAGGTGGCCAGTTTCAAACTGCTGAACGTGGCGGGCAGTTACTGGCGCGGCGACTCGACCCGGCCGATGCTCCAGCGCATCTACGGCACGGCGTTCTTCTCGGGAAAGGCCCTCGACGCGCACCTGGCCCAACTGGAAGAGGCCAGAAAACGCGACCACCGACGCATCGGCAAGGACCTCGACCTCTTCAGTTTCCACCCAGAGGGGCCGGGCTTCGCCTTCATGCACCACAATGGCATGGTGGTGCTGAACGAAATCCTGGACTACTGGCGCCGGCTCCACCGCGAGACCGGGTACCAGGAGGTCCGGACACCCACCATCCTGAGCGAGGCGCTCTGGCACCGCAGCGGGCACTGGGACAACTATCGCGAGGCGATGTACTTCACCGAGGTCGACGGTGCCGCCTACGCCATCAAGCCGATGAATTGCCCCGGCGGCCTGCTCGTGTACCTCAACCGCCCGCACTCGTACCGCGAGTTGCCGTTGCGGATGGCCGAACTGGGCCTGGTGCACCGGCACGAGAAGAGCGGCGTGCTGCACGGCCTGCTGCGTGTGCGACAGTTCACCCAGGACGACGCCCACATCTTTTGCCTGCCCGAGCAGATTCAGGACGAGGTCGTCGGCGTCATCCGTCTGGTCGACACCATTTACCGCACCTTCGGGTTCCAGGACGTGCGGGTGGAACTCTCGACCCGGCCCGAACACTCCATCGGCACCGACGAGATGTGGCAGCACGCCACGGGGGCCCTGCGCGGCGCCCTGGAGGCGTGCGACATACAGTACAAGGTCAACGAGGGCGAAGGGGCCTTCTACGCACCGAAGATCGATTACCACGTCCGCGACTGCCTGGGCCGATCGTGGCAGTGCGGCACGATCCAGGTGGACCTGGCGATGCCCGAGCGGTTCGACCTGGCGTACGTTGGGCAGGACAACACCCAGCACCGGCCGGCGATGATCCACCGGGCCATCCTGGGCAGCATCGAGCGGTTCCTGGGCATCCTGATCGAGCATTACGGCGGCGATTTCCCCCTCTGGCTGGCCCCGGTTCAGGTGACCGTTCTGCCGGTCAGCGACCGATATAACACCTACGGCGGCCAGGTGCTGGCGGCCCTGGTGGCGGCGGGCCTGAGGGCCGAACTCGACGACACCAGCGACAAGGTCAGCGCCAAGATTCGTCGGGCCACCTTGCGCCGTATCCCGTACATGCTGATCGTGGGCGAGAAGGAGCAGACGGCAGGAACCGTCGGCGTGCGCGACAAGACCCTCGGCGACCTGGGCGGCGAACCGCTTGAGGCGTTTCTGGCCCGCGCACGCGACGAGATTTGCGACAAACGGCTGCGGCCGACAGCGCCGGGTCCCGAGTAGGCCGCGGACCGACCCAAACGAATACGGGGACCTTTCAGAAGGAGGTACGCTTGAAAGATACGAGGCAGCGGATCAACGATCTGATCAAGATCTCGCCGCTGCGAGTCATTGGGAGCGATGGCGAACAACTCGGGATCATCGAGCGCGACGAGGCACTGCGGCTGGCCAGCGAAGCCGGGATGGACCTGGTGGAGGTGGCCGGGAACGTTCGCCCGCCGGTCTGCCGAATCATGGACTTCGGCAAGTTCAAGTACCAGCAGGCCAAGAAGAGCCACAAGAGCAAGGCCAAGAGCCACGAGGTTCGCCTCAAGGAAATCCGGGTCAGGCCGAAGACCGAGGTCCACGACCGCGACTTCAAAATACGCCAGGCCAGGCATTTCCTTGAGCACGGCGACAAGGTCATGGTCAACATGCTCTTCCGCGGCCGCGAACTGGCCCACATGGACTATGCCACACAGAACATGCGGGCCTTCGTCGACCAGTTGACCGATGTCTCCGTGGTCGAGCGAGGGCCCACGCGGGAAGGCAGGCGGATGATCCTCATCCTGCTTCCCAACAAGAAATCGTCCTGAAACGGTTCGGACCCGTGAAGCCCGACGTCCCGCCCGGGCCCGATGGCCCGGGGTGGTTAACAGGGGGGAGTTTTTGTACCTGCATCAACCTGGAGGAGAGAGGGCAAACCATGCCCAAGGGAAAAACGCACAAGGGTATCGCGAAACGCATGCGGCGGACACGCACGGGTAAGATCCTGCACAACCGTTCCAACGCCGGCCACCTGATGAGCGGCAAGACCGGCAAACGCAAACGCCGACTCCGCGGCAAGTCAACCGTCAAGACCGGAAGGGTCAAAGTCTATACGCGCCTCCTCGGTGGCTAAGCCACGCGAGGGCGCCTGGAGAGAAGCAGGAGAGCAATCATGCCTCGAACACGAAAAGGTTCCGCGCGGCGGCAGGCCAAAAAACGCCTCCTCAAACGGACCAAGGGATACACCGGTGCGCGCGGCAAACTCTACCGCGTGGCCAAGCAGTCTCGCATGAAGGCCGATCAGTACGCCTACCGCGACCGGCGCGACAAGAAGCGCGATTTCCGGCGGCTTTGGATCACCCGCATCAGCGCCGCCTGCCGCCAACGCGACATGTCGTACAGCCACTTCGTCGGCGGCCTCAAGAAGGCCGGCATCACCCTCGACCGCAAGGCCCTGGCCGACCTGGCCCTGAACGACCCGAAGGCCTTCGATGCCATCGTCCAGGAGGCCCGCGGGGCCCTGGAGGGCTGACGATGCCGGGCCTGACCGACATCCAGGCACTCCACGACGACGTGCTGGGCCGTATCGCCGCCGCGCCCGACGCCCAGGCCCTTGAGACCGTGCGCATCGAGTGGCTGGGCCGCAAGGCCGGACGCATCACGACCCTCCTGAAGTCCATCCCCACCGTGCCGCCGGCCGACCGGGCCGCCTTCGGCCAGGCCGTTAACGCCCTCAAGGCCGCCGTGACCGACCGCCTGGCCGCCCGTAAAGCCGAGCTGGAAGGCAGCGGGCCCCGCGGCGCGACGGTCGATGTCACCATGCCGGGCCGGCCGCTGCGCCTCGGACGGCTGCATCCGATTACCCGCGCCACCCGCGAGATGGTCGAGATCTTCGGACGCCTGGGGTTCGCGTGCGTCGAGGGACCCGAGGTGGAGGACGAGTGGCACAACTTCGTCGGCCTCAACATCCCGCCGGCCCACCCCGCCCGCGACCCCCTCGACAACTACTACCTGAACGACAACCTGCTCCTGAGGACCCAGACGTCGACGGTCCAGATCCGCATCATGGAGAACCAGCCACCGCCCATCCGAGCGGTGGCCCCCGGCCGGGTATATCGGCCCGACACGGTCGACGCCGGCCACTCCAACATGTTCCACCAGTTGGAGGGGCTCTGGGTGGACGAGGGCGTAACGTTTGCCGACCTCAAGAGCGTGCTGACGACGTTCGCCCGGGCCTTCATCGGGCCGCACGCCCGAACGCGGTTCCTGCCCAGTTACTTCCCCTTCACGGAGCCCAGTGCCGAGTTCTACTTCTCGTGCCTCCTGTGCGGCGGGTCCGGCTGCCCCGCCTGCAAGCGGACCGGCTGGATGGAGGTGGGGGGGTGCGGCATGGTCGACCCAAACGTGTTCGAGGCGGTCGGCTACGACCCCGAGAAGGTGACGGGGCTGGCGTTCGGCTTCGGCATCGACCGCTCGGCGATGCTCAAGTACGGCATCCGCGACATCCGGCTGTTGTTCGAGAACGACGTCCGGTTCCTGCGGCAGTTCTAGTCCTACAACGCCACTTGTTGCGCCGCAATGAACGCAACCTCTTGCATTAACCAAACTTACGCGCCGTAGCGCGGGGGTTTATCCCCCGCGCAGGATCCCGCGGGGGATAAACCCCCGCGCTACAGCCTGATGGCGGTCCACGGTTGAATTTCCAAGCGGCTGCTCTGTGGCCAAGTGGCGTTGTAGTAGTAGCCCCCCGGCGCGATACTTTAAGAAACTCGCCTGCCCGCGGCGCGCCCGAAAAGGCCCCCCCTGGATAGGTGAAAGGCCTTTTCGACAGCGATAAGGCCGATTTGTCCCCAACGTGGTAAGATAGGCAAGGCGAAACGCGCGGTTTTTGATCGTTTTTTTCGATTTTTGATCCGAATTGATCCGAACGCGCCGAAATCCGTCCGTTTTGACACCCGTTTTGACCACTTATTGACGGCTGGCAATAGATACTAAATGATACACTCCTGAGGCCCAGGGCCTGACGAAGGAAGGGCGGCGGGGGGTGCGGCGGGGCAGGGACAGGCATCCGGAAACGGTCCTCGAAACGGGGCGGCGAGGCAAACGCCTTAGAAAACGGTCTTGCGGGGCGTGGCCGTCAGCGACGCCTCGGCCGTCGCCAGGACGCCGACCAGTTTCAGTTTGACGCTGCAGGCCGGCGTGTCGTCGCTCGCGACGAAGGACTGCACCTGGTTCGTCAGGACGACCGACGTCGAGACCAGGTCGTCCACCTGGGTGTAGGTCAGGCTGCCCCCGGCGGCGCCGTCCCAGGCGTACACGTGCACGATGCCGTTGGGCATGGTGACCGAAACGGTCTGCGGGTCGACGACCTCGAAGGCGGCGGCCAGCCGGACGTCGCGCGAGATGCGGTCCAGGCTGCCGCGCGTCCGCGTCACCAGGTCGTTCTTCTCGCTGTTGTACCGGTGCGAGTCGTGGGCGGCCTGCATGGCCAAGGCGGCCGCGACCATGATGAGGGCGATGAGGGCCATGGAGATCAGGAGTTCCACGACCGTGAAGCCCCGCGATGTCCGACGGTTCATGCTCATGGGTTATTCTCCATACGACCCGGAGACGCAAACAAGACGGAAGTTGGCCCTCAGCCCGGCCGGGTTTTCGACGGCATTGTCCAGGTCGATGGTCAGGTTAGCATCTCCGGTTATTTTGAAGGTCGAGTCGCGCAGGTTCACCACGCCGCCCTTGATCCGCCCGCCGGCACTGCCGGAGAACTCGAACTCGCTGGCCACCATGCACCCGTTGATGGTGCCGAAGTTGCCCGCGAACGTCGTGCTGAACCCGGGGGCCAGCAGAAACGACCCCGTCAGCTCGCGCAGGCCGTCGTACTGGCTGCCCTCCGGCAGGTTCTCGACGCCCGAGGTGCTGACGTTGCCCGTGAACTGGATGTAGTTGGCCTTCAGGTTGTCGACGGCCGGCGTCTCGCACACGATGGACCCGATGACGTTGGTGTTCCCGGTGAATTTGACTTTATTGGGCGACTCGATGTAGACGACCCCGAGGATCGTGGTGTTGCCGGAGAAGGTCGGGTTCGTGTTGGCCGGGATGCGGATGTTCGAGAGGATGATGTCCGCGGAGGCGCCGCTGGACCGGATGTTGACGGCGTAGGGCGCGAAGACGCTGGCGTCGACCTCGGGCCACTCAGGTTCCGGCGCGCCGCTAACCTCCTCCCCGCCGATGGTGACGTTGCCCGTCTTGCGGACCGTGCCATCGGGGTTACAGACGCCCGCGTCGCCGGAGATGTAACAGTTGCCGGTCAGGCGGATGGCCTGCGAGGTGCTGTAGGTGGCCGAGAGGATGCTGCCTTCCTCGGGCCGGTTGGCCCCCTGGATGCGGGCGTTGCCGGTCATCTGGATGGGGCCCTTGCTGGCGATGCCGTGGTCGAGCAGGGCCGATCCTCCCCGCTGGACGGTCATGTTGTAGGTGACCCGTCGGATGGCGTTGCCGAAGCGTCCCGTGCTGTGGATGGTGATGGTCGTGTCGTCGAGGGCCCCGGCGCTGGCCTGGACGTCGAGGTCGATCTCGCCGGTGCGGCCGTCTTCGCGCGTCAGGATGACCGGCGGCAGGCCGACGGCGTCGGCGCTCCACGCGATGGCGCTGGCGCTGAGCATCGAGGAGCCCTCCAGGGCCGACTCCAGGCGGGCCGCGATGGCCTGGTGCAGGTCCTCGGCATCGTGGGTCCCCGGGACCGTCATGCCGCCGAGGCTCTTCTGCACGAGTTGCAGCCCCGTCTCGGCCAGGGCGCCGGCCTGCTGGCCGTTCAGGCGGTTGCGCGTCAGCGTCATGTTCATGTCGGCCGACGAGGCAATGGCCACGGCCATGCAGGCAAACACGGCCAGGAAGATAAGCGTGACGAGCATGGCGACGCCAGGCCGCCCGCCCATCGCGTGCGACGGTGTTCGAAGGTTCATGCCATTCCCCCATTACTCCGAGTAGGATCCTGAGACGCAGACGAGCCGGCACGAACTCCTGAGGCCGGCCGGATTGGGATTGGCGTTATCGCGGTCGATGGCAAGCCATGCGTCGCCGGAGATCTGGAAGTCGGAGTCGCGCAGGTTCACGATGCCGCCCGTGATGTGCCCGCCCGAACCGCCCTCGAAGTCAAACCGGCTCCCCACCATGCACCCGTTGATGGTGTTGAAGTTGCCCGTGAACCGGGCGCTGAACCCGGGGGCCAGCAGAAACGAGCCGGTCAGTTCGTGCAGGCCGTCGTACTGGCTGTCCGCCGGCAGGTTCTCGACGCCGGAGGTGCTCATGTTGCCGCTGAAGTGCAGGTTGTTCGTCTTCAGGTTGTCCACCGCCGGCTCCTGGCACACGATGACGCCGACGACCGACGTGTTGCCGGTGAACTGCACCTTGTTGGGCGACTCGACGTACAGCACGCCCCGGATGACGACGTTTCCCGAGAACGTGGGGTTCGTGTTGGCGGGGATGCGGACGTTGCTCAGCACGACGTCCTCGGTGCCCCGGCCCCAGTAGGTATGCGTGACGAACGGCAGGAAGACGCTGGCGTCGACCTCGGGCCACTCCGGCTCGTCGACGCCCACCCGCGTGGCTCCGTCGATGACGGCCCCGCCTCGCTGCACGACGCTCCCGTCTGGGTTGACGACGGCCACGTCGCCCGAGGCGTAGCAGTCGCCGACCATGCGGACGGCCTGCGAGGTGCTGTAGGTGGCCGACATGACGCTGCCCTCGTCGGGGCGGTTGACCCCGGTCACACGGGCCGTGCCGCTCATGTGGACGGGGCTCTTGCTGGCAATGCCGTAGTCGAGCAGGACCGACCGACCGCGCTGGACCGTCATGTTGTAAGACGACCGCCGCGCGGCACTGCCGAAGCGGCCGGTGCTCTCGATGGTGACGGTGGTGTTGTCGCTGGCGCCGCCGCTGGCCGCGATGCAGACGTCGAGGCGGGCCGTGCGCCCGTCGGGGCGCGAGACGGTAACCGTCGGCAGGATCACCCGCGTCGAATCCCAGTGAATCGCGCCGACGTCGAGCATGTCGGACTGGGCGAAACTGGCCTCGAGATGCTCGGCGATGGCCTGATGGAGGTCCGACGCGGCGTCGGAGGCCGGCACGTGCAGGCCGCCCAGGTGCCGCTGCATGAGTTGGAGCCCCATTTCCGCCACCGCCTGTGCCTGCTGCGCGCTGAGCCGGTTGCGCGCCATGGTCATGTTCATGTCGGCCGAGCCGGCCAGGGCAACGGCCATGGCGGCAAAGATGGCCAGGAACAGCAGTGTCACCAGCATGGCGACACCCCGGCGCGATGCCGGCAAGGAGGGTCTTCGGATCGTCATGGTACACCCCTTTCGTCTCCGCGGGGCCCGCGCCGGGGCGTGGAAGCGCGAGGCACCGTTATGTGACCGTCCGTGGGCCGCTGCACGTGGCATCGACCCGTTCAGTCCCTGGCGGAGGTGGCAGCGCACGGCGGCTAGAGCAGTTCACGCTTGATTGTAGCGATAGCCACAGTGCCCAAACCAGGCGACCGCATCCGAATCCGTAATCGTTTGCAGCGCGGCGGCGATGGCTCGGA
>Ga0307380_10010387_pt1 | contig 11737 bp, 6 predicted proteins | sample UN3MG_FD_202239 | JGI IMG/M metagenome (GOLD analysis project Ga0307380, IMG submission 202239) | Soil microbial communities from Risofladan, Vaasa, Finland - UN-3 | ecosystem: Environmental > Terrestrial > Soil > Coastal area > Acid sulfate soil | place: Finland: Risofladan, Vaasa | collected... | reverse complement strand
GTCGCATCTCACTTGTGGTAAGTGATACCCCATTGGTATCACTCCTATCCAGCGTTTCGATCGGACGGCTCGGGCAGGCGAATACAGACCTTTGCGGGAGCCCTCGGATGCCTCCCTCGCTGCCTAACACCGCCCGCATAACCCTCACATCCAATTAACTTACCAAAAACGGCCAATAGATCAAGCGAATAACCCGTCATGTAAGAAAAATCGGCAAATAACTTGTGCGCTCGCCATAAAGCGTTGCGGTCTAAGCATTACGAGATACATTATCAAGTCACTAGGGTACGCAATACGAGACATTTAGAGGCGCGTTCACCTAGAATGACGCCGAGGAGGGCAGGATGTAAGTAAAATAGTCCTAAATGATTTCAATAACAACGTGGCTGGATATTTCGCGGAACTAACACATACAAGTTGTCCAGCGGTCCCCCCCCATGCAAATGCATGCTTCTGAATAGATAGGGTGCGTTGCACAGCGTCGGCTGAGAGCTACCGGCCGCGTGACGCCCGACGGCGCAAAGTCGTCGCCTGAACGGTCGCGGCCGAAGAGGTCGCAATAGCCCAGACATCCTGCTCCACCCAGTGGCGTGGTCTGTCTGGCTGACTTCCCCAGAAGGAGGAGAGTAGACTGGGAGTAAACTTCCATCCCGAGCGCTGCACTTTTCGCCTGCCCGGCGCTGCACTTTCGGACCGCCGTTCACATTGTGATGAACTCGCGGTTCTCCTGATGATGGCGATTCACCAGATCGAGAAGCCGTTGTGCCGAGGTTTCTCGGATGCACGGTCAGAGGGTTGCGTCAGGCTGGGAGCGCGTAACCACCTGGTTTAGTTCCCTCGCGGCAAGCAGACGTTCACTGGAGTCGAATCCCAGATTCCCATACGTTGCCCTGGTTATCGACGAAGCGACTCGACTCAATGGCGAGCCCGCGACACAGCGCGATCTTGTTCCCCCCCGCCTCCCAGCCACGATCATAGCCCTTCAGGTTGTTCCGTCGGCAGATGCAGCCCGCCGCCCGGAAGAAGACCACGAGAACGGTCAACCGGGATGTCCGACGCTGCCTCACAGAGAGGTTAGCAGAGCGATACCCGAAACTACCCTTTAGAATAGCCGATTCCCCTCCCCAAGTCAACGGTGGCCTGGCGGGAAGAGTGCTCTCTCAGGGTGGCCACTGTCCGCTCGAAAACCGCCAAGAAAATCCGCCTCAAGGCATGTCCGTTTGTGTCCGTTTCGACCCCGATGTGTCCGTTTTTCTTGAGTAGAATTGATCACTTTTGATCACAAATGGGAAAAAACCCCGGATTTCAAGGCGGTTATATCGAGGGCTGCGTATGCACGCTGGTGGGGCGTTCTGTCTCGCGCCGAGGCGTCGAAACCCACCGCACGTACACATAGAACGCTCCACAGACTTCGTTGCCTTGCCCGTCGTAGAACCAGGTCTGCAGCCGGGTCTCTCCTCGGCGGAGGCGGACAGTGAAGGTGGCGGCTTTGTCGCCTTCGGCGACCGGCTTCGAGGTGTCGACGTTGCCGACCTTCAGCCGGGCCTCGGCAATCGGCGCCGCCTTGCCGGCCGGAAAAGTCCCGTCGACGCCTTGGTAAGGGGGCAGCCCCGCCGTGATCGCCGCGTCCGCCTCCCGGGGCCACCGCCGCAACGCGATCTCATAGAGGCCGTCCTGCTCCACCAGCACGTTCCACGGGCCGTTCAACAACGGCTGGGGCCGGCCCAGCGGCAGAGAGCCTTCGACCACGTGGGTCTGCCCGAGCAGACGCACGTCGAACGGCTGGGCGGCGACGACGAGCGACGGGGCAAGCCAGTCGAGCGACGACAGACAGGTTGGGTTCTCCTTCTCCGATCCGATGCTGATCGTGCTGAACCGGCCGAGCGTCGGTTCCACGCCGGCCCACCACTTCTCGTAGTGGTCGCGCATCCTCTTGACGACGTCGGGATGAGCGGCGGCGACGTCGTTCTCCTGGCCCGGATCGGCCTTGACGTCGTAGAGTTCTTCGCCCTTGACGAGTCGCCACCGGTTCCACAGCACGGCCGAATCCCATTTCTCTGGATCAGTCCGCACCAGGCCGCCGTACTGGACCACCAGCATCCGGTCGGAAAGCCCGCTTTGCCGTTGGCCTCGGAGCAATCCGGCCAGGCTGACGCCGTCGAATTCGGCTCCCGGCGGCTTCTGCAAACCGCACAGGTCGATCAGCGTGGGCAGGAGGTCCTGGCCGTGTGTCAGCGAATCGATGTCGCCGGCCGGGCGGAGTCGGCCGGCCGGCCAGCGGATGAAGCAGGGCACACGATGGCCGCCGTCGTAGAGACTGGCCTTGGCCCCGCGCATGCCGGCGTTGTAGACCTTGATTCCGCCGGTTCCCCCGTTGTCGGTCATGAAGATCAGGATCGTGTTGTCCCGCAGCCCGGTCGCTTCGAGCATCGCCTCCAGCCTGGCCATGTTCTGGTCGATGTTGGCGATCATCCCAAAGAAGCCGGCCGCGTCGTGTTCTTGGTCCTGATAGAGTCGCCGATACTCGGCCGGCACCCAGAACGGCCCGTGCGGGGCGTTGGTCGAGATGTAGGCGAAGAACGGTTGGCGCTTCTCGCGGCACGCCTCGATCCATTGCATCGCCTCGCCGAACCAGACGTCGGTGCAGTAGCCCGGGTATTGCTTGATCCGGCCGTTGTGTCGGAAGAAGTCGTCGAAGTAGTCGTTGTTCCAATAGTCGGGGGTCGATGTGATGCCCCAGCCCAGGTGATAGACGGCCTCCTGGAAGCCGCGATCCTGGGGGCGATGGGGATAATTGTCGCCCAGGTGCCACTTGCCGAACATGCCCGTGCGGTAGCCGCCGGCGGCGAAGACTTCAGCCATGGTGGCCATACCGCGACGGATGAACGTCCGCCCCGAGCAGACACAGTACGCGCCGTTGGTCAACGCGTCGCGGCCGGTCATCAGCTCGCCGCGGGTCGGCGTACACATCGGCGACACGTGAAAATCCGTCAGCCGGATGCTCTGGCCGCACAGCCGGTCGAGGTTCGGCGTCTTCAACACCGGATTGCCGTGACAGGAGAGGTCGCCGTAGCCCTGATCGTCGGTGAGGACGAGAATGACGTTCGGCGGACTGCCCGAACCGAAAGCAGGTGTCCGTGAGAAAAGGATCAATGACAGGACGCCGGCCAAAATGACAACTGCCGGTGCGGCGATTCCGCGGGGCAGGTGCGGCCGTGTCGGCGCGGCGTGTGCCCTTCCAATGTAAACAAGCTCAGCAGACATGACGAAGAACCTCCTTCGAAGCGCGGGTGGCCGGCAGTGGACAACCTGACTGCCGCTCAAGTATCGCTTCTCCGCGTGGCGCTGTCAATTTCCCGCTGTCGATTTCCCGTCGAGGGGCCGGACAGCCATCGAGATTCGACCAGGGTATATGGTTTTGATCGTCCCTGTGGATTACAATACGACCGTCTTCAACACCGTCCCTCGAGAGGAGATCTTCGCCATGAGACGATTGTCAGCACTTGCCGCCGTTTTCGAGTGCGTTCTGCTCGTCTGTTCGACGGCGTACGGCGCCGACTGGCCGCAGTTTCGGTATGACGCGGGGCGGACCGCGGCCTCGCCGGAATCGCCGCCCGCCGACTTGCACCTGCAATGGTCGCGCACGCTGCCGCCTCCTCGTCCGGCCTTTCCGGGCGAGATACGGCTCCGCTACGACGCCACCTACGAACCGGTGGTGGCCGGCAAGACGATGTTCGTTCCCTCGATGGTCGCCGACGTCGTGACGGCCTACGGTACGGACGACGGCCGGGTGCGATGGCAGTTCTTCACGGAAGGGCCCGTCCGTTTTGCTCCGGCCGTCTGGCAGGGCAAGGTCTATTTCGTCTCCGACGACGGGAATCTCTATTGCGTGGGCGCCGACGATGGAAAGCTGCTCTGGAAGTTTCGCGGGGCGTCCGAGGGGAAGCCGGACCGCAAGATCATGGGCAACGGCCGACTGGTCTCTCTGTTTCCCGCACGCGGCGGTCCGCTGGTGGCCGACGGGGTCGTCTATTTCGCCGCCGGTATCTGGTCGGGCGAGGGCGTGTTCGTACACGCGTTGGACGCCGGTACCGGCCGAGTGATCTGGTCGAACACCAAGAGCGATCGCATCGAGATGGCCAACATGGACCACGGAATATCCTATTTCGCCGGCATCTCGCCGCAGGGATACCTGGCCGTCGTCGACGGCAAGCTGGTCGTCCCGTGCGGTGCCCAACTGCCCGCCGTTTTCGATCTGAAGACCGGCGAGCTGGGGGCCTACACGATGGGTTGGGGCGGCCGCGTGGGCCTGGCCAAGGGGTGCTGGTTCGCGGCCGGCGTGCGAAACTATCTGTTGCACGGCGGCGACCTGTACGATATCCGCCGGCCCAACGACGAACAGTTCAGCAACAGCCGGGGCGGACGGGATTACAAACGGATGCTCTACCTGGGCGGCTTGACGCGACTGCAAATCGATCGGACCAACCAGAAAGGACTGGGCAACTTCCGCCGGCCGGTCCTCACGCCCGAGGCGATGTACTACAACGACGGCGCCATCGTGGCATTCGACCTGACCCAAGGCAAGGTCGAAGAAAGGGCCGGCTCGGAAATCCCCAGCTATCGACGCAACGACGAATACCCCGACAAGTTTCGCGGCGTCTTTGCCGAGCTGTGGCGGCTCCCTTCCGCGGCGATGGTTCACATCAAGGCGGGCCGCCGTCTCTACTGCGGCCGCCCGAACGTCGTCGAGGCGATCGATTTGCCCGAGCAGGGAGAGAAGCCGCGGATCGACTGGCAAGCGGAAATCCAGGGCACGCCACACAGCATGCTGGCCGCCGACGGGAAGCTCTTCGTCGTGACCGAGGAAGGCCGGATTTACGCCTTCGGCGAGGAGAAACGGGCCAAGCCGGTGGTTCACGCCCTGGGGGCCGCCCTGCCGCCCAAACCGGATCGGTGGAAGGCTACGGCAGCCGATATCCTCGAGGCCGGCGACACGAGTGCCGGCTACGCCCTCGTGCTCGGACTGGGTACCGGCCGTTTGGCAGAAGAACTCGTGCGGCAGTCCGGCTACAACGTCGTGGCGATCGACGCGGACGCCGAGAAGGTGGAAGAGTTCCGACGCAGGTTTCATCAAGCGGGGCTGTACGGCACGCGTATTGCTATCCTTGTCGGCGACCCGGCGACGTATCCCTTGCCGCCCTACTTCGCCAGCCTGATCGTGTCGGAAGACCCGGCGGCCTTGGGCGATCACCCGGGCAAAGTGCTCGTGGACACGCTGACGCACTGCCTGCGCCCGTACGGCGGGACCGCGTGCCTGGCGCTTCCCGACGACGCGCGGGCCGAATTGGCCGAAGCGGTTTCCGGCGGCGGATCAACGGAAATCACGGTCCGTCAATCGGGCGACTACGTCTTGGCGACCCACGGCGGGGCCTTGCCCGATTCGGCCGACTGGTCGCACTTCGGCGCCGACGTGGCGAACACGGGCGCCTCGCAGGACCGGTTTATCGAGCCGCCGCTGGCCCGCCTGTGGTTCGACGGAGCGTACCGCTGGATGAGGACGCCCGGTTCGGCGGCCGTGCGGATCGCCGGCGGGCGGATGTTCGTCCACACCGGCAGGCTCCACGCCATCGACGTGTACACCGGTCGACACCTCTGGCAGGCGGACGTGTCTTCGTCGCCTCCGTCCGAAGAGACGGTGGTCGCCACCGAAGATGCGATCTATCTGGCGGCCGGCGACTCATGCGCGGTTCTCGACCCGGCCAGCGGCGAGAAGATTCGCGATCTGAAGTTGCAGCGGTCCGACGGCACGGCCGCGCCCTGTTCGATCATCCGGGTCGCCGGCGACTCGCTCTTCGGCGCCTGCGGCAACTCGCTGGTGTGCATCAACCGCCACACGGGCGAGGCGATCTGGAAACGCGAGGGTCAGAACAGGATCGGGTGTCTCGCCGTCGGCAACGGCAAGGTGTTCCGCGCGGACTTCGTGCAGCAACAGCGAGGCCAAGCACCGCCGGACGTTGCCGTCGAAGCGCTGGACGCCGTCACGGGCGAAAGCCTCTGGCAGGCAACCGGCGGCATGCAAATCCGCTATTACCAGCCCGGCGACCTGCTGTGTACCTCCCGCGGGATTCTCAAGGGCAGCGACGGCACGCGAGCGGGCAATGCGGCCGTTGCCATGATCGCCGGCGATCGGCTGGTTTGCGGCGGCCCGGAGCAGGTCGCGCTCCTCGACCCGAAAACCGGCGAGAAAATGGGCGAAGAGTTGAAGTGGACCCGGCGAGGCTGCACCCTCCTGCGGGCCAGCGCGAATCTGCTGACCACGCGCTACATGGGCAACGCGGCCTATATCGATCTGTCGACCGGGCAGATCACGTCGATCTGGAACGTGCGGGCCGCGTGCAGCAACAACCTGTTCGTGGCCGACGGCGTTCTCGCCCTGCCGAACCTTACCGGCGGCTGCACCTGCAACTACATGCCCGTCTCGCAAGGCTTCGTACCCGCGCCGGTCATCGCGCGTTGAGCCGGGCGACGAATCAGCCGTGCATTTTCAGGGCGACTTCCGCCACGTGGCGGCCGAGGTTTCGGGCGGTCGAAAGGCCGAACTCGTCCTCGGTCACTCCGCCGGGGGCGCCGCCCCAGACGGTTCCGCCCCAATGCCCGGTGGGCGGGCCGTCGCCGACGATGATCATCCCCTGGCCCATCAGGCAGGTGTGGACCGAGCGGATGGTCAATTCCTGACCGCCGTTGCGTCCCCCGCCGACCGCCACCACGCCGGCGACCTTGTCGCTCAAGGCGAAGTCCTTGCGGAATGCCATGAACCGGTCCAGCAGCGCCTTGCAGAGGAACGACATGTTGCCGAAGTAGACGGGCGTGCCGATGATGAGCCCGGCGACCTTCGGATCCGAAATCTTCGGCACGAGTTGCGGAAAATCGTCCTGTTGTCCCGGCGCCAGGGGAACGCCGGCCGCCGGTTCGCCGGGGATCTGCATGCCGGCCAGCTCGATCATCTCGATCTCGACGCCGGCCTCTTCGGCCGCCATCAGGCAGATCTTCAGCGCCGTCGCCGTCGTCTGGCCCTTGCGGGGACTGCAACAGATTCCGAGGATCTTGACGGATTTCTCCGCCGAGGGCTCCGCACTATCGGCGGCCAGCGCCACGGACGCTCCCGCTCCGGCGGCCACGGTCCCGGCGGTTCCCAAGAACTTTCGACGCGTGAGTTCGGACGGCATGGTCGTGCTCCTTTGGCTTGGTGGTGTGGTGGGTGGTGTCGTACGACGATGTATCATGACGGCTGACCGTTTAGCGGGCGGGCTTGCCCGCCGTGCGGCCCGCGGAAACGCTCACTCAAATACACGGTGGGCAAGCCCACCCGCTAAACACCCTTCGCTCGGCGGCGCGCGGAATCCTCCCGGCAACTCACTCCCACTTCAAGACCGCGCCGGTATCCGCACTGGTGGCCAACGCGGCGTACTTGGCCAGGCAGCCGGTCTTGTAGCGGGGCTCGCGGGGTTTCCAGTCCTTCGCCCGCCGGGCCAGTTCTTCTTCGCTCAGTCGCACGCTGAGCTTGTGGGCGGGGATATCGATCTCGATAATATCGCCGGGCTCGAGCAGCCCGATCGGTCCGCAGGCGGCCGCTTCGGGGCTGACGTGGCCGATGCAGGCGCCCGCCGTGCCGCCGGAGAAGCGGCCGTCGGTGATCAGGGCCACCTTGTCACCCAGGCCCATGCCCTTGATGGCGGTGGTCGGAGCCAGCATCTCCTGCATGCCGGGACCGCCGCGGGGCCCCTCGTAGCGGATCACCACCACGTCGCCCGCCTTGACCCGGCCCCCGACGATGCCGTCGTAGGCCGCCGTTTCGGCCTCGAAGATCACCGCCGGGCCGGAGTGTTTCATCATCTCGGGCATCACGCCGGCCGCCTTGACCACGGCACCCTGGGGCGCCAAGTTGCCGTAGAGGATGACCAGCCCGCCCTCCTGACTGTAGGCGTTGTCCACCTCGCGGATGCAATCGGCCGGATCGAAGCCCAGGTCGTCGGTCGAAAGGTCGCGGATCGACCCGGCCGTCTTCTCGACGCTCATTCCCTCGACGTTCCGCTCGCCCCTGCCGGTGACCGCGGCCAACTGCAGGGCCTCCTCAGCGACCGTTTCGGCGCGGATGTCGAACTCGGCGATGTTTTCGCCCAGCGTCTTGCCGGTCACGGTGGCGCAGTCGAGACTGAGCGGCCCGGGCCGGCCGCGCTGGATGCTGCCCAGGATCGTGTGGACGCCGCCGGAGTTGTGAACGTCCTCGATATGATATACACGTTCGTCGTCTCCTTTGCTGGGCGCCACCCTGCAGACGTTGGGCGTTTGCTGGCTGAGCCGGTTGATGCGCTGCACGTCGTACTCGACGCCGGCCTCGTGGGCGACGGCCAGCATGTGCAGCACGGTGTTGGTGCTGCCACCCATGGCCATGTCGAGTACCATCGAATTGTCGATCGACGCGGCGGTGACGATCTCGCGCGGCAGCAGCCCGTGGCCTTCGCCCAGGCGATCGAACTGCAGGACCATTTCGACCAGCCGCTGGGCCGCCCGGCGAAAGAGCTTCTTGCGCTGGGCGCTGGTGGCCAGCAGCGTCCCGTTCATCGGCAAGGCCAGGCCCAGGGCTTCGCAGAGGCAGTTCATGCTGTTGGCCGTGAACAATCCGGAACAGGAACCGCAGGTGGGACACGCAATCCGCTCCAAGGCTAGCAAATCTTCAGCACCGATCTTTTCTTTCTGCCTGGCCGCGGCGCCGATGAAGACGTCGATCAGGTCGACTTTCCTTCCGTCGGGCATTCCGCCGGCCTCCATCGGCCCGCCGCTGACGAAGATCGTCGGGATGTTGCACCGCACGGCCGCCATCAACATGCCGGGGATGATCTTGTCGCAGTTGGGGATGCAGATCATGCCGTCGAAGCGGTGGGCCTCGAGCATCGTCTCGACCGAATCGGCGATCAGCTCGCGGCTGGGCAGCGAAAACTTCATGCCCGGGTGGCCCATCGCGATCCCGTCGCAAATGCCGATCGTGTTGAATTCGAACGGCACGCCGCCCGCCTCGCGAACGCATTGCTTGACGAACCGGCCGACTTTGTCCAGGTGGACGTGTCCGGGAATGATGTCGGTGTAGCTGTTGCAGACGGCGATGAACGGCTTGTCGAAGTCGCCTTCCCCCACGCCGGTGGCGCGAAGCAGACTGCGATGGGGGGCTCGGGCGTCGCCCGATTTGATCGTGTCGGAACGCATGGTCGAAGGTCCTTTCGTGCAAATCAGCGAGATTCCCCATTGTAAGCAGCCCCCGTCGAAAACGGTAGGGGAGCCGCTCGCGGCTTCGCAACGCCTGCACAATTGCTTCGCAACCGCCCACCGACTGGAAAACTCCCGCCGCAAAAGCTATCTTATCCTGCAGCCGAAACCCACTCCGGTCCAAATCCCCAGCCCCGCGAGGAGCCCACCATGAGAAACCTGCTGCTTGCCGTCTGCATCACGTGCCCGATGAGCCCGCTGTTCGCCGCGGAAGGAAGCCCCGCAGCCGACGATTTCACCCCGCTGTTCGACGGCAAGACCTTCACCGGCTGGGAAGGCAACCTCGAGGCCTTTCGCATCGAGGACGGCGCGATCGTCGGCGGCAGCCTCCAAGAGCGCGTGCCCCGCAACGAGTTCCTCTGCGCCGCCGGGGAATACGCCGACTTCGAGCTGCGGCTGAAGTTCAAGCTGGTGGGCCAGGGGGCCAACGCGGGCGTGCAGATCCGCAGCCGCCGCATCCCCGATCACCACGAAATGATCGGCTACCAGGCGGACCTGGGCAACGGCTGGTGGGGCTGCCTGTACGACGAGTCCCGCCGGCGAACGATCCTCGCCGGACCGCCCAAGGAAGATCGGGCCAAGATCGTCAAGCTAGACGACTGGAACGACTACATGATCCGTTGCACCGGCCGGCGGATCCAACTCTGGATCAACGGGCAGCAAACGGTCGACTACACCGAGCCGGACGAGCAGATCGAGCAGAAGGGGCTCATCGCCGTCCAGATCCACGGCGGCCCGCCCACCGAGGCCTGGTACAAGGACATCCTCATCAAGAAACTCTAGCCGCTCGCGGCTTCGCAACAACCACCTGCAAACCCGCGCCCAAATCCGCTCAACGTACCGCCCGGACGAACCCGAACGCATGACGCCCCCCAAATTCCTCTACTTCGATCTCGGCATCGTGCTGGTCGATTTCAGTGTGGATCAAATGTTCCGCCAGATGGCCGACGTGTCCGGTGTTGAGCCGGATCGCGTCGAGGAGATCCTCTTCGACGGCGGGCTGCAATCGCAGTACGAACTCGGCCGAATCACCGGCCGCGAATTCTACGAGGCCTTCTGCCGGCAGACGGACACCCGGCCCGATTACGACGCCCTGCAACGGGCCGGCTGCGACATCTTCGAGCTGAACGTCTCCATGCTGCCCGTGGTGGCCCAGCTCCGCCAGGCCGGCTATCGGATGGGCGTCCTGTCGAACACCTGCGACAGTCATTGGGAGCATTGTCTCGGGCGATACTGGATCATCGCCGAGTCGTTTTCGGTGTTCGCCCTGAGCTGCCGGATCGGGGCCGCCAAGCCGGACGCGGCCATCTTCCACGCCGCCGCCGAGTTGGCCGGCGTCGAGCCCGAGGGGATCTTCTTCGTCGATGATCTCCCCGGCCACGTCGCCGGGGCCAAGGCCGTGGGCTTCGACGCCGTGCAATACACCACGACGCCGAAATTCGTGACCGATCTGCGGAAGCGGGGGATTCGCTTCAACTACTGAACTGAGCTGAGGGGCCGCGCAGAAACAACTTGTTCGATGGGGTGGCATTGTTCGTTGGGTGGCACGCCCTGAGGGACGAAGGGCGTGGTTTGGCAGGTCTTGCACGCCCTTCGTCCCTCAGGGCGTGCCACCCTCCTTTTTCGACGGCTCGCTCTCTTGACCGGCCGGCCATGGGAAGGATAATAATGAGTTTGCGACCTTTTCGCCGACCGATCCCAGCGAGCCGATGCCCATGCCCCTAAGCTCCCAAGTCCCCGATGCCGCCGGCCGTTTCGGACCGTTCGGCGGCCGTTATGTCCCCGAAACGCTCACCCGGGCGCTGGACGAGCTGGCCGCTGCCTACGAGGAAGCCCTCCGGGACGAGTCGTTTCAGGAGGAACTCGACTTCCTGCTGAAACACTACGTCGGCCGTCCTTCCCCCCTGTACCATGCCCAACGGCTCAGCCGGCACTGCGGCGGGGCACAGATCTACCTCAAGCGGGAAGACCTCAACCACACCGGCGCCCACAAGATCAATAACACGCTCGGCCAGGCGCTCTTGACCCGCCGGATGGGCAAGCCGCGCGTGATCGCCGAGACCGGTGCCGGGCAGCACGGCGTGGCCACCGCGACGGCCTGTGCCCGATTCGGGCTGGAGTGCGTCGTCTACATGGGCGAGGAGGACATCCGCCGACAGCGTCCCAACGTCTTCAGCATGAAGCTGCTGGGGGCCGAAGTCCGGCCGGTCCGTAGCGGATCGAGAACCCTGCGGGACGCCATCAACGAGGCCATGCGCGACTGGATGACCTCGGTCGAAACGACCCACTACATCCTCGGGTCGGTCGTCGGGCCGCACCCCTTCCCGCGGATCGTCCGCGATTTCCAGTCGGTCATCGGCCGCGAGGCCCGACGGCAGTGCATCGAGCAGACGGGCAGCCTGCCCGATTTGATCGT
>Ga0307380_10010384_pt1 | contig 11738 bp, 10 predicted proteins | sample UN3MG_FD_202239 | JGI IMG/M metagenome (GOLD analysis project Ga0307380, IMG submission 202239) | Soil microbial communities from Risofladan, Vaasa, Finland - UN-3 | ecosystem: Environmental > Terrestrial > Soil > Coastal area > Acid sulfate soil | place: Finland: Risofladan, Vaasa | collected... | reverse complement strand
GTCAGACGACCACGGCCACCGTCTCGTCCCTGAAATACAAGCTCAATGTCGATAATCTCGATCACGTGGCGGGCAAGACGCTGGAGCTGAACGAGGTCGGATTGTGCAATCTCACCCTGGCGCGTCCGCTTGTCTTCGACCCTTACGGGGACAACGTCGAGACCGGCAGCTTTATCCTGATCGACCGCTTCACCGATGCCACGGTGGCGGCGGGCATGATCGAGTTCGGCTTGCGCCGCGCGACGAACGTGCAATGGCAGGAAATCTTTATCGACAAGGGGGCCCGCGCCGGTCTCAAGGGCCAGAAGCCGTGCGTGCTGTGGTTCACCGGCCTTTCGGGTTCAGGCAAGTCGACCATCGCCAATACGCTGGAGAAGCGATTGCATGCGCTGGGGCGCCATACCTACATGCTCGACGGCGACAATGTCCGTCACGGCCTCAACAAGGATCTCGGCTTTACCGACGTGGACCGCGTGGAGAATATCCGGCGCGTGGCGGAAGCGGCGCGGCTGTTCGTCGATGCCGGCCTGATCGTCATGGTCTCGTTCATCTCGCCGTTCCGTTCGGAGCGCAACATGGCGCGCGAACTGGTCGGCGAGGGCGAGTTCATCGAGGTCTTCGTCGACGCCCCGCTCGAAGTGTGCGAGGCGCGTGACCCGAAGGGACTCTATCGCAAGGCGCGGGCCGGTCTCATCCGCAACTTCACGGGCATCGATTCAAGCTACGAGCCGCCGGAGAAAGCCGAGCTCGACTTGAAGACGAGCGACACGAGTCCGGAGGCGCTGGCGGAGTTGGTGCTGAGCGAGCTCAGGCGCCGGCACGTCGTCTAGCGAGCGTCCCCAAACGCTGAGCGGCTCGTGCATGCCCCGCTTGCGCGGCCTGTGTGTACCATTCTCGCGCGATCTCCATGTCACCATCGATGCTGTCCAGGCCTGCCTTGGCGAGGACTTCCGCGTCGTAGGTGAGGGCGAGTTCGTAAGCCGCGTTCGCCTGCCCACGCTCGGCCAAGTCGGTCAGGAGACGTCGTGACGCGGCGATGCCGCCGGCGCCGGGCAGGTGTGGTGTCCGCGCGTCCGTCTCTGCCAGCGGGGTTTCGGAGGCCGCGGCCGCTTCCGTTGTCTTGCCGGGCTGCTCCGGCGCCTTGGGAAACGACATGGACCAGCCCAGGCCGAGCCCCGCGGCATAGATCTGCGGGGTTTGGTCAACGCGCAGGACCATGCGGCGGCGCGCCTGAGGGCCGTCCTCGGCCCCGAGCAGGTAGGCTTCCGCGGGGTAGTCGCCCCTAGAGCTCTGTCCCAGCGTGAGTGTGAGACCGGCCACATCCTCGCCCTTGACCATCCAGGTGCCGGTTCCAGTGTGGCGCCCGGCTGACAGCGCCGCATCATCGGGAAGCCCGCGCAGGAGGAGATAGCTGGCCGAGCCGAGCGGCAAGAGGGGGCCGAGCGCCAGCGGGCGTCCAGGCTGGGCAAGGATGACCTGCGTGTCTGGCGAGACCTCGTCACGGGAGGTCACTCCAGGTTCGGCCTTGGCCCGGATCAGCAGCGGCGCGGCCTTCGCCGATCGGTTCGCGTGCACGCGGATCGGAGCGAGGAGAGCGGGCGCGATATCCGCACGGTGCGCGGCTTTGGCGGCGGGCGTGCCGGCCTTTGGAGAGGCACCCTCCCTGTCACCCGGCGCGGGACCCGTCATGCTGAACATCAGGATGAGGCCGCCCAGGGTCAGCACGAACGCCGTGGTGACCGAGCAGGCCACGATCAGGCTCGCTTGGCGTTGCCGCCGCTGGAAGGCCTGGACCAGAGCCTGAAGTTGCAGTTGCACCGCGTGGTCGAGCATGTCGTCCCCCTCCGCGGCGTCCTCAAGGGACGCCTGCGCGGGGCTACCATCGGGGGACTCTATGACAGGGGGCTGACATTCCGGGCTCGGGTCGCCGGCCGGTGCGAGGCCGAGAAGTGCGGCCAGAGAGTCCGGCGCCGCGATGCCCATCGGCCCATGGGCCAGATCGACCGGCGCGGAGTCGAGACGAAAGATGCGATCGCCCCAGACCTCCGCTGGGTCCGGTGCGGCGGATGCCGAGCTGAACAGGGATTGGCGCAGTAGGGCGGTCTCCCGATGGACGGGATGGCGGCCGGAATGCTCCTCCAAGGCTATGGTGGAACCGATCATCATCAATGACTCCCTCGCTTGGCCGCACGGGTACCCCGCCGTACGGCCCACGCCCCCCATGTCCCCTTCAAAGATGCACGCTCGTGCCCTGAGCGTGCCCTCCAACACCATCGAACAGCGCCGTCTTGGTGTTCTTGCTTACGGCGCTCCGGCGATTGAAATGCGCGAACCCCCTTCAAGGTTCCTGATCTTTTTCCGATTTCAGTGGATTAGCCGGAGAGTGGGGCGCGCGCCCGACCCCAATGGGGCGAAGCCGGGGTTTTCTGATGCCCTCGGCAGTGTGACGGACCTCACAGTGCGGGCGGGCGCTCCGCGCCATCTGTCTCTCAAGGCTAGGGCACTCCCGCCCCGGCATGTGTTTGAGGAGACAAGACATGAAAACGAAATCTGTGATGTTGGGCACCGCCGCCGCTGTCGCGTTTTCGCTCGCCGCGATCGCGCTTCAACCGGCCAACGCCAAGACCGATGAGACCGGTCATGCCGCGGCCATCGAGGCCTGCTCGACGGTCAATCCGTTCCAGCCGGTGAACGCGATCGGCGCGGCCGACGACGGCAGCGGTATCGGCTTCAGCCTGGTCTGGCTGCAGGATGTCAAGGAGCAGTTGTGGATGTGCGACGCCGATTCACAAGGCTTCGTCTATTCCTACTCGCTGGTGGCCAATGATCTGCTGGCCGGCGCCGGGCCTGAGCTGATCGGGCTCCAGCCGGCGTCCAATGGCGGCTTCGAGGATGAGCCGCAAGCGATCGCCGAGAAGCTCTGCGTGGCCTATCTGGAAGACGGCGGCATGGTGCTGTCGAGCCTGCCCGACGGGCTCGGCGCCGATCCCGGTTATGCGGTGTTCGTCGAGAACACGAGCGGCGACCTCTATCTGTGCAACGCCACCGGCGATGCCATGGTGTGGGCGTTCGAGCCCATCGGCGATCCGCTCAGCTTCGAGAGCGGCGACGCCGTCAGCTAGACGCTGTCAGGCTTAGAGCAACGGGCGCGGGGCTTCGGCTTTCGCGCCCGTTGTCACGTCAGGGCCCGCGAACTCGGTCAGCATCCGCACATAAAGACGATAGGCCAGCGTGTTGAGACCGAGCTTCGCGGCAAGCGCCGCCGGCAGCACGAAGCGGGCATAAACCGACAGCAGCCGGTCTTTGCGCGTGTTGATGGGAAGCCTTGCGAGGATGCGCGGTGCAGCCACGTAATAGCGCGCAATCTCGGCGCCGCCCCCAGGCTGCATGGCAAGCACCTCGTCGCGGTAGCGGCGAAGCGTGCGCAGTTCGAAGCAATCGTCGGCAAGGCCGAGCACCTCGCAGCAAGCGGTGGTGATGAAGCAGCCGCTTTCCGGCGCAGCGCACTCATCGTTGAGCCTCTCCTCGGCCAGCGCATCGCGGCGCTCGGTCGCCCAATCCAGCGCCTTGCGCATGGTCGCGGTGTCGATCTTGAAGCGGCAGTCGTCTTTCTTGCCGGCGAGCCTGATGGCGATCTCGATGCTGTCCTCCTCGCGGAGCAGCGGCGCCGTGGCAAGAGGTAGGACGATGCTCACGTCGTCGTCGTAGATGTCGGTGCAGTTGCCGCACAGTTTCTCGTCGACCACGACCTTGCCGTCTGCCGTCTTGGCGATCAGGCGGTTCTCCGGCTTGATCAGGAACTCTTCCGGCAGCGGAGTCTTGTCCGGATCGCCGGTAAGGAAGACCTTCGCGTCGAAGCGCGTGTTGACCCGGATGTCCATGGCCAAGTCGCAGGGTTTGATCTTCGGCGCATCGCTGAGGCTCGCTCCGGCGTTGCCGTTCGAGGCTTGCGCCTTCCACGAACCGAAATCCTTGGTGTCGAAGCATTCCGGCTTGCCGCTGTCTGCGCTCTCGTCGCTGTCAGCATCGTCGTCCTGGGCAAAAGCGCGCGGGGCGGCAGACATCAAGCGGGTGCCGATGCCTGCGGCGATGAGGAGGCCAAGCGCGCGGCGGCGCGTATGTGTGAGCATGAGCCGACCTTATGGGGCTGCCGGGGAATTTTCGTGGCGGAGACTAGCAAAGTGAAAGGCTTAGCGGGAGGGGCCAAGGCAGGAGGATGTGAGGTGGGCCGATTCGCGGGCGTTTGAGAATCTGCTAGCATGGCGTCCCTGATCCAGAGACTGTCCTCGGATGCGGTGGGGAGGCGATTCTATGGCCGGGCTGACGAAGGGCAGGGCCCTTTGGGCCGCCCTCGTTCCTGCGTTGCTGGGTTGCGGCGCTGGGACCGCGCCCGGTGCGCTGGCGCAAGAGGCGACCGACTATCCCATCCCGTCCAGTGCGAAGGAGGCCTACAGCCCGATCGCGGAAGGCTTCTCAAGCCCCATCGATCCGCTAGAGGATCTGAGGGGGCCGAAGCCTTGGGTCGACACGCGCGAGGCACGGTTCAAGGCACAGCGCGCGGAGCGCATGCCCGACGCCACCGCTTTCTTTCGCGACACGGAGCTCCGCGCCAACAGCCGGACCTATTGGTTCGATGAGCACCAGTTCGGCTTTAACGAGCCCGAGGCGTTCACGACCGGCGGCTCGCTCACTTATAAGTCAGGCTATATCGCCGATTTCTTCCAGCTGCGCGGCGCCCTCTATACGAGTCAGCCGCTCTATGCGAACGCCTATGCGGGCGTCACCCAGAACCTCACCGTGGACGGCGATCAGATCACCACGCTCGGACAAGCCAATGGCAGGATGAAGTTCGCCGGTCAGGAACTCACCGCCGGCCGGCAGCTCGTGCGCACGCCTTACGTCAATCCCTACGACGTCAGGATGATCCCCTTGACCTACGAGGGCGTGGTCCTGTTGCCCGAGGATGGCCACCAGAAGTTCGATTACATCGCGTCATATCTGTCGCGCTACAAACCGCGCGACGACAACCAGTTCATCTCGTTCAGCGAAGGGCTCGACATCGATCAGAACGAGGGCATGTGGATCGGCGGCGCGAGCTATCACGAGGGGCCGCTGAACTTCGGCGTCTCGAATTACTTCATCAAGAACGCGCTGAACACGGCCTATGGCGAGATCGATTACCTGCTGCCAATGGGCTCTGAGGATGACGGCCCGAGTTTACGGGTCGGCATCAATAACCTCGATCAGCGAACGGTGGGCGAAGACCTGATCGCGGGCGCGCCTTACGACACCTATCAGGCCTCGGCGCGGATCGTGGCGAGCTATCGGGGCTTCGTCTTCACCGGTTCGGTGTCTCAAACCGGCGACGAGGCGGACATTGAAAAGCCGTTCGGCTTCAGCACGTCCTATACGGCCATGATCGTTACGAGTTTTGAACAGGCGGGCGTGCGGGCCTATCTGCTCCAGGGATCTTACGATTTCGAGAGGGTGGGGCTCGAAGGCGTGAAGTTCCATGTCGCTTGGGGCAAGGGAAGCGGCACGCCCGATCTCGCGACCAATGGGGGCTTCGCGGATCAGGAAGAGCTCGATCTGCGCTTCGTCTACGAGCCCCATCGCGGGAAGCTACAAGGGCTTCGCGTCGCGGTGGAATATATCGACTGGCAGGTGTTCGACCTCGTTGCCCCCAGCGACGAGCTCTCGCAGTTCCGCGCCATCGTGAACTACGCGGTGCCGCTGCTCTAGCCTCCTTGCGAGCCGCCTTTACCAACCGCCTTGGAAGACCAGGCCGACATCGCCCCGGCCGGCCTGCACGACATCGGCATTCGTGGCCTTGCCGAACTGGAAGATGCCGAAGGCGTTGTTGCGTCCGGCTTGGGTCAGGGTGGCTTCGTGGCCTTTGCCGCGCTGATAGACGAGGCCGTAATTGCCGGCGCCTTTTTGGCTGACGGCGGCGGCGTTGTTGCGGCCCTTCTGCTTGACCTTCGCGTGGTTCTTGCCCGCCGGTCTCTGGTCGTTGAGCTCGTTGACGATCCCGTAGATTTGGAGCCCGCTGCGGATGAAGTCGGCGCTGTCGCCGCTCGGAGTCAATGTGAAGCTGAAGCTGCCGGCGGAAGCCGGCGCGGATGCGGTCACGGCAATTGCGATGACCGTGGCGGCGAGTCCAGCTTTCAGGGTGTTGGCGATCATGGTCCTGTTCCTTAGATGCGTGTTGGGTTAGAGCCGCCGTCCGGTGCCGGCGTGGCGCGTGCAGTCAGGGGCGCCGTCATGCCAGTGCACGATGAGCGTGGCGGCATAGCCGCCCTGGCTGGACAGGGAAACGATGCCGAGCGAGCCGTCCGTACCGGGGGCGATGTCGAACTCGCCACCCTGGCGGATGTTGGAACTGCCGGCATAGCCGCCTTGGGAAATCTGCAGCTCGTAGGATCCGGAGACCGGCACCGGCGCGGTGACCAGGCCTTCGAGCACGAGGCTGCCGCCCTGGGGGACGACACGAAGGTCGCAAGACGCGCTGTCGGCGCGGGGCAAGTCGCCGCCCGCCGCCGCACCCCAAGCGAAGCTTAGGGGCAGCAGCGCGGCAAGCGATGTGAAGACAATGCGGGACATGGGAATTCCTTTCTGTTCGCTCAGCCTGTCCGGGTCGTTCAGTCTTGGATGATGACCGAGACGTTGCCCCGGCCGATCTGGGTGACGTTGGCGTGATTGCCGCGGCCGGCCTGGATCACGCCGATCGCGTTGCCGTTGCCATCCTGGGTGGTGATCGCCTGATGGCCACGGCCGAACTGGGCGATGCCGACGATGTTGCCGCGCCCGAACTGCGTTGCATTGGCGCCGTTCCAGCGGCCGTCCTGGCCGATGACGACGCGGTTCCTGGCGCCGGTCTGCGCGCCGATTGCGTTGTTGCTGAAGCCACGCTGATAGACGGTCAGGCGATTGCGCGACCCGTGCTGCGCGCTGCCGAATGTGTTGGCCGCGCCATACTGCTCCAGGGAGAGATACGAGCCGGCGTGCGCCGGGGCGGTGACGGCGGTCGCAGCCAGGATTGCTGCGCTTGCGATGAATAGCGTTCTGAGAGGCATGGTGCTTACTCCGGTTTGTGTGCGGGTCGCCGTCTTTCACGGCAGTCCGCTGCTTCGAGTAAGCCTGTTTTAGAAAGCCCGCTTTGAAGCGGCTCTGAACGCGATATTCACCGGAAGTTCATCGCTCGGGCGCGGCCCGCTGCGCAACACAATGGCGAGTGGATCCCAGGAATGATGAGGAATTTAGGGTTCCGCATTACCACTCAGCAACCTCGTTTGGGCTGACGTCTTGGGCGCCGGCCCATAGGCAGCTAGCATTTCGGGTTCGCAGCGAAACCTCGCGCGACTGAGGGGCATAGCAATTGGGAGTGGGCTGCGCGTGACTTCTCTCCAAGTCTTGCAGGTAGAAGATCAGGACGACATTCGGGATATCGTCGCCATCTCGCTCGGTGTGGATCCCAGCATCCAGCTTAGAACGGCGGCCTCTGGAAGGGAGGCGCTCGACCTCCTGTCGAGTGGCTTCCGGCCGGATGTGATCTTGCTCGACGTCATGATGCCTGAGATCGACGGGATCGAGACGCTCTCCCGCCTTCGGGGTCTCCCGGGACATGCCACTACGCCAGTCATCTTCATGACGGCGCGCACCATGGATCACGAATGCACGCTCTACATGGAGCTCGGCGCTCTCGGGGTCATCGCCAAGCCATTCGATCCGATGACGTTGGCGCACAGCGTACGCGAGATCCTTACGAAATCGGCGCACTGACCGCGATCTCGTAAGCGCGGACATTTCATTTCATTGCTGGTCGGGGTTGACGGCGGGCAGGTAAGGCACCTGCCTCTACTTAGCTGGCGATACGCTCTTGGTCGGGCGCCTTCGACTGCTCCCGCAGTATCAGCGTGAAGGTGCTGCCCTGGCCATAAAGGCTTCGGAACGTCACGTCGCCGCCGAGCGAACGGGCGAGGCTGCGACTCAAATGGAGCCCGAGGCCCGTGCCGGCGCCAATTGTATTGGGGCCCAATTGCGTGAACGGCTGAAAGAGCTTTTCATGATCTTCCGGCCTGATGCCGATGCCGGTATCGACGACGTGGACGCGGGTGATCGCTCGATTGCCCCCTGGCGCGCCCTCGACCACAATCCGCACCGATCCGGCGGTCGTGAACTTGATGCTGTTATTGGCCAAGTTCAGCAATATCTGAATGAGAGTGCGGCGGCTGCTGCTGCCGAGGGTGTGTCTTGGCGGGCAATCGATCTCCAGCGCCAGGCCTTTGCCTTCGGCGAGGGGGCGCAACGAGGTCTCCACCTCTTCCACGACGGACCTTAGGTCGACGGGCTCGAGACTGATCTCCTCGCTGCCGGACTCGACCTTCGCCAGGTCGAGCAGATCGTTGAGCAGGGTCAAGAGGTGCGTGGCATTGCTCTCGATCTTCGAGACCTGCCGTTCCTGTTCTGCGTTAAGTGGACCAGCGGCCTTCATCATCAGCGTTTTGACGAAACCGATGACGACGGTCAGCGGCGTGCGCAGCTCGTGCGACATGTTCGCGAGAAAATGGTCCTTCGCCTTCGATGCGCGCTCTAGCTCGACGTTCTTCTGACTCAGTGCGTCGATGAAGCGCAGCCGCTCGCTGATGTCACGGATGCTGCTGATGACCAGGTCGCCTTGCTCCGTCTGGACGGGGCTCAAGGCGATCTCGACGGGGACTTCGGTGCCGTCCTGACGGCGCCCAACGAGCTTCGATCCCTGGCTCATTGGCCGCGTGCTCTGGTTTCTCCAGAAAGTCTCGCGATGCGATTCATGCTCATGTTGATGACGCACGGGCACGAGCATCTCGACGGAGCTTCCCATCAGCTCGTCGTGGGTATATCCGAATAATTTTTCGACCTCCGTGTTCGCCATGACGATCTCGCCCGACCGATTGACGACGAGCATGCCGTCGGGCGCGGCGTTCAACACGTCTCGAAATGTGTTCTCAGCGCGCTTGCTCGCGTGAATGGCCGCACCGAGCCTTTCCCGTTCGACCTCAGCCCGAATGAGCGCATCGAGTGGAAGCAAAATGAAGGCAAGGAAGATGACCAGAGTGATGGAGATGAGGAATGCGACGCCCATTTCCGAGCTGAAGACCCCCGTCTCCTCTGCTTTGATTCTTAGCCAGCCGAGTACCGGGAACAGTACGACACTCAGAACAATGAGGCGCCGGGCTAGCCGGCTGCCGTCGCCTTTGTTGATAAGCATTCGCGTTATGCCGGTCTCTGGCGATGAGGCCATGACGGCAATACCAAGAAACGTTTGGCCGACTGCTGTGTGAAACGCGACCGATGAAAAGCCTGCGACCTCATAGAGCGAGTTGGCTGAAACGATGTAGCCAAGCAGCGCCAGGTACGAAAGCCCGAGCGCCGGGATGGCAAACAACTGCGCCGCCCCTCTCAGCGTTCCTTCGCGGGTGTCCAGCAGAATGAGCGCGGCCCCCAGCAGCAAGAAGTTGAAGGCGGTTATGGGGGCGGGCCGTCCCGGGGACAGAGTCGTCTCGGCCGTGTCAAAGACCGCCTGATCAATGCCAAAGTTGAGTTGCGTGAAATACTGAATGAGCGTGAACGCGCCGAGCGTTGCCGTGGCTGCTCCAAAGACGACCGCCAAGATCCGACCCGTGGTGGTCCCGCGCTGCAATAGGTAAAGGGTGGCGCCGGCAAACACAAAGCCGAGCGCCGTATTTGCCTTCATCGTCGCCCAACCGGGGTGCACCGACTTTAAGATCTGGATGTTGAAGGTCCATCCCGCAAGCACGGCGAGACCGAGCAGCATGGCGCCGATGCCGATGGCGACCGCCACCGTCAGCGACAGCTGGATTCGCCTGCCGGATAGGGAGGGAGTCCTGTTGATTCGGGTGCCGGTAAGGTCTTGCATTGTCTCTTGTTCGGCGCGGGACGTGTTGTCGGCCGAGGCACAAGTGTTGCCCCCCAAACGTCAACAATATGAGAGCGTTCCGGCGGTGCCGGAACGGTTCTATCCTGTAGTAAAGGAAGGATAAATTTCGCCTCCGCGGCGGGGCGCCGCCCCCGGCGCCTGATCGCAGCGGAAGAGCGGGAAGACGGGTGGCTGGGGGACTAGGATTCGAACCTAGACTGGCGGAGTCAGAGTCCGCTGTCCTACCGTTAGACGATCCCCCACCAGCTCCCCGATGTGGAGCTTGCGTGGCGGCCTTACGAGCCGCGCGCTAGGCCCGACGTCTCCTTCTAGCCGCAGGGAAGCTTGCTTGGCAAGGCCATGGGCGAGCCATGGATCAGGATAGGCCCGATGGCTGCACGGGGAGGGTGGCCTAAGGAATTCTTTAACCCTGCGGGCCGAGATAAGGGGAGGCGATCTGCGTTCGGCAGTAACGAAATCTGCAACCAATCTTCGCTATGGTGCCATGCATGGAAACCGTTTCCCCATCCGCGGACCGCATCGGCGCGGCGCTCCGAGCGCTGCGGCGCACATCCCCGCCCGAGGCGGGGGACGAGGCCTCGCTCGCCATCAAATGCTTGCAGGCGGTTATCGCGGAACTCGCGGCGGACGGTGTGTCGCTGGAGGACCTCCAGCCGCTGGCGGATCTCGAAAAGCTCGTTGGTGGCTCCAGGGCCGTGGCGCCGAAGCCGGCCCAGGCCCATCGTGAACGCCGCCGCGGTTCGGCGCCCAGCGCGATCCTGCTCGCCCGGGCGGCTGCGGCGATCGATCTCTTGGTCAAAGCCGGTCAGGACGAGAGCGAGGCGGCGCAAACGTTGATGCGCCGGCTGTTGGCCGCAGGCGTCCCGCCGCCGGCCCAAGGCGGCGACTCGCGTGGCTGGCGGCGCCTTCTGGAATGGCGCAACACCCTGCTTCACGGCGGTGGATCCGAGGACGCCCGGTACGAGTACCGCACGTTCGCGCGCGAGCTTGAAAGCATTCCGCCGGCCGAGCGGGTCGAGCGGGTCCTTCAAGGCCGGTTTTGGGACCGCAGGCAAAAGCCGCGCTGACCGCCGCGGCGGTTAACCCAGTTTGGAGTGCGGGGCCGGTAGGCAGGTGTCCCCTGCTAATCTCTCATCATCGCGAAACGGTCTGACGGCCGGGCAAAGGGGAGGCGTGTGTCCGAACAACGGGCGATATCGCGCGGTAGGTTTACGTCTTTCGATAAGCGGCCCGCGCGCGGAGACGAGCGCGCGGCGCTGTTCCGGGAGACGCCGCTCGAGCTTTGCGAGCGGGTGACACTCGGCACCGCCTGGGCGCTCCGGCCGAAGCGCATCGGTGTGCTGGTCCCGCTGGCGCGGATGTGGGCGGCGCATCTGGTTACCGGGAGCCGCGCGCTGCCGGACGCGGATGCGGTGAGCGGGACATGTGAACTCGCCGGCATCGCTTCAGACCTGTCCCCACCGATGCTGATGGAGGCCTATGCGAGCGGTCTCTTCCCGCACGGGCATTTCGGCCCGGTGAAATGGTTCTCGCCGCTCCAACGCGCCGTGCTTCATCTCGACGACTTCCACATTTCGACACGGCTGCGCAGCATCATGCGCCAGGGCCGGTACCGCGTCACCTTCGATGGCGATTTCGAGGGCGCCATCAAGGGCTGCGCCGGGCGGCGGCCGGGACGCTGGCATCTGACCTGGATCACGCCGCGCATCATGCGCGCCTACGCCGAGCTTTATGACGCGGGCCACGTCCATTCGTTCGAGGTGTGGAACAAAGACGGCGAGCTCGCCGGCGGCGGCTA
>Ga0307380_10010382_pt1 | contig 11740 bp, 10 predicted proteins | sample UN3MG_FD_202239 | JGI IMG/M metagenome (GOLD analysis project Ga0307380, IMG submission 202239) | Soil microbial communities from Risofladan, Vaasa, Finland - UN-3 | ecosystem: Environmental > Terrestrial > Soil > Coastal area > Acid sulfate soil | place: Finland: Risofladan, Vaasa | collected... | reverse complement strand
TCCTCGCTCAAAGAAGCAAAACTCACGAACTTCGTATCGCCGTAGATGAGCTTTTCGTAAATCTCATCCGAAATAACCATTACATTTGTCCCTTCGAGAACCTTCGCGATGGCTTTAAGCTCGTCCGGCGTATAAGTAAAGCCGCCCGGATTATTGGGCGAGTTGATTACCAGCATGGCGGTTTTTTTCGTAATCGCCGCCTTCAACTGTGCCGGCGTGATTTTGTAGCCGGTACTCTTATCGGTCTCGATAATCTTTGCCTTGGCGCCGGCAAGCTTTATCGTCTCAGGATAAGTAACCCAGTACGGCGTGGGCAGAATCACCTCATCGCCCGGATCCAGCACCGCCTGCATCGCCTCGTAAACCGAGTGCTTGCCGCCGATGTTGATGATAACCTGCTCGGCAGTGTAGTTAAGGCCGTTTTCCTGCTGTAGCTTCTCGGCGATAACCTTCCGCAGCTCAACAATACCGCGCCCGGCGGTATATTTCGTCTGGCCCGCCTTGAGCGACTTTATAGCGGCTTCTTTGATATATTCCGGTGTATCGAAATCCGGCGCTCCGGCACCGAAACCGACCACGTCCACACCCTGGGCTTTCAGTTCCTGCGCTCGCGAAGTCACAGCGATCGTCGCCGATGCCGGCACATCCTGGGCTCGTTTGCTGACTTTCATCTTCCTTTGAACCTTTCTAAAATCTTTATCTTCTTTATGAAACCAACTGCACTATTTAAAACAAAACAACAACTCCGGTCAAGAAAATTGATGGACGCTTGTAGAACAGTCCAGAGACGAGCATCGAATTTATTGACAGCGACTTACACAATTGCTAATCTATTTTTATGATTCGTGCTTCTCACATTGCGGTTAAACTATATTCAAGAGTCCCAGGGCCGGAGTCAAATTACCTGTTTTCTGTCCCTTTGACTTCTCTCAGGGCCTGTATCCTGTATTCTGTCTTATTGATTTTGAGCCTGGCCGGCTGTGCCGAGCCCAAAGAAGAACCGATATGGGAGAATGTCAAGATCGGCGATCTGGCCCCCAAAGACGGCGGCAAAATGCCACAGATACAATTATTAAAAACGATAAATCTCGACGTCCATATCGTCGAAATACCGGCCGAAAACATCGACAAAATAGACAGGATTCGCAAAAGGTTGTACATAAGACCACTGCGACTCACAAATTACCGAGCCTTCACCGCCAATTCGTTCCTTGTACGCTCCGGCCAAATGGAAATGTGGAACGAAATCTACGAGATGCTGATCGCCGCCGAAGGCCAAAGGATAACGAAAGTCTCGCTGATGCTGCCTGACGGCCAGGACGAGACCATCGCCATTACAGGATTGGACGGGCCAAGAACCATCTTTTACACCTCAATCAATGACTCGAAGGAAGGAGCAAATGTGGGGCCCGGCATCTTTGGGCTTCGAATTAAAGTTGGAAAAATACCGGGTTCGAAAGATGTATGCGATGTTATCGCTTATCCGGTATTTACGCTGCCGATAACAAGCACAATGCCGCAGATAGAATCTCGCGTGAAATTACGCGAGTTCAATTTTACTGCCGCCGCCTTTGGATTAAGAATGCGTCCGGGCGATTTTGTCTTCCTGGGGCCGAAAGAATACATCAGCGACCAAACAGCTTTGGGTGGTCTGTTCTTCAGCAAACCCCAGGACGGCCTGTTCTTCAACCAAACCGAACACAAACCGCCCGAGCGGAAACCGTCTGTAAGAATATTTCTACTTGTATGTACCGGGATAAATTATTGACCAGAATATGCCAAATCCGATAGTGACACTGACTCGATGCAGTGATTACAGCCGTTCCAGCATTAAAGAAGCATTAGAAAGACACTTCGAGCTTCTCGGCGGTCTCGAACGATTTGTCAAGCCGGGCGATACCGTTTTACTGAAGCCTAATTTCATCGCTCCGAGGTCTCGCCGGCATGCCACCCAGACCGACCCGGCTGTTATTCTTGAGACTGCCCGGCTCTTAAAAGATTTCGGTGCAAGGCCCTTTGTCGGCGACTCGCCGGCCTGGAGTAATGTCTTTGTCTGTGTAAAGGCATTAAAGCTGGAAGAACCGTTGAAAAAATTGTCTGTACCGGTAAAGCAGCTCGATAAACCCAAGCAATGCAGGATAGGAGCCAAGGACACCAGCGTCGGGATAAGCTCCGTCGCTCTCGACGCCGACGTTATCATAAATCTGCCAAAACTCAAATCACATCAGCAGTTAGTAGCGACATTTGCAGTCAAAAACATGTTTGGCTGCGTCAGCGGCAAGCGAAAGGCCCTCTGGCATTTTATAAAGGGCAAAAACATGAATGATTTTTGCGAGCTGCTCATCGATATATACAAATATCTGAATCCCACCTTGACAATTATTGACGCAGTTACAGTGATGGATGGCCCCGGCCCAATCCGCGGCAGAGCCAGACCTTTAGGCTATCTTCTCGGCGGTACGGACCCAATTGCCTGTGAAACCATATGCGCTAAACTGGTCGGCATCGAACCGGAAGACATACCGATCATCAAAACAGCAGGGCAAATAGGTTTCGGCTGCTCAGAAACAACAAAAATTGAAATCGCCGGTGATGATTTTTCACCGGGTAAAGATATTGACTTCAAATTGCCCGAGCTTATCCCTATAAGGTTTTCACTGCTGCACGTTTGCAAGAGTATTTGCAAACAGATATTGTTACTCGCTAAAGCCACGATTAAAATTAACAATCGAAGAGAACGCTCAGGGCGCAGAGAAAAAACGAACGAAAAGGAGCAAGGCAGTGGCAGGCAAGATAGATAGACGAGGATTTCTTGGATTGGTGGGTGTTGGTGTTGTGGCGGGAGCTTTGCCTGAAAGTATTCGAGGGCAAGGCGATTCGGCGAAGCTACAGATCGGGAGGATTGAACTGCCCGGGGGATGGGTGGAGCCGGCACCAGAGTTTTCATTAGCGCCGTTTTGGTTCTGGAACGATGCACTGAGCGAGAAGGAGATAGCTCGCCAGTTGGACGATTTCAAGGCGCATGGTGTGTATGGATTTGTGATACATCCGCGGGCCGGGCTGCCTCGAGACACTGGCTGGATGAGCGAACCGATGATTAATTTCATGAGGTTCGCTATCGAGCAGGCGGCCAAGCGCAGTATGTGGGTGGTGCTCTACGACGAAGGCATGTATCCGAGCGGATCTTCGAGCGGTCAGGTTGTGGCTGAAAATGCCGCGTTCAGGACGCGAGGCCTGTTTCAGATTGACCTGGATACGGCAAAACCAGGAGCCGAGCAATACGGCATCCGAATCGGCCGGGACGGTAAGCCGGCGCTGAGCGAAGGTCAGAATCTGGTTGCGATAGTGAAACGCAAAAAGAACGGCCATCGAATTGCGGTTATCGACAGGGCTATCAGGGATGGGTACTCGGTTATTCGGGGCCTGCATTTTGTCGAGGATGACCCGCCAAGGCAAGATAACCATAGAGAGGTGCCGGAAAATGCACCGCCGGCGGCGGACATCCTAAATCCCGAGGCTGTGGCATGTTTTATCCGGTTAGTGTACCAGCGTTACTACGATGAGTTTACTGAGCATTTCGGCAAGACGGTGCGGGCGATGTTTACCGATGAGCCTTCGTTTCTCGCCAAGCGAGGTGAACGAGGGGCGATGCCGGGCACAACAGGTATACTCGAAAATGTGAACTCTTACCTTGGATACGATTTTCGGCCCTATCTGCCGGCGCTATGGTATGGCGATGAACCGGATGCCGCTCGATATAAGAGCGATTACAACCGGGCCCTGCATGGCAGACTGGAAGAGACATTCTATGGACAAATTTCGAGCTGGTGCGAGGAACATGGGGTCTCGCTGACAGGACATCCGTCAGGTCCTGACGAAATCGGGCAACTTCGATATTTCCAGATACCAGGACAGGATATCGTGTGGCGATATATCGAGCCGGACAAGCCGAGTGCTCTGGAGGGGGCACAGTCCACACAGGCCAAGTGTGCCTCTTCGGCGATGATTCATTTAGGGCGTCGGCGTAATTCAAACGAATACTGCGGGGCCTATGGTCACAATTTTACCTTTGAGGAGATGAAGTGGCTTACAAACTGGTTGATTGTGCGGGGATGCAATTTGCTGTATCCACACGCTTTTTACTATTCGGTGCGCGGGCCTCGCATCGACGAGCGTCCTCCGGACGTGGGGCCGAACAGTTCGTGGTGGGACAAGTATCGGCCGTTTGCAGATTCGGTTCGACGGCTGTGCTGGCTCAATACCGACAGCAAGCATGTGTGCGAGCTGGCAACCCTGGGGCTCAGTGACTATCTGCCCTGGCAAGCGGCGAAGGTATGCTTCCAGAATCAACGGGATTTTAACTATTTAGAGGCGCGGCATCTCTGGGAGGATGCCCGGGTGGATGAAAATGGTATCCGGATTGCAGGGATGCACTATCGAGCTTTGGTCCTTGAGGTCGAACCGCCCGAGAAGGCAAAACCGGCTTTGGAGGTGTTGGATAAGGCCGGCCGACTGATACGGTGGGACGATGGGATGGGGGATTCGCAACTACTGCGGCAGATTGACCGGTTGGTGCCGGCGGATGTGCAGGTTCGGCCCGCATCGCGTGACTTACGGATTCGCCACGTTGTCAAGAATGGTATGGATTACTATATCGTCTTTAACGAAGGAGAAGGTAATCTCGAAGTGATGCTGGAGACATCCGCCAGGGGCAGGCGTTTACTGCTCGACCCCCGGACCGGCGGGCAGCAGGAACTTGAACCTCAAGCCCCCCTGCTGCTCGGCCGACATGAGCTGCGAGTTCTGATGGTCACAGACAACAAGCGGAAAGTTACGAAGACACAATACAGTGACAAATCGAAGTGGTCGAGGCGAATCAAGCTGGCGGGAGTACCGAACTTCCACAAGTTATCAGAAGAGCTGTATCGCGGCGCACAGCCGACCGCCGAGGGAATGCGGCAGTTGGAAAAACTCGGCATAAAGACAATAGTCAACCTGCGTTCCTTTCATTCGGACCGTGATGAGATTGAGGGTACGGGATTGGCTTACGAACACATTTATATGAAGACGTGGCACCCTGAATTGAAGGAAATCGTAAGGTTCCTGAAGATTGTCAGTGACAAGAAACTAACGCCGGTCTTTGTGCATTGCCAGTATGGGGCCGACCGGACCGGCACCATGTGCGCAATTTTTCGTATAGCCGCCGAAGGCTGGAGCAAGGACGAGGCCATAGAGGAAATGACTAAAGGCGGCTTTGGATTCCACAGGATTTGGAACAACCTGGTCGATTACATCCGCGAGCTGGACATCGACGAAATAAAGCACAGAGAAAGCTTAATCGAGTAAATCGCTTAGCATCGCCTGCACATCTGCAAAAATATTCGTTCATCGAGTCGTGCTAAATTCGTTTATATCCAGCGTGAAAGACTCTCCATCCGTCACAACAAGTCTCTTTTCATGAGTCAAAACATACTGTGTATCTTCAATGTTTGCTTCACTGGGGATAACATTAATAATATTTCTCGCATCAATCAGTGAAACGACTCTGACCCGAGTATCCGGCTTAAGCTCGTATTGATTCGTTACGGAGTTAAGGACAATCACACAACCCTTTACTTTGACAACTGACTCAGAGACTCCGACAATTTCACCAATAAAATGCCGGCGCAAGTCCGTCTCGAAAAGTCGCCGTATAATTACGTGTATTTTTTCACCTGGTTCAAAAATCATAAAAACCTCCGTTCAAATATTATCACCTGACTATTTATTACACGGTTTCCAAACGGAAAAACATACTCCTTCTATTGTCTGCGAAAAACTTCTCCCTTAATACAGAAATCGGAACTTACCTGTTCAATAAATTCCTCAAGGTGCGTAATAATAAGGAATAATGCCTGTCCGCAAATTAGAAATTAACACAAAATTATTTTCCAGCAATGCTCGAAGATGCCGCTGACATTGACAGAATTCCTTTATTCGGCTAATATCCGCTTGATGAAAACAAAAGAAATACAAACAAAGGGAGAGGATTCACGAGATTCGATTCACGTATTGGGCATTGAGACCAGTTGTGATGAGACCGCGGCCGCTGTGGTTGCCGATGGCGGGATAATCAAATCGTCTGTGGTAGCCTCGCAGGCCAAGCTGCATGAGAAATACGGCGGCGTTGTGCCTGAAATCGCATCTCGTGCACATATTGAGAAGATATATCCGGTTATAGCAGAGGCAATGGAGCAGGCCGGTGTCGGCAAGGATGATATTGACGCCATCGCCGTTGCGAATCAGCCGGGGCTGACCGTTGCTCTGGTAGTCGGTGTTACCGCCGCCAAGACGCTAAGCTTCGCCTGGGACAAGCCGCTAATCGCAATCAATCACTTGCACGCCCACCTGCAATCCGCCCTGCTGACGGAATATAAGATTGAGCTTCCGGCCGTCGCGCTCATTGTCTCGGGCGGGCATACAAGCCTTTATGATTACCGTTCGCCATTGGAACCTATACTCCTGGGACGCACTATCGACGATGCTGCAGGCGAGGCCTTTGACAAGGTCGCAACAATACTGAAATTACCTTACCCCGGCGGCCCCAGTATTGAAAAGGCGGCCAAAAAGGGAGACCCGAAAGCAATCAAATTTCCTCGCTCGATGTTAGGGCGTGATTCACTGGATTTTTCTTTCAGCGGCATCAAAACAGCAGTGCTGTATTACTGTCGCGGGCAGGAAATGAAGGGCAAAAACAAGGTCGATTCGATGAGCACCCGGGAAATCGCTGATATTGCCGCATCATTTCAGGACGCGGTGATTGGGGTACTTGTGAAAAAAACACAGCGGGCCGCTAAAAAAATCGGCGCAAAAACGGTTTTACTTGGCGGCGGAGTGGCTGCCAACAACGAATTGCGTAACGCCTTACAACAAATGTGTAACTCGGCTATCCCGTCCAAAAAACTCTTAGTTGCGCCAAAACAATATTGCACTGACAACGCAGTTATGGTAGCCTCTTTGGCGTATTATAAATTCAAGGCTGGACTTTTTGCAGATTTGACCCTGGAGCCAAAAGCATCCGGCTGAGGGGCGAACAACAAAAGGAAATAGTGAGTACGCAACGAAGCACAACCATCGTGGTATTTCTGACAATCGTGCTGTCTCTCGGAGGTCGCACGGAGGCTCTGTATGCCGACTCGAAAGATATTGTTGAAGTTCTCGAACCAATCCGGGAAAAGTACGCTCTGCCGGCACTGGCCGGGGCGGTCATTTTGCAGGGACAAACGACAGCATGGGGCGCAACGGGTTTTCGCAAAGACGGCAATGATGTGAAAGTGACCTCCAACGACAAGTTCCATATCGGATCATGCACCAAGGCGATGACAGCTACGATTGTTGCGATGTTGGTTGAACGCGATAAGCTTCGATGGGACATGACGCTGGCAGCGGCGCTTCCGGATATTGCAGAGGATATGCACCCGGACTACCAAAACGTCACTCTGAAGCATTTGCTGGAGCATCGCGGCGGATTACCTCCAGCCAATCAGAGTTGGCCGGAAGGCAAGTCGTTTATGGATATGCACAATCTGCCCGGCTGCGCTATGGACCAGCGACTGTCTTATGCAAGAATGATGCTCCACCAGGAACCACAAACTTGGCCCGGCGACAAGTATGTTTATTCGAATGCAGGGTATGCTATCGCAGGAGTAATCGCTGAACAAGCTATGAATACTCCGTGGGAAACTCTGATGAAAGAAATGCTGTTTGACCCGCTTGGGATGACAACGGCGGGCTTCGGCGCAATGGGCTCACCTGGTAATATTGACCAACCCTGGCAACACATGATTAAAGACGGAGAGCTTTGTGCCATAGAACCGGGATGTTTCAGCGACAACCCGCCGGTAATAGGGCCGGGCGGGACAGTACACTGTTCGATGAGAGATTGGGCAAAGTTTGTAACCGAGCATCTGAAAGGTGCGAAGGGTCAGTCAGGCCTGCTCAAGCCCGAAACGTTCAAGGCGCTGCACACGGCGGTCTTCGGTGGGGACTACGCAGGGGGTTGGCGATTAACGAAGCGAGATTGGGCGGCAGGCTTGGTGTTCACGCACGCAGGCAGCAACACAATGAGCTTTGCGGTGATCTGGATGGCGCCTGAACGCGAGTTCGCCGTCCTCGTAGCTTCCAATCAAGGCGGAGGCGATGTAGAAAAGGCGTGTGACGAAGCCTGCTGGACGTTGATTAAAGAGTTCTTGCTTAAAGAAGAAAGCGGGAAAGGCAGGTGATATATTCAGACTGAACAAATAAAAGAATTATTAAAGCAGGTCAAGACCGGCGAACTGGATATCGACCAGGCTGTCGAAAAGCTTCGGCATTTGCCGTTTGAGGACCTGGGCTTTGCGTGCATCGACCACCATCGTCAAATCCGGCGGGGTTTTCCGGAGGTAATCTTCTGTCCGGGTAAAACCACCGAACAAATCATCAAGATTTTCGAGAGCCTTGCCGCAAAAGGCAATAACGTCCTGGCAACCAGGGCCAAGCCGGATGTTTTCGATGCGCTGGTGGAAACAAACAGGTTCCCAAAGGCCAGATACGACAAAATGGCTAGGACAATTGTCTTAGAGCAGAAAAAGCCGCCGGCTTCCAAGACTGTCCTGCCGATAGTAACTGCCGGTACAGCCGATTTGCCCGTTGCGACCGAGGCAAAGGTTACCGCTGAGATTATGGGCCAGCAGACAGAATTGATTTGCGATGTCGGCGTAGCCGGCCTGCACAGATTATTCAAGCATATACCGAAACTGCAGAAGGCCAACGTCGTCATTGTCGTCGCGGGAATGGAAGGGGCATTGGCCAGCGTCGTAGGCGGCCTGGTTAGTTGTCCGGTAATCGCAGTGCCCACGAGCGTCGGCTACGGTTCCAGCTTCGAGGGGCTCTCAGCCCTTTTGACAATGCTCAATAGCTGCGCCGCGGGCGTCACCGCCGTCAATATCGACAACGGTTTCTCCGCCGCCGTCACGGCCACGCTTATAAACAAAAAAATAGAAGCAAACAAACAAAATGCAGATAGTTGATAGCATCCCGAAATTGAGATCGAGAGCCGTTGACGGTCACAAAGGCGATTATGGCAAGGTTTGTATTATTGCCGGCAGCGTCGGGATGAGCGGAGCGGCGGCGTTGGCCGGTCGAGCCGCATTGCGTGCCGGTGCTGGCCTTGTGCAAGTGGCGACTCCGAAGAGCGTTTTGCCGATAGTCGCTTCGATAGAACCATCCTTTACAACTATTGCTCTGCCGCAAGACAGTCTCGGCCGAATTTCCGCAAAGGCAATTAATCCCATCATCGAGGCAGTCAGAGAAAACGATGCCGTGGCATTCGGTCCGGGCATCGGTACGAGCGGGGCACTTCGTTCAATTCTTGTAACTCTTCTGGAACATGAGCAGCTAAGGCTGGTCATAGACGCTGACGGCTTGAATAATCTGGCCGGGGTAAAAAATTGGCCCGCCAAACTAAAAGCTAAGCTGATACTAACGCCCCACCCCGGAGAAATGAAACGACTATGGTCAGGCCTTTTCAGAGAACAACTGCCACCCGATCGCCGGCAGCAGGCACTACAATTAGCACAGCAGACCAAAACTATCGTGGTACTGAAGGGAGCGGGTACGGTCGTTACTGATGGCGAGAAAGTCTACATCAACAAGACCGGCAATCCCGGTATGGCCACGGCCGGCTCCGGTGACGTTTTAACGGGTGTTATAACGGCGCTTATTGGCCAGGGCATGAGCGACTTTGATGCCGCGGTTTTAGGCGTTTATATTCACGGCCTGGCCGGTGACATAGCGGCAGAAAAAACTGGGCAGGTAAGCCTCATGACGACCGATATAATTGAATCACTGCCCAACGCTTTTTTGAAAAACAGGTAATCGTACTTGCTTACACAACAAGTGCCGTGGAACTCCTGGAAGCCATCACCTTTATAATCTCAACAAACCGTTTGACCATCATCGAGCAAGGCCAGGTCTGCTCGGCTCGATCCGAATTTTCCTCATACCAGACCAGTACCAGCGGTAATATCACAGCCTCTATACTCGTACCCTCAAGCTCGCTCGCTAACTGACCAAGGGCATTTGGCACTTGCACCGGCATCTCAAGCACTTTTGGGATAACATACACGCTTCTGCATGCTTCGGCTGAATGCTTTACATAATGCTCCCTGCACGCCAGCGGCCTCTGTTCATAAATGGAACACACATCGTTGCTGAGAAAGGGGGCAGGCCAGATTCAGATTCGTATACCAGTTTGACACAAGATTAAGGTCCACAGGCCTCGCGGGAGAGATCTCTGTCTGGTGCAAAAATAGTTTTGGAAGTTTTTGACTCAAGATAAGCTGTGCCGCCCTAAGACATGCCCCCCAGACAGATTCTCGACGATACGCCGGAGCTGCATCGATCTCCTCCTTGAACCGAAGGGCCTCTGGAACCGACAGCGGAACAAGGCAATGACTGCAACAGGCTGAACAGCCCTTGCGACACGGGATATGGCCTCCATCGCTGTGTGTTTTTTTAAGCACGACGTCGGTAATTTTTGAGCAAAGAGTGCGTGCCAGCGGAACATTGTCGGCCAGTCTCGCCCGGCCTTTTCCAACACCAATACGAAAATTCACCCTTTTACCGAGGATATCAAGCTTAAAACCGATAATTTCTGTGGGATTATTGTAATGATTCTTTGTTCTTGTGGGCTCACCGACCAAAGTTGTCAAACGGTTTTCAGCCAATAAGTAGCTTCCTATCCCCCGGTTAGCATTTCTCAACAAGCCGTATTCTACGACTCATTCATAATCCCTGTTTGTTCCGCATTGCTATTAACTTATCGTGAATCTCCGGGAATCCTTTAGCAATAATTTTGAAGATTCGGGTAAATAAGCCGCCTGAATAAAATCTTCGGGGAAACTAAATATTTAATAGAAGGCGCTGCCGATAAAATCGCAGCAAGAAAAACCTAAAGCATTAAGGCATAGAAGCCCTTCATTTCTTGCTTTCATCATATACCGATTCTTTAGAATCGGTTGTGTCCTCACTCTTGCGGGAGTTGGCAATCTGCAGGGCCACCTTGCGAACGGACTCGTCAAGTGTATCATCAGTCTTGAGTGTATCTATGACATCTTTGTAGAGGCTGAGCTTCTCGTATAGCTCATCTACCATTTCTCGGGCAGCTTTAGCAGTTTTCCGAGGCTCGTAACCGCCGGCGGATTCTGCAGATTCCCAGAGCACGATGGTTTTGCCATAAGTACCGCCTGCAATTGTCTTTCCATCAGGGCTAAACGCTACACAATGTACACGAAATTTCGCGGGGAGCGTTAGTAATTCGGTACCTGTTGACGAATCCCATACCCTGATGGTTCCATCCCTACTCCCCGTCACCAGGCGCTTATTGTCGGGGCTGAATGCTACTGAAGTCACGTCCCCACCATGACCCCACAGAGTCATCAGTTCCATGCCTGTTACTGCATCCCATATCTTGGCCTTAGGATCTCCCCAACAGGCTGAAGCGATATGTTTGCCGTCCGAACTGAATACCACAGAATTAATGAAATGGCCTTCGTGCCCAATGAGGTCCATTAATTCGGCACCACTTGCCACATCCCACACTTTTATTTTTGTAATACCACCAGAAACAATACGCTTGCCGTCGGGGCTAAATGCAACCGAGACTACCTGATAGTCGTCCCTACCCAATGTCACGTTTTCTTCACCTTTTGCCACATCCCAC
>Ga0307380_10010381_pt1 | contig 11740 bp, 11 predicted proteins | sample UN3MG_FD_202239 | JGI IMG/M metagenome (GOLD analysis project Ga0307380, IMG submission 202239) | Soil microbial communities from Risofladan, Vaasa, Finland - UN-3 | ecosystem: Environmental > Terrestrial > Soil > Coastal area > Acid sulfate soil | place: Finland: Risofladan, Vaasa | collected... | reverse complement strand
AGAGATTACTTGAAAAAAATCAATTATAAATTTAATTTAGGAGTCATTGGAGAAGGAGATAAGGGAAAAAATATGATCCTTGAATTTCTTTCTCATTTAGCAATTTCTTCTTCATCTTCTATAAATAATGAATTTCAGATAATTCATCAATCAATACCTTTGAAGGTCAAAGTATTTCAAGCTGAGAGAGTTAACGATTTCGTTGAATTATATAATTCTATTGAACATTTAGATGGGATAATTCAAATTCTTGATTTATATGACCTTAATTCAATTAATCAGATTCTCCTAGATTATTATCTCGAATTTTATAATTTATATAGTTTTCAAGGTTCTAAGATATTGGTAGCTGTGGATATGAATTTAATTAATGCAAAAATCCTTGAAGATAGATTAAGGATTAGCAGATTGAGTTTGGTTAGAAAAACACAAGAGTTAAATTTCATTTATTGTTTTGAAATCACCGACCAGCAAAGTGATTTTGCTGAACTATTTGATAATTTATTTGATGATACAATTCTAAAATTTAAACTTTCAAACCCAGAATTATATGAACAAGCACTCAATTATGGACACATTTTAGCTAGCGAAGATATTAATGACAATCAAAAAAAACGTTCAAATATATCATAGCTTTTCGATCTGGGAAATATATTTCTATACAAAATTTCAAAAAACTTGACAAGATTTAATAAGTCCTATACTAATAATATAATCAATCAATTTCATTTTAATAAAAAATAGGGTGATACTTAAGATGGGAGAAAAATTCGATGATATAATGACAATCGAAAAGTCAGATGGTAGAAGAAAATGCCCAAAATGTAGTGAGGAAAACAAATCCATGATTCATGAATTAGAAGATAAAATGAATGTGATTAATGACTATCCTCGTATCTATGGAAAGAAATATCGTTGTGGACAATGTTCAACTATCTGGAGAGAAAAATAGCTCGATCTTTATTTTCTCTACTTTCCTTTAAAATTTATAAGAGAAAAAGCAGTTTTCCCAGAAAACTTGCAATATCTATAATTTGAATTTGATCTTTCAAAGATTCATTATTTACCCCTTGTCCTGGTTCAGAAAGGTAACAATTAAAATGTGTTAGACATTTTACACATGGTACAATTAAATATTCTGCTCCTGTTTCTATTGCTTCTTTGATACGGTTATGTCTTAATACACGCGTGTATTCATTACAACAAGAAAAGGCAGATACTCCACAACAATTTGCATCATCTTTATTATTTTTCATTTCTATTAGCTTCACACCCGGAATTGATTGGATTATTTTACGGGGAGCCTCATATAATTTCCCACCTAAGCGTCCCAACCTGCAGGCATCATGATAAGTAACTTTAATATCACTGGATTGAGGAAATCTGACATTTTTAAGAATATTTTCACGTAAAAAGAATTCAGAAAAATGTAATACCTCAAAATCAAACTCATCCACATATTTAGGATAATCATATTTCCAAGTTCGATACCCTTCAGCACAACTTACTATAATTGTTTTAACTCCTGCATCCTTGTATAACTTAACATTATATTCTGCTAATTTTTTAAACGTATCAATATCTCCTTTAGCCCATAGTATATCGTGTCCACAACACTTTTCATTTAAAACAACTGGTGTTATATTAGCACTATTTAATAGACCAATTATAGATTTGGGAATATCTTCATAATTTATATCGGTATAGTAAATAATATCTTGCATCAGCGGTACACAACCAATAAAATAAGCAATCTCTCCCGAATTAGCTACTTGATATCCGGTACCTTCTAAAAATCCTAGCTTATTTGGTGGTGCAGGATTTTCTGCCATTAATTTCGCAATTAATGGAAAAATACCATCATGAGTTTCACATATTGCTAATTTCTCTATCTGGGTTTGATTTCTTCTATATAATTTTCTTAATTCTAATACTAGTTCAGGTATCCGCACACCTACGTTTTCTTGTGTCATGGGGCAATAGATGGAACATTGACCACATGTTAAACAAGTCCAGATATCATTATTATTTAGTGCTTCTTCAATAGTTAAGTAGGAAAGATCATTTACTAATGATCTGGGAGAAAAAATTCCTAATTGAGAAACGGGACAAACCGTTACACATCTATTACAATCATAGCAATAATTTGCAGATTCCTTAACTTTCTTAAGCGTTTCTGATATTTTATTTTCGTTTTTAGAATTCGGTGAAGTTGTTTCAAATTCTATCATTGTATTTATTAATACAAGTGCTATATAGTTATAAAGAATATTATGAGGGAATTTAAATATGCTTTCCTTTTAGGAATAAAGATTAATATAATTGTATAATTTATTATAAATACCAAATTTCCATCTTATAAAAATTATCTACAAATTACTCTTAGGTAATATAGTTGTTTGTTATAGCTCAAGGTTTGGATATATCTCGTTTTATACAAGTATTCGTTGTACAAGGAATAGTTGGTTTATTTTATTTATTTATTGGTTATAAAATTATTAGAAGAGAAACGAAAGGTATAAATTTCATTTTAAGTAATTTTTATTTTTTTGTGGGGATAGGGGCCATTATAAACATAATTTATGTAAATATCTTCAATGAAACTATAACGTTGTTTTTACATTTCACCACTTATTATTTATTCTGCCTTTCTCTCATCTTCTTATTTATTTTTGTGTTAATTCTAATAAAATCTGATAAAATCATAACAGTAAAAAAACAATTTGCTATCTTTACAATTTACGCCTTATTACTTATTGTTCTGTGGCTAATTCCAGATGGTATGAGATTAAATGAAGTTTCATGGAAACCAGAGTGGAGCTGGCCCTTTTTCATATATAGTATTGTGATATGTACTAGTATTGCCATCGGACCAACAATTTATATTTCATTTAAGATATATAGATCTTTTCAGAAAGATATACTTAAAAAAAAATGGAAATATTTCTTGATTGGGATATTTGGGTACTTTTTCTTATATTATGGAACATCTCTTTCAAATACTCTTGCTGATCCAACTTTTAGATTAATCTGGTCAATCATGTCATTACCGGCATTAATTAACATATATTTTATATATTATGGTGTAGCAAAACAATTCTAAAGTTTAATTTTTTAATGAAGAATTCTTTTGGAGAACTCCCGTTAAAAGCATATTATTAAATTATTGTGCTACAATAATAAACTACAATAATAAATACAAAAAATAAAAAAAAAACCTTAGTGATTAATAATGGTACTGTTTCAGTTAACCGCCATGAGATTTATAACGATTTATATAGCCCAAGGATTTATTTTCGCCTTTTTCCTCTTTCTTGCAATCAAAATATTGAAAAGAGATCGAAAGAGGCTTAACGTAATCTTTTCTGGGTTCTATATTTCGCCTGTAATAGGATTTCTCGTGAATTTCATATATGGCCCAATGACAGATGTCAATCTCGTGCTGTTATTGAATTTTGTCACGAATTTCGGAATATATTATTCTGCTATATTCCTCGTAGTTTTTGACTTGATCTTATTGAAGTCAGAGAAAGTAATCACTACAGCAAAACAAACTCTAATTTTATTAGGATACGGTATTGCTATGTTCTGCATGATATTTTTCTTATTCATCCCTGGAGCTGGTGTAACTCTTAATGCTACGTGGTCACCCGTTTGGTCATTACCATTCTTTATTTATGTGGTCCTTGTAGTTTCAATAGGTGCAGTCATACCCTTTCTATATCTCTCATTTCAGATATACAAGAAATTTGAAGATGATCTTCTCAAGAAGAAGTGGAAGTACTTTATTTATGGATTCTGCTGTTTAATAGTCTTCATGTATGGCATATTTATTTCAAATACTCTGAATGATGCAAATTTTCGGGCAGTAATGGGTTTGATTGGACTAATTTTAGCAGTTGCAGGTGGGTATTTAATGTATACTGGTGTAGGACGTCAATTAGAAAAATAATTATTAATTCATTTTCCTTTTTTTTAACATATCTCAAATTTTATCTGTATTGAATCCCATTTTATAATTGTTTATAGAGAAATTATTTTTGTATTCAATTATGTATTTAACGTCTGCATTCTTGAAGTCACTTTCATCAACCTTAAAGGTTTTGTAAGATCATGTCGACTGAGCTTGAGAGAGTCAGAGGAATTGGTCCTGTCGCTTCAGAAAATCTTTATAAAGCAGGAATTAAAACTATCGACGACGTAGCGACTGCAAAACCCGAAGAATTAGCATGGATCAAAGGTATAGGAATAGTCTCTGCAAAAAAAATAATTGAAAACGCAAATGAATTAATAAACCTAGAAAAAAACATTCAGCTAGTTTTAGAATCCATTAAAGAAAATTTCTTACAAAATTGTCCAAAGTGTGGAGGAAAAATGGCCAGTAAGTATATAATTTTAGGACCAGAACGACGATTAAAAGCAAAACAATGTATTCTATGTAAATTTTACTTGCCTGAATAATATTAATCTTAAATTATATTAATTACCATTAAAAAATCATATATGGGTAAAAATGGTAAGCTGTAAGAGATAAAATAAATTATTATAAAGAAAACACCTGCTTTTTTATCAATTTTTTTTCTTATAGCTACAGTGGTTATAACTATAAAGCTGGCAATAAGAGTAAATAAAACTGTAGGAACAGCAAAAGTAGCCGTAACTGTTTGAGGAAAGAGAACTTGACCTATTCCAATGCTTAAAGTTGAGTCTACAATACAAGAACCCAAAATATCGCCAACTGCAATAGAATGCTGTTTTAATCGGAGAGCGTTTATATCAACAACCAATTCTGGAAGAGAAGTCCCAATAGCTAGAATAAAGAAGCTTATTATGTATTCATGAACATTTAATAATTTTGAAATATTAATCACAGATTCTACAATCATAACAGATGCGATTGTAACTCCCATAAAGCCCAAAACAGCAAATAAAAGATAAGATTTTTTCTTTCTTTTGGGTTTTTCAATTTCAACCAATTCAATTCGATGCATGATGCTTTCTTTATTAGCATTATAAATCAACCAAATATATATACCCAAACTTCCAACCATAAATATTGCATCTAAACGGCTTATATATCCCTTTTCTACTACAGTGAAAATTACTAAAAGAGAAAGTACTTCGCAAGTTCCTAGGATAATTATGTCTTTTCGATGAATATAAAATGCTCCACAAATAATTGGAAGAAGCCCAAAAATTAATGTTAATTGAGCCAAATCAGAACCTACTGAATCTCCTACGTCTATGTCGCCATATCCACGAGCACAGGACACAATCGAATTAAAAATTTCTGAAATATCTGTTCCTATTGAAACCAATGTTACTCCTATAATCAATGGGGAAATTCCTAAAGCTGTTGCAAGTAAAGCTGAGTTATTTACAGCGATCTTGCTAGAAAAAATAATCAAAATAATTCCTCCCAACATTAAACAGATCCACAAGATTATATCGAGCATTTTCAATTTCACCCCTAATCTAATTCAAACTCTAAAAAATATCTTACCAAATCAACCTTAGTTCAATGCAGCCCTGATTAATGAGATTAAAAGAAATTTAGAAGGTCAATTTATGAATAATTATGCATGGCTTACAATGCTAGATTATTATATAAGTCTTATTGTTCAGTAAAAAAAAAGTAAAAATTCTATAAATTAAAAATTATAATATTTTCCAATTTCTTCATATTTGTAAATACCATAAGTCCACTTTCTTATCTTTTTAAGGAAACGAATGTACATCTTCCAAGTATATTTAGTGAAAGATTGAGATTGATAAATCTCTAACCATTGTTGCAGAATATTTGCTCTTTCTTCATCAATGATATATTCAAATTGATGATCTTTCGAATCTTCTTGAAATTTACCATAAGAGGGTATAAAATAGACAAAATATTCAAGATTTTTTAATGATAACGATTTCGATGCACCAATTGCAATGTCATGAGTAGCTTGATGATCTACATGCTGATTATTATCGCTTGGAAAGAAAATTCGATCTGCATTTTTAATCAGAAGAATGGTTTTTTCAATCCCTTCTTTCACGTTCTTCTGTCCATCAGCATCATGAAAGTTAAAAAGATGATGATTTTCCTTAGGAATTCCTAAAAATTTGATTGCTTCCCTCGCTTCTTTAGTTCTCATTGTTGCAACTTCATCTTCAGTCATTATGGGAGCATTTTCTGCATCTGCTTGCTCTCCGACTCTAAAACAGGCTCTTCCATCCGTAACCGTTATTACATGAATGTCATGCTTTTTTTCACTAATCCATTCAAGTAAGATTGGGCCGGGTCCAAATAATAAATCATCAGGATGAGGTTCAAATATTAATATTTTCAATTATCTTGCCAATTAATAACTTTTTTATAATGGTTTAAATAATTGATATATTAAATTAAATTTTTATAAAATTGGAAATTAGGAGATAAAAATGACTGAAAGTGTTGAAACAACAAAAGAAAGAAAGTATAACTATCCAAGACGTATTATGGCTTCCTATGGTTCAAGGGAGCTTTTCGGGCAATGGATATCAGCTGCATTTGGTTTTTCTGTGTTTTTCTTCTATGAAAATGTAATAGGATTACCAACTATATTGGCAATGTTTGCTTTTATTATTTATTCCATTTGGAATGCTATAAACGACCCTCTTGTAGGTTGGCTAATGGAAAAAGTACACATGCCATGGGAAAAAAAAGGTTTTAAACGATTTCCCTGGATGATAATTGGTGTTGTACCTTGGTTAATATCATACTTGTTTATATATTTAGTGCCAACTGAATGGTATGGTTCAGCGGGTGTAGTACAAGCTCATCAATTAGAAATATTCTTATGGTATGTAATTTCATTATGTATCTATGATACTGCTTTAACCTTGTATGATGTAAATGTAATTTCTCTCTATCCTGATAAATTCAGTGGCTTAAAGGAAAGAAGAACCGTTCAAGGTTATGGAACTATTTTAGGAATCACCGGACTCGTTATGGCATTTATCCTTCCTTCGATGTTATTTATTGATACGTTTGTCGCTGAAACATATGTACAAGCTTCCACATTTAGCGTAATTGTTGGATTTTTTCTCTTTCTGCTCGTTATTCCAGGAGCATATGAAGATAAAAAAGTAAGAAAACTTTATGAACAAAGAAAAGAAATTAAAGAAGCTCAACATTTAGAATCTTTCTTAAAATCGAATTTTAGAGTGATAAAAGACAAAACATTCATGATAAAGGCAATATTCTTCTTTGGTTATCAAGTTGGTGCTGTCATGCTTCAGACTTCTGCCTTATATATATCTGCTTATCTTTTAGATATGGGTGATGATGCTATAATATTTCTCTTAGGAGCGATGCTTCTAGGAGCGCTCATTTCAACTCCATTATGGACGTATTTTGCTCATAAAACAAATGACAATAGAAAATTGAGCATATACGCAGGATTTGCTTTGTTCATTACTTTTATACCAATGATCTTCATTAATGGACTTATTCCGTGGACGATAACCTTACTCCTCTTTGGTGTCGGAGTTGGGGGCCATTGGTACGTTGACCCTCCAACGATGGGCGATGTCCTCGATGATGTCACGGTAAGAACCGGAAAAAGGCAACAGGCAATTTATTACGGTTTTCAATCGTTTTTCGTTAAATTCGGACAAGCTTTTATCGCAGTAACGATATCCTTAAGCCACATATTAACAGGGTATCAAGAAGGTGCGACAACACAGAATGAATTGGCTTTATTCGGTATTAGAATACACGTGGCAATAGTTCCCGCTATATTAGTTCTTATAACTGTATTGTTATTTTGGAAATATTACAAGCTAACACCCGATAAAGTCGCCGCTAATAAAGAAAAACTAGCTGAAATGGGTCTTAAATAGAGATTCTATTTTTTTTATTTTTTATTTTTTTTTATGGTATAATCAATATTTTTGAGTTTTATAGGAGAACTATCACTTTCGTCGAATCTTCGATTTATAACCGAAGTAACTGTATCAAAAAAAGATGGAATTTTTTCTTCTCCATTCCCATTGTATTTGATCAAAGTCTCTCGAAATTCTTCTAAATTTTTCTTCCTTTCTATTCGATGCTTTTCATTTCGTATCTGGTCTTTCTCATATTTCCAGTCAGAGTATTCAAGAATTTTCTCCTTTAGATTTTCATCAATTGGTACACCAATGATCATTAAATGGGCTCCTAAAACAATATACGCAAGTCTCGATTTCTTGACTTCAACAAATTTTTTTAGATCCTCATAAACAGATACAAGAACCTCCTTATATCTCTCATCAGGAATCATATACCTTGGATATAATTCAAGTTCTTCATTTGAAAACTTATCAACGACAATTTCGGTAATATCGAAAAATAAATCATAGGCATCATCACAACCAATTATTCCATATGACCACGTATCCATGATAATCTATATAAAAAATATAAATATGATTATAAAAATGATCTTTAGAAAAAAAATTCAAATAGGAGTAAATTACCATCTCCAATAAATATCTTCAGCGTGACCTAATAAATCTTTGATAATTATTTTTTCTCCACTATCAAGGATTATTTCTCCTGAATAATAACCATGTAGTAATGAAGAATTAAGATATATTAATCCAAAGTTTAATTTCTCTCTATGTGGGACAATGGGCGTTAATGTCATGTTAAATCGTCCATCATTGCTCGTAAATTTCCAAGGTTTTGTAGGATCTCGATCTTCATGATGGAAAGTAACTTCATCAATTTTATGTGCTTTTCCGTCATAGAAAATAATATTTTCAGTATGAGTTGCACCTTCTTCACTGCCTACTGCCCCAAACCCATAGCCAATGTTAAATGCTAAGGGAACTCCATCAACTAGTCCACATGCAGATCCCCAGAGCCAATGTGTTTTATACGGCCATATTCCTCTTCCCCAGTCCATGAGTCCAAATGAGGAATCAGGTTTAAAGGTGTAACTTTCTTCTCCAATCTTTATTGATCCTTTAGCAGGCATGTAATTGATTTTATGATTGTAGTAAAATAATTTTGGTTTTTTATACCCTGTAGCTACTACGGTATTATCATAAGATTCCTTATCATCAAGTGTAATGGTACCTTTAATTCCCTTTTCTAAAAAAGATGGATCATCAATAGTAAGAATTCTTTTATCTCCTTTTTTTTCTATCGTAGCATTAAATTTGTCAGTAGGAAATTCTATCATGCTATCATCTAGAGAACTTAAGGGTAGTAACTTAGATTTAGTAAAAAACTTCATAATAGATTCCCCACTATTTTCTTTCTTCCTAAAATCAATCCAGTTATAACTCATTTGCGTTAAGTATCCAATATCGCCTATAGTTAGTTGGAATCCGAATTCTTTATTTAAAACAGAATAATGATCCCATTCTTTAACTCGCATCCAACCTTTTCCAATATCCTCTTTATTATACTTTAGAATTGGTTTGCGCGCCCACCCTCTCTGTACTAGAGACCCATCTTTATTAAACAAGTTCGATTGTTCAGTTATTTCATTTTGATTTCCCAAGTTAATCAACCTATTTTCTTTTAATTATGTAGTTTAAAACAATTATGAATAAAAAATTAAATTGAATTAGATTAATTGATTAAGAATATAAATTTAATTTTTGGTTATTTTTTTAAATGAATTTAGGAGTTAGGAGGGCTTTACAGGGATCTCATTCTCGCATGAAACCCCTACTTGGCATAAACCACAACCGTAAATGTTAATTCCATAGTTTTCTTTTATATATGGAATGGTTCCCATTACGTGTTTTGAACAGATAATTTTATCGTGTCGATTTTCAAAAGAAATTGCGTTAACGGGGCAACGCCTGATACAATCTCCACATTTAATGCAATATTCGTAGGGATCTGAAGGTCTGTTAATGGCGTCAGAGGGTAAATCGTAATCAACAATTAAACTACCACACCTCATTGCCTTCCCCCGAGAGTTGATAAACCCATCAGATAAACCAAAAGACCCTAATCCAGCTGCGAAACAACAATGCCTATGAGACCAATTTGAAGCCCAAATTTTACGATTTATTTTAAATAAGCGTTTTTCGTTAGTAGGTGCCATTGCATTTATACCTAGTCTGTTTAACTCCTTGATTAAATGCATTTGGATTTTGGTATTAGCTTGTTCTCCAAAAAATCTAGTATTAGCCCATCTTTCCGATGGATTTTCTCTTGAATATTCAAAATTTTCCTTTTTCGTACTCCTATTAATTGGAAGAATATAGGCAACTACGCTTAAATTTTGTGTTGAAATGGGTAATCTTTTTATTCCACAATACCATGTATATGCTTCTATTGGCGTAAGATAAGAATCACCGATAATCTTCTTATAATCGCTAAATATCGGGTCGTTCCCAGAAACTATTCCAACGAGTACATCTGGTTCAAACATTCTAGAATTGTCAACTATTTTCATCTTATTGCTTTCATCATGATCTAGAAATTTGTTAATTTTCTCTATGAACCAATTTTTGCTTATCCCCATAAGTAAATAAAACGTTGTTTAGATTAAATCATTTATCAGTCCCTTTATTTAAGTTTTTCAATTTGGGATCAAAAGCATTCTGAAAAGAAAAAGGATAAATATTAAAATTTAATATTTTTCTATTTGTTGACAAATCTTGTCAATTTTTTGGATGGTTTCATCAACTATTTCATCGGTATGGAGTATACACATATAGAATCTGCTTCCCGCAACCGATATAATTTCTTGGTCCACTAGTGCTGCTCCTATCTCTTCCATAAATTTCTTCCTTAATGGTAATTGCCCTACTTGGTCAGGAATATCAAAACTCAATCCGAATAAGCATGAAGTATGAAAATGAACCGTTCCACCTAAATTGTAAGAAAACCAAGGTAATTCATATTTTTCAAATACTTGATTTAATCCATTCGCTAATCGAGCTCCAGCTCTTCCAGCTATCTCCGTCGCTCCAGTTTCTTCGACTAATTTAATAGCATAATAAGCAGCAGCACATGTTAACGGATTCGCTGCTAAAGTTCCCCCACTATAAGCTCTTTTTCCACCACCCACACCTGCTGCGCAATATTTCATGTATTCTTCTTTACCCCCAATAGCGGCAGCGGAGGGATAGCCATGTCCAACAATTTTACCAAATACTGATAAATCCGGTTCATAATCATAATAAGCTTGACCACCACCCATGTGCAATCTAAAAGCGCAAACAACTTCATCGGAAATCAAAAGTGTGTTATTTTCATGGCAAAGTTCTTCCACTTCATTATTAAATCCAGGTTTAACAGGATTAGCTCCCGACTCTCCTCCCATTGGTTCAATTATAACGGCAGCAACTTTTCGCTTTTCTGCAAACATTTCTCGTAATCTTTCTATATCGTTTGGAGGACAAGAATCGATGAATTTGAATATATTTTTTGGTATTCCATGCGATTCTAATAGTTTTGTTCCAGGAACGTGCATATCATAAACCAATTGATCTGACCATCCATGATAACTACCGCCCATTTTAATTACCCATTTACGATTTGTTGCTACTCTGGCAATCCTTATAGCAAGCATATCTGCTTCTGTCCCTGTTTGGAGCCATCTTATAATTTCGCATAAAGGGAAATGTTTCTGAAGTTCTTCAGCAGCAAGATATTCATATTCATGAGTTATTCCATGACACGGTCCAATTTCCCGAATAACTTCTATAATCTTTTCCGTTAAAACGGGATGATTATGACCAAGAATTATAGGACCTCCGTCCA
>Ga0307380_10010376_pt1 | contig 11743 bp, 14 predicted proteins | sample UN3MG_FD_202239 | JGI IMG/M metagenome (GOLD analysis project Ga0307380, IMG submission 202239) | Soil microbial communities from Risofladan, Vaasa, Finland - UN-3 | ecosystem: Environmental > Terrestrial > Soil > Coastal area > Acid sulfate soil | place: Finland: Risofladan, Vaasa | collected... | reverse complement strand
GTTCTGCACTGTGGCGAAAAAGAGCTGGGAGGTCTCAGCTTGCGAATCGTAGTCAATGCTGGTGGCGTAGATATCCAGTACCTTGCGCCAGAAGACTTTTTCCGAGGAGCGTATGTCACGGATGCGGGCCAGTAATTCGTCGAAATAATTGCCGCCGCCGTCCCGCTTCAGGCGGTCGTCGTCCATGGTAAAGCCTTTGATAATGTATTCGCGCAACCGCTGGGTAGCCCAGATGCGAAACTGCGTGCCCCGGTGGGACTTCACACGGTAACCGACTGAAATGATGACATCGAGGTTGAAGTAATCGACCTGATAGGTTTTGCCATCAACGGCAGTTGTTGCAAATTTTGCAACAACTGATTCCCTCGCAAGTTCGCCTTCGTCAAAAATGTTCTTGATATGCCTGGAGATGACTGACTTGTCCCGCTGGAATAGTTCTGCCAGCTGGTTGAGTGAGAGCCAGCAGGTCTCCCCCCGGAAAGCCACTTCCAGCCGCGTCTGCCCGTCCTCGGTTTGGTAAAGGAGAAACTCAGCGGATTCGGGTGGGTTTTTGTCCTGAATCATAAGCTTGCAACCTCTGTGTCGTTCAGCAAGGCGGTTATGTCCCAGCCCAGCTTGTCAAGGTGGTAAAGCAGGGGTTTTTCGACATGGTTGCGTTCGTCGAGTTTTATGTGCGGGGGTGTTTTATCTTGGATCATTTTGCCTTATCTCCGAAATTTATGAAGAGCAAATTTTTCCTCTCCTCGTCATTCTTAAAACTAAAGTCCCAGCGCTTTTCCATAAACCGAAGCAAATTAAGCCCACGTTCACGTATTTGGTCTGGACCCCATGTGGTTTGTTGCGAGACTTCGATCTCAGAGTGGGAGCCATCAGCATAACCATTCCGGATTTTCCGATTCTCCTCATCAAACTTTGCATTCTTTTTGTCCGCAAAGCTGTCGTTTTGTAGTGCTGAATTGATGGACATTGATAGCAAAAGCAGGTTACCTAAGGTCGCATTGTAATAACGGCGGTTTGCCTCATCGATATTATCAAAGCCCATTCTTCAGTTTCCGTCTGCGGATAGATATGTTCAATGGAAATTTTATCTTTCTCTTTTCTTAAAAGGTCACTCCAATCGACCTTCTTCTGGCGACTTTCAGAAAGGAGACTAAGTTCGTATTCATAAAGAAAATACCTAAGTCCGTACCAGTCGTAATAGCCAACCTGCCGTTCAAATTTTTTGAAAAGAATATTGTAGAAATCATTAATCTTTAGCGTCCCGTCTAAGTTTAAAGTGTAGGACAGTCCCTCTTCCAGTTTTTCTGCGATTCTCCCGATGTTGATCTCGCTGCGGTCTATCGACCTGGCTGCGTTATAGAATTCGCTACTTCGGTAATTTGCTCTTGCAGAATTCATTCGGAAGGCTATAAAAATAAAACGTTCAATTCTTTGGAAAACATTGATTCTCTCGAATTCACTCTTTCCATTCTTAAGAATGGACATTACCAGTGGCCGGAAGTAAACCATACCGATTCGGTTGAGTCGGTCAAGCCATTGCTGTTCATCCTTTGACATGTCGTTTGCCAAATCGGGGGAAAAGAAAATCATCATCATTCAGTGGTCGTGCTTTGGCCGGTCTTGATGCGCTGCTGCTTGGCAATCAGCGCCTCGGTCTGTTCGATCGCCTGGTCCACTGTCAAGAGGACCTCGGCTATTTTAGTTTGTTCGGGTTTGGGGAATTGAAATACCTCAATCTTGCCCAGAACTTCTTTATCGACATGGGGAATTCCTGATCCAGAAGTTTGCCCTTTCAGAAACGATTCCCAGTGTTTGACGGCATAAAAGAAGTATTCCTTGTCGAAAGTATCGTCGTGACTAATCCGGCTCATAGTAGAGGCGAGAATGCCTCTTCGCGCCCTGAAGAATTCTCCTGCATTTGAACCGTCCCATAAAACGATTGTATCTCCGTCCAGCACGCGAACAGCATTTACACTGGCCTTGACGGGTTCAGCCGTGCCTCGTCCTCGCAAGTATTCAGGGGTGAGATACAGCTCTGCATCATGCCAAAAATACGGATGCTGCGCCGGGGGTTTGCCTTTATCAAGAGTGCTGATATCTCGAAGTTTTTGAACTTCGCAAGTCATGACGCTCAATTCAAATACCCCAGCGCCTTCAGTTCGTTGCCGACAACTCCTATGGCTCTAGTTTTTTCAACCCGCAGTTTCGATTTAAGGGTGGAATTCTTCAAAACTACCTGCATTCTAAACCTGTCGAATTCGAGAGGTTTAAAATCAGGATGGCTTAACTTATTCCGCAAGCATTGCTGTTCCGCCTGACGTGCAAGCTGCTGCTGTACCGCTGCGAGGTTTCCAATCGTCCCAACCATGTCGGTCATAGATTGATCGTGTTGGCTATTCATTATCCTCATCCCCATTTCTCTGTTTTATCAGGAGAGCTCGCCCTTTTTCAGTCACCCGGTATTTCTGTTTACTACTGCTCGGCTTATCGGGAATTGTCATTTCCAAAAGCTCAGCCTCAATAAGTGGATTAAGAACCAGGTTCCTGAACTTAGTGCGGTCTGCCCTTCCAGCAATTTTCATGAGCTCAGTTATTCCAGTATCAATCAAGCACTTATGCAATATTTCAACCTGGTGCCGACTTAGTGCGCATTAAAATCGATATTGTTTTTGAGCACCCCTGCGAGAGAATCGTTTTCTTCTTCGACTGCAGCAATGGCCTTGTTAAGCATGTTGCCGATATCATGCTTCAGATCCTTCAGTGCAGGAACCAGATCACCGTTCTCGTCGGTCCATGACTCATGCCAGCGGGCACGGACAGGAACGAAGAAAGTCTCGCCGTAGGATGTCTTATCTTCCAGCAGTTCCTTGATGAGATCCGGCTGATCCTTTAGATGCGAGAAATCCTTTTTGCGCAGTTGCTCGCGCTTGCGGTCGAACTCATCTGAAAGACGTTTTAGAAAGAGCATCCCGAAGATGAATTCCTTAAATTCGGAGGCATCCATCTTGCCACGCAGAATATCGGCAGATTTAAACAGAAAGTTTTCGAGTTGGGAGAGCGTGATTTTTTCAGTAGTCAAGATTTATTTCCTTCTGTAATCTTTTTTTTAATAATGAACAAAGTAAATACCGTTTATAATGAATTAGAAAGCTTTTTATTGTTTCGGCTTGACTTAGTTTTAGCCAATTTCAACAAGTCTTTAAAAAAGCATAATAATCCACAATATTTTGGAGCATTTTTTGTATTTTATTATATCAAGGAGATTTTCAGCTTTAATCATGGCATCTTTCAAATTTGAGATTTATTTGGTCCATTCTCAATAATAGCTTAATATTCCTTTGGAATATCTTCTTTTGCTACTAGTTTTGTTAATGTTCAATGTTGAAATTTTCTTTATAATATATCATTTTTCAAGATATTCTTAGTCTTGTCATATTTCAGAAGTTTTTACCGAAGCATAACCGATGTAAAACCGATAATCAACCGAATATCCACCGAAAAACCACCGAAACAAAAAACCATGTTCCTCAATAAATTCCTAAAAAAAGAAACCCCATCAATCTCCCTCCCAGCCGGTCTGATCACCGACATCACCGACCTGGACGAATTCAAGCAAAGACTGGGCATACGATCCAGAGCAAAAACCCTCTGGAGACCCATCAAATACCTGGCCCCTCTCCCCGAACAATCCCGGAACGCAGCCAAAACCGTCTGCTCCAACTCAGGCAAGATCCGGACCGTCGGCATCTACGACAGCTTCCCCACCTACGAGGACACCAGAGAACTCTTCGAACAGTTCGGCGGCGGCAAGGACACCATCCTCTCCATATCACCCAGACGGATGAAAGTGGGATACTATGAATTCGAAGGCGAAGACAGATTCCCTGAAGAGGAAGAAGCACCTAAAGACTCAAGCTCAAATACAAACCCAGGGACTTCAAGGAAGCCCTCCTCCTCAAAAGACTGGAAGAAGGGGATGAGCAGCTTATCCGCCAGATCACGGATGCAGAACTCTCCAGCCAGGGTATTCTGCGAAAAGATGGCGAAATGTCGGTTATTCAGCAGCAGGGAGTGGACCTGAAAGAGCATTTTGACAGGATCGAGGAGCTCAAGGAAGAGATTCACAAACGTGACATGCAAATCATAGAGGAGCGTTTCAATAGGTCCTGTGGCATAAAAACCAGTATTTATATTCAATGCATATTGCTGTTGTGGTATAGAGGAGTTGCTTTCCGATTTAATCGGTGGTCTGGTGTTGTGAAATTAGATGTTATGCAGGTTAGTACCGGAGCCACCTGAAAAATATTTTTTTAGGTCATTTAATAGAACAAGCCCTCCCTTCTTCAGCTCTCCTGCCCCTCTTGGCTTCACTTTGCCCAGGTGCCCTTCCCGATCCCGCCTGAAATATAATTAGATGTTCATTTAATTAGGGCAAAATGATTAGCAACGAACTGTTACTAACTGATACGAACTCCGAGTTCGTACGTGTTCGTTTTGAGTTCGTTGTTATTTATTTCTCAATCCCTGCCGCCCCTTTCGTCTTCACTCTGTCTGGGTGCCCCTCTTGATCTGCTCCGCCTGCCCTTGTGGTGTGGTGGCAGGCGCTTTTCGATTCTTCCTGTAATCTGTTCATATAATTCGAAACTAAAAAAACCATGATAACAAGTATTTTATTCATATACATCAATTAAGACCCCTATGAAAGTGTACAGGGATTATGATGATCTGCCGAAGATCAAATTACCATTAGGACAGGAAGTTTTTATAAGTGACAGCACCATAAGGGACGGCTCCCAGATGCCTGGCGTAGTGATGTCCAGAAGCCAGAAACTGCAGATTTATGAATATCTCCATAAAATTGGAATTGAGAAACTCGAAGCTTTTCTATTTAACAAGCGCGATAAGGAAGCGGCCAGAGCTATGCTAAATCGGGGATATGAATTCCCTGAAGTTACCGGATGGGCCAGAGCAAATCCCGCAGATATTGATATTATTCTTGAGATGGATGGGATCAAAGAAACCGGCATTCTTATGTCAGTATCTGATTCCCATATTATTGACAAGATGGGGCTTCCAAACAGGGAGGCGGCAGAGGAGAAATATCTTGACGCACTCCAGTATGCCGTGGATCACGGACTGCGCACACGTGCACATATTGAAGATATGACCCGTGCTGACAATTATGGTTTTGTGTTCCCGCTCTGCAAGAAGATCATTGAGATCGACCCCGACTGTACTATTCGCTTATGCGATACTCTTGGTATGGGAGTGCCTTTCGATGGAGTGGATGAACCCTATGGAATTCCACACATGGTCCGGCATTTAAAAGATGTGGTCGGTGTCAAGAATATCGAAACCCATGTCCATGATGACTATGGCCTGGGAATGGCAAATTCACTGGCTGGCTACTGGTATGGTGCCAACTGGTCAAGTCTGACTTTCCTGGGAATAGGTGAGCGTGCAGGGAATACCGAGCTTGAAAAAATAGTATTATTCCTGATACAGAGGGTCGAAGGATTTGAAAAATATGACCTGAAAGCGGCAACAGAATTTGGCAAATTCATGGAAACAGAACTGGGTATAAGGGTTCCCAGAAATAAGGCGGTTGTAGGCAGGAATATATTTGCCCACGAAAGCGGCATCCATACAGCAGGTGTCATCAAAAACCCGTTCACGTACGAAGCTTATTTACCAGAGGTTGTAGGCGGTAAGCGTCAGTTATTGATAGGTGATTCCTCAGGTATGGAAGTACTGAGACATAAAGTGCAAGAGACCCTTAACGAATTGATTAAAGTCAGGACCAAGGTACTGAAAAAAGACCCAAGGCTCAAAGCTATCCAATCCGATATCCAGAGGCTGTATGATAAAGAATTAAGGGTATCATGCATTTCTGATGAAGAAATCAGAGGTTATGTTGAAAAATACTTCATGTTCGAACCCATCGTAGAGTCAGAAACTCATGAGCGGGCTGAAAAAGATTGATTTTTTTAAAAATTAAAATAATCCGGCGAATCAACGCCGGACATATTTTTTAAAATATAGTTATAATTTTGCGATTATCGCTTCAGTCATCTGGCTCAGCTTTGCACTACCGCCCATATCATAGGTTACAGCTTTTCCTTCCGAGATCACAGCTTCAGTAGCATCAAAAATGGCTTTTGAAGTCTCTTTTTCACCCAGGTAATCAAGCATCCAGGCCCCTGCCAAAATGGTAGCTACCGGATTGACCTTATCCTGGCCAGCATATTTTGGAGCTGAACCGTGTGCTGGCTCGAACATAGCATAGTTATCACCGATATTTGCAGAATATATCAATCCTATACTGCCTACCAAAGCACTACATTCCTCGCTGATAACGTCCATGAACAGATTTGTGGACAACAGGATCGAGTGGTCAAAAATCTGCGGGTTCTTGATCAGCTGCTGGGCAATGTTATCTATATGGTATTCCCATACTTCAATATCAGGATATTCCTGTTTTACCTTTTCCACTTCCTCCAAAAAGGTACCACAGGTCAGTTTCAGGATATTGCTCTTGTGGATAGGTACTACTGTCTTCCAGCCCCTTCGTGCTGCTTCTTCAAATGCATACCTGGCAATAAGGCTGCTCTGGCTGCGGGTGATCTTGCGTATGGCAATATATACATCGTCTGTGAGCTGCACTTCTTTGCCTATATACAATCCTTCGGTACCCTCTCGTACACATACAAAATCCACATCACCCAGAGGTTTTGCTGTATTAGGGAATGTTTTTATTGGCCGCACGTTTGCATACAGGTTAAACTTCTGCCTGATGGATACAGCCACGCTTCTGGGAGAACCTGCCCCACCGGGAGTGGTGGTAGGGCCTTTAAAACATGCATCGGAATTTTCAAGTACTTCCCACGTTTCAGGCGGGATAAGTGAATCGCCACCGTTAGCTTCCCACCAGGTGGCCCCTGCCTCGCAGGGTATGAACTCTACGTTGGTACCTGCCGCCCGGGTTACTGCTATCATGGCAGCCACCAGTTCAGGCCCAATACCATCACCTTTGATTACTGCTACTTTCTTAGTCATATTATTTCACATCAAAATCCTTGTTACAATTTCAAGCTCAAATAAGGAATCAATTCACTTAATGGCTTCTAATAACATAATTATATTTAATTGCTTTTAATTGCTTCATTCATCTGATAACCTGTTTATCTTATCAAAATCCTGTGAAATTCTCTTATATGCAGAATCTATTTCATCTGCTTTATTTCCCAAATTCCTTAAATGAGTTTGGTAAAACACTCGCCATTTTTCATCAATTTCCATAAAATCCCTGGACAGGGTAATGATCTCATGCTGAACCTTCTGTGCATCATCTGAGAGTTTCTTAGCATGGACCCCTGCCTTTATCAGTTCGACCTTATGGGAAATTGTTAATGGTGAGATTACCTGCACTCCTTTTTTGGTATAATCCCGCAGCATTTCAAAGGCTTCATTCACCAGGAACCAGTATACACCTTCAGAATGAATATAGGCAAAGGCAAAATCAGCAGTTCCTTTTTCGGGTCTGACATAATCTATGGCAATTTTATCTAAATGTCCCCTGACATCTCTAATAAACTGTCTTTTAAAGGCTTCCTGCTCATTAGCATCGTTCGTTTCGAATGTTTTTCTGTAATTATCCAGAGGAAACTTTGAATCTATGCAAATAATACCCACAGTTGATTTAATATGAGCGTCAGGGATCTTTCCGTCAAGGATCTTTTTCCTGATCCCGAACATATCAGGGGGAAGTTGATCAGTAAGAATCGTCTCAAGAGCAATTTCTCCCAGGGTCCCCCTCTCGGTAGGTACCCGAAGCATAGTCTCGAGGGACCTATAATCATTTCTTATATCAGATGCATAAGTGGCCAATGTACCCACCTTTTCATCCAGACCCAGCTTTATCCAGGTGTTGGATACGGCAGATTCTATATCTGTTGGCTCAATTTTTCCCCTTTTTATGACCAGGAAAATCAGAATTATTAAAAGTAATAATATTGTACCAAGTAAAATCTCTATCAGCATCTGTATCCATCCATTTTCAATATTTATTGCATATTATATGATAGTTTACCAAGCACTCTAAAACTAATACCTTGGTCCAGGAGTTTGATTGAATATCGCTCTCCTGGTATAATTGCCAGGACCCAGTCAAGAACTAAAAAGATGGATGATCCAATAATTATCCGCAATGTATAACGACATTTATATAACATCCCCCAGCGCTGCAGCTGGCAATCCTACCTTATTAAGATGTTCAGCCATCCGCTGGGGCCTGTGGCCGTCTGGATGATAGATCAAGGTAGCTTTGGGCTCCAGTCTCATCACCATATCTACCAATCCTGTCACATCCATGTGGTCGCTGATATGGATGGGAGGATAATAATAATCATTCCTGCCGGTAAGCACATATTTTTTCATGCTGCCAGGAAGTTTCCCCAGATCCCATGGTGGCACAATTGTGATACCTTTGTTTCCTCCATTATCCTGATTAATCTCAGCAAGTGGTCCGCAGTCGCACATCAGTCCTTTTGTAAGCTTGTAGCCCATGCTGTCCATTGAGATCTCATCATGCCAGCCGGCTCTCCGGATAAGGCTTACTGCCCGCTGCGCCTTACCAAAGGCATATGCTCCCAATGCCACATTGTCCCCCAGTATCTGGTCCAGTCCGGCGATATCATCTTCAAAATAACATGCCGGATCTGAAGGGTCTCCGTAATTTGCTTCAGTAACCAGTATATCACAATCAGGCAGTTGGGAAGCATCTTTCACATCCCCGGTTACAAGAATTCGTATGCCGTTACTATTTTCCCAGAAAAAAGCACATGAACCTATGGTATGATGTGTCGGGTAAGTTTCAACTTCCACATCGTTTACGTTAATACTTTCCCCGATTGCAAATGTCCTGCCTTTATATTCCTTGCCAAAACGGATCTCTAAAGCCCGGGCAGTCTCTTCAGAACAGATAGCCATTGGGGATACCATTGCAGATTTTCCATGGTGGTCTGAATGGGCATGTGTAATAAAATAAGTCTCTGGCTGTATGGGATCATTCTTGAATGTCCGGCTGGTATCGAATGCAAAAACATGGTCGTCGAACGAGAGGGCCATGTGGGGTCTTGCAGTTCCCCTGGTCGTTGTTAACCGAACTGGTATAACTCCCAGGTCAAAAAAAATAAGTATCTACCCCAGTTATTTCAAAGCTTCGTTCAGTTCTTTTTCCAGAATATTAGCTCTTGTTACACCCACGTATTTTTTATAGATCTCCCCATCCTTTTCAATTACAATTGTGGGTACTGCATGAACCCCGTATTTGCCTGACAGATCTATATTGGAATCCACATCGATCTTCTTGAACTCCACAGTATCTTTGAATTTTCCCTCTAACTCATCTATGATCGGATCTTGCATCTTGCAAGGTCCGCACCACTCTGCAGAAAAGTCCATTAAAACTACTTTACCCATTCTTTTTCACCTTATCTTTAAGTTCTGGATAGCATATCAGACATGTCAAACATTTTTCATTCATATGTCTGTTTTTTCGTCCCTCTCTTTTTATGGGTTCCATTGCTATAATGTGTGATGTATCCAAGGTTTAAATAGATTATTAAAAATAATAAAAAACCTAACGATCGGCTTCGATCAGAAAGGAAATCTTTTTTATGTTACCTTCTTTATCTCTATTTATGCTGACATTGGAAGAACTATCTGGCATTGTTGAAGTAATGGTTGTACTATCTGAAGAGGAAATTTTTGAGATCGCACAGGAAATTGCATATATGAGGGATGAAGAAATACCAGACCTGGATGAGATAAGGCAGCTTATCAGGTCAGCATTAAGTGCTCACTGGCTTGAATCCATTTCCAGTACAGCTGTTTGTAATCCTTCTGCCAGGGAAATACATTACATTGCCGGACCCGCTTCATTTGGGAGTGTACCACCGGAATTCAGCGAGATCATGGAGATTTTTGAATTTGATGGCTGCCGATTATTTGACTGGGACATGGTCGCTTCTGATATTGTTAATAAAATGTCCCGTAAAGTGTCTAACTTAGAATCATTGTTGGAAGATGTGGAAGACGGATATGTAGTTAGTGAAAAAGCCGAAGCTAAATACAGCGACCTGATCAACCTGTATTATGATTATAATTTCTGGCTGCCTGATGGTCTGCCAGGTATTGGTATAAGCCTGGAAAAGATATCTCAGAGACTAAGTGAGTTAAAAGAAAAAGAAGGGGAATAAGGTGGAACAAGATAATATTCGATATTTACTGGGTAATCATGCCATAGCACAGGCGATTATTGAGAGTGCAGTCGATGTTGTGGCCGGTTATCCAGGTACACCATCCTCTGAGATAATCGAATACCTGGCTCTGTTAAAACCCGAATGTCATGTCGAATGGTCGGTCAATGAAAAAGTTGCACTTGAAGTTGTCATCGGGGCTTCCTGGTCAGGTGGACGCAGCGTTGCCACTATGAAACATGTGGGATTAAATGTGGCCTCTGATCCTTTAATGACACTTGCTTATACAGGGGTCAAAGGCGGGCTGATCATAATCTCGGCTGATGACCCGGGTTGCCATTCGTCCCAGAACGAGCAGGACAACAGGCGTTATGCACAATTTGCACTTATCCCTTGCCTGGATCCGGCCACACCCCAGGAGGCATATGATATGGTGTCATTTGCATTCGATTTTTCTGAAATGTTCGAAACCCCTGTAATACTAAGACCCACCACCAGGATATGTCATGGAAAATCTGATATTCATCTTAAAAAACCGACTGTATCAACACACGAGATCCAGTTTGAAAAGAGGCCTGATCAATGGGTGATGCTGCCCTCACGTGCACGTGTACGTCATAAATTATTAATTGAGAAGCAAGTTGAGATAACCAAAGCGCTTGAATTGTCTCCCTGGAACAAATTAGATATAATTGAAGGTGCCGAACAGGGCATCATAGCTTCAGGTGTGGCTTTTGCTTATACAAAAGAATCTATTGAAAAGCTGGGTATCAAAGCATCATTGTTAAAGATCTCAACATATCCGCCACCGATTGGTTTAATAAAACAAATGTTGGATTCTGTCAAAAAAGTACTGATAATCGAAGAAATGGAACCAATTGTTGAAGAAACAGTAAGGTCAATTTCAGGAATTAATATTGAGATTCATGGGAAGGACATTATACCCAGAAACGGAGAACTGGACCTGACAATTGTGGAAGCAGCAATTGCAAAAATAGCTGGTCTGGATTACAATAAAACCATCCCGGAAAAGACCTCGATCGAGTTGCCGATACGACCACCTGTGATGTGTCCGGGCTGTCCGCACAGGGCTACATATATTGCTATGAAAAAGGCCTTTGGTAAGGATGCCATCTTCCCGGGTGATATCGGCTGCTATACACTGGGCGTTCAACTGGAAACAATGGACACATGTCTGTGCATGGGTGCCAGTATCACCACAGCATCTGGCATCTACCATGCAGGAGAGACAAAACCTATCTGTTGTTCAATTGGAGACTCAACCTTTTTACATACAGGCATTCCTGGACTGTTAAATGCAGTATATAATAATGCAGATATTACTGTTGCCATCCTAGATAACCGGACCACAGCCATGACCGGGCACCAGCCCAATCCCAGCATGGGGCAAAACGTACTGGGTGATGCTTCATATGCGGTATCCCTGGAAGAAATGGCAAGGGCATGCGGTGTAGAATTTGTTA
>Ga0307380_10010375_pt1 | contig 11743 bp, 18 predicted proteins | sample UN3MG_FD_202239 | JGI IMG/M metagenome (GOLD analysis project Ga0307380, IMG submission 202239) | Soil microbial communities from Risofladan, Vaasa, Finland - UN-3 | ecosystem: Environmental > Terrestrial > Soil > Coastal area > Acid sulfate soil | place: Finland: Risofladan, Vaasa | collected... | reverse complement strand
GACGAAATTAAGAAAGAAAAAAAGCCTGGAATGTTAAAATTTTTCCATTTCATTTTCAATATTGAATAATTTTCATTATATTCGCAGAACATAAATAAATTTAACAATGGCACAACTATTCGAAGACGTTTTTAATGCTCAAGCCATATATGATATGGTATTTTTTAATTCCAAGACAGTCCTCATCTACCCCACACTTGAACAATTAGCGAAAGAAAATAAACCAATGTATGACCGTTGGCTTTATCAGGCAAAGAAATTTATAACGCTTAAGGTTGACTTTGAAGATGATGAATATATGCAGGAGATATACCAAAAACATGCAATCAACTATCCTGAGTTCAGCAGGATTGTTGCGATAACTTATGCGAAAGTTTATAGTGAGAACAATACACTAAAACGATATATGAAGAAAATTATGAATGAAGATGAATTTATTGTCCTATCTGAATTCTTAAACGAATTATATACGATATCAACTGAAGCAATTCAATCCAATCCACACTATTTCAAAATACTAACAGGACATAATATCATAAATCACGACATACCTCTCTTAATTAAGAAATGTATGCAGTATGGTAGTAAATTAGAAAAGGGCGTGCCGTTAATTCTTAAAAGAAGTCTTGGTGTTAAGCCTTGGGAATCAGGTGTGGTTGACACTGTTGATGTTTGGAAATTTAATGGTTATGATAGGATGCCATTGATGTTAATCGCTGACTTCTTGGGGTTGAAGAAAACCGTAGACCTTCTACCACCCGAAGAAGTTTCACAAAAATATTGGGAGCTAGTTGAAACTGATAAGGAAAAAGCATTGGAGTTCGTATCATTGCAATCAGCAACACAAACAAACTTAGTTATTCAGTTGATGAATACGTTGAGGCAGTTGTAATTTCATTTTTTATTGAGTAATTTTAAAAGGGTGAGACTTACGTTTCACCCTTTTTTTGTATTTATTTGAAACAATTAATATGAAAAAGAAAAGGGCGTGTGTTATTTCTGGTGGTGGTAGTTGGGGAGCCTATGGTGGTGGTACTTTGGCGAGATTGAATAATGATTATGATGTGGTTGTGGGGGTTTCAACAGGGAGCTTGTTAGCACCTCTTACTGCATTACGTGAGTGGGACTTATTGAAAGCGGGTTACACCAATGTCGATTGTAATGATATATTCGATAAGTGTTGGTATAAAGGCAGACTATTAACGAAGGATGGTAAATTGAAGAAGTTTCCAATTATAATGACGTTATTGATGGGTCAGAAAAGTATTTGTACATCAAATGCACTAAGAAAAACAATTGATAGATTTTTTCCTGAAGAATATTATGATAAGCTACAAAATCAAAGGAAAGAAATCCTGGTTGGCACACAAAACTTTTCAGAAAAACCCTCAAAAATTCACTACTTCAGTTCATTGGATGAAAAGTATGGTGATTTTAAAGATTGGATGTGGTGCAGTGCCAACTTTCCATTCTTTACTTCTTTGGTTAAAAAGAGTTGGCGAGATGATGATGGAAACTTTCATGTTGGGTCATGGAGTGATGGTGGGTTGACTGACTTGGTGGGACTAAACCAATTGAATAAGAGAGGTTTTGATGAAATTGACATTATCCTGCATCGAAGAAAAGATGTTGTTAGGTTTGAGGGGAATAGAATTAACAGCCTTATTGAGAATGTAGCTACAAGCATTGATGCCATGCGATATGATATCGAATTCGAAATTTTTTATGAAAAAATAAGAAAACTTAATAAAGGTGGTGCGAAAGTAACCATTTACTGGCTACCACGAAAACTTAGTGCGAACCCAATGGTATTTAATAAAGAGGAAATGACTGCCTGGTGGGATGAAGGGTATGAAACCGCATTAGATTCATGTCGGATTGAGATATTCGAACCAATAAAAAAACGATTTTAAGCCGTTTTAAGCGCAATTAGGTCTTGAAGGTCTACTGGTAGGTAATCGTAGAGATAATGGCTAAAACCGTCCCAAAAACCATTCTTTGATAGGAATTCGACCCTTTCATCAGGACTGAGTTCATTCCAGAACTTATATGCTTTAGAATCTGATTTTGTGTTCATGTATATAAATACTGAGTTATTGTGTCCATGTGAGTTGCTCAGAGATTTTCCCCTCAATATGCCCTAAGTCATAAATATTATCAAACTCTTCTTCACTTAGATAAGCTCTCTCCATCTTACCATCACCATAAAGAAGGAACTCATTCATATCGGCAATCGTATTGAAGAAAATATACATCTTTCGGTTTTCACGATAGATATATACTAAACTATCGACCCGATTACCACTTTCATCAACATTAAGAAGAACACCCAACGTATTACTTTTGTTGGAGTATTCTTCTTCATGTGCAGTTTTAATAAATGTTTTCATATTACAAATATAATGAAAATTAATTCATTGCCAACAGTTCGTCAGTAATATGAGTGTAAAAATAACCCAAGGGGTCACGAGGCTCACCATTCTTATGAATTTCATAATGTAAATGTGGTCCCGTACTTCTTCCAGTGTTACCAACACTACCAATCAATTGGTTCTTTCGTACCCATTGACCAGTCTTAACATTAATTACACCTAGATGCGCATAAAGTGTTTCGAAGCCATAGGCGTGTTTAATCACAATTCTATTACCATAACCGTACTTCGAGTACATGACCTTTACAACACGTCCTTGTGCAGTCGAAAAAACCTCAGACCCAACGTTGGCACTGATGTCAATACCTTCGTGGAACAATACCTGTTTTTCTGTTGGATGGTCACGCCACCCATAAGGTGAACTCACGTAAATAAAATCCTTGGTCTTCACAGGTGCAATTGTTGGATAATAAAGAATAGCGTTTTTGTTATTCTTAAATAATTGTGAAGTTTCTTGCAGCTTAATTAGTTGTGTTGCAAGCATCTCTGCTGCATAAAATGCTCTATCATTCACTTCACTAAAAATGCTGTCACAGTTTTCGATTATGAAATCAATACTATCATTCTTATATTTATAGAAGTCAGTTGTGTCATAATCGACACCTAGAACCTGAGAATATAATACCATATCATATTCTTTAATTTGTTCAGCATAGACTTCAATTTCCTCAATCTTCTCTTGTAATTCTTCTAATCCTTTTCTCAACTCCATGTTCTCGTGTAGCAGTCTTGAATTATTGCCTCTAGCAATTCCATCATTACCTGCTTGCATCGGTATAGACATACCTCCACCAACATTAAAAACAGCAGACATCACTAAAATGATGAAGGCAATTTTTGCGATAACAGTTTTTGTTTTTTTCATAGATTTGTATTTAATAAGATTATTTTGTGGCTGATAATCAATTAGTTGCGCTCGGCAACTAGTAGCCAACCGCCTGGTAAACAGGCTGTATTTAAATGAAAATGCCCAGAAAAGTTGAATCTTCTGGGTATTGTGAGTTTCAGTTGGTTAAAACCATCCGAAGTTCGTTTCGGGGGTATTCCCCTCGTTAAAAATTTTAATATATTTAAATAAATTTTCATTATTTCGTGTATATAAATACTAATTTTTTATAAAAACGCCACCTACTCACTCTCAAGCTCTTGAGCGAAAATTTGTTTTTCTCTCAGTCTTTCAGTTATTTTTTCAGGTGAAAAAAGAAACAAATACGACTCATTTATTCTGCTGAACCCACACCTATTGGCGACTGCAAATAACTTATACTCATTTAATTCCGTATCTTTTTTCTCAAGCAATTCATTAAGTGAGTAATATTCTGTTGCGGGAATCGCCTCACTACTCCCTCTGAGTTCTTCTTTCACTTCAACATACTTACGGTTAAAATAGAAATCGGCATCAATTAAATTGTTTTGAAAGGGTTTGACAAGCATAATGATTGCAACACCATTACAATAAAAATCTCTGTAAAGCATCTCAACGAACTCTTCGGTGATGCCACGCTTACGATATTCTTTGTTTATGATAAACGTGTGAACCAAAACAATTTTATTATACTCTCTAATATTGATTTCATTCTTTTTAATCACACCAACCAACTCTTTATACGTGTCTTCAAACGCATGTTCTTTTATTAGCTTGTGGAAATCAACATCAAACTGACTACCCAAGCCGATATTCCAAACCGATAATCCGTATTCACCAACTGGACGTGGTGGCTTACGATTAGTGAGTCTGATTTCACTAACTGTTCCATCGTACTCAGTAATAAAATTCTCGTTGGCGTTGATAATATCAAAATTCTTGCGATAACCTTGCGTTTTGAATGTGATATTATTCCACAGATTCCAATCCTTCCTCTTCATAGTCTGCAAATATATGTAAAATTAAAATAATGTGCAAGAATTACATTAATTCATGTGACTTTCCCATCTTGCCAAGTAGGTCTGTGAAGTAATCTTTTATCTCCGTAACAGGCAGATATTCTTTTGGTTCAAAATTTTCGTCAATCCAAGTTGTCCAATAAAGTTGAATCCCAAATCTACTCATATCGGTTATGAAATCATCAATCTCTTTTGGTATCGACAACATATACACGGTACTGTCTGCGGGTTTGTTTTTCTTGAGAGTGTAATAAGTGGGATAAAATTCTAAAGTGTGTTCATCGCTTACAAATTTCGCCCATCCATTTAAATTTCCTCTTTCACGCCACCCGTCAAAATGTGTATTAAACAAATCGATAGTAAAAGGATTAGCGAGAAACTCTTTGAACTTCTCGCTTCCTTTTGTTAGTATATATGGGACCGCTTTAATCATTCGTAAATTCTTTCGTGAAGGTATTCCACTCTCCCGTAAGGATTGTGCACAAATGTGTATTTCAATTCACTACCATCACAACTATTAGTTACTTTGTTCATTACCGACCAACCAATAGTTATTTCAATGCAATCGTCTTTAATTTCGACATTTCCCTTAGAACCAAATGATTTTTCGGCAAGAAAAAAATCGACTTCATCATAACATTGTGTACCGTAACAATTGGTCATTATAGCAGCAGAAGCCTTCTCCCAAGGACTATTGAGATTGTTGAGGTCTTTACTATATAGATAAATGTCTCGACACCCAGGATTCAAATAGTTTTCTACTGGCTCATAAGATAATAAATATAATTTACCATTTTTAATGAAATGGATATATGATATCCAATCAAAATTAGTATAATGGAAATTATCTCTATTGATTGCGTCTTCAATGGTATTGTTTCCTGTGGGACTTGTTTCGACAAACGAACGGTTTCGAATAAATGCTTGTCCAAAAACACTTGTACTAAGCAATAGAATCGCTAATATTCCGAATAAGTTTTTCATAATTTCTTTTTTTGATTATAGTGGTTATACGAAAGATAAGCGGAAATGTTACAAAATATCGATATTATTGCAACTCAAATTCTCCAACAACCAATACCATTAGATTGGTTGGAACCTTCTTATTTTTCCATTCGGTGTTCATGATGGACGTTATTGCGCCATCAGTAAGTAATTCACCGACAGTCATCCATGTTCTGTCCTTCACCTCAAAAAGAATTTCATTGGTGTCACTGTTAACAAATTTAACAGTTAATCTGGGGGTTGCTTTTGCGTATCTCATTCTTCAATATCGTTTACATATTCGTCATTATTTTCTTGTTCCTTTTCCATTCTACTTCCCAATGATTGGAAACCCGCTATTAGTTTAAATACGTCAAATTGCAACATTTTTGCAATCCAATAAATTGATGCGATTTGAGGATATCCAAGGCTACCAATCACTTGGCTTAGAAATAGTTTCCAAACAATTGAAATCACCAATCCAACTATAAGTGCTTCCAAAGCAAAGTATCCCATTACAGGAAATACAAATAAAATGTCTTTTAATTTATTATCCATATCAATTATTATTTAGTGTCAATTTTTAATCCCATTTCTTTCATTTTTAGCAATGCTTCTGCATTACCCATAGCATCATCAACAGGATGATGCGTGTGTTTCGTGGTACGGAGTTTCTTCCATCCCGCCCACATATCCTTTACCATACCACAGTACAAGTCACCAATTCGTCTCGATGACCAACCAAATGGGTTCGCACCATAATATCTGAGGAAGTAATAATTAATCCAACTGGCATCATAACCATTGTTATCTGAAATCAGAATTGGTCTACCTTTGGAATTCTCTTCGAGCCAATCTGCGAACCCTGACATAACCTTTACAGGGTCATCGAAAGTCAGATGCTCTTCCCTACTGAACCCACTTACACTAAGTGCTCGTTCATCGTATTTGTCTGATATCGGCTTAGTTTGCCCATAAAATGTGGTGTCGAGTTCTTCGGTGAGTTTAACCACCCCGAAACACACCATACTATTAACTCCAAGGAGTCCACCATCTGATTCTACATCTACTACAAATAAACTCATGTTGTTAATATTTTAATTATTTTTTCTCTTGCATTTGATTGTTTGATGCCTTCATTAGAACGTGGAGTATATACGAAGTTATCTGGAATCCACGGACTCATATCGAGGTCGTCAATGGCAACCCATGTTTTGAGTTCACGTTCCCTAACATATAATAGAATTTCTGTTGCACGACATTCTTCGAGTTGTTGAAAACTCGTGAACTGGATACCCCACAGAGTTGATGTGTAATCACATATCTTATGGGTAATACCACACCATTCAAAGTATTCGTTCATATCCTCAATACAGTGATGGTCTTTCCAATCACTTGAAAGAACTATTATGGGGTCAACTTCTTCACATATCTCATTGAATACCTTGACAGCACCTTTATTCAATCGGTAGCGATTGAATTTAGGATACCAGTGTTTCTCGTTCTCATAATACATTTCGTTGTTGAGAGCAAGAACTCCGTCTATGTCTAGGAAAATGTGAGGTTTAGAGTCCATTTAATAGTTTCTGTACGTGGTCGATATGCTTTTTAGCCATCGGTTTTCCACAAGTATTGAGTTTAATAAACGTTTCAAAGATAGCTCCTTTACTTGGATTTTCCAAATACCCAAGAGTAATTGGATGATTTCCGAACTCATATTTGTCCATTCTTGATAACTCGGAGTAATAATAACCATTGTATTTGAAACGGTCTTCGTAAAAATCACGAATGGCTGTTAGACGTTGCTTACCATCTAAAATCTCATAGAAGACATCAGAACTGTAATCACGTTGAACCAATACGAATTTACCTATATCGATGTTATTGAATATGCTATCAATAAGAGCAATTTTGTCTGCGAGTTTCCAAACATGGTCACGTTGATATTCGACATCGAAATCAACTCCTGCTCTCATTACCGTATGTATTAAGGAATCAATACCTGAATTGATTTGACGGATATAATATTTTTCTTCCTGACGAAATTCACTGTCTTTGGTTTCGTAGGGTTGGATATTATGCCATTCAGTGACATGTTGTTCATTTCGACCTGGTTTGTTCTTATCATGTCCACGTCTCACATCAATGCATTCAACGAGATAATACATACCATCATGGAATTTCTTGCGAACATAACATTCTTTGTGTGCCCCAAGACTCACCCTTTCATCCACTTTGAATTTCCTATGGCGTGGTGGTTTCCTGAGAACACCAAGTTCGATTCGTTTTTCGTTGTCACGAATTGCTGCCTCATTCAAATGCAGTTCGTTTTCTTCGGAGGTTACTTCTTTTTTACGTGCCATGCTGAGTTATACGAAGAACAAAATTATATGTTACAAAAAAGGGTAGAAACTTTCACCTCTACCCTTCCTGAATTAAGGAAGACCCATCTTCCTTGTCTACTTAGTTGTTTCTTCTTTGTCTTCACCTTCTTCTGGTTCTACCACTGCTTCAGGTGTTGGTGGAAACAAAATCTCAGCAATCGCTTGTTGAAACGTTGCTTTCGGAAGCGCACCCATTGCCATTTGAGGCTGACCCTCTAATGGGATGAAAAGAAGGCTTGGAATGCTCCGAATGCCAAAAACAGCAGCCAATTCATTCTCTTTCTCAGTATCTACCTTATAGAAATCAATACCTTCATTCTCAACATCAAGTTCTTCGAGGATTGGTGCTATGGTTTTGCAAGGCTGACACCAATCGGCATAGAAATCAATTATTGTGGGTTTGTCGCCCTTAAACGACCACTCTTTATTTTGTGTGTAGTCAAACACTTTTTCCTTAAAGGACTCTGTTGTTAAATTTTCCATTTATTGTTATTTTAATTCGAATTATTTACATTTATAACCATGTATCTCGTCAAGTTCAGTCCAAAATTCGCCAAGTGTTTCGGCATCAAGATGTCTCGCATACCATTTCAATGCCATTTGGAATATTGGTCTACGATATTCGTATTCCGCAAGATATTTGGGATACATTGAACTATTATTGTCTCTGCTATAAAGACCATTTGCACGCATATCTGCCATCTTTACAATGATTGCAACATAATCCTTCACTGTTTTACCCATTGTGAAAAGGTGACGCAATAAACGGTTTTCTTCATGTACATCAGTTACTGCCAATACGAGTTGGGCAATCCTTCTGTTTGAAGCTGCTTTAACATCATTGAATGTTATTTGAGCATCCTCAATCAAATCATGTCCCGATGCACCAGCACGTGCTATACGATAGTCTGTATATGATTTAAACACAGTTTCGTATTTTTCAATACCTTCTTCAACCATAGTGAGATGTACCGAATAGTTTTTACCGTCATAAATACAATTGGCATTATCGTGTGCCAGTCTTGCGAATTCACTAAATGCTTTTAAGTCAAGTTCCATTATATCAGTTTTTAAGTCATTGCATTCAACCCAAGTATTTTTGCGTCATCAATAGTATAAATTTTAATACTATCAAATCTACCATTCCACATTGGGTCATTATCATATAAGTCACCATCACCTTTGGTTTGTAAGAAGTCAATGCTGTTCCTATATCTTTTATTCTTGGTATCGTGAACTATCCACCAACCATTAATAGTTTCGTATGGACTTGCAATCCAAACGGTGTCACCATATTCAATCCTACCTTTATATAAGGCAGACGTGCTGTCATTCAGTAAGCGTATGCGCCACTCACAATCTAGCATTTCCTGACTGATTGCAATCCAACGGTGTTCACTAGCTTTGTATGGATTAATGCGTGAACCATCACCAGTGATTGTTGGTGTGGCATCGCATTGTCTTACTTCAGCATGATAAATAGTGCCCCAGATGTTATCATAAATAGGTTTGATAACAGGTGGTGAGATAACATATTCATAATGCCCAATCATTCCTGTTGATAACAGAAGCATTATCACAAATGCCATGAGTTTATATAAAATATGTCTTTCCATTTCATAGAAATTATAGACAAATATACGAATTATAATTTAATATGTTACAATAACTTTTGAAATTGAATAACTTTTTATATATTTGCATGAATTAATACCTACTCCAAAATGGAAGAAAAGTTTATAAAAAATGCAGCAAAAATTTTCTACAAAGAGAATGTTGAGGGTGAACCCTTAGACCAAGACACACCAATTGAGTGTTTTGTGGCAGGTGCTGAATTTATTCTTAAATCGAAAAAAATTCATGCAAAAGTTTGTAACATTTCCGATTATTCTTCGTATAACCTGAAAAATAGCAACATGAGTGATAATAAAAAACTTGCGAAAATCCTTGAGAATGTTGAGAAAATCGAGACAGTTACAGGATTCTATATCACCGCCCCTGGTGACCCATCGGTTGGAATTAATCCAGCGACATGGAAACTCGAAAACGATTTTTATTTCGACAATCCTGAAGAATTAGAGGAATTCAAGAAAGAACTACGAAGTCTTTTTGAATTCTATTGTGGTGAAGTCACAAACGTGGGAACTTTCGAAGAGTATGAGGCGCAATGTGAGGCAGAAGAACGAGCGTATTACGAAGAATTCCCTGTCAGATATATTATTAAAGACGGGAGTGTCTTTAAAAAAGCTGGTAGCACTGCGGTTTATGGTAGTAGTGCTGCTGAAGGCATTCATACCGAACTTCCACATTGGATGAAAATTGATGGTTATAATGGTCACAACACCGTTATCATCAAATCCACAGACCCTGAGTTTCGTAAAATTCTATTGGAAGAAGCAGGTCGTCTTGAAAGCGAAATCAATAACGATGAATATAGTCTCAGGAATGCCAAGAACAGGTTGAGGATTATTCAACAGGAATTAAAGCACGGAAAATGAGATTCCTAATCCAAAAGATTAATAGGGAAATTATACACGATTTCAGTTTTACTTTACTGGAAAGTGCTCGATATCAAAATTGGTTACAGCAGGACAAGAATGCCGTAACAATAAAATATGTCAATTGTCTCACCAATGATAACATTTGGTTTTTTAAGCCATTTCATGAGCATTACGTACCAGTGGGAAGTGTGGAATTCGTGTTGTCATGGATGAAACGTTTTAGTGTACCAACACCCAAACCCATGAATGTTCCTGATGAACTACTTGACCCCGATTATTCTATGCGACAAATCGTTAATGGTAATCATATGGATTTCGAAAAAGTGCTTGGTGGAAAATATTTTGTCAAATCCAATACAAAGATAAAAGGGTATCGTGAAGTTGTTGAACTTGACTCACCAGCACCTCTTCCGATTCCCGCAGGTGAGTATCAGGTTTCCGAATATATTGGTATTGAGAGCGAGTGGCGTGTGTTTGTGTATAAAGGTAAGATGGTTGGGTTGCAAAATTATGGTGGTGATTATTGGAAATTTCCTAATATCAAATCAATTCTTTGGATGATTCACGCCTACAAGTCAGCACCAGTTGCATATACATTAGATGTTGGTATTAATGCCAATCACACATTTGTGATTGAATGTCACGACTTTTTTTCCTGCGGACTCTATGGGTTTGCAGACCATAAAATATATCCGTACATGTTGTACAGATGGTTTCACGAATACTTAAATAAAAACAAATAAAATGAAAAAACTTTTACTTATTGTTGTGTTCTTTATGACACTCGTGTCTTGTAATAACGATAATCTCGGTAAAAACGAGGAACGTTTTGCGCAAGGTTCTAATGCTGTCAATGTTGATAACATCAAAAATAATTATGATGTTATTGAAATCGAAGGGTGTGAATATATTGTTTATACCGAATATCATGGCTACGGTGGATATGGCTTCATGGCACATAAAGGAAATTGTAATAATCCAATACATAAATAAAACAAAATGATAACAAACGATTTTGAAAAATTAGTAAAAGAGTTTCCAAAACTCTATAAGAAAACCAGCACAGGTGCAATTCAGGAATGGGTTGTTAGTGTATTTACAATTGCTGATACGCCCACAATAATAAATAACTATGGTCAGGTTGGTGGTAAAATTCAGGAAAGTATTGAAAAGGTACTTGAAGGTAAGAATACTGGTAGGGCAAATGCCACTACTGCACTTGAACAAGCCGAAGCACAAGCCAAAGCTAGATGGGAGAAGCAACTCAAAAAGGGTTATGCTCAAACCATTGAAGATGCAGAGGCTGGAGTAACCGATGACGTTATTGAAGGTGGTGTATTCCCGATTCTCGCACATAAGTTTGCGGAACAAGGACATAAAATCAAATATCCTGCACTTGCCCAACCCAAGTTGGATGGTCATAGGTGTACGAGTCAATATAAAGATGCTGCTGTTACCATGTGGAGTAGAACCAGAAAGCCGATTTTAAGTATTCCACATGTCGTGGAAGCACTGGAAAATTGTGGGATTGCTGACCGTTTTGATGGTGAACTTTACA
>Ga0307380_10010373_pt1 | contig 11747 bp, 12 predicted proteins | sample UN3MG_FD_202239 | JGI IMG/M metagenome (GOLD analysis project Ga0307380, IMG submission 202239) | Soil microbial communities from Risofladan, Vaasa, Finland - UN-3 | ecosystem: Environmental > Terrestrial > Soil > Coastal area > Acid sulfate soil | place: Finland: Risofladan, Vaasa | collected... | reverse complement strand
TTGGCGGCCTATGGAGAACTTGGCGGTCTATGGGTGTTTGCTGGGGTTTTCGGCGATTCCCGGCTCAAGGCACTTGGCGGTCTATGGGGAGATGGCGCGGTCGGCGCACGTGATCGGGCTGCGAAGAGCTTCTGGGCCACAGGCCCCCAGCTTCGGGGGAGCAGATGATCCCATCTGCGGAATTTCCGCAGTGAGGCCCGTGCGAGGGACGTGGGCAGTGACCATCACGGTGAGACCGGGATTCGGCGGCGATCCTCACGTGCATTGCGCATCACGTTCCCCACGCGAACCTGACGGCATATGCGCCGCTACCGACTTGGCGGCCTATGGTCGGGTTGGCGGTCTATGGGCTCAGGCCGCCCGATTTGGCGGTCTATGGGCAAGTTGGCGGCCTATGGAAAATGCTGGGGTTTTCGCACGTTTTGGGGCCGTGAGGGGGCCAAATCCGCCATAGACCGCCAAGACCGCCAAGTTCCTGGGAAGGGGGCGATGAGGTCGCCCGGATCGGCGAGAACGACCTGATCGCTGCTCACCGTACAAGACCACTGGGCGGCAATGCTCGGCTGCTCCCACCCATCTGGAGAACCCCGCCAGATAGGCGTTGCCCCAGCAGCCCCCCACCACCCCTGCCAACCTGGCCGCTGGAAACGTCACGAGAACCGCGGCTGGCAGCATGCCCACGGGCACGAGGAAGCCTGTCAACGCCTGGCAACCGCTGTCACGTGAAGGCATGGGTCCTCCCTGCCAATCCGGCAGGTGAGGCCAGCGGGAACAGTCGCGTCCATAGAGAGAGTTTCTTCCGGCTGTCCGGTTTTTTACCGTCACGGCCGGACCAGGCGGACAAACCGGCAACACCTGACCGGAGCGGACATTGCGTGGCGCCCCGTGGCGATCAGAGACCAGCCCTGGCCCGCGCCGGACGCCATCCCGCTGAAGCCGGTGATCTCCATACGCGCGCCCCCAAGGTCCACAGGTTCAAAAGGTCCAAAAGCCCCCCTGGCACGACCGCTGCTTGCTCCTGGGGCCTGCGGGACCGAGTACCTCACCATCCGTGTCCGTCGCAGATGTCGCCGATGGAGCCCGGCCGTCCCCTGCGGCCCCCTCGCCGCGGCCCGGGCGGCGTCCGCCGCCGGGATGGCCGTGATCTTCATGGACTTGGCGCGTCATGTCTTGGTGTCATGGCGACTTACGGGCATCTGCAAGTTCTTGCAAGAAAAGGACTTAATTGCCTTGAGCCGGGAGCGACCCCATGGCTTCATGTGTCTGTAAAGCAGGCGATAGCAAGGAGATAGCGATGGACGAACGACGCACAGAAGCCAAACGCGACACCGCCTTGGCCGAGATCGCACGCGACGTCCTGGGCGTCGAGACGCTCGAGACCCGCAAGAGTGATCAGCTCGATTTCCACGAGCTGGCGGTCTGGACGATCGAAGAGGCCCTGAAGGTCGCCTACGAGGCCGGGCGCTTCGCGGGCCTGGGCGAGTAGCCACCACCCATCGACAAGGAGAAGGCCATGCGAATCACCGCGATCGAACTGGCCGGCAGCAGAAAGACGACCCTCCGCGACGGCAAGCCGGGTCTCGCCCGGGCCTTCGCCCGGATCAGCAGGCGGGCAGGCGACGAGCACATCAGCGTCGAGCTGCTCACGCCCGCGGGCGAGCGGACGCACCAAGTCCAGGCGGATGACGAGGACGACCAGTTCTCGATGGCCCAGATTCTCCAGCACGCCCTGGACGGCCACGAGGGCACCAACAGCGAGGTCCACGACTACCTGCGCGTGCTGCAGTACCTGGCCGACTGACCCCGGAAGGACGGAACCATGGCAGCGAAGAAGACCAACACCGAGACACACGAATGGCTGATGACCCGAGGCCGCGACGGCCGGCGCCGCATCGAGAAGCTCGGCTGGCGACGGCTCGCACGCATCTACCTCGCGGCCAGGCCCGGCAGCGCCGTCCGCAAGGCCATCAACGCCGAGGCCCGCCGGTGCGGGTACACACCGAGGACCATCATCGCACTGCACGCCGAGTAGCCGGACCCGAGCGCGACCGCCCCACGGGGCGGAAGCGCCCGGGCCTGGATGGGCCAGCCCTGCGAGAACGAGGAGAGCGCGATGAACGAGATCGAGATGGAGACCATGCTGTACGAGACGCTGCAGGACGAGGAGATCGTCCCGGAGGTCGCCAGCGTCCGGACGTTCGAGGAGGCCGGCGTTCTGACCGGCAACCGCGGCGTCGTGGTGCGGTGCAAGGACGGCGCGGAATTCCAAGTGACCGTGGTGCAGAGCCGGTAGGCAGGAGCCGCTCCCATGAAACGCAAGCGACCCAAGACGTACGACGCAGACGCGGGCGACCGGAAGGTCCGCGTCACCGTGCCGGTAGACCCCAAGTCCGAGGACGTGCTGGCCGACGCGGTGCGAGACAACCTCAGCCCAAAGGCCGTGGCGACGATCGTGTCCTACCTGCGGACGGTGCGCACCGACGACGCGGACGTCGATGACGAGGTCCGCTGGTTCGCAGAGCATCTCACCGAGATGCTCGGCGGCGGCGAGGCCCAGAACCGCCTGGCCGAGGAGGTGGGGCTGTGAGCCGGGGCAGCGCCAAGCCGTTGGGCATCCGCCAGGCCAACCGCATCGCCGCTGGGCGGGTGCGTGTGTCGACCGACCCGATCGACGCCACGCTCTGGCGGGTCGAGGACGATGAGGCGACCGAAGTTCACGAACCGATGACGCGCGACCGCTGGGTCGCATTCCTGAAGACCTGGGTCCGGTAGCGGACCCGCAACCATGGGAGCACGAACGATGAAGAAGAGCGAAGTCAAGACAGGCAAGTTCTACGCCGCCAAGGTGTCGGGACGCATGGCGACCATCCGCATCGACGCCGAGAACCCCCACGGCGGGTGGGACGCCACGAACATTACCACGCGCAAGAAGGTCCGGGTCAAGAGCGCTCAGCGCCTTCGCCACGAGACGCGCCCGCCCGGCAAGAGCGGCGCGGAGCTCAAGGCCATCCACGCTGCCGACCAGGAGAACGCACGCCTGGACGAGCAGCGAGCCGCCAGCGCCGATGGTCAGACCGCCAGCGAGCGTGCCATGGCCGAGTCGGCCCCACGGGCGAAGAAGGCCGCGAAGGTGACCAAGGAGGCCAAGGCGGCGCCGAAACGCGACACGGGCGAACGTCGCGCCACCGGGGGCGACACAGGCGGCAAGGCGATGAGCCTCCTCGACGCGGCAGCTCACCTGCTGTCGCTGGGCACCGGCGCCCCGATGCGATGCAAGGACATCGTGGACCTGGCGGTGGCCCGTGGCCTGTGGGCGCCCCGTAGTGGCAAGACGCCGGCCAATACCCTCTACGCCGCCATCCTCCGCGAGATCAACACTAAGGGCGACGGCAGCCGCTTCCGGAAGGTCGAGCGGGGCAGGTTCGCCCTGAGAAGCAAGAGCTGAGGCGACCATTCAACCCTCCTTCCCAGACACCCCGGGCCCGCCCGGGGTGTTCTCCGGGCTCTCCGCCACGACCAGGTTTCCGCGGGGGATCACCACGAGCCGCCATCGATCTCGACGCCCACGTTCCTGGGGCCCGGCCCGCGCGACACGATCCGCACGATGCCCGTCCTGCCGTGGAACGGCATGACGGCCGCCGTCCGCTTGGCGTAACGCATGCGGACGCGCTGTCCGATGTGCGGGTGAGAGATCACTTCGGCCTCCACAGGCCGTGCGGGAAGAAGTCGGCCAGGATCCGCTGCCGGTCGGCGTAGCCGTAGCTCTCGAGCGACCGGGCGAAGTGGTCGCGGCAGAGCGGGTACCGGGCGCGCATGATGCGGACCGACTCCGGGCCGAGGATCCCGAACGTCGGGCCGGCCTCGGTCTGGCGCCGTGCCTCGTACCGCCCGTCGTCGCGCTTCTCGTCCGTGGCGACGGCGGTGTTCTGGCCGTGGTTGCCACCCCAACCGCCGGTGCCGTCGGGCGTGCGCCAGGGCGGTGTGCCGCTGTTGCCGACGCTGGTCAGGTAATGCCAGGTAATGCCCTGGTGGGTCAGCATCCGCACCTGGCGCCGGCCGGCAGCAGGTAGCCGAGGTTGTCTCGGCCGTCCCAGTGCACGGTGTGTTTGCCGGCGGTTTCCCGTTGCGCCACGATCAGTTCGCGCACGACCCACCCGTCGGGGCGGGTGACGTTGAGCGAGACCATGGCGCCGCGCGCCATGGTGTACGGGATATCGACACCGGATGCATGGGTTGCGGCGGCGCTGAAGAGGAAGTGCAACAGTATGGTGAGGATGAGCGGTCTGATTGATTGTGTTTTCATGTTTCTCCCTGAACCCCGTCATTCCTTGAACACGATCTGGCCCCAGTTCTTCGGTTCCATTTTCAGCTCGAACACGTCGTCATTCACGATGCCGGTGGCCTGGTTGCTCCAGAAGGTGCGCAGCAGCGTGTCGGTTCCCTTCGGGTCACTGAAGGTCACGCCTAAATCGCCGCGGAGCGCTTTGCCGGCGGGGTTGGCGAGACCGAGCAGCGACAACGGGATCGCGGCTTCCACCGCGTACCCGTCTTTGCGCGGCTTCACGCTGATCTTCACGTCGGCCGCCACCATCACGCTGTCCATCGTGTATTTCTTCACCACGCCCGAGCTGAACGTTTTCGGGTTTTTCTGCTTGGCGACGGCGCGGTAGACGACGGCGGCGGGCGTTCCGTCGAGGTTGCCGATGGAAATGCGAACGTCGCCGGCGGCGGCTTCCCCGCGCTTCGGGTCGGCCTGCGGATCGGTGCCGAGCTGGAAGTCGACCGTGTCGCCGTTGGTGTACATGAACGCAGGCTCGTCGGAATCGTTCAGCCAGGGGGATTCATCCTGAACGTCCCAGCCAACGTAGAGGAACTGGTCGTCGTAGGCGGCTGCCACGCGGACGGCCGGCCGGCGCGGGTCGGAGAACCGCAGGTTCTCCGCACCCGTGAAGTCGCGCTCAACGCTCCCGGTGAAGGCGGGCGTGTTTTTCCTGATGGTCACGGTCTTGGGGGGCGCGGCCGACTGCATCAGCCGCCCGCGGGTCAGCTCCGCACGGAAGGAAGCGCCTTTGCTCACCTTGATCTTGCCGCCCTTGATCCGCTTGACGGCATCGAAACCGACCGCCTCGATGTTCCACAGCGCCACCTTCCCGGCCTGGAGGTAGATGCGGCCGTCTGCGCCCTGCACGAACGATCCGCCGAAATCCTCGCCGCCGAGGCCGGCCGGGATCTCGGTCACGTCCACGCCCGGCAGCGCCTTCTCGGGGTAGCGCCGTTTCCGGGAGTCCGGCTGGAACAGCCGCGTGAGGTAGAAGCCTTCCTCGTTGAGCACGTGCCATTCGCCCACGTTGGTGTTGATCGCCCAGATACGGCCGACAGGCTCGGGCAGTGCGGCGCTGCCGATGATCCCGAACGCCCCGCGGATCAGCCCCGCGTGCGGGCCGGGCGCCTTGTGCGAGCCGTGCACGCCGTGGAAGGTGTTTGGGTAGCTCCAGCGCAGCTTGCCGGTTTCCGTGTCGTAGCAGCGGAAAGCCTCGTCGTTCTCGTCGCACGAGAGGATGAGCTTGTTGTCAGGGCTGGGCAGCGGGGCGTTCAGCCGCATCGGCAGTTCCTTCGCGTTCGCCAGGTCGTACCTGGGCGCGCCGCACGGGGTGAAGCCCGCCACTTTGAACTGCCGGGCCGTGCCATCCTTCACACCATAGAAGGTGAGGTCGGTGTTCAGGTTCATCGACCACAGCAGGTAGCCGCCGATCTGGAACTTGGCGGGGAGGGATTCCGACTCGCCGGGCTGCTCTTTTCCGTCGCCGTTCTCGTCGGCCCAGAACACGGTGCCCTTGTCGCCGCCCTCGGCGCGGATGACGGCCCGATAGCGGTAATCGCCGTCGGCCAGTCGTTCCCAGATCCTGATCTGCTCCGGCGCGCCCGCGCCCCACACGAGGCCCTTGAAGATGGCAGCGAGATACAGCTTGCCGTTGGCGCCGCGGCAGAACCGCGCGCAGGGGTGGTAAACGTCGGTCGTCACCACGCCTGTGAGGGTGCTCCGGCCGGTCTTCGGGTCGACGCGGAACTCGCAGCCCTCGCCCACGATGATCTCGGGATCGACGGGGTTGACCGTTCCGCCGCTCGCGCCGTAGTGCGTGGGGCCGATCAGGTCGCGGACGTGCTTGCCGGTCTTCGCGTCCCACACCCCGAAGCGCTTGGGCACCGGGCGCACCTCCGCGGCCCACAGCCGTCCGCGGGCGTCCACGCACAGCCCCCAGATGAGCCCCATCCCCATCGGGTCCCATGGGCCCGCGTGCGGGTTCCCCTTGTCCGTACCGATCATCCGCAGCAGCTTGCCGTCGGGGCCGTAGACGTGGACTCTGGAGCATTCCTGAGGGGTGCCGGTCTGGTCGGCGGGGATCTCGACCGCCACGTAGATCTCGCCGTCGTTGTCGACCGTAATGGCGCCAGGATTGCGCAGCCCGGTCACGATCGGCCGCACCTCGCCCGTTTCGACGTTGAACGCCACCACCTTGCTGCGCTCCTGCAGCATGTAAAACTGACCCTTGCCGATCGGCACGAGCTTGCCGGGCACCTTCACTGGCACGCGCCGGATCGCCCTGCCGGTCGCGGGATCGACGACCGCCACGAAGTTCGACTGCCCCTTTGCGACGGCGCCGGCGAAGATCTGCTCGATGCGCCGGCGGCTGGCCTCGGCAAGCTGCTCGCGCGTCATTGCCGCTCCGCCCTCCACGAAGGCCGCGTCCGTCAGCAGCCCGCGCACTGCGCCCGCCACCAGCTCGCGGACGTCAGGCGTGTAGTAGTTGGGCGCCTTGAACAGTTCATCCTCCGATTTCTCGCCCTTGAGAAAGCGGTCGATCAGGTCGCGGCAGCGCTGGTCGATCCTGCCCCAGATCGCCTTGCACGCGGGGTCGTCGGTTTTCAGCTTCGTAAGGAACGCCTTCCAGTCGGTGATGTCCGAGCGCTCCCAGTTCCACGACGAGAAGGCGAGGTAGAGCTTGCCGTCATGGGCGGCCATGCCCTCCTGCCAAGTCCATGTGAGCTGCGAGGGCAGGCCCTTCTCGTCGCCCCACAGTTCTGATATCTCGAACTCGGGCGAACCGGTGGCGGGCCAGGGCAGGTGCTTGCCCGTCTTCAGGTCCACCCGCCGGATGGTGCGGTAGTTGCAGTAGTAGACGTTCGGCCCGTCGCACGCGATGAGCACGGCGCCGTTGAAGTGCTGGCCCGACGCCCACTGCACGTTGAGGTCGAGATCGCAGGCGACGAATGCCTTGCCGGCCTCGCTGCCGGCCCAGCCGAGATAAACGCGCTCGCCGTCCGTCGCGCATGCCACGGGCAGCGCCTGATCGCCACCCCAGTAGGTGGTGGGGCCGTTGTCCCACGGATCGCTCGACCCGTGACAGGCCCAGCCCTTCAGCCGCAGATCAATCCCGGGATGCCAGATCGCATGCCAGCGGTACGTCCCCGGCGGAACCGGCCGGCCCGGCGTCCGCCACACCGGCGTGGTGAGGCCGTCCCACGCCACGGTGTGCTCGCCTTTTGCCATCGGCTCGCCACTCAGCAACTGCCGCACCGGCACGCCGTTCTCGTCAATGATGTTCATCGACACGCGGCCGTCGGCCGGCATCTTGAACGTGATCTCCGCGACCGGCCCGATCGCCTCCTCGGCGAACGCAGGAACCATCGCAGCGAATATGACGGCAGCAATCATCATCCTTACAGAACCCATGGCGACACCTTTGCTATTCATGTATGACCAGCACATCCAACTTCTTCTCGCCGACGAGTTTGCCGTTGGCGTAGAGCATCCAATGCCCGTTCACGTCAAAGACCGCGGCCACGTGCGTCCACGTATCCTTGGGAAACTTGTATGCGCCTTCAAGGGCGTTGGAGCGCACCCGCAACGCATCGGTGACCAAGCCGTTTGGGCGTACCATGAACACGAATCCCCACATCCAGACCACCTGCTTGCAGGCGATCATGCCGTTGGCGCTGCGGATCCACGCCTCGATGGTGCAGTGCCTGGTCATGTCGAGCCGCGGGTCCGGGGGCACCTCGAGGTATCCCTGGCCGTCAAGCCTGACGAACCCGCGGTCGCCCTCGCGAATATGTTCGGGATTCTTCCTGGGGTCGAAGTGGTTGAGTTGTGCCGCAAGCCCTTTACCGGCAACATTGGGGAAGGCGCCGTCCCTGGGAGGGGCGTCGAATGTCCAGTCGCCCACCAGGCCTTTTGCGTCACCCAGTTTCCCGGCCGCGTGGGCCGCAATTTCATCGGCCGAAAGCGTTCGATTGTGGATGCGGATGCGGTCGATGTCGCCGGTGAATTTCGATCTGTCGCTGAAGTACTGATCGATTCCGAAGCGCATGGGCTGCTTACGCGCGGCGTGAATTGCAGGCCAGTTGTCGATGCCCACAACAGCCGTGCCGACCACTTCCGGCGTGCCTGGCGCCGTGGCGAGAATGGTGACCACGCCCGCCGTGGCGCCGCTGGTGAAAAGCCCGTCCGCGCCGGTCGCTCCGCGGCCCGCCTTGTCGCGCGCCTGAAACCACCGGGCGGCGCCGTAGGCGGTGCCGAGGTCGAGTTGACCGCCCGGCTTGACGGACCACTTGACCGGCGCCTGAATGGGATTGCCGTACTGGTCGAGCATGTCCACGCTGAACTTCTGCTGCCAGTTGGGTGGCAGCCACAACTCGCGGGGATGGACGGTCAATCGGCCGGGCCGCGGTTTGCCCGAAGGCCGACGCGTGACATCCACGAACGGATCGAGGTCGAAGTTCTCCGGGAGCGTGTCGATGCTCATCTCGTTCTCGAGCTGCGGGTGATCGGCGAAGGTCTCGAGCACCAGGTCAAACGCCTGCCCGGCTTCGGCGCCTGCCAGCCAGGTCGGTTTGGTGTCGAGCAGACCCCACTGAAGCACACGCACCTTCGGAGCGGCGTATGCCCCCTGTGTGACGCGCACCACGTCGTATTCGTTGACGACGAGGGTGTCGCGGTAGGGCGCGATTTCCGCCGGCGCCGGCACCCGTGACTTGGCGGCGAGCTTCGCCCGGAGCTGGATCTGCTTCGCCACGGGGCGGGCGGCGAGCGTTTTCGCATACACGGCGTGATTCCGCGCCGCCTGCGCGGCATCGAGCGCGACGCTGTAGACGGCGAGGCCTTCGAGTTTGCCGCACCAGGGGTACGGGTTTCCGGGAAGTCCGCCCATGTAGAGGCCTTGCGACCAGTCGGGCTCCTGCCAGGCGAATGTCCCCTTGAGCTCGGCCTGTTTCGCGACGGCACCGTTCACAAAGCAGGTCAGCGCATGGTCGGCGATCGAGACGAGCACGTGGTGCGGAACATCCTGCTTCAGCGTGCAGAGTTCGACGCGCCGCACGTCGGGTTTGTTTTCGTTCAGCATGCGGATGAGCAGCAGCAGCTGGTTCCCCTCCTGCACGAGGGAGAAGTTGGAGTCGCCCGGCCGCCCGAAGCCGAAGGCTACCGCCGGCTGGGAGGCACTGCCCTGGTAGAGGTTGAACGGGGTGAGCACGCCTTCGATCGTCAGCTTTCCGCTCTTCGCGCCCTGGCTGTAGATGCCGCTGCCGCCGTCGGTGACTGTGTAGGTACCGCCCTCGAGCACCATGACGCCGTGGCGGTCGAAGCGCGCCTGGCTCCAGTGCTGGAAGATGTTGTCTTGAAAGGCGCGGCTTTGCGGGTTCCAGTTGAAGCTCTGCTTGCGGTTGCCCTCCCAGAGGAAAACCAGGCCGCTGCGGACGACGGGCCAGTCGGGCCGGACGATCTTGAGGTCCTCCGTCAGGATGTTCGGCTCTTGCGCGAGGTCGCGGATATCCTGCACCCGCAGCGTGTCGGCCTCCGGAAGCTTGCCGGCAAGCGTGAGGTTCAGGCGTAAGCCGACGCCGTCGAGGGCGGCGCTGCCTATGGCAACGCCGGACTTGAACGAAAAGGCGGCCTGGTCAATGCGGACGACCTTGTCAAACTGCACCTGCACATGCCCGTCGTCGAAAAGCTGCACGGCCGTGACGCGCGGCTTGGTGCGGGGCTTCACGGTGACGCGGCCGCGCAGCGTCCGGTCGCCTTGCGTGGCGGTGACCGTGTAGCTGCCGGGCGTGCGGTAGGTGTGCTTGCCTTCCGTTCCCTTGGCGCCGTCGCCAAAGGTCCACTGCCAGTTGCCTTGGCCGGTAACGGCCGCCGGCACCGCCAGCGTGTACGGCGCCTCATCCGCATACCGGCCCAGCCCCGGATCAACCCAGACGTAGGCATAGACATCCATGTAGCCGTTGTCGGTTACCTGCACCCACTTCGCGATCGAGTTGAAATCGTCGGCGAACTGGCCCAGCCAGATGTCGGCGCGGTCGGGCCCGAGATTCTTGAACGGTCCAGCCACGACCATGTGGCGGGCATCGGACGCCCATTTAGGGTTCCACATGCAGCCGCTGCCGCCGCGCTTCAGGGGCTTGAGGCCGGGCGGGATCAATCTGACGTCACGTTTGCTGCCGTCTGGCTTGTAGAGGGTGACCAGGTTGTGGCCGCCATTCATGATCGTGACGAAGTAGGAATCGTCGGGGGAGATGTAGCTGTTGCAGCCGGTGCGATAGTCCTTGCGGTCCACTTGGCCGGTGCGGGTGTAGAGCATGCCGGCGTTGGGGTGCGGAAACTCACCCACGGCGCGGGTGCCGTCGGCTGAAAGGGAGAAGCGATTCGCCAGGCGGCCCGGGTAAACCATCTCCCTGGTTTCGGGCTTGTCGAGCTGAAAGCGCTCGACGGACGGCGCGGCGCCTCCAGCGGCGGCGTTGCCTTTGCTCACATAGACCCATTCGACGCCCGTCGCCGGGTCGCGCCACGTCCACTGCGCGAAGCCCTCGGCCAACACGCGGCTGTTCGCGCCGCTCCAGTCCACGCAATGGATCCGCAGCTTCTCGTCGGTCTTCGCGCTGTAGATCACCTGGCGGCCGCTCGGGGTAATGAGCGGATTGTAGATCTCGCCCTCGGGCACCAGCTCGCGCTCGCCTTTGCCTCCCGTATCGAAAGCCATGATCGAATAGCCGACGCCGCCGTCGAGACCGAGCGTGCCCTTCTTGGCAGTCTCCCATTGCTTGTGCCGGAGCCACACGATCCGGGTCTCGGCGCCGGTGAACTTGAGGACGCTCGCGGCGACATCGGCGGTCGCGTTGGAGGTGGCCAGAAGCAGCAGGGCAAGCGAGCAAGCGCTGATGAATGACTTCACTGGGTTCGGCTGGGCTTGCATGGGTGTTTCCTTCTTGCTACGTGTTACTTACTTCGCCTGCTTCGCAGACCCCTCGCTGCATCGGTAAATTTTCGTGCTCAAGCTCATCGGCTGGGCGAAAGTGCCGGCTTTCAGTGTGAAGGTGATGCCGCCGAACCAGTCGAACGCGCCGAGTGACTCGGGAATGGCGCAGGTGAACTCGCCATTGCTTCCCGGCACGGCTTCGAGGCGGGCCCAGTCGCGGGCGTCCCAGCCGCGCGGCTGGTCGGGGAGCCAGCTCACGTAGAACCAGGCCGCAGCACGGTCGGGGCAGTTCTTCACGGTGAACTTCAGCACCTTGCCTTCGCGCGGCACTGCCACGGCGTTCGGCTCGGGGAGGGGAGGATTGCCGCCGGCGAGCACGTGCGCGAAGAACGCAGGCTCGATCTCGGCGCTGATCGGGTACTCCCAGCGCACCGGCCCGCCCGGCAGCGACATCCAGTGGCTCTTGTTCGGGCCGAAACAGATGTACTTGCCGGCGGG
>Ga0307380_10010372_pt1 | contig 11748 bp, 9 predicted proteins | sample UN3MG_FD_202239 | JGI IMG/M metagenome (GOLD analysis project Ga0307380, IMG submission 202239) | Soil microbial communities from Risofladan, Vaasa, Finland - UN-3 | ecosystem: Environmental > Terrestrial > Soil > Coastal area > Acid sulfate soil | place: Finland: Risofladan, Vaasa | collected... | reverse complement strand
TATAATCGGCAACGGCGACAGGCCAGGCTTAATTATTTGTCCCCGGTTGCTTTTGAGAAGCAGTTTTACGCGTGGCAAAAAGCGGCATAAAAAACAGATTGGTGTCTACTATTGACGGCAGGGGTCAGAATCTGGGGAAAATGGGATTTTTAGTTTGACAAGATATATACCATGATATATATCAATTGTGGAGGTGCAGAATGCAAACAGCTAAATTATTTCAAAATGGACGCAGTCAAGCGGTTCGTTTGCCCAAAGAATACAATTTTGAAGGAACAGACGTGCTAATTCAAAAGGTTGGCGATTCTGTCATTCTCTTTCCTAAGAACCGCATGTGGGAAACATTTCTCCATGGCCTCTATGGGTTTACCGATGATTTCATGGAAAACGGAAGAGAACAGCCGCAAATGCAGGAAAGAAAGGGGCTGTAATGTATTTGCTTGATACAAATACCTGTATTTTTATCAAGAACAGAAAGCCTCTTAATGTCTTGGAAAAATTGCACAGTGTAATTGAACAAACCGTTTATTTATCCAGCATCACGGTAGCCGAATTGCAATTTGGCGTTTACAACAGTCAAAACATTAAAAAAAACAGAATATCATTAACTGAATTCCTGGTTCCATTTGAAATTATCGATTTTGAAAATACCGACGCTGAACACTTTGGGATTATTAGATCACAACTCAAAAAAGAAGGAAATCTTATCGGCCCTTACGATATGCTCATCGCAGCTCAGGCGGTTGCGCGCAATCTCATTCTTGTAACCAATAATACAAACGAATTTATAAGAATTAAAAACCTGAAACTCGAAGATTGGAAAGAATAGCGTCCAACAAGTAAATCCAGCCGACCTCGTAAACTCGGCGGCTGATTTTTTCGTTAGCCCGCTTCCGCAGTAATGGTGGTAATAATTTAATGCGAGAATATACTGATCGGAGAATTCCATGAAACGCCTTTCTAATTTGCTGCTGACGCTGCTTGCAGTTTCCTGCATCGGTTGCGCAACATTCCATCCCTCAACTAATGAGCAGAACGTGAGGCCAGACGACTTCGGTGTTGAGTACGAATGGCGCGAAGGGAGCCTGCCACCGCCTTACCATTACGAATACGCCGTCATCATTAAGCCTTCGCGCCAAAGTGAGATCGTCCTGACCCCTGACTATCCTTCAATCACTGTGCCAAAGTGGACTGAATTTTTTAAGGTAGAAGAGCAGGGCTTGAATGACCTGTACCGAGTGATGGTCGAAAACGGGCTATTCACACGAAAATGGCGGCAACTGGATGCGGCGCCGGTCGGAGGCAGCAATCAGACGCTGGTTGTCACGGCGCAGGGGGAACGAATTAAGGTTGAGGATTACCTTGTCCCTGAGCAACAGGTTTCGGCAAAGGTAATGTATGCAGCGGTGCAGGCACTGGTCCCAAGGGATATTTGGGAGCGGTTGAAGGCGAGGCGTCAACAGTACATGCAAGAGCAGTTAAAGAATTGGGGTCGGGCCGCAGGAACATCTTGATATAATATATAAAACGTTTAAATTTTGCATCAAATAAGGTCTTAAAGGGGCATTTTGGGGGGCCAAAACACACTTTTAAGAGAAAAGTCTAAGATTTTGTTGAAATACTATTTAGCTTAAACGGCCCTTTGGGGGATCCAAAAGAGCCGTTTAAGACAATTATAGGGGCTATTTTGGGTTTCTTTTGCAGTTATTATAGTTGGTTGCTGTGGCCCGAAATTACAAAAAAGGTAATATCATGCAAATAGTAAACGAAATATTCTACAAACACCGAAAATTTAACACAATTGAATTGTGGAAAGATGTATCAGAAGATCAATGGAATGATGCAAACTGGCAATTAAAAAATTCAATTCGAAGCGTTGAACAATTGCAAAAGGTAATAAAATTAAATGCTTTTCAGGCAAAAGAAATAGAAAGGACAATAAAAACCTTAAAAGAACAAAGGAAAGAACCTTTTCGTATAACCCCATATTATGCCTCTTTGATGCAGGAAGATCCATTTCATCCGGTGATGTTACCGGGAGAAAAAGAAAAAAAACGGCTTGACCCTATTTTTTGGCAAAGTGTACCCACACCAGCTCACTTGCTGTTTCCTGATACAGGTATTGAGGGAGCAATGGCAGAAAGTTCGAGAAGTTACGGTGCTGCTTACCAACGTTATCCAAATAGACTTTCACTTTTTGTGGCACAAAATACAAGCTGTGCATCCTATTGCCAACATTGCCAAAGAACTAAATCATTAGACGGCTCTGTTGATGTAAATACTACTGAAATTAATAAAGGATTGTTTTATATCAGTCAAAACCGTAACATCAATGAAGTACTTGTTACCGGTGGCGATGCGCTTATGATTAGCAAACACCGTCTGCAATATGTTTTGGAAGAATTAAGTAAAATACCTCATCTTCGAGTGATCCGAATTGCAACCCGGGTTCCGGTAGTTTTGCCTATGGCAATTACAGATGAAATTTTAGAATTGATAAATACTTCGGCGAACAAATACACGAACGGACCTGAAAAATACGTGTATTTTATGACCCATTTAAATCACTATCAGGAAATTACTGAAGATTTGGCTTTAGCCGTAAAGAAAATACGCAATCACGGTTTTACCATCAGAAATCAAACGGTATTGCTTAATCATGTGAACGACTACTATAAAACACTTGCAGAAACCTTCAGACGCATGTTTTGGATTGGCATCCAGCCTTATTATTTATTACAATGCCATAAAGAAAAAGGAATAGTTCATTTTATTACACCTATCCAAATTGGTAAAATCTATATGAAATATTTGCAAGGCTGGATTTCAGGAATTACAGTTCCAAGATACGCAGTAAATGTAGAAGGTGGAGGAGGCAAAGTATTGCTTATGCCATCAGGACATGACACATTAGAATTGGGCATTAATATCGATGATACAATATCTGAAAGTTATGCAACGGTTAGGACTTGGGATGGTAAAGAATTACTTAAATATGAAGCACTTGGCAGGGCCACCTACAAGGAGTATAAAAATAGCGTGGAAATTATGGATACTTTTATTGGAAGAAAGGGTGTATTCGTTCCAAAACTCATTATTGTTGATAATGAAGGAAACCATATTAAAACAACTAATAGAACAAAGTTACCTGTAATTGATAAGTTAAAAAAATCTGAACTCTTGGGATATGAATTATATAAAAAAAATATGCCCCTGACAAATCCGGCAGACATAGCCGAGAAATTAGATGAACAATTCTTAAAATCAACATTCAATCAAAATTCAATTTAATCTATTAACCAGAACGATATTATGATCCATATTTCAATCAATCAAAATGAATTTATCAACCCAAATTTAAATGGGTTGGAGCAATCTGATACCCTGGCAATAAACGAACGGTCAAAAGAACTTATTGCAAAAGGAAAAATAGTTTACCGGTTTGGACTTGGGCAATCTCCTTTTCCTGTGCCAAATTGTGTAGTTGAAGCTTTACGACAAAATGCAGCGCAAAAAGACTATTTACCCGTAAAGGGTCTTCAGCAGTTGCGTGAAGCTGTTGCTGAATTTCATAGAAAAAAAGATGGTATTGCAGCTATTGCTGATAATGTAATTATCGGTCCCGGTTCTAAAGAACTTGTTTTTTTGCTACAATTGGTATTCAACAGTGAAATAATTATTGTCAGCCCTTGCTGGGTTTCTTACATTCCTCAAGCAAAAATTATTGGAAAAAAAATTTCTGTTATTCACAGTACTTATGAAGACAAATGGCATTTGGCACCTACATTATTTCGTGATTATCTAAAAAAGAGAAATATAAAAGATACGCTTACATTAATGATTTTAAATTATCCGGGCAATCCTGATGGTATTTCTTTTAATGAAGAGTATTTGAAAGAAATAGCTGCCTTGGCAAAAGAAAACAATATCTATATCCTTTCGGATGAAATTTACGGACAATTGAATCACTTAGGTCATCATGTTTCTATTGCAAAATTTTATCCTGAAGGAACTATAATAAGCTCCGGACTATCTAAATGGTGCGGTGCCGGAGGTTGGCGATTAGGAACATTTACTTTCCCAGAAAATTTAAATTGGATTTTAGAAAAAATGGCAATTGTTGCAAGTGAAACATATACATCCGTAAGCGCTCCTATACAATTTGCAGCAATACAAGCGTTCAAAGGCGGAACAGAAATTGAAGAATATCTTTGGCATGCACGAAAAATTCTATCAAAAGTCGGGAATGAATGTGCTGAAAAATTAAATAATGCCGGAATCAGAACGCATGCTCCTGTTGGTGGTTTTTATCTTTTTCTCGATTTCTCAAATTTTACCGATAAAATACATTCAAAAGGAATAAAAACATCGAAAGAACTTTGTAATACGATTTTGAATGATACAGGGGTAGCTATTCTACAAGGAAGTTCTTTTAATTGTAAGGAAGATTTATTTACTGCAAGAATGGCTTACATTGATTTTGATGGTGCAAGAGTGCTGGCTGCTGCTAAAACTGTTCCTATTCATGAACCTTTGCCTGCTTCTTTTACAATAACTTATTGTCACAAAGTACTTGAAGGCATTGTTAAATTGATAAATTGGTTTAACTAATTACATTAAATATTTTAACTATTATTCATAAGACATTGATGTGCCTTTGACCAAAACACCAGATGCATTATTTAAATTAAAAAACATTTTAAAAAATCAAAATATTGCAAATAAGACTGAAAAGGCAGGGACAAAGGGGTAGAGTAGAGAGCTGGTTGCTGCAACCTTAGGTTTGGCATATCCATTTCCGCCTCTTTCGTCTGGCAGTGCCTCAATAGCCGTGCCGTAGCTGCCCTGGCCAGCCCTCCCTCATCAAACCGTGCATGCGGTTTTCCCGCACACGGCTTTCCGATGTTCTTCACCGCAGGGCATGCGCCTTTGTCCAGCCCGCTGTCGTCGGCACTTTGTTCTAAGTGCCTCCGCCAGCCCAGTCACAAAAACAGCTGCCCCTTCTTTGGCCTCGATGTCCTCAAAAGTTGTGCCGTCTATGCCGGCGCTCCCTTTGTTGGCTCGGACAAGAGCATAGGGGGACAAAGAGGGCCGGGATTGAATTTAGGCGTTTCTTTTCATTTGTTTGGGGTAATGAAGTCACATGCCACGTCAAGCCAGAATAGATGCGAACTACTGCAAAGACTGCGGGGCAAAACTTTAAAAAACCTGCTTTCCGATGAACTTCCATTTCTGTTTGAAGAACCCTGTAGCTTGCGACAGGGTTCTTCAAAAAACTATTAACTGTGAACCGGCAACCGTGAACGGTTACAAAAAATACTCGGGCTATATATCAAAGTAAAGAGCAAATTCATGTGGATGGGGACGAAGTTTAATTGGATTTACTTCGTTTTCGGTCTTATATTTAATCCATGTATCAATAACATCCTGAGTAAAAACATCCCCTTTAAGCAGGAAGGCATTGTCTTCTTTTAAAGCGGCAAGAGCCTCTTCCAGAGAGCCCGGAGCAGATGGTATATTGGCAAGCTCTTCCGGCGGAAGACCATATATGTCTTTGTCCAACGGTTCACCAGGGTCTATCCTGTTTTCTATGCCGTCAATTACAGCCATAAGAATGGCTGAAAAGGCAAGGTACCCGTTACAGGATGGGTCAGGGGTTCGAAATTCAATCCGTTTTGCCTTTGGTGATGCAGAATACATCGGTATGCGGATTGCAGCACTCCGGTTACGGCTTGAATATGCCAGATTTACAGGAGCTTCAAAGCCCGGGACAAGCCGCTTGTAAGAATTGGTGGTCGGGTTGGTAAGAGCACACAGCGCCCTGCAGTGTTTTAATATTCCTCCTATTCCGTAAAGAGCCTCCTGGGAAACTCCAGCATACTTATCACCCGCAAATAAGGGCTCTCCATTTTTCCAGATGCTGATATGCGTGTGCATTCCAGAGCCGTTATCCTCGAAAAGAGGTTTTGGCATAAATGTAACCGTACGATTGTCTCGTTGGGCCACATTCTTTAGCACATACTTAAACCACATGAGCTGATCACCCATCTGCAGAAGAGGTTTAAACCGCATATCAATTTCCGACTGCCCGGCTGTTGCGACTTCATGGTGCTGGCACTCAATATCTATTCCAAGTTTTTCAAGGGTGAGAAGCATTTCGGTTCGAAGATCCTGGAATTTGTCGGTGGGCGGAACAGGAAAGTAGCCCTGCTTATACCCTGGTTTATAGCCAAGATTCGGGCTTTCTTCTCTGCCGCTGTTCCAGATTCCTTCTACAGAGTCAACCTCATAGAAAGCCATGTTTGACGATGATTCAAAGCGCACGTTATCAAAAATAAAAAATTCTGCTTCAGGTCCGATGTATGCGGTATCGCCGATTCCAGTGCCTTTCAGGAATAATTCCGCTTTCTTAGCAATATAGCGCGGATCGCGGGAATAAGGTTCCCGTGTAAGAGGGTCAGCAATATCTCCGATAAGAACCAGGGTCGGAACTTTAAAGAATGGATCCATCTTTGCGGTCGCAGGGTCAGGTATTACAAGCATGTCGCTGGCGTGAATCGGCTGCCATCCCCTGATGCTTGAGCCGTCAAACCCGAAACCGTCTTCAAAGCTTGATTCATTAAGTTCGCTTAATGGCACGGTAAAATGCTGCCATACCCCGGGAAAATCTATAAAACGCAAATCAACAACCTTAGCCTCATTTTCTTTTGCCATTTCCAGCACCTGTTTTGGTGTCATAATTTAAATCTCCTTATTATAAAAATTATTAAATAGTTGAGTCGTTTAGTCAATTACTCGACCATTTGACCCGGTTTTTATTATATTGCATCTTCCCCTTTTTCTCCTGTACGTACCCTGACGACTTCCTCCGTGGGGAGCACAAAAATTTTTCCATCACCGATTTTGCCTGTCTTTACGGACTGAATGATGGTTTCTACTGTCTTGTCAACCATGTCGGTTTCAACAACTATTTCGATTTTGATCTTAGGAATGAAGTCAACCACGTATTCTGCTCCACGGTAAACCTCCTTATGCCCTTTCTGCCGTCCATAGCCTTTTACCTCTGATATTGTCATGCCTTGGATGCCGATTTCATTCAGAGCTTCTTTGACATCATCCAGCTTAAAAGGTTTTATGATTGCTTCGATCTTTTTCATGTTAATAGCTCCTTTTTTAATCGCTGTTTAATTTAAAATGTAATATCAAAACCTCTTTCACCATGTATAGAACTGTCGAGGCCTTTTATTTCATCTTCTTGATTTACTCTGATGCCTCCGGTAATAAGACGTGTTACATAAACAACGATGAGCGTTCCGACCGCTGTAAAAGCTACTGTCGCAAAAATTGATACGATCTGTATCCAAAGCTGTTTGGGGTTCCCATAAAACAGACCGGCTGCCCCCTCGGTTATGGCAGGATTAGCAAAGAGACCTGTTGCAAGTGCGCCCCAAAGTCCGCACATTCCATGCACTCCGAATGCGTCCAAAGAATCATCATAACCCATTTTTTTCTTAACTATTGCAACACAGTAAAAACCGAAGAACCCTGCAACCGATCCAATAATCAGGGAGGCCGGTAAATCAACAAATCCGGCTGCAGGTGTAATTGCGACAAGACCGGCAACCACTCCGGAAGCGATTCCCAAGAGTGTCGGCCTCTTATTGACATACCATTCAGCACACATCCATGAAAGCGCCCCCATTGCTGCAGAGGTATTTGTAACTAAGAATGCTGATCCTGCAACACCATCCGCAGCAAGTTGACTTCCGGCATTAAAGCCAAACCATCCAAACCATAAGAGAGCCGCGCCAAGAGCGGTTAATGTAATACTTGATGGAAACATTGCCTCTTTTCCATAACCAGACCGCTTCCCAAGAACCAGGGCGAGCACAAGACCTGCTACACCGGCATTTATATGCACAACAGTTCCACCGGCGAAATCAAGAGCACCCATCGTTCCCATCCATCCTCCTCCCCAGACCCAGTGGGCAATGGGGCAATATATAAAAGTAACCCATAGAACATTAAAAACAATCCATGAAGAAAATTTCATTCTGTCAACTATAGAACCAAGAACAAGTGCAACGGTGATGCAGGCAAATGTCATCTGAAAAAGAACAAACACATAAGTTGGAATGGTTCCTGACAGGCTGTTCACAGTAATTCCATTTAAGAACAGGTGGTTTAGCCCTCCTATAATGCCACTATTATCTGGTCCAAAGGCAAGTGTATATCCCCAAGTCACCCATATTACACTTGCTATGCAGTATGAGATAAAGGTCATTGCAAAGGTGTTGAGAAGGTTTTTATACCTTGACATTCCACCGTAAAAAAGGGCTAGACCGGCAGGCGTCATAACCATAACCAGGGCTGTTGCCACTATTATCCAGGCAGTGTCGCCGGAATTCAAAACCTCTTCGCCGGCAAAAGCCGAAGAAAACGGTATAAGAGAGACGCATGCAGATAGAATTAAACTCTTTAGTTTCATTTTTTAACCCCTTATTTGATAAAATCGTAAAAAGTAAAAAAATCACTTTTTGCTAAACGTGTTAAGCTTTTGATGTAATGGATAGACACTTCATTTTAGCAATAAATATACCAAAAAAATATATAAACAAAAAAAGGCGTTAATTCAGCAAGATATGAACATTAGAGGAAAAAAGATAAAACAGAATTCCACAGATTTGTGATTAATGAATGTAAAACTTACAAATTTGTAGCAATGATTCTGCTTGGCAGGTCGTAACGTAATACAGGGGTTCAAGAAAGCTGTTGCACGGATATTGGGGAGTCGAAAATGGAAACCGAGATATAAGACCGCATACGGCAGAAAGTACCGGAGTTGAGGGGGATGGGCGGTGGGTTTTGGTCTGTTTAATAATTTGACACAGGTTATCAATGTGGATATTATTGTAATTAGATCATCTCTCGATTAGTTGTAGTTAATTAAGGCAAAACAAGTGGGTTATTTCCAATTAAGCAGGTGCGATCCCAGAGGGTACAAGGGGTTAAGGATTCAAGGGTTCGAGTGACACAAAGTGACACATAGTGAAGCATTAGCGCTAATCCGAAGTGCTAACCATCGGCGCTCAAGGCGACGTCTTTTTTCTCACCATAAAAAACATTTGGTTTAACATGAAAAGTATAGAAGAAGTTACTCTGCTTTATGAAATCAGCAAGGCTTTAAACAGGCATCTTGATCTTAGAAAGAGCCTGTATGATGTTCTGGATATTCTGTCCAATTCTATGGATATGGTGCGCGGTACAATTACAATATTAAACTCTTTACAGAATGAAATTTTTATAGAGGTGGCGCACGATCTTTCAAAAAGCACTATTAAAAGAGTAAAATACAAACTGGGCGAGGGGATTACCGGCAGAGTTATTCAGACAGGCAAGGCGGTTGCAATTCCGAAAATCGATGAAGAACCTTTGTTTCTTAATCGTACAGCCTCCAGAAAAAGCACAAAGGATCGGGGATTTTCGTTTATATGTGTGCCGGTAATGAAGGAAAATAAGGTGATTGGAGCAATCAGCGTTGATAAACCTTTTGACGAATCTTATTCTTTAAAGGAAGGGGAAAAGCTCATGTCTGTTGTTGCGACCATGGTTGCAAGACATGTTATCAATCTGGAAACAATCCGCATTGAAAAGGAGCGCTTGAGAGAGGAGAACCAGAGGCTTAGAAACGAACTGGAAAATAAATATCGTATTACCGGTATCATAGGTAACAGCAACAAGATGCGGGAAGTCTTTCAGATGATATCCCAGGTTTCCAAAAGTAATGCCACAGTGCTTATTCGTGGAGAGAGCGGAACAGGCAAAGAATTGGTGGCAAACTCGATACATTATAACAGCCTGAGGGCAAAGAGCCCCTGTGTTAAAGTAAATTGCGCAGCGCTTCCTTCAGAACTCATAGAAAGCGAACTGTTTGGGCATGAAAAGGGGGCGTTTACCGGTGCCATAAAGCAAAAGTTAGGGAAATTTGAGCTGGCTGATAAGGGAACGATATTTCTTGATGAAATCGGTTCCGTTGGTCTTGGCGTTCAGACAAAACTCCTTCGCGTTTTGCAGGAAAAGGAGTTTGAACGTGTAGGAGGGCAAAGGACCATTAAGACCGATGTTCGAATAATCTCTGCAACCAACAAGAATCTTGAACAGGGAGTTGAGGAGGAAACCTTCAGGGGCGATCTGTATTATCGTTTGAATGTTTTTCCGATATATTTGCCTCCATTGAGAGAACGCAAGACAGATATTTTACTTTTAGCCGATCATTTTCTTGAAAAATATACAAAGGAAAGCAACAAGGATATTCGACGGTTTTCAACACCTGCCATAGATATGCTTATGGATTACCACTGGCCCGGAAATGTCAGAGAGCTGGAAAACTGTATAGAGCGCGCAGTTCTTTTATGTGAAGAGGGTGTGATTCATAGCTACCATCTTCCTCCCACACTGCAGACAGGTACGGAATCTGACACTTTGCCTGCCCTGTCCATGGACGAGGCGGTGGAAAATCTGGGGAAGGAAATGATAATTGACTCCCTTAAAAATTCACGGGGGAATATCACTTTAGCCTCAAAAATACTCAAAACAACTGTAAGAAAGTTTGCTTACAAATTAAAAAAATGTGGCATTGACTATCGCCAGTATCGATGATGCCCCTATATATTTTAGAACCCCGCACCCCCGCTGGAACGGGATCTCCGCTTTGCTCCGACAAGCTACGGGGAATGCGCTCGCTATTGCGGTTCAAAGCAAGCCTACATATATGTAATAAGTTGGGCATTAAAACAACAAAAATGTAATGCTTGCTTTGTCCTGAACACAACCCTATAAATATATCGTTCCGAAATCATTTATATTTTATATAGTTACTGATTATGGCTTAAATATTGCTTAATATTTATACGCTTTAATTTTAATTATAGACAGCAAGTTTAAGCTGTTAGATAATGGGTTTTGGAGTTTTAGATAAGGAGAAAGAATATGTGCCGATTAATTGCGCTAACCAGCGAAGAACCCCTGTCTCCAATGATAGCATTAAGGGCGCTGGATGTTATGCGGGAGGGGCATGATGGTTCCGGCGTTGGGCTTTTATTGCGTGATCTGGCAGGTCCTTTTGAAAACATGAAAGATGCGCCTATTTTGTCAGGAATTTTCAGCGAAAAAGGGTTAAAACGTCTGGACAGGTTCATGATGGATGTCGGATTCATGACTAAATACAGAATGTCGTTTAAGCCGCCCAAAACTCCACCGCCTGGTGTGCCGAGACGTGGTGTATATCTTGTGCGGGCGTACGAGTATCCAGAAGAGTGGGAAAATCTGAGCACCGGTGAGTTATGTAGCAGATTGCTGATTCTACGCCTTGAGCTTCAAAAAATGGGAGAAGAAAAAAAAGACATGATAGTATTTTCTTTCTGGCCGGATACGATCATGATAAAGGAGATTGGCGAGCCTCTTGAGCTGGCCGAGCATTTAAATATTAACCGGATGGACCTTGGCGCCCGAGTCATCATGGCGCAGGGAAGACAGAACACCAATTATGAGATAAATCTTTATGCGTGCCATCCTTTTTTTATCCAGGGATTTTCCACCATGACAAACGGAGAAAATACAGCCTTTGTTCCTATCAGGGAGTATCTAATGTCACGCGGATTTCAAGGATACACAGGATATCAGTCAGACTCGGAAGTATTCACACATATTCTGCATTATACAGTATTACAGCTTGGACTCAGTATAGAG
>Ga0307380_10010369_pt1 | contig 11749 bp, 12 predicted proteins | sample UN3MG_FD_202239 | JGI IMG/M metagenome (GOLD analysis project Ga0307380, IMG submission 202239) | Soil microbial communities from Risofladan, Vaasa, Finland - UN-3 | ecosystem: Environmental > Terrestrial > Soil > Coastal area > Acid sulfate soil | place: Finland: Risofladan, Vaasa | collected... | reverse complement strand
TTAGCTTTTTAAAAGAAATAAAATTAAAAAAATAGAATTAAATTATTTATAGACCTAATTCTTTAGTGATTCTTTCGCCCCAAGATTTATCTGCTTTAGTAAAATGTCCAACCATGCGTTCTTGAATGTATTTAGGGACAGTTTTTAGACTATTTACAAGGTTTTGAATGAGTCGGTTCCTCTCATCATTGGGTAGTAGTCTATAGAGATTACCGGGTTGGATGAAATCAGCATCAACTCTAGGTTGATTATATCTATCGGCATCACCAGAAATTTTTAAAGGTGGTTCTTTAAAAGCAGGATCTTCTTTTGGACCACCAAAACTATTTGGTTCATAAACCACGGCGTTTCCCGCATTTCCATCGAATCGCATGAAACCATCACGATGATATGTGTTCAGGTAGTGATTGGTAATTAACACCAAGTCGATATCGGTGAGCATCGGCATATGAAAAAAGTCTACCTTGAAGCATTTTATCTGGTGAAAAAGAAATTCCAGGCACCTTATTAGAGGGGTCAAAAGCAGCTTGTTCCACTTCTGCAAAATAATTGGAAGGATTCCGATTTAGCTCCATTATTCCCACTTTAATTAAAGGATAATCACCATGAGGCCATACTTTAGTCAAATCAAAGGGATTCCATTCATAAGTTTCAGCTTCAATTTCTGGCATGATTTGTATAGACAATTCCCACTTTGGATAATCTCCCCTCTCAATTCTCTCAAAAAGGTCACGAGTTCCCCAATCTGGATCAGTACCCGCAAGCTTATCTGCTTCTTCTTGAAAAAAGTTTTTAATACCTTGCAGGGTTTTGAAGTGAAATTTGACCCAGAAACGTTCATCCTTTGCGTTAATAAAACTATATGTGTGGCTACCATAACCATTCATGTGTGGAAAACCTCTCGGAATGCCGCGATCAGAGAAAAGTATAGTCACTTGGTGTAATGATTCAGGTACTAGAGACCAAAAATCCCACCACATTGTTTGAGATCGAAGGTTCGTTTGAGGCATGCGTTTTTGAGTGTGAATAAAATCACTGAATTTCAGTGGGTCTCTTACAAAAAATACTGGAGTATTATTACCTACTAAATCCCAATTACCATCTTCTGTATAATACTTCATTGCAAAACCTCTAACGTCTCTCACCGTATCAGCTGAACCTCTTTCTCCTGCAACTGTTGAGAAACGTGCAAACATCTCGGTCTTTTTTCCAACCTTAGAGAATATTTTTGCCTTCGTGTATTTTGTGATATCATTTGTCACAGTAAATGTACCATATGCTCCTGCACCTTTAGCATGAACTATTCGTTCAGGTATTCGTTCTCTTGCAAAAGTGGCTAATTTTTCGAGTAAATGAACATCTTGCATTAGTACAGGACCTCTCTCTCCTGCAGTCATTGAATTTTGATTGTCCGCAACAGGCGTCCCCCCTGCCGTGGTTAAATTTTTTTCCTTTTTATCTTTCATAATAATTCCTCATTTTTTTTATTTTAATTTTTAAAGTAAGATTGGTTATTCTGATCAAAATGTAAGAATGATTCTATTATATAATTTTATTTTATAAGATATAATAATGCATAAATCTTGTAGCTATTTGGTTTAAAATAAAAGGTAAGGTAGTTATAGAATTTCAATAATCAATCAAAACATTAAAAATAAAAGAGACAATCTTATTATTTGAGTATGGTGCTACTCAAGTAACCTTTTTTCCCCTGAAAGTTGTTGCATTTCGGTAATGTTTTGTGATGCTTCCAAACAACCAATATAATTTCCATCAGCATCTCTAAGAGCAAAGTATTCAATCATTACTTTTTGTTTCATATCATCTATCGTTAAATCAATCCAAAAACGAGCTTTGTTCCTATTACCGACCTTGAAATCATTAATAATTTGCTCGACCTTATGGAGACTTGATTTTGGATGACAATTACGAACATTTTTACCAACAACTCCTGTAGGGCGCTTAAATATCCGAGTTTCATGTTTATTCCAAGCCAAAACCTCATCGTCTTTATTGAGTACTGAAAATTCAATGGGGATTGTTTCAAGAATAGCGTTTAAAACATCTTTAGGTAATTCTCCAATCATATTAATTCACATATTAGAGTTCTATTATAGTAAAAATTAAATGCTTCTTAAAAAACTTTTATCATTTAAATTATTCCCTTGATGTTGCAGAATAGTCTTAAAAATTGGAATATTAAAAAAATTTAAGATTAAATGAAGATTTTGGATTTTAATTTATGAAGGAAGAAAAAAAAAATAGATTTTTAATTTTATTAAAGAGAAGAAAACAGCTAATTATATGGATACTTACGATTCTATTATTAATTTTTATGCTTTTTTTTGTAGATTTTTATAGCTTGATTCAAAGAATAATGAGTATTGGTATACTAGGTTTAATACTCTTTATTTTATTTTATACTGTAGCTTTTATATTACGATCCTATAAATTAAAAATGATATTCGATGGTCTTGACAAAAATATAAGCTTTTCGACTTCATATTTCTCAATAGGGGCAGCATTTGTCATTAATGATTTAACACCTGCTAAATTGGGTGATCTTGCTAAAATTTTTATAATAAAAGATAAAGAAAATATTAAATTAAGCGAATCAGCCGCTGCAATAGCGATAGAAAGAATACTAGACTTAATTTTGTTATTCTTCATTAGCTGTATTGCTCTTATTTATTTGTATCTAAGTAATTATGGAGAATCAAGCTCAAGATTGATTTTAGGTCAAACTATACAGTTCTATTTAATTATTGGAGCAGTGCTTATTGTTGCTATATTGATCTTATTCATACTTCTTTTTTATAAAACTGAGTTTATTTTAAAGATAATAAATAAAATATCTCCAAAATTAGCACATTACATCGGACGATTTGTGATCAATTTTAAAGAAGGAATGAAGAACTTTAAAAATCATAAAAAAGAACTCACTTACATAATTTTATTAGGTTTTCCGACTTGGATAATTGATGCAGCCATAGTAATTTTAATTTTTAATCCGTTAGGTTATCAAGTTAACGTGTTACTATTAATTTTAGCTAAAATTTTAACTTTTTTCAGTAAAACATTTCCTATAACTCCAGGTGGATGGGGTATATCTGAAAATGTTGGAGCTCTATTTCTTTTCTTCTTTTACCCAGGAATTGCATACGCAGAAATCCTCTCTGTATTTATTATCGATCATTTATTTAGAAGCGCATACCTTCTAATCTTTGGAGGTTATTCTATTTTCCATTATAATTTCAGTTTAAAACAAATAAAAGAAGTAAAAGATAACCCAATTTCAATTTAATATCAATTTTTATCATTCAATTATAGCTTATTAGAGTTACATGCCTAACACAGGAAAAATCAGCGTTGTTGTCCCCGCTTACAATGAAGAAAAGGATCTTCACTCCAGTATCAGCATCATACATAGCTATTTAACTAAACTGGTTGAGGATAGATTTGAAATATTAATTATAGAAAACGGAAGTACGGACAGAACAGCTGAAATTGCTAGACGTTTAGAAAAAGAATACGAAAATGTTATAAGTTTTTCCTTAAGCACACCGTCTTATGGAGCAGCTTATCGATATGGAATACTACAAGCTAAAAATGCTATGGTTACACTGTATCCTGTAGATCTAGCATTTAGTTTAGATTTTATTGGTCGTGCGTTTCGCTTAATAAATAAATATCCCATAATCTTAGGTGTTCGATTTCATAAGAAAAGTGAAATTGATCGACCTTTTATACGTATTCTAATATCAAAAATTCATACAATTTTAGTGAATATCCTTTTAGGCACTCATTTTAATGATGTGGATTGTTTAAAAGCATTCCAGACAGTTCTAGCAAAAAAAATTATTAAATATACTACAGCAAACGGTCCATTCATAGAAGTTGAATTAATTTATTTATTAGAAAAATTGGGAATTGAATTTTTAGAAATTCCTATAAATCATATTGAAAAAGAAATTGCAAGACACCCTTTATACATAATTAGGTCTATAATGAAAAACTTTGTTAAATTGATTTTATTTAAATTAAGATTGGTTAATTCGTAAGACATTAATGCCACCCACTAATAATTAAAAAAGAAAAGAAAATAATTTAATTTGATTTAATATTAGAGTAATTACTTTCGGTGATCAAAAGTGGAAAATAGAGATAATATGGAAGGTCCATCTTTTCTAAAAAAAATAATAACACATAAAGCGCTTATCTTTGTATGTCTTGGAATTGTTATTCGTATTTTCATGTTATTTTACTATTACTATACTCATGCCATAGATATAGGAAAGAGCTGGGGGGATGTCGCATATAATTATGATAATTATACATCAGAAATTTATCCCCCATTAACTATCCTACTTCTCTTTTTCTTTAGAACTCTTTCTTTTGGTTTCATAGAAGTTTTTGTTGTTTGGGCTTTTCTTTTAGATTTGATAACTACTTTAATGTTTTACTATGTTATAAAAGGATTTAACATCCCAAAGAAGAATTATGCATTCGGTTTATTTTTAATAAATCCTTTTTTCTTCTTGAATAATTCATTCAGCCTGCTAAATTGCGGTTATCATATTACTGACGCATTTTTTTTCTTCTTCTTGTTTATGGCTTTTATCTTTTATACTAAAAAGGATGATAAAAGTAGGTGGTTATTTTACATATTTCTATCGCTATCAATCTCAGCTAAAATATACACTTTACCAGTTCTTGGACTCTTTTTTTTAAAGTTTATAATTGATAAAGATTGGAAAGAGCTGAAAATGTTCCTAATTTCTAATATTGTAGTTTTAGGTGTTTTCTTTTTACTACCAATATTTTTTGGAGAAAATGTTATCGTAACTTATCTCTTCTGGAATGCTAGAGGAGAAACATTACTTCCATTATATATAAGATTAATTCCCGCATCAATTATTGTAATATTATTCATTATATTTAGGTTAAAAAAGGCAGATTTGTTTGAAATTATAATCTTTTCATGTGTAGCCACTGCTTCCATAATGTTCTTCAGCAATCCGTTCATTAGATACTTTCAACCTTTACTTTTTTACGGGATTTTAAAATATAAGGATTTTTTTTCCTTTAAAATAAATTTGGGCTTCATAAAAGGAAGAATTACTGTTGACAATCATATCGTAACTCTCGTTTTTTCAATCCTTGCAGTACTGTTGGCTTACCTATTGATAGTTTTTGATTTTTTTTATCCCTCTTTTTAAATCTTAAATAAAAAAATCTTAATTTCTCCTTTCAAATGTAGAAAAATTCAAAATATTACCATAATTTAATTAAGAATATACGGAAATAAAGATAAGTGGATCATACTATGCCAACAAAAGATTGTAAAATTGGGGAAAATGTAATAATTATTGAACCTGTCAATCTTTATGGATGTACAATTGGTGATAGATGCTTTATTGGACCGTTTGTTGAAATACAAAAAAATGTATCTATTGGGGAAGAAACAAGAATTCAAAGTCACAGTTTTATCTGTAATGGCGTGACAATTGGAAATCACTGTTTCATTAGTCATGGAACGATGTTTACCAATGACAAATTCCTTGATTCACCAAATTTCGAAAGTTGGGTTTTAAGAAAAACAATAATAGGTAATGATGTACGGATAGGTTCTAATGCCACTTTATTACCGATAACAGTGGGAGATAACGCTATTATTGGAGCAGGCGCTGTGGTAACGAAAGATGTTCCACCAAATTGTGTAGTTGCAGGAAACCCTGCAAAAATTATTAGAAAAATAGAGGATTAAATCAAGATGACTATTGGCATAATTGGATTTGGTTATTGGGGAAAAATAATTTTAAAAAATTTAGAAAGTATGGGAAAAAAAGATATCGAATTATGTGATATTTCACTTCCAGAAGAGAATAAATATAAAAATTACAAGCTAGTTAATGATTATCAGCAATTAAATTGTGAGCATGTATTCATTACAACCCCAACAAATACTCATTTTGAAATTTGTAAATATTTTCTTGAGAAAAAAATAAATGTATTTTGTGAAAAACCACTAACAACATCAAGTTCAAAAGCAGAGATTTTATACGATATCGCTTTTAAAAAAAAAGTAATTCTATTCACGGATTGGATATTTACTTTTAATTCTCATATTGAAACCATAAAAAGAGATTATGATAATGGCAAATTAGGTAAAATTAGAAGCATTTTCATGAATAGGCTTAATTTAGGACCAGAAAGATTTGATGTAAATGCTCGCTGGGATTTAGCATCTCATGATATCTCCATTATTCAGTATCTTTTTTCAGAACAACCTGTCAATATAAGATGGACTGATTATAAAAGAAATAAAGATGCAAAACAAGATGATAGTTCTCTTGGCTTCATACAGTTCAATGATTTTATAGCAACAATTAACGCGAGTTGGCATTATAGAAAGAAAGGGCGAGAGTGTGTATTTGAGTTTGACAATTATTTTATCGTGTGGGACGACTTTAAAAGGTTCCTACAATACGAAGATTCGAGTAATGTAAGTTTCCCAATTTATTCTGGTAATTTAAGTTATCCGTGTGGTGAATACTCCTCACCTTTAATTAATTCAATTAATTCCTTTTTTGCTTTTTCAGAAGAGGAAATGATTGAACAGATGAAATTAACAGTTGATATTATAAAAATATTAGAGGTATAAAATTGAAAGTACTTTTTAATAATTTAAGTAAGCAATGGGATGAAATTAAAGAAGATGTAAAACCACGATTTGATTCTTTATTCCTACAATCTAATTTTATTAATGGAGCTCCTGTAGGAGAATTTGAAGAACACTTCGCTCAATATATTGGAACTAAATACGCAGTTGGTACTTCTAATGGTACAGATGCATTAAAAGTAGCTTTAGAAGCTCTAAATGTTGATTCTCCTTGTGGCGTAATACTTCCAGCTAATACATTTATTGCTACGATATTGGCGATAACTTACTTGTGTAAATTAAAAGCAGATATCCAGTTAATAGATTGTGATGAATACTTTCAAATAGATACTAATTTATTAGAAAAATGCTTGAAAGAGAATAGAAACAAATGGAAATCGTGTGTTATTATTCCAGTACATTTATTTGGTCACCCAACAGATATTAAAAGGATCATCGAACTAGCAAATGAATATGATTGCAAAATTTTAGAAGATTCTTCTCAATCACACGGAGCGTTAGTTGATGGTAAGAAAGTTGGGAGCTTTGGTGATATATCAGCATTCTCTTTATATCCTGGGAAGAATTTAGGTGCCGCGGGAGATGCGGGTGTAATTACTACAAATAACGAAGAACTATATCAAAAGTGTAAATCCTTAAGAAATTATGGTTCCCGTGAAAAATACTATTATGATTTTAAGGGATACAACCATAGACTTGATACGATTCAAGCCATAATCGTGGATGAGAAATTAAAACATTTAGATAAATGGAATGATCTGAGAATTGAAGTAGCAAAGAAACTTAATTATCAAATGAAAGATAATGAACATGTAATAACACCAAAATTGGCACCTTATGCAGATAAAAATGTATTTCATATCTATGCTATCCTGATAAAAAATCGGAATGAGCTTCAAAAATATCTAAACGATAATGGAATTCAATCAGGAATTCATTATCCTGTCCCCATTCAAAAAACTAAACCATTCAGTTATCTTGATCATCAGAATAATAGAAACACTATTCGATTTGCTGATGAAATGCTAAGTTTACCAATGCATCCATTTTTAAATGATAAAGAAATTGAGTTTATAACAACTACAATTAATAACTTCTTTAAATAAAATCACGACGGAATAATTTTGTGTAAGAAAGATGGAAGAAGAACAGATTATTAAAGGTAATAACAAATTTTCAATAGATCTTTTCCAAACCATGAAATCACCTGAGGAAAATCTTTTCTTTTCACCATTGAGCATTTATACATTACTTTCAATAGTATTTGCTGGAGCTCGTGGTTTAACTGAGACTCAAATTAAAGCGATTCTCTACATCAAGCTCGATCAAAATCGATTTCATTCAAATTACAAGAAATTATTGAGAGTTTTTCAACATGATATGGGCTCAGAACTTAGCATGGCAAATTTATTATGTATTCATAAAAGTTATCAGCTATTTGATAAATATCTATGGATTGTTGAAGATACATATGGGGGAGCAATTTGGAAATTAGATTTCAATGCGATTAAAGAAACAATTTCAAAAATAAATTCATGGGTGGCTGAACATACTCATGGAAAAATTAAAGATGTTATTCAAACACTTAAAGACGACGATGGTCTTGTATTAGTGAATGCAATATATTTTAAGGGTACTTGGGAAAATTTATTTGAAGAAAAGGATACCAAGGAGGATAATTTTACACTACTTTCTGATGATAAAATTCTCATTCCAATGATGCACCAAAAAAAGAAATTTCGGTATTTAAATGAAGATGGATGTCAAATCCTTGAAATGCCATATAAAGGGATAAGACTTTATGGCTCACTAGAACATTTTTCAATGATCATCATCCTCCCTGAAAAAAACGACGGAATTGAAGATATTGAGAAAAGTTTATCTAATGAAAAAATAGAAAATTATTTGGAAAAACTTCACTACATTTTGGAAAGAGAAATAAATGTTTTTTTTCCTAAATTTAAAATTGAAACTGAATATGAGTTGAAAAAAGTTCTAAAAAATTTAGGGATGACATCAGCTTTCACTGATGGAGCAAATTTCACAGGGATTGCTGAAGATCCCCCTAGATATATTTCTCAAATTATTCATAAAGCATACGTTGAAGTGAATGAGAGAGGGACTGAAGCAGCAGCTGTTACGGCACTTAGGTTATTAGGTTGTGGAATGGTTCCAACTGTAAAACCGACAGAGTTTCGTGCGGATCATCCATTCATTTTTCTACTGATAGACTCTAACACAAGGACTATATTATTTATTGGGAGAATAATGAATCCTAAACTATAACTTCATTGAAATAATACTAACAACAGATAAAGAATGGAGAAATTATTTCCAATTAATATTAATCCTCATTTGTGTGTTCGATGTCAAAAATGCTCATATTCTTGCCATCCGAAAGCCATATTTTTTAGAGATTCTTTAAGATTTGTTGATTATAATAAATGCGAAGGATGCCTCAAATGCGTCGAAGTTTGTGAACATAATGCTATCGAAGTAATCTCAATTGATGATGGGAAACTAACTGAATTCAAAATAGATAGCAATAAATGTACTGTCTGTAAGAAATGTTTGGAGTCCGGATTTTGTTTTCAAAATTTATTTGAGAGTAAAATTAACCCAGAAACAAGGAAAACCATAATAATATTTAAAAAAGAAAGAATGGATTCATGTGAAAGTTGTTTAAAATGTTTTTCTAATTGTCCTAATAATGCTATTCTTCTCGTTATTTCACATTAATTTTCTATTAACAGATAAAATTTCTAAAAAATAGGGTAAAAGAAAAAAATTAGAATTTAATTCCATGTTTAGGATAAATTGCTGAATCTGGAACTACTATTCGTTGTAACATCTCTAGCGCATTCTGAGAAGTAGAAAATGTTTTTGCTTTATATCTCTCTACTAAATCTATTAATTCTTCATCAGCTATTCTAACATATATTTCAATATTAGGATATCTTAAATTAAACTTAGACGTAAGGTAAAGTGCCTCATCAAATTCCTTCTCTAATTTCCAACAAATAAAAACTTGAGTGACTTCATCTAAATTCACATGAGACCGTATATCACTGAGAAAGCGTGCAATTTCATTTATTATATGTAATTTATCTGATTGTACGAATTCTATTCCATCATGTTCATCATCAAAAAGGTAAGTATCACGATCATGATCTGCTGAAATATGATGTGCAATACGATGAGTTAGTCTATCTCTTCCGATAACGATTGCTTTTCCTTCTTTACCATTACACCACTCGTGAATTAATTCCATTGCCCATTTTGAAGTAGAAAATGGATATACGTTTAATTCTTCTTGCTTAAGATACTCTTGAACGTGATCTTCAAAGACTCGTACATAGATATGGCATTCTTTGTTGATTTTACGTATTTTCTCAGTACAAATAAGCGAGATTCTAACATCATCTACGCATATGAATACTTCTTTGACATCCTCTAGATTAGCAGTTTCGAGGTTAGCATCATCAGTTGGATCTCCAATTATAACCGGATATCCATTATTTATTAGGTCTTCAACTAATTCTTCATTATCTTCCATAGCAGAGAAATTTTTTTTGTTTTCAATACAACATTCAATAATCCTTTTTGCCAGATGATCATAACCGATAACAACCGTATGGTTGTGTTGATGTTTAGCTAAAATTCTGCTAGTAACAACGGGATTATATTTTTCTAATAATTCTCCGACAAAGAACCCGAAAACGATTACTTCCAAAAGAATAGGCCAAATTAAAGAATAAAAATTAGAAAAATCACTAGCAATCTGAGGTTTTCTAACTGTTATGGACATCAAAAATAAATCCCATATATCCTGAAAAGGAACAGTGAAAGCAAAAAAAGTGAATCCCACTAGCCAAAATATGAATAACAATAAGAATTGAACTTTATACTGTTTAATTTTGAGTTGGATTGATATTAAAGAATTTAACACACTCATGTAATAATATAAGAAAATCTAAAATAAAAATTAGTTAGTTTAAAAGGATTATTCATTTATCAAACGCTTTTTTAAAACGAGTAAATAACTAAAAAAAGTGCTTATATTAAAATCTCTTCATAACGATATCTATTTTTCTTCCTTTTTCCCTTCATTCTGTTATGAATCATAATGTTGATAAGTAAACTTAATTTTATATCTTCTAATAGAAAACCACGAAAAGAAGTCTGACTCAAATTAAACAACGATAAAATTGAATGACCAATTAAAATCTCTTGTAGTTATGAAATTTGGAGGTTCTTGTCTAAAAGATGAAGAATCATTCAAACATACAGTTTCAATTATCAAGAAATATTTGAAAAAGTCAAAACTAATAATTGTGACTTCAGCAATAAATGGTATTACTGACCAACTCATGGAATTTTATAAAAAGTCAAATGATCTTGATATAAATGGTGATTTGATTTTAGATCAAATTTATGAAAGACATTCAAAAATAATTAGCGAAATACTTCCTGAAAATTCTGAATATTATGAAAATAATATCGAATTCCTTAAGCAAAATGTGAGAGAACTAAATAATTTAGGCCGTGTTATTAACCTCATTCACCCGAGTAAAAATTTACAGGATCTTATCGTTTCTTATGGTGAAAAATTGAGCACGTTCCTTTTGTGTACATATCTTAATAGTTTAGGATTCAAATCGGAATTCATATCTTCAGATGAAATCATCCAAACTGATGATAATTTTGGTAATGCCTTTCCTCTTTTAGATGATACAGAAAGATTGGTAAATGAAAGATTAATCCCTCTTTTAAATTCAAGTTCATTTGAAATTGCATGTATTACTGGATACTATGGTTCTACGAAAGATAAAAAGATAACAACTTTAGGAAGAGGGGGAACAGATTTAACAGCAGCAGTACTTGCTTATTCTTTACGAACATTTTATCGTTGTAAAGTCGTTTATTGGAAAGATGTGAGAGGGTTCTTAAATGTGGATCCCGCACAGCTTTATCGCAATAAAGCGGTTCTATTAAGAAAAATTTCATATATCGAAGCAAAGGAACTTGCATTTTTTGGTACAAAAGTATTACACCCTCTCTGTTTAG
>Ga0307380_10010367_pt1 | contig 11749 bp, 10 predicted proteins | sample UN3MG_FD_202239 | JGI IMG/M metagenome (GOLD analysis project Ga0307380, IMG submission 202239) | Soil microbial communities from Risofladan, Vaasa, Finland - UN-3 | ecosystem: Environmental > Terrestrial > Soil > Coastal area > Acid sulfate soil | place: Finland: Risofladan, Vaasa | collected... | reverse complement strand
CGATCTTCGAGGCCTCGGCGACCCAGTTGTCATAGGCCTTCTTGGCATGCTGGGACTGAATTTCGATGACGCTCTCAAGCGACTTCGCGCCGACCACCTGCTCGAAGGCGCGGGTGGCGTCTTCAAAAGCCTGCTTGGAATACTGGGTCATTCTGGCGCCGATGGCCTGGAGGCCTTTGTTCAGCTCACCGTAAGAGCGAAGCACGGCGTCGTAGTTGTCTTTGCCCATCTTCTGGAAGTCGTCAGTCGCTTTCTGAATCGGCTCAAGCATCTCTCTGGGTCCTTTTGAAACAGGGTCTGAAACTCATTGGGTATGCTAACTTATTGCGCTGCACAATAAATGTCAAGCGAATTGTGCGCCGCACCATTATTAAAAAGAAGAGACCCCGTACGGGGGGAGACGGGGCCTCTTCGGTTCCTTTCGGCGGAACGGTGATGGGGAGGGACACCCATCACGCCAACCGGCATAGCATTTCGTGTGACAATAGCCTGTGCGCTTTGCCACAGAGGCGAAAGGACCTATTCGGCTTTCGCGATCAGCTCATAGGACAGCGCGCCGGACGGGCATTGCTCGACCTGTTCGATGATCGCGGCCGGAGCCGCACCGTTTACGTCGATCCACGGCTTTTTCGAGACATCAAAGACGGGAGGAAGGCCGCGTACACACGCCCCTGCATGGATGCAGATGCCGGGGTCATAACGGACGACGAGCTTGTCGTTTTTGTATTCCTGCATGGGGGTGCCTCGCTGCGTAGGGGGCCAAGCTCAGAATAGCCTGAAGGACCGCGCGGTGATTATTCACTCGCGGGCCCGGCAATCTCTACCATCACTTCGTTGCGGCGCAGGAAAGGCAATGTCCAGGGGGGATTGTAAAAGGCGTGTCCTATAGAGGCGGCGGCGACGGGCGCTACACCCTGGTCAGGATATCCTTACTGACCCGCGCTTTTGGTCCCCCTTACGCATTATTCTTCTTACGTGTGGCTGCGGCCTTATTCTTTTTACGTGTGGCTGCGGCCTTGGCGGCGGTCGCCCGACGCTTGCGGGTTGCCGCTGCCTTGAGTGCCGCCGCGCGGCGCTTCCGCGTCTGTGCCGCCTTCTGACCGGATGTGAGTTCCTTGGTCGCTGCCATCGTCCCCTCCCCATAGCAAAGTTGCGTCCGCACTATAGCACAGCCGCAAAGGTTCTTTGTTGTTTGGAGCGATGAAGAGAAATTCTTAGAAGAAGTTCGGCTTGGGAACTAACTTAGCTACGTCTACGCGCGCAGACGCCGGAGCAGGCCAACTTTGCGTCAGCCTCAAAGAGAAAGCCGCCCCGGTTTCCCAGGACGGCCTCTGAATGCTCTGGGTAGAGATAGGGTCTGCTTAGTGCCAACGTTACCAGCCGTGGTGTGCGTGCGCCAACTTGGCCTGCACGCCTAGCGGAATTGATAAAACTGATCGTTCAGGTACTTGATGATGTTCTGCGTTTCAGTCGCGGAGAATTCTTTTTTTGCCATATGACTGCAGCTGACCAACTGCTTCTTTAGCACATCCAAAGACTGAACGACTCGGTCCTTGCGCGTGAAAACGCTGGTATCGTGGCATCCCGTGCAGTTAGCGTCATACAAGCGCTTCCCGTCGGCGCTGTCGCCCGGCAATTCTGCGCAAGCGCTGCTCGGCATCAGCAGGATCAATAGCGATACGCACAGAATGCTTTTCATGGTTTGCCTCCGACGAGGAGATGTAAGGCTCCTGTAGGCGGCTTCGGTCAGGCGACGCAAATTTTCAGGACCTACAGGCCTAGGATGCATCGGCCAAAGCAGTGATTTCAGACACTTTTATCGCGATCAGAGAATAAGGCGCAAGCGATGAAAATCGGTACTTTGTCTATGGAGGTCATGGACACAGAGTCAGGAGAACTCACGCACTCACTGCACGGCGAAGAACGGCTCGAGTGCATCGTTGAGGCGATCGAGAAATTTAAGCCTAACCTTCTCGTCTGCGCCGGATGGTCGCTGGAAACAGATGAAAATCTTGGTGAACTTCGCATCAATCCACGGGTCAAGCAATGGAAGGGATACGCGGTTATCGAAGTGCAGAAGCCTTCCGCCAATTGCTTAGACCCCGCGTTACCGCATCGAATGTTCGTTCTAAATCCTGAGGGCAACGTGCAGTCTCTCGGGCCACAAATCTTTTCGCGCAGCAGTGAGATGAATGGCGCGCTTGGAGAGTGCCGAAACAAGCTTCTTCTTGATCACAAGGGAGAGAAAACATTTCACGCGGGGAGTCTCACCGTCTCATGCCTCTGCTGTGGTGAACTCAATGCCATCCGTGGACGAGAAGAGCCTAAGTACGTCTGCAGAGATGTAGGAGAGTGGCTAGATAAAGCCGACATAATCCTGAATCCGACCCACGATCGCATGGGCAATCCCGGTACTCTCGATGAGAAGCGGAAGTTTCTTTCCCAACAAGGCTTAGGCGGTCGCCCGCGAGCCTACATCAGTGTCTCGAACTGGAACAGTAGGCCAGTCCGCAAATCACCTGATCGAAGACCAAAACCGCGTCAGAACCCAGACCAGCCTTATCTTCATACGGTCTACCTCAACGGCTACCTCCGTGAAGATCTGAAATCTCGCACGACCGACGCCAGCAGGCGCTACGAGTATAGAGAAATCAACCTGGAGGTTTTTTGAATGCCTGCTCCTCACCCCAAAGGGCAGGCGGCTCGCCCCCTATGGAATGCGCTCAAACGCTTGGATCCAAGCGTAGAATGCGAAAAGACGTTTGACTGGCTGTTTGTTCCGGGACCGGATCAACGCATGAGGCACGAATCGGAAGTTCATGCGGCGCTCGTGGAGCACTGCCGGACCACGCGAACGACCCATCCAAAAAAGTCTAACTGCAACTGCGATGGGCTTTACGCGATGACCCCAATCGGTCGGGCGCGTACTCTCGAGTTCGATTTCTTCCTCCCCCAGAGCGGGGTCGCAATCGAATTCGACGAAAGGCAACACTTCACGAAAGAACGGCGACTGACTTTGAACTTTTACGCGACAGATTTTCCATTCGATGTTGAACGTTGGAAATTGCTCTGCAGCGACCGCATAGTTGATCCCGTTCCACCTTGCCGAGATTGGCAAAGAGCCTTCCGCGACACGATCAGGGATTTCAGGGCCAAAGCCCACGGCGTTAAGCTGCTACGCATCTACTACCAAGATTTCAACGGAGCATCGGAGCATGCTCGTTCGGCGCTTATACAGACTATAGTACAGTGAGGCTGAGCTCGGCGCGCAACCTATCGCCGGGCCGGCACATGGCCGCGTACATATGCAGTGCGCTCGCAGGCTGGCTAAGATCATGATTGTCGCCCAAGCTGTAGCAGGCGCACGGAAGCAACTCGGGGAGCACTCGCTCCCAACGCGTGCATTATCTCTGGGTAAACAGGTTTGAAGCGTCGGTCAGGGCGTACACAGCGAAGTCGCCTTAACCTTATCACGTCATCGCTCTGGCAACGATTAATGTCGACTGGCTCATAGCGGCACTTCGCACTCGCGATACATGTAGCCCTGTCCAGGCAATGGCAATGGGGCGACTGTTTTCGTCCGTTGCGGCCTTTGCTGTTCCAATTCGACGCTGAAATGTAGACGTGGGCGACCGTCCACGGCTAGCGAGAGGTATGAGCGTTTCGCTGTCAGAGCGCGGAAGATGGTGGCATCGCGGAGAGCTTGCCGGACGGCTGGAGAACAAACTCTGATTGCGTCAACTTTATTTCCACGCAGCACATTGATTTCCCCGCAACAGAGCGCAATCAGCTTCCAAATTTAATTGGGTTGATAACCGACGCGGTGGCACCCCGTTCCGGTCAATCTCATCAATCGCTTTGAGGATATGCTGTCGGGATATTGTGGCGGGGATCATGCGGAGCTCTCATCTGATCTTCGGTATCGGACGCGACAAGAGAGGTTCTGCCATCAAGAATACGCGGATCTTTCTTTAATGCATCGAGGTCACTAGGGTCGCTCAAGCTGAAGCCGGCACACACAAGCAGCTCCGGAGAGTGCTTGCTTGCGACATGTGCGACTATATCGCGGCGGTCGGCCGAGGAGAGCACCATCCACTTATCATTTCGGCCTACTATTTCGAGGGACATCGTACCGATTTTCACGACCATCGCTCCCGTCAGCGAAGCACCAGGGCCTTTCCTCGTCCCGGCAAACTTGCTCACCTACAGCCAACACGAAATAGCCCTTGTCGCCGCAAATCTACGGCCTCGACGGTATCCACTTACTTATCTATCTCAGAACCAGTCCCCACGTAAAATTTACTACTCTTACCCATAGTATCACCGGTAAAATAGCCATAGCCTTCGCCATCGTAGTCAAAGCTGCTTATGATTTTTAATCCATTTATGTCTTCATAGTTTAATCTCAATTTTTTTAGATCAATTCCATTGCTATCAGTTTCGATTATTTCAATATCTTCTTGGTACCAGACTCCCTTTTGAATGGAATATCCAAAAAAGAAATACTGATTCTTTATATCTTTCGTAGACGTATTATAACATTCATCACAACTGTACTGAATATTTTCTTTTCCTAAAGTTTTATCATCAAGACCTATCATAACTGGTTCTTCCAGCGGGTTGCCATCCTCGTCAACTTCTTGAATGAGGATGTGGTTATCAATCAAAAATTCAATACCGTTCGTGTGGGCAATGTTGTCGTGCTCATACCACTCCGAATCGAACCTTGCGCTTGCAGGAATTTGCGCAAATTCAGGATCTTCGTTGTTTGAACCAACATCATAAGCGTATTCGTATAAGTTTGATTCATCCTGTGTAGACCAGTATTGGTACTGTTCTTTGGTAATAATGCCAATCACCGCTTCGCCACCATGGCCTTCAAAGCTAAATCTGAACCGGCGTCGTGAAGCCGGGCCCGTCTCAATTTTTACCTCCGCCTCAAACGCGGGCATTTCAGTATTCAACAGAAGTGGCCCCTTATGCTTGGCCAGCGCGGTCGCCGCCGGATGCGGCAGATTGGTCAGCCCGCTGAGGGATAGATCCCCCTCATGCTTGGCAAACGCGGTCGCCGCCGCATGCGACAGACTGGTCAGACCGTCAAGGTGAAGAGTTCCTGCATGCTTCGCTAATGCGGCTGCGCCCGCATCCGACAGATTGGTCAGACCGCCAAGGTAAAGAGCTCCCGCATGCCTGGATAACGCGGCTGCTGCCGTATCCGACAGGGTGGTCACCCCGTTGAGGGAAAGGTCCCCCTCATGCTTGGCCAGTGTGGCCGCCGTTGGATACGGCAGGGTAGTCAGACCGCCGAGGGAAAGCCAACCCTCATGCTTGGCCAGCGCGGCTGCCGCCGCATCCGCCAGGCTGATCAGACCGTCGAGGGAAAGCCCCCATCCCTCGTGCTTCGCCAGCGCGGCCGCAGCCGAATCCGACAGAGTGGTCAGACCGTCGAGCCGAAGCAGTTCCTTATGCTTGGCGAGCGCGGCGGCCGTAGTGTCGGCCAGGCAGGCCAGACCGTTAAGGGAAAGGTCCCCCTCATGCTTCGCCAGCGCGGTCGCCGCCGCATCCGACAGGCTGGCCAGACCGTCGAGGGAAAGGTCTCCCTCATGATTAACCAGCAAGGCGGCCGCGTCATCGTTGATGGAGGTGAACTCAGCAAGACGCAATCGCAAGACAGAGTCGGCCGTCTTTTTCTTCAGCATGTTGCCCACAAGGGAGTCAGCCTTGGCGAGGTCGCCGCTGTTCTCAAAGAACCTTTTCGCAATATCCAAGGTGAGGGTTGTGACCCTCGCCGTCCGGCGGACTAGCTCCTTTGCCTTGGTGTCAATGTCCGGGCCCTCAGCGTACATAGCCTCGAGCCTGGATTGCGCATCGGTGTTGCCCTGCTCGGCAGCGCGCCGATACCACTTAGCCGCCTCAGCGTTGTCCTGAGGCGCGCCCCGGCCCTTCTCGTACATCAGCCCGACATTGTATTGGGCGTCGCCAAACCCCTGATCCGCAGCTTGGCGATACCACTTTGAGGCCTCGGCATCGTCCTGCTGCACACCCCGGCCCTCGAAGTACATCGAGCCGAGATTGGACTGGGCCCTGGCGTTACCCTGGTCGGCAGCGCGGCGAAACCATTTTGCCGCCTCGGCTTCATCCTGCGGCACGCCGTGTCCCAGATTGTAGGCAAACCCGAGACTATTCTGGGCGCCTGGGTTATCCTGATCGGCAGATCGGCGGTACCACTTCGCCGCTTTTACGGCGTCTTGCCGCACGCCCCGACCGGAAGCGTACATAAGTCCGAGTTCGTGTTGGGCCACGGGCATACCTTGCTCCGCAGCGCGGCGATAATATTTGACGGCCTCGGCGTCGTCCCGTGGCACCCCCCGGCCGTTGAAGTACATAAGCCCGAGATTTAGTTGGGCGCCGGCATTCCCCCGATCAGCCGCGCGGCGATACCACTCGGCCGCCTCGGCATCGTCCTGCGGCACCCCACGGCCCTCGCGGTACATATTCCCGATGCTGATCTGGGCTTCATCATGACCTTGTTCCGCAGCGCGGCGATACCACTTGACCGCCTCGGCGCTGTCTTGCGGCACGCCCCGGCCCTGCTCATACATGATCCCGAGATTGTACTGTGCGTCGACATCACCTTGATGCGCAGCGAGGCGAAACCATTTGACTGCTTCAGCATCGTCTTGCGGCACGCCCCGACCTTCCTCGTACATCGCCCCGAGATTGTACTGGGCGGGCGCAAACCCCTGGTCCGAAGCAAGGCGATACCACTTAAGCGCTTCGCTGCAATCTTCTGGAACACCCCGACCTTCATCGTACATAAACCCGAGATTATCCTGGGCGGCCGAATAACCCTGGTCCGCAGCGCGGCGGTACCATTTCACCGCGTCGGCGTCGTCCTGCGGCACGCCATCGCCCTCAGCGTACATAACCCCGAGGGTGTACTGGGCGTGGGCATCTCCCTCTTCCGCTGAGCGCCGGCACGCCTCAACCACCTCCGTCTCCTCTCGCGGCTTTGCAGCTCCATGGTTGCCCTCGACAGCATGAGAAGGGGCAAAGGAGCCAACTCCTTTCGAGAGCGCGACTCCACTGGTCAAACTGAGGCCGCTGCCTCCGCCGCTTCCGGTCTCCTCAACAAGGCCCTTGGCTATCAGCTCAGCGCATAATTCATCGTACGTCCCGTCCGAGATCTTGAGCTCTTGCTTGATTCTGCACTTGGACAACCCACCGTGCTCTACAAGAAGACCTAAAAGGCCAATACGATTGTTTCGCTTCACTGCTGATTGAGCGTCACGACCGCCGGATTCATGCGTATTGGGCTGTTCTTGTAAAGCGATCCCACCCCCTCCCAAGATTGACACCCTGGTCGTTGAGTCTTCCTCGCTGTCTTTTGCTATCGGAGGAGCCTTACGAGACAACGTCTCGGATGCGAGATCGACGATGGCACAAATTGCGTCGGCGCCGCAGTTCGGAAAAACCTTGAGCCTGTACTGACCGCCGTTGTTCGCGTTGTCCTCGAGAATCTCGACTCCCTGAACATTATTGAGGCGATTGGCCCATATGGGTGATCGGGGTGCCCTGATGTCCGTCACGAAGTAGTGCGCCTTTGGGTGAAAGCACCAATCCGTTCTGGTCCTGGATCCTTCGCCGGTAAAATGCGCCGTGAAGTAGTTCTTTGTACTTGTCAGGGAGAGCCCATCAAATCGTTCCGCTGCCGCGCCCAAGACCCGATTGATCGTTCCTATAACGTCGTCAGACGCCGCCGGCCAAGAGCACCGGTCGACGGTCAGGAGGCACTCACCCTTAGAAGCATGCGGCATTGACGAGTCCTCCGGAGCTCCAGCGTCCCTCAGTGGCCGTAAGCGTTGCTTGTTCGAGGTAGCAATCCAAAGTCACAATCCAAAAAGTAATCCTTACGAAGGACATCGATTGCCCGCTCTTCACTCTCGAACAAGCCAATAGACCGAAATCGAACCTTTTCCACAGCGCTTCCCGAAACAAATACAACGAGCACCTGGGTCCCAAATTCCTCCGGAAGCGAGCGAAGACAAGCGGTTGCTCAGGGCTCTCCTAAACACCCTGCTCTGGGAGAGGCTGGTCAGCCCAGTTGTCGAGATATCGTGCCCGACATATTCGCATGAGCTAAGCTTGGCCGTCACCTCTTCCTCGCCGTCAAACCAGTCCTCTTTGACACTGACGATTCGGCCTTCGGAAATTATCATCGAGGGCGAATTTCTTACGACGGACTGCTCTGCTCGAGACCGTCAGCCCAACTTCCTGGGTCTTCCCCGTTTGCAAGAAGCGCTTGGACGCGCAGTGCACGTTGGTATGACCAGTGTGTTAGGTTTTGCGGCAACCCTGGTAAGCAAAATTGGTTGGGAACAAAGGTGACAAAGGTTGGCGCGCGATTTCCGATGCACCAGGCTCCGTAGAGCGGCGCAAAATCCGGAAGCAGGAGCTGGTGCCGCCGGTATTCGTTGCGGTGCAGATCACCGATGCTCCGGCACCCGCCGATGAGGGGCACGTGTCATGACGCTGCTTCCTCCAGGCGTGAAGGTGCATCTGGCCTTCGGCTATACCGATATGCGCAAAGGCATCGACGGGCTCGCTATGCTGGTGCAGGGGATATTGCGGCAGGATCCCTTCTCGGGCCACCTGTTCGTGTTCCGGGGCCGCAAGGCCAACCTCATCAAGATCGTGTTCTGGGACGGGACCGGGCTGTGCCTGTTCACCAAGCGCCTCGAGCACGGCATCTTCCTGTGGCCATCGAACGTCGAGCCGGGTGGGACGCTGTCGTTGACCTCGGCGCAGTTGACGTTGCTGATCGATGGCGTGGACTGGCGCGTGCCGGAACAGCGGTGGCGGCCGGCGGTGGCAGGCTGATCGCTGCGGCCGATTGACTCACCGACACGTTGTTCGGTGAGAAGGCACGCGAGTCAGCTTAGACTCGCGGCTCGTGGACATCGATCTTACCGCCTTGCCGGACGATGTGGAGACGCTGCAGCGGATGGTGCGCACGCTTGCGGCCGAGTGCGCCGCCCTCTCCGAGGCGCAGACCGAGATCGAGCGGCTGCGGCTGATTGTACAAAAGCTCCAGCGCAGCCAGTTTGGACGGCGCGCCGAACGGCTCGATACCGACCAGCTGCAGTTCGGTTTTGAAGACCTGGAATCCGATCTCGCGCGGGCCGAGGCCAGGCTTCCGTCAGCAGCGACCAAGACCTCCAGGACCAGGTCGCAGGTCGATCGACCAAGCCTGCCGGCACACCTGCCCCGCCAGGATATGCGGCTTGATATCGAGCATCAAACCTGCCCCTGCTGCGGCGGTGAGCTGCATACGATCGGTGAGACGGTCAGCGAGATGCTCGACTATGTGCCCGCCCGGCTCCGGGTCATCCGCATCCGCCGGCCGCGCTATGGCTGCCGCGCCTGTGGGACCATTCACCAGGCGCCTGCCCCGGAGCGCCCGATCGCCAAGGGCTTGGCCACGCCCGGTCTCCTGGCTCATGTTCTGGTGTCCAAGTACTGCGATCACCTTCCGCTCTACAGGCAGAGCCAAATCTTCGCCCGGCACGGCGTCGAGCTGGACCGCTCGACGCTCGCCAACTGGGTGGGTGGAGCCGTCTGGTGGCTGGAGCCGCTGCAGGCCAGGCTCGCCGAGCACGTCTTTGCCTCTCAGACGCTGTTCGCCGATGACACGCCGATCCCCGTGCTCGATCCCGGCCGCGGCCGCACCAAGACCGGTCGGCTGTGGGTCTACGCCCGGGATGACCGGCCGTGGGGTGGACCCGATCCACCGGCGGCCATCTACCTCTACAGTCCAGATCGCCGCTCCGAGCGGCCAGCGGCTCATCTGCAGCGGTTCAAGGGTGTCGTGCAAGTCGACGGGTATGCGGGGTTCGAGCGGCTATGCGCCGGCGGCCAAATCCAGCTGGCGGCGTGCTGGGCCCATGCGCGGCGCAAGTTCTACGAGGTGCATCAGGCAACCGGCTCTCCTGTCGCGGCCGAAGCGCTCAGACGCATCGCCGAGCTCTATGCGATTGAGGCGACCATCCGAGGCCAAACGGCCGAGGCACGGCGGGGCGCGCGACGTGCCCAATCGCTGCCGTTAGTGGAAGCGATGAAGACCTGGCTCGAGGCGGAGCTCAACCGGGTCCCACCGCGTGGCGGCCTTGCCGACGCGATCCGGTATGCGCTGAACCGTTGGAACGCCCTTTGCCGCTTCCTCGTCGACGGCCACATCGAACTCGATAACAACACGGTCGAACGTGCCATCCGTCCCATCGCGCTCGGCCGCAAGAACCATCTGTTCGCCGGCTCCGATGGCGGGGCGGCGCGATGGGCGATCGTCGCCTCGCTGCTGGCCACCGCAAAGCTGAATGACGTCGAGCCGTTCGCCTACCTCAAAGACGTTCTCGAACGCCTGTCCAACGGCTATCCAATGAGCCGGCTCGACGACCTCTTGCCCTGGAACTGGGCCTCGCCAGTCGCCGCAGCAGCCTGACCCACGTGCCAGGAATGGACGGTTACGCGCAAACAGCGAACGAGCCGGGACTGTGGGAAAGCTGCGACGAAATGCTGATTGTTCCCCTATGACCCCTAAGTCTTCGGCGATCGCGCCGCGGACGGGACCGGAGGAATCCTGAGCAGCCAAGGGGGGGCTTATTTACGAGCAGGCCCTTGATACCGGAATGAGCACGGTCCGAACTCCTGCTCTAATGAAAGCTCGGCTTCTTTGACGGTAATGCTGATAGCAGGCGCTTACGCGCGCGCTTGCAGGAAAGAACGATGGCGTGCATTTCGCGCTCTGCGTTCTTCGTCATCTCGCGCATGTGTTGGAGCTTCGTCTCCCTGTCCTTGTCGGTCTCAGCCTTCGTTTCGTCCCTGGCGGTATGCAGCGCCGCTGCGAATATTGCGCGCATTCCGCTGAGAACGTCGAGACCTCGAGAAGCCCGCTCCGGCAAGTCGACTACCTCTTCGCGTCCGAACAGCCCATCGATAAAGCCATCAAGCTCCTGTCGTCGCATCAGTGCAAAAGCCGCCAGTCCTTCGCGTGTCGGCGCACTATCGGTACGCAGGTGCTGACAGGCTAACGTTAGCAATTGTCCGGTTCGAGGTTAGTTTGGGGCACATTGCGGGGGGTGTCCATGCAGCCAATCAGCTTTAAACGGCATAGGTTTCCGCCCGACGTCATCCGCCAGGCGGTTTGGCTCTATTTCCGGTTCACCCTGAGCTTTCGGGATGTGGAGGAAGTGCTGGCTCAGCGAGGGATCGACGTCAGCAACGAGACTGTCCGCTGCTGGTCTCTCAAGTTTGGCCGGTTCTTTGCTCAGAACCTTCGCCGTTCCAGGACCAAGCCAACCGGTCGCTGGCACCTGGACGAAATGGCCGTAAAGATTCGCGGAAATCGGATGTGGCTCTGGCGGGCTGTGGATGACGAGGGCGAAGTTCTCGATGTCCTAGTCCAGAAACGCCGCAATACAAAGGCTGCGTTGAGGTTATTGCGCAAATTGCTCAAGAACCAGGGCATCCATCCGGAGACGCTTACGACGGATAGACTGCCTTCGTATGGCGCCGCGTTCCGCAAACTAGGCTGCCGTGATCGCCACCGACCCGGACGGATGCTCGCTAACAATCGAGCGGAGAATTCTCATTTAATTATTCGACGACGGGAGCGCAAACAGCAAAAGTTCAAGTCACAATCTTCAGCCCAGAGGTTTCTCGCCACCCACGCCGCCGTCTACAACAACTTTAA
>Ga0307380_10010366_pt1 | contig 11749 bp, 13 predicted proteins | sample UN3MG_FD_202239 | JGI IMG/M metagenome (GOLD analysis project Ga0307380, IMG submission 202239) | Soil microbial communities from Risofladan, Vaasa, Finland - UN-3 | ecosystem: Environmental > Terrestrial > Soil > Coastal area > Acid sulfate soil | place: Finland: Risofladan, Vaasa | collected... | reverse complement strand
TTAAGGAAATATAAGTTATACAAAGCTCTCCTTACATATTAACCACTGAGGGAGTGCTTCCTAATCACCAACCTTCTTATGATAACAGATGTTCATTGCCAATTCTTATCCTGGTAAGGCCTGCTTCTCTTGCTGCATTAAGACATTCTTGAGCCTGTATTCTGGTGGTTGTTGGAAGATCCGTCATTAAGAAATGAGGGTAAAATCCTAACAAGGAATAGGGGATATCAGGGTTGCAACTATAGATAAAGGAGGCGATTTGGTAAATCTCTTTTATATCTATATATCCTGGCACGAGCAGTGTGCTAGCCACAAGCAGAGGCACCTCTGACCTTTTATGAATATTCTGGGCAACTCTTTTAAAATTATCTAATGTCCTTTTATTGCTCACGCCGCATAAGGCCAGGTGAAGATTTTCTGTCCATGCCTTGAGATCAAACTTTATACATCCTCCGGATTTTAGCGAGATATCAATCATCTGGGAAAGTAGAGTTGGATTCATGGAACCATTTGTTTCCCAACAGACCCTTAAGACTCTCTCCTGGTTTTCTTCTATTGCCTTTTTAGAAACATTTATGGAATGAATCAGCTGTGGTGTAGGGTCTCCACCGAAATAGCAGATACAGGCTGTCTTTCCATCTACAGAGCTAACAAGCTCAGATATGGATACTTTATTCTCCCTGCTAAACCTTTCCCTGAAGTGCCAATTCTGGCAATATAAGCAGTTGAAAGAGCAGCCGTTATAGAAAACTGCCAGGTTTTTATAACCGTGTTCCGGGCCTCGTCTGTAAGCATAGTGTGGATACCCTATGCCGGTACCTCCAGGGCAAACCCAATCGGCCACACAGTTGGTTGGCAGGGAATCATAATACCAATCCACATTAGCCTCTTTTGTTCCTCCTCTGATTTTATCCCCGGTAACTGACCTGATACCACAGTATCCAACACTACCTTCGGCAATCTGACAAGCATTAGCGCAAAGTTTGCAGGTAATGCCTCCTGGATCTCGCGGTGGAAAAGCAGGTAGATCGAATGGCTCCCTTGATTTTCGGTGGACTTCACGAATGTGATCGATCATGCTTTCAGTACCAGTTCGTAGGCATGTTAAACAAATCCCAATAGTCTCTGAAATAAGGGGTGAAGAGGTACCACAATATATGCAAACACCCATGTTTTTAGTTCCTTACGATAACCCTAAAATCTCTTTCATCCTTTTTGCATTCTTAATAGCATAGCCGCCATAATCATTATCAAAATAAAGGTAGGTTTCCTTAGACCAATCCCTGATTTTTCCGGCATATGTATGCAATTCCTCCTCAGAATATTCGCTCGAATAGAGTTTTTTGGAGCCATGAAGCCTGATATACAAGAAAGTGGCTGTGTCCTCCTCGATATAGGGGTAGCGTCCAGCTGTATCAGAAATACACAGAGCGATATTGTTATTCCTGAGTATGTCTCGTGCCTTTTTTTCTTGTGCCCAACTTGGATGTCTCACCTCTAAGGCATAAAGATGGTTTGCCTTTAGCTTTTGACAAAAATGACTTAAAATTGTTTCATCAAAAGTGAGATTAGGCGGTAGTTGAAAGAGGATCGGTCCCAGTTTTTCCTTTAACAACTCAACAGCGTTGAAGAACCTCTCCAAAGGCTCTCGGACATCCTTTATCCTCTTTATGTGGGTGATATACCTATTGGCCTTTACTGACCATAAGAAATTATCAGGCGTTCTTTTTCTCCAGTTTTCAAAGGTTTGGGGATTAGGGAGTCGGTAAAAGCTGGCGTTTAACTCAACTGTCCTGTAATGCTTGGCATAGAACTCAAGCCATTTTGTCTTCGGACAATCCTTTGGATAGAATAGTTCCTTCCAATGATTGTAATTCCAGCCCGAGGTACCGATGTAGATTTGGGGATTCATTAATTTATAGTATAGAGATTAAGATTTTTCGTCAACCGTGTGCCTATCCTTGCTATTTTTTTGTCTTGACAACCATATTTAATTGTGTATGATTTAGATGTGTATGAAATTGATGAGGGGTTGAATCATGATTAGAGTCCAGGTATTGCTCGCAGAAGGACAGAATGAGAAACTTGCCCATTTAGCCAAGAGGCTGAAGGTTAGCAAATCCGAGCTTTTTCGAGAAGCAGTAGATATTATATTAAGGGAGAAGGTTTCTGAATCTTCCGATCCCCTTCTTGAGCTAATCGGACAGGCAGGTGAAGCAGGAAAATCTGATATCTCCATCCACCATGATGAATTTCTGTCCCAACAGGAGAAGAAGCAATGGGCAAAAAAAAGATCTTTGTAGATACCAGTGCCTGGTACGCCCTTCAGATAATCGATGATGCCAACCATCACCAAGCAAGGGAGATATTTCCCCATCTTTTCAATAAATATCAGAGTTTTTTTACTTCCAATCATGTCATCGGAGAAACCTATACCCTTCTCAGAACCTCTAAAGGCTATCAGGAAGCCAGGCGTTTTCTGGATATTTTGCGCCAGAGCCCCAGGGTAGAAGAATACTTCGCCACTTATCAGATAGAAAGGGAGGCCTTTGATTTCCTTCATCAATACAAGGATCATCCATTCAGTTTTGTCGATGGGGTGAGCTTTTGCATTATGAAAAGAGAGGATATTCAGGATACATTTTCCTTCGATTCCCACTTTCCTATCGCCGGTTTTAACCGGATTGGTATTGATATCCCTCTTTAATCTTTTGCACCTAAGTACGCCTCAGGCATTTAGCCATCGAGGCTTATCGACGCTCGCTCATTTCCTTACGGAAATTGGGGGAATTTCTGGGTAAGAACTATGAAGAAGTCAGGAAGTTTGCCTATGATGCACAGATTGAAGTGGTGTAATTACATATTCTTTTTATAGTTAAATTTTAATCTTTATGAAGAGATGTGAACCTGATAAACAAGGGTTGGCTCTATAACAAAGACTAATTTGTGTACAGTTTAATTCCTGAGTGAAGAATGTTTAAACCAAAATATTCAATTACACATAAAATAAATAACAGCCTTTTAGAGATTGAGAGGGCTCGAGGGTTCCTTGAGGCTGCTCACTTAAAGGGAAAATGGATAAGGGAGATGCAGAGTGAAGCCATCGCTCTCGAAGCACATCATTCAACTCACATTGAGGGCACAAGACTAACTCTCGATCAGGCAAAAAGAATACTTACAGGGAAGGAAGTCCCCGGTGTTCATCTGGATGATAAAAAGGAGCTTCTTAATTATAAGAAAGCAATGGATTTTGTCTCGCAATATTTAGAAAAAGAGAGCCCCATATCCGAAGGACTTATCAGAGAGATTCACAAAATTATTGTAAAAGGCGTGCGAGGCGATTCGGCAGACCCTGGCAATTATAGGAAGGTTCAAAACTATGTTGTTAATGCGATAAACAATGAGATTATCTATACTCCACCCCCACCTTATGAAGTGCCACATTTAATGAGGAAACTTGTTGAATGGCTGAATACCCCGATAGCTATTTCACCAATCATTATTGCCGGAACCGCTCAATTTCAGTTTGTCCATATCCATCCTTTTGTTGATGGTAATGGAAGAACAGCAAGACTCCTTTGCACACTCCTGCTTTACAAAAATGGTTATGATTTTAAGAGGCTTTTTTCACTTTCGGAATTTTATGACCAAAAGAGAAATGATTACTATCATGCCATCCAAACTGTAAGGTCTAATAATATGGATATGACCTTTTGGCTTGAATATTTTACTAATGCTTTAAAAACCCAGATGCTTGAGGTTAAAAGCAGGGGTGAATCTGCCATAAAAAAAGATATAATTATAGAGAGGGCATCCAAAGAGGATCTAAACGAAAGGCAAAGAAGGGCATTAACATATCTTCTCAATAATCCCTCTATTGGGAGAGCCAAGTATGTTGAACTATTTAAAGTGTCCTTAAGGTCGGCCAATTATGACCTTAGTCAATTGGAGAAATTAGGTTTTATCGAAAAAACAGGAATTGGAAGGGCAATAAAATACATGATAAAAGAGCCAACCTAGGATTGCACGCAAATTGCACGCAAATTGCACGCAAAATAGTGGATAAAATCATGGAAGATACAAAAGGTATACTTCAATTGAGGGAGAATGCTCAATGTCATTAAGTGAAGCAGACACAAGAGCAAAACTTATTGACCCTGCCTTACATTGCTGCGGCTGGACGGAAGATCTTATCCGGCGTGAAGAGACCGATAGCGAAATTGATACTATCAATGGGGGACCCGTAAAGATGAAAGAGGGGTTGCTTCTGGCATGGAAGATAAGGAACTAAAAAAATGTTGGCCTCAGGGGAAACCGAAACCTTAGAGTTTAAAGAGAACTTTGACAGGGAAACAATAGAGGCTGCTGGAGCTTTTGCCAACACAAAAGGCGGAAATATTATCATCGGCATTTCTGATATAAATAAGGTTAAAGGTGTGCAAGTTGGAAGAGAAACTTTAAAAAACTGGGCGAACCAGATTTCCCAAAGTACCGAGCCTCGAGTGATACCTGAAATTGAAGTAAGCGAAATAGCTGGGAAGAGTATCGTCATCATCTGGATTAAAGAATTCCCCATTAAACCTGTATCTGCAAGAGGTAGATATTTCAGAAGGATAGGAAATAGCAATCGTGTAATGACTATGCAAGAAATCGCACAAATGCATTTTCATTCCGTCGGGATGAGTTGGGACAAACTTCCGGCAAGGGATGCTTCTATAAAAGACATAGATATTGAAAAGGTCAAAAGATATATTAAAAAAGCTAACGAAACTGGTAGAGGAACATCGATGAAAATGAGAACCCGTTGCAAGTTCTGGAGAAACTGGAACTGATGAAAGAAGGGAAACCTACCTGGGCGGCAATTCTCCTCTTTCACAAACACCCTCAGCGCTTTCTTTCCCAGGGCGTAATACACTGTGGCAGGTTTAAAGAAGAGACCATAGTCATTGATGACAGGATGATTGAAGGCACAGCCATCGAGCAGGTGGACGAAGCCATGGATTTCATACGTAAAAATATCAATGTGAGATTTGTCATGACTGGTGAGCCAGCAAGAGAGCAAATCTGGGATTATCCTCTTGATGCCTTAAGGGAAGCGGTTATCAATGCAGCCTGTCATCGGGACTATGTGATCTCCTCAAATACTGAAGTCAGGATATATGATGATAAATTGATTGTTTGGAGTCCAGGCGGCCTGCCTTTGGGTATCAGCATAGAGGACCTCTACAAACCTCACTCGTCAGTGCTCAGAAACAAGGGAATAGGGGAGATTTTTTACGATATGGGATGGATTGAGCAATGGGGAAGCGGGATAGACAAGATGCGCAAGGCTTGTTCAAAGGCAGGACTTCCTGAACCCCAGCTTGAAGAATATCAAGGGTTCAGAGTAATTTTCAGGAAAGATATTTATACAGAGGAATATCTCCGCAAAATGGGCTTAAATGAGCGGCAGATTAAGGCCGTGATGTATGTGAAGGAGAAGGGGAAGATTGCAAATAAAGAGTATCAGGCGGAATTTTTGGTTTCAAAACCAACCGATACTAGAGATTTAACAGAATTAGTGGATAAGGAGATATTTGAACTAAAAGGTAAAGGGAGAAGGGATGTTCATTATACTCTTAGTAAGCCAAAAATGAGCCAAAAAATAATCAAATGAGCCAAAAATGAGCCAAGAAGGTAATGAAGGGGCAATGAAAGTAATGATAAAGAATAGTAATCGGGTCAAAGGGCTCAAAAGGGCAAAAGTTGCAAGAAACCCAAGGTAAAGGTAAAAAAATAGGTAGAGAAATAATAGGCATTTATCGGACATAATTGTTTGTATTCATCTGGCGATTATGGCGATTAGTTGGCATTTACTTGGCGATTTTGGCAAATATTTGGTTTTTGGAAAGAAGACCAAAGCAGACAGAATGACGCCACAAAGACGCCAAACAATCAGAGAACCTGAAATAAACCCGAAAAAGTTCCAGAAGGTTTGAGGCGGGTAGGGGACTGTATATTTTCTAAAAGAATCAAATTCATCATAATTGCATCAATGGGCTAATAAAGGGGCAAAAGTCGCAAGAAAAGTGTACCAAATGAGCATTAATATGCACTAAGTGTGCAAAAAAGGTGATGAAAGTACAAACTCAAATAAATAACTCCACAATCCGAAATCCAAATTCCGCACTTCCACGGAGTTGGCGTTGGGTGAGGTTGGGGGAGGTCTGTGGGATAAATCCTCGGCGGCCGAAAAGTTTTAATCGTCCTCTTAATGCCTTGACTACATTTGTACCAATGGCCGTGGTTGATGAAAAGACAGGCACCATTGCCAGGCCTGAGGTGGTCCCATATTCAAAAGTCTCTAAAGGGTATACTTACTTTGAAGAAAATGACGTTTTATTTGCCAAGATTACACCATGTATGCAAAATGGCAAACACGTTATAGCAAGGGATCTTATTGATGGGTCTGGCTTTGGAACAACAGAATTCCATGTATTAAGACCAAACAGTAATTTATTACCAGAATGGATTCATTTCTTTATTCGACAACCTTATTTTTTACAGGAAGCGACAGCATATTTTACAGGTGCGGTTGGTCAACAAAGAGTACCTGAAGAATTTTTAGCAAATTATATGATCCCCCTTCCCCTTCTCCTAGTCCAGCAACGCATCGCTACTGAACTCAAAGAGAAAATGGCAGAAGTAGAGAAACTTCGCACATTCATTGAAAAACAATTAGAAGCCATAAATGACTTACCTCAATCAATTTTAAAAAAGGCGTTTAGGGGTAAATTATGACTAATAATTCAGAGCATAAGTGAGGATTAATTATGGGGGGGCGTTAGGGTATACTTCTCACATTTAAATTGGCAATTCAACCAATATAAAATATGAAATGTGGGATATGTGTCCCTTTCTTTGTATATATTGGGAAGAACGGCGTTTCTTGCGGATTTAGGCAAAGAAGTTTGGTAGAGTGTTAAATCTTTTGCCAAGAGCCAGACCGAAAAAACTAAGTGTGAATAAATAGGTATCTGTTCCTAATTTCTACACAATTATTCAAAGTTTCAGGACAATGGAGATTTAAAAACCGAACTCATCTATAGTTGGATATGCAAAAATTCTAAAATAACCGTAACAAAAGCGAAGAGAGAAAGATGAATATTGCCAGAATAAGTGTTGAGAATTTTCGTTCGATCAAAAAATTAGATTATCATCCTGATGATATCAATTTAATTATAGGAGGTAATAATTCCGGCAAAACAACGATCTTCAAAGCACTAGATTTCTGCCTTAATCCTTATATTCCTTGGTACCGAGAGTCATTTACGGAGTTTGATTTCCACAAGAGAAAAACTGACATACCGATTGCCATCGAGCTGATACTTGAGATAGATGGTGAAGAAAAAGATATTGCTTCTTATTTTGATGAACATCTTGAAGTCATGAATACTGAAGGGCAATTTTTGCCCTATGAAAATTTTGAAGAAGCATTTAAGAAGAATAATAAATTGGTGTTAAGAATAAGATTAGAATGTGAAAGCACTTTTACTCCTACAATATTTTATCCTAAACCTGAATCTAACAAGAGGGCAGTTAGTAGGGATGAGAAGAAGAAAATAGGATTTCTCTATATCCCTTCTAATAGAGATCCATTGCATGAATTAGCATTTTATCAAAACTCTATGTTTTCAAAACTTTTGGGGAAGCACGATCTCAGTTCCGGTATTACCCAAATAGTTGAAAAGATGAAGGAATCCCAACCTGTACTTGATGAAAATCTTGATTTTAAAAGAAGCTTCGATCAATTGAGATCCGAGATTGCAAAGCTTAAATTTATCGAGGACAATGTAGAAGCTATGCGACTTAATATCTTAAATCTCAGCGAACGAAAAGTGTTGCAGAGTTTGAACTTAATACTTCGAGGAATCGGCACGGATACAGAGATTCCTATCGAAATGCAAGGATCTGGGATGCAAGATGCCGTCCTAATTTCAACAATCTTTCGAATTATATCCGAAGATAAAAGCCAAAACTTAATATTAGCATTTGAGGAACCAGAGCATAACCTCGAACCATATTACCAACGCCTCATTGCAAGACGACTTCAAAATCCCGATTCTAAGAGATTCCAATTGCTTGTCTCCTCTCACTCACCAGATATCATATCTGCATTTGACCTTGGTGCTGTCAACATCATTCTGCCTGGAACAGATGAACACGTGGTAATTTCCATTGAGAAGAGATATTCTCCTGAACAGCTAAAGTTTTTTGAAAGATATGAAAGAAATCAGTTGCTTCAAGCGTTCTTCGCCAAACATATTTTACTCGTAGAGGGTCCTTCCGAAAGAGGAGGTTTACCTATCTTCTTCAGAGCCCTTGAGGGGAAAACCCTGAAATCAGATAGTGAAGATGCCTTATTTGAAGGGCTAGAAGCTCTGGGAGTTGAGTATATAGACTGTGGTGGACATGGAAAGATCCATAAATACGCAAATTTCTTTAGAAGACTTGAATTTAGTGTAATATCTATTGTGGACAACGATAAATCAGAAGAAGAATTGAAAAGAATCGTAGATAGCAGTAGTTTTACCATCGTTTTACCTGAAAATTTAGAAAGGAATACCTATGATAAGTTACTTACAAGAGAGGCCGCCCTTATGGGACTGATCGAAGGAATAGAAAATTGTGTCGAAGAATATTTACCGTGGGACCAACTACGAAACAATATCTATCAATATTTTATAAATAGAGGCAACATTATTGGTTCGAAAGACTTAGAGATAATTAAATCAACCGAATCCTTTCAGAAATGGGTTGAGAATATTAAAACTAAGTTTGATGAAGTACAATTACGAAAACTCTTACATCTTCTAATTGCAGGTAAGAATGCACCTATGGATTGCAAGTCAGTAAGGCAGAGCAGAATAGTTGCAGAGGCAATAGGAAATAATAAGGAGGGGGTCCCTGAAACCTTTATTAAACTTGCTGGGATAATTCAAAAATTCGCTACAGGAGAGATTAAAGACAATGTCTATTATCTCTCATGATCCTGACCAGGAAGATATTATAAATTGTGGAGATAAAACAATTCTTGTAGAAGCACCTCCCGGTTCAGGAAAGACAGTAACCGGCGTTTTATATGCTCAGTCGATTATAGAGAAAGGTTTTGGTAAAGATAAAAAGGAACAATTAAAACCTCACCAAGAGGTTCTTTTCTTAACCTTCTCTAAGAATGCCCGAGCTGAGTTGCAAATAGAGGCTGACAGTATATTGTCAAAGGAAGCTCAGAAAAGAATCGAGATAACAAATTTTCATAGCTTCTTCCGACAAAAGGTATGGTCTTTCAGAACATATTTGGGGCTACCTTTAAATTTGGAAATTATATCACTTGAGGAAAGATATAACGCCCTTGAATCTTTTATCAACAAAGATTCGTCAATCCCCGATCTTCATAAAGGAGAGAACCAGAGAAATCAGGAATTAAATCAGTTATCAAATATACTTGAATATAATAACTCTGCTTTTCCGAAACCTCACTATTCAATAAAATTTCCTGACAAGTGGAAGGCATATGCACATCGCATCAGAGAATTCATATTGAATGAAAACAGAAATGGCAGGATATACTTTGACGATTTTGGATATTACTTTCATATGATGATCTCCGAATCTAATGTACTGTTAGAAATTTATCAGGAGAAGTATCCTGTGATTATTGTAGACGAGTTTCAGGATTCATCGGACCTGCAGTTCGAAATTGTTAAGAGATTAAAGGGCAACGATTATCTCCTGCTTTTTGCAGACGAACTTCAGCAGATATATGATTGGAGAGGTGCTGCATTAGATCGTCTTAAGCAAGCAAAAGGTTTTTATAACATACAACCTAAATCCCTTAACACTTTGCATCGATTCAAAGATAAGCCTGAGTTAAAATGTATATTCGAAAACCTCCGATTTAACTATAGAGAAGGGCAAAATAATCCGATAGATTGTCGGAATTGCCCTGACTTTAAACTACAACCTTTCGATGCTCAAGGAAGAACTGCTCCAATCGATTGTTTTAATTTGTTGGATAGATATGTGCGATCGCTTCAAAGCCAGGAGCCTTTATCAAGTATTGGAGTTTTGTTCTATCGGAATGATTATATGCGTAGTAGCAAGAAGCACTTTAGAAAATTTGGTATTGGGTGTAAAGAAATCAGCAAAGGAGATGAACAGCACAATTTTTTTAGAGGGCTAATAATTCCTCTTAAAGATGTAAAGCCTAACAAGCTTAAAATAATCTTCCATGTTTATCGATCCATTTTAACAGAATCGGCAGATGGCAATTATATAGTCCAATGGGATACAATAGAGAAGAATTACCGTCAAATAAGTGATCCAATTAAGAAGAGTAGATATAGGAGAGAAGAAGCCAAATTACTGATTGAAAATATAAATGATCTCATAGTAACAAAATTCGATACGATATCTTCGTTCCTTGGAGAGATTAGTAAGAAACTTGACACCTTGAGAAGGTCTTTTAGAACCAATAGAGATATATTTAATCTCTATGAAACCCTTGCAGGAATTACCACTGCTCATCCCGATTTGTCTCCGTCAGAAATAATTGAATTGATAGAGGGTAAGTTTCTTCAGTTTCAGTTTGCCCGCATACAGAGACTGGGAAGAGGGATTTATGTCTTAACGATTCATCAGGCAAAGGGGAAAGAATTTGATCATATAATTCTACCTTATGTTGACAATAGAAGTTTCAGGGATACTCTAAATTTTAAGAAGTTATTTTATGTTGGTGTAACCCGTGCAAGAAAGTCTGTAACAATTATGTTCCCAGCAAATGACAAAAGTATTATTCTGAATCAATTTTTTTGACAATGATGAGATTCCCGCTCAGACTCTTTTTCTCAATTGAGCGCTTACAGCAAAGGCATATGCGATATTATGCGGAGGGTGGGGGGCAAGGTGGGTCTGTTTTAAAGGTTGATTTGTGGTATTTTTTATGATACCACTTTTATACGAAAGTGGTATCATAAAGGGAACCATATGAATAAAAGAATAGTGAAAGAAGTCATAAAGGAATTTCAGGAATGGGAACTGCCTGAAGCGCTTCCCCGGGAAATGGATATCCCTTCATCTTCACAGAAAATTATTTTGCTGCCTTAAATTTCAACTAACATTATCCCACCTTTAAATAATCTGGAAAATATTATGGCTTTAAGAATTAATAAGGAAGAAATTCCAGATATAGTCTTTGATATTTCCCGGAGACTTATAAAAAATGGCTATCAAGCCTTTATTGTGGGAGGGGCAATAAGGAATTCTATGCTTGGGTGCAAGGCAAATGATTGGGATGTGGCAACCGATGCAACGCCAGATAGTATCCATGATCTTTTTCCTGAAATGACAAGCTTTAATCTAAAGCATGGCACTGTTACCCTGGTCTTCGAAGGGAGGCATTTCGAGGTAACCACCTTTCGAGGCACAGAAGGATTTTCCTCATGCATTGAAGAGGATCTTGCCCATAGGGATTTTACCATTAATGCCATGGCATATGATATTATCCATAAAAGGATTATAGATCCCTTTGGAGGCCAACGAGATATAGAAGGGAAGGTTGTCAGGGCAGTCCTTAATCCGTTGGAACGGTTTCAAGAGGACCCTTTGAGAATGATGAGGGCTATCAGGTTCTCTTTAGAGCTTGGATATGCCATTGAACCTGAAACGCTTATGGCTATAAAAACTATGGCACAAGCTATTGATATCGTAG
>Ga0307380_10010365_pt1 | contig 11750 bp, 10 predicted proteins | sample UN3MG_FD_202239 | JGI IMG/M metagenome (GOLD analysis project Ga0307380, IMG submission 202239) | Soil microbial communities from Risofladan, Vaasa, Finland - UN-3 | ecosystem: Environmental > Terrestrial > Soil > Coastal area > Acid sulfate soil | place: Finland: Risofladan, Vaasa | collected... | reverse complement strand
ATCCCATCCCCTGGCAGAGAGTGTTGGATCGGCCGGGAATCGGCTTTCGCACGATCCTCCTCGACCTGGCAGAGCTCTATGAACTGATGCCGCAGCTGGAGGGGGAGGAGTTGGACCAACTCTGGGCAGAGATACTGGGGGAGGGATAAGAAGTGTGCAATTTCAGGCTGGACCTGGAGCTGGAATTCGACACAGGTTTCAACGTGGGCTCAGGGGCGATGAGCGAAAGCTGGGCTGACAAGCCGTTTGTGAGGGATTGGCGTGGGTTGCCTATGATCCCCGCGTCTTCGCTGAAGGGACGGCTGCGTCACGAGTGCGAAAGGCTGGCTCGTGCCCTGTACGGGGAACAGCGTTGTCAAGCACCCACCCCTGACACGATGTGCCAGGTGGATCCACACTCTGCGAATGTAGAGCAGCAGCTCTGCCCCACCTGTCGCCTGTTCGGTTCGCCGTGGTATGAGAGCCCTGTGGCTTTTTCCGATCTGGAGCTGAAGGAGCCAGCCTTTCTGTTAGACCCCAAGTATTCCCCGCGCACATCGCTGCGATACGGGGTGGCGCTGTCGCGCCATCGGCGAGTGGCGGAGGAGCGCCTTCTCTATACCACTGAAGTTTTCGAACCCGGCGGGGTCCTGGTCTTCGCTGGCACCATCGAGGGTCGGGCCGCGGATGGGGACCTGGCCTTGCTCGTCGGGGGATTGGATTCTCTCTTCACCCTGGGTGGAGGAAAGAGCAGGGGGCTGGGCTGGTTCAAATCCGGGATGAGGCTCTACCGCGCACAGGATGATGGTACGGACGAAGAAAGACCTTTGGAAGAGATCAGGGGGAGGTTTGGCGATGAAGCTGACCAGGCTTGAGCTGGATATCCAACTGGAGTCCCCTCTCCTGGCGGGCAGTGATCGCTCCTATGGCCCGTATAGGGATACCAAGGATTACCTGCCGGGCGTAGCCTTGCGCGGCGCCCTGGCCCAGGTGTTGTTGGACGCCTGTGGACAACGGGAGCACCTTGAAGATCATCAGGCCTGCCCGGCGAGGGAGGATTGCGACTTCTACAACATCTTCTGCGTCGAACCCTTCCCCATCTTCGAGAACTGCTACCCTTCTGTCACCGGTGGCGTAAGCCATCCCCTTCCCCTCACCGCGCGCACCTGCAAATACTATGCCGGTCTTAAGGAAGAGGACTCGGACCCATCCCGGCATGGCGCGAGCGACATCGTGGTGCGCCAGTGCACCTTTGAGGAGATGTTGGACAACGAGGAGGTTCATCCCCTGCCTCTGCTCTATGAACCCAAGTGCCCGGTGTGCAGGCGCGCGGTCAAGCCCTATCGCGGGTTCTACGGGGAGGGAGGGCCGAAATACTACCGGGTCAAGGTCCCTCTGAGCCGCACCTCGCGCACGGCCATCAACCGCTCCCGAGGTGTCGCGGAGGACGGGATGCTCTACAGTCTGCAGGTGATGGAGCCCCGGATCAAAGAGCAAGTATTGTCCTTGCGGGGTAGCATCGTCCTCGATGAGGAGAGGATGGCCTTGGTGGAAGGCGCCCTGAGAAAGGTGCATCGTGTGGGATCGGGGAGGTCGAGGGGGTTGGGCAAGATACGTATTCAGACGTTGGGATACGATTCGCCCCCGTCCGTATCTCTGGACCGAAGAGTGACCAAATTCAACGAAAAGGTGGGCAAGGAGAGAGCATTCTACTATAAGGCGAAGGGACTCGAGCCGCCACCAGACGGGAGCTGGTTATTCACCATTGACCTGCTCTCAGATGCGTTGTTGACGGCTCAGGGGCTGCCGGCTGCCAGGCTACGCCCCGAGCAACTCAATCTAGGGCATGAGAAGATTGGCCTGATACGCAGCTTTGCCAGGCATCGCACCGTGGGTGGATGGGCCGCTGGAGCGGGCTTGCCCAGGACCACGGAGTTGGCGACGGTCATGGGTAGCGTGTTCGTCTATCGCGTCGAAGGTGCCGAGCTTGAGGAACTGCTCCCGTCGCTGGAGGAGCTGGAAGAACGAGGCGTGGGCCGAGAGAGGGAAAGAGGCTTCGGGCAGGTTCAAATCTGCTCGCCATTTCATCTGGAGGTGATGTAGATGAGCGTGCAAGTGGAAGGGCAAGAGAGAGTTCAGATTCAGCGCCGCATGTTGGTTGGCGAGCTGGTGGACCGGCAGATGAATGAAATCGTGCGGCAGGTGCGCTCCCTGGTGGACAAAACGGAACTGCAAGCCAGCTCGATGGAGAAACATCAGTTCAGCAATCTGCTGGGAGTGGCTCTGGAGACCTCCAGCGTGGAGTCCATCACTAACTTCATCCACTACCAGATGGGGCGGGACGTCCGCGGTAACTCTTGGCGGAACAGCGGCTTCGGCGACAGATTGGTCAAGGACCTGCAAGACTTGAGAGACATAGCCCAGGCGATTGGCGAGAACGTGGCGTCGGCACTCAGGACGGGCCAGCTCTCGCGCACTGATGTGGACGCGATATGGGCGGAGTTGGCGCGTCAGTACGTCGGCCAGCTGAATCGCTACTTCTACTACAGGAAGGAGGCAATGCGATGGAGCAGGTGAAAGTTGATTTCACCACTTTCCACAGCCGGCTCTGGGTCAGGGGGATCCTCACGGCCGACACCGCACTGCGCATAGGGGCAGGCGGCGCAGGTGGAGCTACAGAGTCGGATCTGCCGGTGGTCAAAGACCTGGCAGGCCTTCCCTACATCCCTGGCTCCTCTCTCAAAGGAGTTCTGCGCTCACACGTGGAGTCGCTGCTCAGGGCCTGGAAGCCCGAACTCGCCTGCCTGTCCACATCTAAGCCGCAGACAGGGAAGGTCAGGGGTTGCCTGACCCAAGAGCAGGTCAGCGGGAAGAAACAGGAATCCAAGAATGCCGAACAATTGAGTCGCGAGCTGATTGACGAGTCGTGCTGGACCTGTGGTCTCTTCGGCGCCCCCTGGCTAGCCTCAAAGGTCTTGATCAGGGACCTGACGGTGGTCAGCGATACGTGGTTTGGGCATTACCTTTCGCGGGAAGGAGTGGCCATCGACCGGGACACGGAGACAGCCGGCGAGGGGCTGTTGTACAGCTTCGAGGCTGTGCCGCCAGGCACCAGATTCCACTTCGAAATGGTGGTGGAAAACGCCAACCAGGCGGAGCAGGGCCTGGTTATGTTGGGCCTGCGGGAGTTGGAGAAGGGGCGAATCTCTCTGGGTGGAGGACGCTCCCGAGGTCTGGGCCGGGTTACCCTGGAAATCGACTGGCAGGCGTCGGAGAGGGTGGATTCTTCGACACTGAAGCAGTATCTGGCTACCGGAGAAGGGGAGTCTCTGAGCGATGAGGAAGCACGAGCCGCAACGCTGGATGCTTTCCTCGAGGCTGTGGAGGTGAAGGAAGATGCACAAGCAAACAGTGAATGAGCTTCTCCTGGATGCGAGTATCACGCCGCAGGGGCCCCTGTTGATCAAGTCGGGTAAGGGGGCGGGGGCCGACCCCACGCTGCTGGACATGAACTTCGTACGCACAGTTCATGCACAGTTGGGGGAGACGGTCTACCTGCCGGGCAGTAGCCTGAAGGGCACACTGCGCAGCTACTGCGAGAAGATAGCACGCACGGTAGGGGTTAGCTGCTGCGATCCGCTGAGTGGAGCGTCTTGTGGGAAGAGGCAGGAAGCCATGAGGGGAAGCTCCGGTGGAGAGGTATACAATAGCATGTGCACCATCTGTCGTGTCTTCGGCCACACTACTATGGCCAGCCACCTGCGCATGAGCGATGCCTATCCCACTAGTCTTGATCGCCCACGAGCTGAGGAGGTTGAACTGGCCAACAGGACCGAGGAGAGGGATGGGGTGGCTATTGACCGCATCTCTGGTGCAGTGGCCCATGGACCGTTCCAGTTGGAGGTGGTGACCCAGGGGACTTTCTACACACAGCTCTTCCTCAAGAACTTCCAGCTTTGGCAGGTGGGGTTGCTGGCGGTTGCCCTGCGTGACATCGCCCAGGGGCGTGTGCCCCTCGGCTTTGCCAAGTCGCGGGGCTTGGGACGTGTGGCTTTGGAGTATGACCGCCTGGAGATCTCCTATCCAGGCCAGTTTGGGCAGGACAAGAGCCACGATTTCGGGGGCCGCCTGTACGGCGTCACCGCTTTCCCGGTTGAAGACATGAAGGCCTATGGTTTCACCGAGGAAGAGCCGATGGCCTTGCCGACCCCGAAAGAGGAGGAGGCCGAGTGGGGAAGGGTGAATATCCAGTACGAGGGAAACGAGGAGATCGAGGCTTTGTTGAAGGCAACGGTCAGCGCGTGGGGCGATTATGCTGTTGCACAGCGGGCGAGGGGAGACTAGCATGGCCGAAGGACCGCATGCCTATTACTGTAAGGTGCCGGAGAGCGAACTCGCGGGGCTGATAGAGGAGCAATTCGGCAACACGCTAAGGTTCGTTCTCTTCGAGCGCGTGGATGACATCGGGTTGACAGACTTCTCCAGACCGGACCCACGCTGGCTACGCGCCCGCGCCTTTGGAGACGATTTGGAGTTGCGCTGGAGCAAGCAGGAAGACGGCTACGATGTGAACCTGCTCACTGAGGAGGAGATGTCTCTCGACGGTTGGGAGGAAGTGCCCTTCGGTCTGGATGACAGCGAGCCTACTGAGATCCTGCTATGGGGCACTCACCGCAAGTATCTGCCGTCTACGCATATTCAGGCCGGAGAGGACGTACCGGACGAATGGATAGAAACGCGCATACCACGGCCCCTGAAATACCCGGTGAACGGGTCTCCTCCCTTTGTGAAGATCAGTGCTGTCAACTACAAGGCCGGGGGCCAGACCTTGCTGACCAGGATGAAGAGTGTGGAGAAGGGTGGAAGTGATGGCTAGTAACAGAGGCCGAGGAGATTACGAGCCCCAGGCTCCCAAACCCTTTGATTTTGTGCCTATCGCTCCGGTGAAACGGGCCGAGACCGTGGGGCACGAGCAGTTCAGGGCGGACCACCACTCGGGCGGTCTGGCCTACGAGGCGGAAGCCCTGACTCACGTCTTCGTCGCCTCGGGCACCTACGCTCTGGGGGAGGACGTGGGCTTCCCGAAGCGGGACGTGATAAGGACCTGCTACCGGCTTCGCGGTCGCCCCGCGATACCGGGTTCCTCCATGAAGGGCGTGGTGCGCAGCGTGGCCGAGGCGGTCACCGGCTCTTGTATCACCGTGACCCGGGAGGATCCGCGCAGGATCCCTGGGGGCAAGGAGGCGGTTCGGGGCTGTGAGGCGGACAGTGCGTGTCCTGCCTGCTCCATCTTCGGCCGCCTGGGCCGCATGTCGAAAGTCAGTTTTGGCGATGCGCTGGCGTTGAAGGGTGTCAGGACCAGACTATATCGCCTGCCCTCTCTGCACCGTCCTCGGGCCCGAGAGGCGCCGCGTGTTTATGTAGACGAACGAGGCCAGTTCAAGGGGCGCAAGTTCTACTATCATGGCCAGATGGCGGAGGATCCAAGAAACGCGCCGGTGCAGGTGGTGCCCCAGGGCAGCCGCTTTAGCGGCAGCCTCCAATTCCAGAACCTCACTGCCGATGAACTGGCTCTCTTGCTCTTCGCCTTGGGGTTGGATGGGAGCTTCGCCCTGAAGCTGGGCGGGGGCAAGCCGGCCTGTCTGGGGTCCTTGCGAATCGTGCCTCAGAGCTTGGAGTTGCTGGATCTAGAGGGCTTCAGGAGCCCGGAGCCCAGGGTGACCAGATACGTAGGGGACGAGCTGGATCGCTGGATACCCGAGAAGATCAGGCCTGTCGAGCGGCGGCGCGATTACATCCTGCCGCAGCAGGCGTCGGAACTGCGCCGGATACTCGCATATCCTGGGGAGCGGGAGTGTCCTGCCGGGATGTATTGAGGAGACTGAGAGATGAAGCGAGAGCTGAGCTCTGCCGAATGGCGGAAGGCTGATGCCATCGCGCGCGACCTGGCGGTTGACGTGGATCGCAATGAGCTGGGCAAGGTCATTTCCTACTTCCAAAGTTGGAAGGACAAAGAGAAGCTGCTGGAGCTCTTGAGGCGTTTGCCTGATTCTGGTTACATCCGCAGTGGGCGCACGCGGGGCTACCTGAGCAGGATCGCCGGTGTGTGCGAGAAGCATCTGGCTGATGTTCGCGATGACGACACAGCACGGGCGATTCTGGGCTGGAGCTTCAGACTGATGACCTATCACCAGACCGTGGGCGGGCAGCGCCTTGCTGACTCACGCCGCCCCCCTAGGCGGGAGGGGCACAGGTAGGCCTGCCCGATTGTTGGCCCTTGCGTGATTGTCTTGAGGAGGACTTGAGCCGTGGAACGACTGAGCATATTCATCAGTTCTACCATGAAGGACCTGCAAGAGGAGCGGAAGGTCGTTGACAAAGCGATCTCCCAACTCCGCTTCCAGGCCCTCCGGGCAGAGACGATTGGCGCGCAGTCGGTGTCACCCGAGGAGGCGTGCCTGATGATGGCTCAGGGGTGCGGCATCTATCTGGGCATCCTGGGGGGGAGATATGGATACATTCCCGCCAACGAGTCCGTCTCAGTGACGGAGATGGAGTTCAACGAAGCCAGAAGACTGGGCAAGCCCACACTGTTGTATCGCAAGGAGGTCGACGACCCGGAACCTCGACAGAAGGAGTTCATTGACCGGGTAGGAGACTTCGAAGAGGGCATCTTCTGGCGGGGATTCTCGCAAGAGGATGTGCCCGATCAACTATCTGAGTGGGTCAAGGACGACATCGCGCAGCTCGTGACCACAATGCTCAAGGACCGCGTTGTGAGCGCCCCGCAGGTCGCCCCCAAGGGCGTACTCTTGGCCTCCCTGGGCAAGGCCCCCGGCGCCGTGTCAGGGTTGTATCACGCTTTGACGGAGCGTGGCATCCCGATCCACAAGGTGGTGACCATTTCTCCCAAGAGCCCCAACGTGCGGCGCTGCGTCACGCTGCTGCAGAAAGAGTTCGGCAAGCGTAACGTGGAGTACCAACCCATCTACATAGATGCACAAGATATCCGCTACGAAAGCGATGCTTTCGAGTTCAAGTCTGCCTTCAGCACTGCCCTTCAGGAGCATGACAGGCCCGAGAACGATGTGTATCTGGGCATCGCTGGGGGTCGCACCAGCATGGGGGCGTTGATGGCTATCGTGGCTCAGATGAGTGCCCCCCATGCCTATCTGTATCACCTGTGGGTGCCTGACGAGATCGAAGAGGACGGCGCCATCACCAGGTTGTTCGCCCTATCCCCTGCCAGACAGCAGGAAGTGCTCTTCCCCAAGGAGTATGAGTTGGTCAAGGTGCCGTTCGTGCGCCATGCACGCGAGGCCAGGGAGTGAATCGCATGCCCTATCAAGTCACCGTCACCCTCGCTTCTGATGGGCCAGTGCGGTTGCCCGACAACTGTGGGCGGGCGCTGCATGCCCAATTCTTCGCCTGGTTGCAGCAGGGTGATGAGGCGCTGGCGAACCATGTGCACGACGAGATGGAGCCCAGGCCCTTCACCTTGTCACCGCTGCGGCCTCAGAAGAACGGGCATCTGGAGTTCCATATGAATGTCTTGCAGGATGACCTATGGGATACGCTGTGGGCGGGCATGGCGGAAAGCGGTCGCCTGGAATTGCTGAATAGCGCTTTCAAGCTGGTGCAGGATGAACTGAAACTGGACCGCCGCACGTATGAGGAGTTGGCCCATGCGGGGGTCGAGACCCTCATTCGCCTGCGTTTCCTCTCGCCCACGGCCTTTCGAAGCAACGACATGAACTATCCCTTGCCGGACCCGGTGAAGATCTATCATAGCTGGCTGGCGCGTTGGAACCAGTTTGCCCCACAGGAGTTGCGGTACAACATCAGCCTGCTGGATGTGGTTCAGGCGCACGTGGCGCCCTCCTATTTGCGGATCGGAAGCGAGGTATTGGACTTTGGCAGCTACAAGCTGATAGGGTTTCGAGGCCTGGTATCGCTGCGCATAACGAGACCGCGCGCCTTGGGCAGAGAGATTCTGGGGCGACTCAACGCGTTGGCGGACTATGCGGCATACTGCGGCACGGGGCACCGCACCTCGATGGGTATGGGCCAAACGGAGAGATTGCGCTGACGCGGCAATCCCCGCAAGGGGACTGAAACGTGTTCGCCGGTTTGCCAATGCGCCTTGGCTAAGGTGGTCTGAGGGACGTCAATCCTCGTAAGGGGCCTGAAACTTGTAATCGAACGGTGGTGAATGGGTCGTGTCGGTCCAGGTCTGACAGACATCAATCCCCGCGAGGGGACTGAAACGGAGATAGGTGAACTCCTCCCACAAACGCTTGGTACAAGTCTGAAAGACATCAATCCCCGGAAGGGGACTGAAACTAGGTGCCGTTTCCGCCGGTGACGTATCCGTTGTAATGAGTCTGAAAGACATCAATCCCCGGAAGGGGACTGAAACGTTGACTACCAAGGGCGAATAGTGACACCTTCGACCATCGTCTGAAAGACATCAATCCCCGGAAGGGGACTGAAACTAGCAACTCCGCTGCCTCTGCCGTGGTCATCCAGTCAGTCGTCCGAAAGACATGAATCCCCGGGAGGGGACTGAAGCGTGCAAGTGGCGACGCAGTAGCATTCCTCGGGAACATTGTGAAGCAGGTGAATCCCCGCAAGGGGACTGAAACGCACGGGCACCGGCCATGTAGTTGAAGATGGAACGGCACGTCTGAGGGACATCAATCCCCGCAAGGGGACTGAAACTCATTAGGCACCCGCCAGTCCGTATACCCGGCCAAGTCTGAAAGACATCAATCCCCGGAAGGGGACTGAAACTCGACTACTTGGCCGTCGCGTCCCTCTCTCCCGATCGTAGTCTGAAGGACATCAATCCCCGGAGGGGGACTGAAACTCGGCTACCTATCTGATCGTCCCAAGACCATTCGAGAGGTCTGAAAGACAACAATCCCCGTAAGGGGACTGAAACAACATATTTGCTGTTGGATTATTCGGTAGAACCCGGGCGTCTGAAAGACATCAATCCCCGTAAGGGGACTGAAACTGGATCAGCCAGGGAGTTCCTCAACGGACCAGTTGGGTCAGAGGGACATCAATCCCCTGAAGGGGACTGAAAGAAGGTCACATCAAACTCATGCGGACTCTCAGGATAGTCCGAGGGACATCAATCCCCGCAAGGGGACTGAAACTCGCCGATGTTGAGGTTCGGGTTGACCCCACCGGCAATCGTCTGAGGGACGTCAATCCCCGCAAGGGGACTGAAACCTGAAGATAACGTTGCCCGCCTCGTCATAGCCAAAGCAGTCTAGGAGACATCAATCCCCGTAAGGGGACTGAAACTTGTCATACCAAGTTGTACCACCATCAGGCGAGATCTGGTCTAACAGACATCAATCCCCGTAAGGGGACTGAAACATGATCTCGTCAGGGCCTCAATGACCCCACATACCGTGTTCGGAAGGGACTAATCTCCGTGAGGGGACTGGACTGTCAGGCGTGGGCGCGAAGGACCGTGGGTCCAGGCTAGGAGGGGTAGGAATGGGGTCCGATGTCCCGCCGATCGCCTAGCCGACAGCGCTACATCGAGGTACAATGAGTGCGTGGGGCCTGCCTGCCCATTGCTCGACTAGCGCCTGGTGGTGAGACATCAATTCCCGTAAGGGGACTGAAACAGTCACAAGTTCTTTCACTCTTCACCAGTTTCTCCAGTCTGAAAGACATCAATCCCCGTAAGGGGACTGAAACAAGTTGATGCGGAACTTCTCCCCACCCGAGAACAGGTAGGTCTGAAAGACATCAATCCCCGTAAGGGGACTGAAACTTTGGACCATCGCCTTTGTCTTGGTTCATTCTCCTTGCAGTCTGAAAGACATCAATCCCCGCAAGGGGACTGAAACCAGGTAGGTTCCGTTGGGCAAGTGAGGTTTCTACACACGTCTGAAGGACATCAATCCCCGCAAGGGGACTGAAACAAGCTCATACAGAGCTAATCCTGGATTTCCTGCATCCATGTCTGAAGGACATCAATCCCCGCAAGGGGACTGAAACTCTCCTTCTCACTCAGTATCATCGTCTCCTCCCATGCTAGTCTGAAGGACATCAATCCCCGCAAGGGGGCTGAAACGAGTAATCGGTCTGGGCAAAGATCGCCTGCGCCCACGGTCTGAAGGACATCAATCCCCGCAAGGGGACTGAAACATGATCCACGGTTTTCTCCAGTCTTCCTCTGTACTAGGTCTGAAGGACATCAATCCCCGTAAGGGGACTGAAACTTTGGCAAGAGCCACCATGGTAGCTCTGTTAGAACCACTTGTCTGAAGGACATCAATCCCCGCAAGGGGACTGAAACTAGCGAATCAACATCATACCCGTTGGCAACCAGCCAGGTCTGAAGGACATCAATCCCCGCAAGGGGACTGAAACTAGTAGACGAAGTACTCGCCGACGCTTCCCTCCATGTCTGAAGGACATCAATCCCCGCAAGGGGACTGAAACCTACCTCCTTGAGCAGTTCCATGAGGGCGATGAGTCGGTCCGAAAGACATCAATCCCCGTGAGGGGACTGAAACTTGCCGATGACGTCCAAGGGAGCGGTTCCCGTGTTAGGTGTCTAAAAGACATCAATCCTCGTAAGGGGACTGAAACGCAAAGAAAGTCAGCAACAGTCCTACTACTAGCATCATGGTCTGAAGGACATCAATCCCCGCAAGGGGACTGAAACTGGAAGGCACCCACGCCCTCCGCCCTGTGACCTGTCTAGCAGATGTCAATCCCCGCAAGGGGACTGAAACACTCACTACAAGTAAAGGGGTATTCTCTTTTTTTCTAGTCTGAAGGACATCAATCCCCGCAAGGGGACTGAAACTTTGGGTGGCAGGCTAGCGCTATTGAGGTGGTCAAAACGGTCTAAGAGATATCAATCCCCGTGAGGGGACTGCAGTCAGTGCAGTTAGTCGTGCGCGTTGACCTGTGGTGCTGTGGTATCCGGCGTGCTGGCGGCTGCGACCACGGACGGCGGAGATGGCAGAGGCTCCAGGCGATTTGCATTCCTCCAAGATTGTTCTCCTCGGCACGGGCACGCCCAACGCTGAGCCGGATCGTTCCGGTCCGTCGGTCGCCATTGTTGTGGGCGATACGCCCTACCTCGTGGACTGCGGCCCGGGGGTGGTGCGCCGGGCGACGGCGGCTCAGGCCGTGGGCATTGAGGCGCTGGAGCCCAGGAAGCTCACGCGGCTCTTCCTAACCCATCTACACTCCGACCACACCGCAGGCTACCCGGACCTGATTCTCACCCCCTGGGCGCTGGACCGCGAGGAGCCTCTGGAGGTGTACGGTCCCCCGGGCACTCAGGCCATGACCGAGCACATCCTGGCTGCCTATGCAGAGGACATCAGAGACCGTCTGTCGGGGTTGGAGCCCATAGAGGAGGGAGGGTATCTGGCTCAGGCCCACGAGATCGGAACGGGGGTAGTCTACCAGGACGCGTGGGTCAGGGTCGAGGCCTTCGCGGTCGTTCACGGCTCGCTGCCTTCCTTCGGCTACAAGTTCCAGACCCCAGACCGGACCATGGTCATCTCTGGGGACACGGCGGCCACGGGGGTACTCGTCGAGGCCGCGCGAGGCTGCGACGTGCTCATCCATGAGGTGTACTCGTCGAGCAGCTTCGAGCGGCTTCCCCCAGCCTGGAGGAGATACCACTCCAGCATGCATACCTCAACTCGTGAACTGGCTGAGATCGCTTCGGAGGCCAGGCCGGGGCTGGTGGTCCTCTACCACCAGCTCTTCTGGGGCGCTAC
>Ga0307380_10010361_pt1 | contig 11752 bp, 9 predicted proteins | sample UN3MG_FD_202239 | JGI IMG/M metagenome (GOLD analysis project Ga0307380, IMG submission 202239) | Soil microbial communities from Risofladan, Vaasa, Finland - UN-3 | ecosystem: Environmental > Terrestrial > Soil > Coastal area > Acid sulfate soil | place: Finland: Risofladan, Vaasa | collected... | reverse complement strand
TCGTCCGGCAGAACGCCCAAATCGACCGCTTCCGCGCCAGCGGCCTGCACCAGGCCTTCCAGCATGGGGGCGTTGGCGTCATAGACCTTGCCCGGCACGAAAGCGTCCCCGGCGCGAAGGATCTCGTCCCCGGTCGAGACGATGGCGACCTTGAGCCGGGCGTAGCAGCGAAGCTGGCCGAGGCCGCAGGCGGCGGCGCTCGCCACATCTTGCGGCCTGAGCCGAGTGCCGGGCTCGACCAGACATGCGCCTTCCTTGGAATCCTCACCGTCAAGCCGGCGGTTAGCGCCCGCCTTCAGACCCGGGGGGATCAGGACGAAGCGCTCTTCGCCTCGGGTCTCGAGGGTCGCATCCTCCTGCATCGCCACGCTGTCATATCCGCCCGGCATGACCGCGCCGGTGAAGATGCGAACCGCGCCATCCGGAAGCAGGACTGCGGCCAGCGGATGCCCGGCCGACGCCACTCCCACGATCTTGAGCCGCGACCCAGCCTCGATGTCATAGGCGGCGTGGGCGAAGGCGTAGCCATCGACCGCGGCGTTGTCATGGGCTGGGATTGACCTCGGCGCCACGACGGCTGCGGCCAGGTAGCGTCCGGCGGCGGCGTCCAAGGCGACGGCTTCGGTGCCGACGACCGGCCGCACGCGCGCTTTAAGGATGGCGAGCGCCTCGCCATGCGGAAGGCGGTCCTTGTCGTGGAAGAAGCAATCGTCGGCGAGCGTCTTCATCGCCGGGCAAGTCCCAGATGACCGGCGATGAAGTCGGTCATGCCGGCCACATCGTCGAGATGAAAAGTGGGCAGGCCATCCTCCTCCTCGCCCGGCCGGTCGGAGGCGATGGCCACGATCTCGGGCGAGGTCCTGGCGAGCGGCTGCCGCGACGTAGCGCCGTCGCGGCGGATCTCGATCTTGGGAAAGGATTCGCGCTTATAGCCCTCGACCAGGATCAGGTCGCACGGGCCCGCCTCGGAGATAATTTGGCCGAAGGCGATTTCCGGCTCGTCGCCAAGTTCATGCATCAGCGCCCAGCGTTTGGGCGAGGAGATGATGACCCGCCGCGCGCCGGCCTCTCGCAGCCTATAAGAGTCGCGTCCGGGATGATCGATGTCGAAGCGCTCATGGGCGTGTTTGATCGCCGTGACGCCATAACCGCGCTTGGACAGCTCGGCCACCAAGCGCGCCGCGAGCGTTGTCTTGCCGGAGTTCTTCCAGCCGGTGACGCCGAAGACGGGCGGGGTCATGGCGCGAGCCCATGTAGGATCGCTTCAGCCTCGGCCAGATCCTCGGGCCGATTGATGTTGAAGAAGGGATCGAGCTTGCGGCCACCAGCCTTCAGTTCCGGGAAGAAGACTTCCTTGGCGCCGTGATCCTTGACCCAGTCCGTGACCTTTCGCTGGCCGGCTCTCAACGAATCCTCGAGCGCGGGCGCGAGCGAGATCGGCCAGAGGCCAAACACCGGGTGCACTCCCTCGTCCGAGCGGGCCACCAGAAGTTTCGCTTCCCCTCCCGCGAGGCCGGCGCGGAACCGGGCGACGAGATCGGTGGGAAAGAAGGGCGTGTCGGTCGCGGCGGTAATCACGAAGCGACTTTCCGGGCGATTGGCTTTGGCCCATTCGATGCCGGCATGGACGCCGGCAAGGGGTCCCGCCTGGCCGCCGAGGCTGTCGGCGACGATCGGCAAGCCGAAATCGGCAAAGCGAGCAACGTCACCATTGGCATTGAGCACAAGGTCCGAGACTTGGGGGCCCAGGCGGCCGGCAATATGAGCGAGCATCGGCCTGCCCGCGAGCGGCAGCAGGCATTTGTCGCCGCCGCCCATGCGGCTCGATTTGCCGCCGGCTAGAAGAACACCGACGACGGCTTCTGCCAATTCCATGCGCGGAGTCTAGGACTAGATGCCGGACGCTGTCACGTTCCGGCTGAACTCGACCGCGGGCTGCTCTGTGCCGTGGGACGGTTCGATCTTCACGGCGCAATATTTATATTCCGGGATCTTGCCGATTGGATCGAGCTGCGGGTTGGTGAGCACATTGGCAGCCGCCTCGACATAGGCGAAGGGAATGAAGATCGTGCCCTCCTGGATGGCGCGGTCGGCGCGGGCGGTCAGCTCGATGGACCCTCGCCGCGTCGTCACCTTCACCATTTGCCCGGGCGTAACCCCATGTCTGGCAAGCGTGTTTGGGTTGAGGCTCACGGTGGGTGCAGGCTCCAGCAAGTCCAGCACCTCGGCGCGGCGCGTCATGGCACCGGTGTGCCAATGCTCGAGCTGACGTCCGGTTATCAGCACCAAAGGATAGTCCTCGTCGGGCACCTCAGCCGGAGGCAGGACGTCGGCGGGAACCAGCTTGGCGCGGCCGGTCTTGGTCGGAAAGCCGTCGCCGAACACGATCGGGTCGCCCGGAGAATCCGGCTCGGGACAGGGATAGATGATCGAGGACTCCCGCTCCAACCGGTCCCAGGTGATGTTGTCGAGCGAGGGCATGGCAAGCTTCATCTCGGCGAAGACTTGCGAGGGATGGGCGTAGGTCCAAGCCAGGCCGAGGCGCTTGGCCAGCTCGATGATGATCCACAGATCCTCGCGCGTGTCGCCTGGCAAGTCGAGCGCCTTGCGCCCCATCTGCACCTGGCGGTTGGTATTGGTGACGGTGCCGGTTTTCTCCGGCCAGGCCGAGGCTGGGAGCACGACGTCGGCCATCATCGCCGTCTCGGTGAGGAAGATATCCTGCACGACGAGATGCTCAAGCTTGGCGATACCGGCGCGCGCATGGTCGAGATCGGGGTCCGACATGGCGGGGTTCTCGCCATGGATATACATGCCCTTGATCTCGCCCGCATTCGCCGCGTTGATGATCTCGACCACGGTCAGGCCAGGCTTCGTCGATAGCGGCGTGTGCCACAGCTCCTCGAATTTCTTGTGGACGTCCTCGCTCTTAACGTCGGCATAGTCCGGATAGAACATCGGGATCAGGCCCGCGTCGGAAGCGCCCTGCACGTTGTTCTGCCCGCGCAAGGGATGGAGCCCGGTGCCGGACCTGCCGACCTGGCCGCACATCAGCGCCAGCGCGATGAGGCAGCGCGCATTGTCGGTGCCGTGCACGTGTTGCGAGATGCCCATGCCCCAGAAGATCATGGCGCGTTCGGCCCGGCCGAAGGCGCGCGCGACCTCACGGATGGTCTTGGCCTCGATGCCGCAGATCTCGGCCACGGATTCGGGGCTGTAGCTGGTGAGGTGGTCCTTCAGGCTCTCGAAATGCTCGGTATAGGCTTGCAGATACTGAACGTCGTAGAGCTTCTCCTCCACGATCACATGCATGATGGCATTGAGGAGGGCGACGTCGCTCGCCGGCTTGAATTGCAGCATATAGGTGGCGTATTCGCGCAGCGCCGTGCCGCGCGGATCGATGACGATCAGCGTGGCGCCGCGTTTTGCCGCCTGCTTGAAAAAGGTCGCGGCGACGGGATGATTTTCGGTCGGGTTGGCGCCGATGATCATGACCACGTCGGCATGCTCGACCTCGTTGAAGGTCGCGGTCACGGCGCCGGACCCGATGCCCTCGATCAGGGCGGCGACCGATGATGCATGGCAGAGCCGCGTGCAGTGATCGATATTGTTGTTGCGGAAGCGCGTGCGCATCAGCTTCTGGAATAGATAGGCTTCCTCGTTCGAGCATTTGGCCGAGCCAAATCCGGCGAGCGTCGCGTTGCCATGGTCCTTCGCCACCCGGGCCAAGCCGTTCGCGGCAAAATCGAGGGCCTCATCCCAGCTCGCCTCGCGGAAATGCGTGAACGGGTTCGAAGGATCGACATCGACGCCCTTCGGCAACCCCGGCTTCCTGATCAGCGGCTTCATCAGCCGCTGCGGATTGGTGATGTAGTCGAAGCCGAAGCGGCCTTTGACGCAGAGGCGGTTCTCGTTGGAATAACCGTCGCGGCCCTGCACGAAGGCGATGGTGTTGTCCTTGATCTGATAGCTGATCTGACAACCAACCCCGCAATAGGGGCAGACCGAGTGAACCTCCCGGTCGACCTCGCGACTGCCGTGCTGGGTGATCGGATCGACAATCGATTTCGGCATCAGCGCGCCGGTTGGACAGGCCTGGACGCATTCGCCGCAAGCGACGCAAGTAGAAGCGCCCATGGGGTCGTCGAAGTCGAATACCGGCTTCGTATCGATAGTACGGAAGGCCATGCCGATCACGTCATTGACCTGAACTTCGCGGCAGGCGCGCACGCAGAGGCCACAATCGATGCAGGCATCGAGATTGACCGCCATGGCGGGATGAGAGACATCGGGCTTGAGAATACCGTGGGCCGGGAAGCGGGAGGTCTCGATCTTCTCCGCCTCGGCCCAGTGCCAGAATGGCGAAACGCGGTCGGGCGAATCCTCGCGCGGCGGCTGATCGGCAAGCAACAGCTCCATGATCATGCGGCGTGCCTTCACGGCCCGATCCGTCGCCGTTTTCACCACCATGTCCGGGGTCGGCTTCCTGATGCAGGAGGCGGCGAGCACGCGCTCGCCCTCGACCTCGACCATGCAGGCGCGGCAATTGCCGTCGGCGCGGTAACCGGGCTCCGGCAGCCAGCACAGATGCGGGATGTCGATACCCTCGCGCTTGGCCACCTGCCAAATGGTCTCGCCCGGCCTGGCGGCGACGACATGTCCATCGAGGGTGAAGAGCAGTTGGTCTGTCATGGTCCTATTTCGCTATCCGTTCGCCCTTGCAGGTCCACTCTAGTATCGATCGGGACGGCCGGCCACATCCGAGCGGGCGGTCGCGTGCGGGAAATGCTCCATGGCGGTGATAAAGGCATTCGGCGCAGCCTGGCCAAGCCCGCAGATCGAGGCGTCGCGCATGGCTTGAGCGAGCTCATTCAGAAGCTCTTCGTCCCACTTGTCTCGCTCGAGCAGGGCAACGGCCTTGTCGCAGCCGACGCGGCATGGCGTGCACTGGCCGCAGGATTCGTCCTTGAAGAACCGCAACAGGTTGAGGACCACGGCGCCAATGTCGTCGCGGTCGGAGAAGATGACGATGGCATGGCTACCGACAAACGAGCCGTATTTATCGAGGGTTCCGAAATCGAGGGGCAAATCGGCAAGACTTGCCGGCAGGATGCCGCCGGAGGCGCCGCCGGGAAGATAGGCCTTGAAGGTTTGGCCCTCCTCCATGCCGCCGGCGCGCTCGATCAGCTCGCGCGCGGTGATGCCGGCCGGAGCCACGATCACGCCCGGCTTTCGCACCCGGCCGGACACCGACCATGAGCGAAAGCCCTTGCCGCCATTGACGCCGTGGTCGGCGAACCATTTGGCGCCCTTGGCCAGAATCTGGGGTATCCAATGCAGGGTCTCGACATTCTGGTTGAGGGTCGGGCGGTCGAACAGGCCGACCTCGGCGATATAAGGCGGCCGGTTGCGCGGGTAGCCGCGCTTGCCTTCGATCGATTCGATCATCGCCGACTCTTCACCGCAAATATAGGCGCCGGCGCCGCGGCGGAGCTCGATGAAGCCAGGCTCGATCAGGCCGGCCTTTTCGAGAGCGGCGATCTCATGCGCCAGGATGTGGAGCACGGCCGGGTATTCGTCACGCATATAAAGGTAAATCCGTTCGGCTTCGACCGCCCAGGCCCCGATCAGCGCGCCTTCGAACATGCCGTGTGGCTCGCGCTCCAGATAGAAGCGGTCCTTGAAGGTGCCGGGCTCGCCCTCGTCGCCATTGATCGTCATCAATCTCGGGCCGTGATAGGATCGGACGATCTGCCATTTGCGTCCGACGGGGAAGCCGGCCCCGCCCAGCCCCTTGAGCGATGCGTCGGAAAGGGTGCTGATAACGGATTCGACGGTGCGTGCGCCTGTCCGGCAGCTCTGGAGCACCGAATATCCGCCCTTTGCCCGGTATTCGGCGAGCGTCTGATAAGGCGGGATCACGGGCTCCCGCTTGCCGCTTTCGACCACCGCCTCCACCGAATCGACCGTGGCATGATCGACATGCAGGTGACCGATCTCGCACACCGGCGCCGTGTCGCAGCGGCCCATGCAGGGCGCCCTAAGCACGCGAACCTGCGAGGGATTGGCGTGGGCCTTGAGCGCCGCGTGCAGCGCTTCCGCCCCCTTGAGCTCGCAGGTGATGGAGTCGCAGACCCTTATGGTGGTCGGCGGCGGCGGCGTGTCGCCCTCCTTGATCACGTCGAAATGGGAATAGAAGGTCGCGACCTCGTAGACCGCCGCCTGCGACAAGCGCATTTCCTCGCACAGCGCCCGCAAATGCCGCGCCGAGAGGTAATGATAGCGATCCTGGATCAAATGCAGGAATTCGATGAGGAGATCAGGACGCCGTGGCCGGGAGCCCAGCAATTCGCGTACCTCGCGCAGCGCCGCGTCATCAAGCTGGCGTCCCTTGGGAAAGCCTCGGGCCCGCTTCCGCGACCCCACATTGCGGGCCGGGCGGTCCGGGCCACCACCATTGGCTACGATTTTCTGCCCCACTCCACTTTTGCCCTTCTTCATTCGGTCACGACCCACGGGAGGCAGACCCGGCAACGGCTGTGCCGATAAATGCTGCAAATCCTTACAGGGCTGAACGCCGACCGGCAAGTAAGCCTCATCACTTGCCTTCTTTTCCCGGGCCGCAGGCCCTAATCTCCACACGAAGTTAGTGTTTCTCGCCGCTGTTGTAAGGGCCCCCAATGTTGGACCTCTCCGAAGCCTTCCGCGCCGCCCTACGGCAAATCGCCGCGCTCGACCCCCAGCTGATCGAGATCATCGGCCTGTCGCTGCGGGTAACGCTGACCGCGGTCGCCATCGCCACGGTCATCGGCTTCGCCCTCGGCGGCGTGCTTGCGGTCTACCGCTTTCCTGGGCGCGGCGCGGTGGCCGCGCTTCTGAGCGCGCTGATGGGCCTCCCCCCGGTTGTAGCGGGCCTCATCGTCTACCTGCTCCTGTCCAACGCGGGCCCACTCGGCGTGCTGCAACTGCTCTACACGCCGCAGGCCATGATCATCGCCCAAGTGATCCTGGTTACCCCCATCGTCGCGGCCCTGACCCGCCAGACCTGCGAGGATTTGCTCGAGGAATATCGCGACCAGCTCCGCTCGCTCGGAGCCTCATCCGCGTCGATCGTGACCACCCTGCTGTGGGATGGCCGCTACCGTCTGACCACGGCCGTGCTCGCCGGCTTTGGCCGGGCCATCGCCGAGGTCGGGGCGGTGATGATTGTCGGCGGCAATATCGACCACGTGACCCGCACCATGACCACGGCCATCGCCTTGGAAACCTCGAAGGGCAACATTGCGCTTGCGCTTGCCTTGGGCATGATCCTTCTTGTTATCGCCCTCGCCATCAACATGGCGCTGATGGGGATAAGGAGGCTCGCCTCCCATTTTGCCTATGCTTGAGCAGCCGACATCCCTCACCGCGCTGGACGCGCGCGCGCTGTCCTCCGGACGCCTGCTGCCGCTCGAGCTCAAGAGCCTTTCGCTCGAGACGGGCGGGCGGCGCTTGATCGACAATGTCGACCTCAGGATCTCGGAGCCGGGCATCAGCGTCATCATGGGGCCGAACGGCGCGGGCAAGAGCCTGCTGCTCCGCCTCATGCATGGCCTGATCGTGCCGACCGAAGGTGCCATTCTCTGGGGTGGCGCCACGATGGATGGCCAGATCAGACGGCGTCAGGCCATGGTGTTCCAGAAGCCGGTGCTGCTCCGCCGCACCGCGGCGGCCAATATCACCCACGCGCTCGGCTTGCGCGGCGTTGCCAGAAGCGAGCGCGGCGCGCGCGCCATCCAGGCTTTGCAAGCCGCCGGGCTGGAGCGGCAAGCCTTCACGCCGGCGCGGGTGCTGTCTGGCGGCGAGCAGCAGCGGCTTTGCCTGGCGCGCGCCCTCAGCCTCGACCCAGAGATCCTGTTCCTCGACGAGCCGACGGCGAGCCTCGACCCCGCCTCCACCCTCGCCATCGAGCGGCTACTCATCGAAGCGAAGCACCGCGGCATCAAGGTGATCGTCGTGACCCATGAATTGGGCCAGGCGCGAAGGCTGGCGCAAGACGTCATCTTCGTGCATCACGGCCGCATGATCGAGCATCAACCGGCGCCGTGCTTTTTCGAGCAGCCCGAGAGCGACGCCGCGCGCGCCTTCATGGCCGGCGGGCTGGTCCTTTGAATATTGGGAACAGGCCGATGATGGGTGTCTGCACGCGACGGAATGTTCTGGGACTTGCACTCGCGGGTCTTGCGTTTCTCGCCTGTGGCGTTCCAGTCGCGTGGACCGCGGACAATTTCATCATCGTCCAATCGACCACATCCACCCAGAATTCGGGGTTGTTCGAGCACATCCTGCCGCTCTTCACCAAGAAGACCGGAATCGAGGTTCGCGTGGTCGCGGTCGGTACGGGCCAGGCTCTGAAGAACGCAAAGAACGGCGATGGCGACGTGGTGCTCGTTCATTCCGAGCCGGATGAGGCGAAGTTCGTGGCGGACGGTTGGGGCGTGAAGCGCTACCCCGTGATGTATAACGATTTCATCATCGTTGGCCCGGCCGACGATCCCGCCAAGATCGCGAGGCTGAAGCAAGCACCCGAGGCCTTGAAGAGGATCGCCGAAGCCAAGGCGCCCTTCGCCTCCCGCGCCGACGATTCCGGCACCCACAAGGCCGAGCTCAAGCTATGGCAGGCGGCCGGGATCGACCCCAAGGGCGCGAGCGGCAATTGGTATCTGGAAACCGGCTCCGGCATGGGCGCGACGCTCAACACCGCGGTCGGCAAGCGGGGCTACGCGTTGACTGATCGCGCCACCTGGCTGGCCTTCGCCAACAAGCACGATTTCAAGGTTCTGGTCGAAGGTGACGACAAGCTGTTCAACCAATATGGCGTCATCCTGGTCAATCCGGAGAGGCACCAGAATGTGAAGGCCAAAGAGGGTCAGGCCTTCATCGATTGGTTGACCGGCGCCCAAGGCCAAGCCGCGATCGCCGCCTACAAGATCGACGGCCAGCAGCTCTTCTTTCCGAATGCACGCCCACAGAGCTGATCTTGAGGCCGGGGATCGGCCGGCGACCGACTGACGGCCATATCCCGCCGATCACCAACAAATGATGGGGCTCGCGCCTCCCTGGCTGGTGAGTTGGGGCCAGCGCGGCCTATGCTGTCGAGAAGACAACGGAGAGACCACATGACCCCGGCCGCTCTCATTTTTGTCGTGTGTCGCGCCTTGGCCGATCAGGGACCCGTGGACGTGAACGGTTTCCCCGCCGACGGCGTCAAGCTCGACTACGGCACCTGCCGCAACGAGATCGTGCAGATCTACGATCAGACCGAAGGGCTGGCCTTGCCGCAACATCCGGACCTATCCAACCCGAATGTGTGCTCGCGCATGTCGATGAGCGAGACCGCCGATTGGGAGAAGGACCACCCAGGCTGGTATGTAAGATTGGTGAAGTGCCCGCATCCCGACGGCACCTTCCCTGGAGACACCAACGTCTAGCAACGGCACAGGACGCCGCAGCGCCGCCTATCGAGGCAGGGCACATTGGCCGGGCATCCCAGTCCTGCTCCTGGCCGCAGCCACGCTATGCGTTACCCCGGTCATCGCCGAGACGCGCTCCGAGGCCCAGGCCAACCGGCTGATCCACTCTGGAAGTCCTTATCTTCTGCAACACGCACATAACCCGGTCGATTGGTTCCCTTGGGGAGTGGAAGCGTTCGAGAAGGCTCGGAGGGAGAACAAGCTGATCTTCCTGTCGGTCGGCTACAGCACTTGCTTCTGGTGCCATGTCGCCGAACGCACCATCTATTCCAATCCTTCGATCGCGGCGCTGATGAATGAGACCTTCGTCAACATCAAGGTCGACCGGGAAGAGCGGCCGGACATCGATGAGACCTACATGTTGGCCCGTCAGCTGCTGACCGGTGCGGGCGGCTGGCCGAACAATGTATTTCTCACTCCGGACCTGAAGCCCTTCTTCGCCGGCAGCTACTTCCCGCCAGAGGATCAGGCCGGCAGGCCGGGCTTTGCGTCCGTTCTCAGATTTTTGCATCAGGAGTGGCAGAAGAACCCGGACAAGATCGGGGACGCCGCCGACAGGGTGCATCTCGCGCTGGTCGAGGCGCATGACGGCGGCCGCAAGCCCGCAAGTGTCGGGACCCTCGTCCCCCACCAATGGCTGTCAAGCGCCCGCGATCGCATCCTGCGTAGCCGGGACGTTGCCTTGGGCGGATTCGGCCGGGACGGTCCCAAATTTCCCCAGTCGCCTTGGCTCGACCTGCTGCTCACGGATTACCGCCTGACCGGCACGACGGAGTCGTTGCAGACTGTGATCGCCGCGCTGGAGGCCATGGGCCTTGGTGGCATCCATGACCATTTGGGCGGCGGCATGCACCGCTACAGCACCGAGCCGAGTTGGTCAGTGCCGCATTTCGAGAAGATGCTTTACGACAACGCGCAACTCATCGCGCTTTATGCCGAGGCTTACGCCATCACCCGCGATCCCCTCGCACGCGAGCTGGCAACCGATCTCGCCCGCTATCTCGCTCGGAGGATGACGGCACCGGGGGGAGGCTTCTACACCGCCGAAGACGCCGATATCGAAGGCCAGGAGGGCGAGACCTACATCTGGACCGAAGGCGAGATCAGGGTGGCGCTCGGCCAGGCCGATGCCGACCGTTTCTTCGCCGTCTACGAGCTGACGCCATTGCCAGGAGAACCCGGCGGCCCGGGTGTCTTGCGCGTGCGACATGATAAGTCGGGGCTAGAGAGTGGCGGCGCGAGCGTCCTAACGTCAATCGCGGAGCTAGCGCCGCTCCGCGCCAAATTGCTCGAGATCCGGGATCGACGCCAGCAGCCGGCGCGCGACGACAAGATCGTGGTGTCGCTCAATGGCCTCGCCATCGCCGCGCTGGCACGTGCTGCAAAAACATTGGACCAGCCGCAATGGATTGAGTCCGCCAAACAGGCCGGGGAGTTCCTGTGGCAGAATGCTTTCGACGAAGGGAGCGGAACGCTTCACCGCTATTTCTACGGGGGCAAGGCGTGGGGCGAAGGATTTCTCGAGGACTATGCATTGCTTGGACTCGGGTTTGTCGAACTTGCTGAGGCGACCGGGGAACCGGTGTGGCGCACGCGGGCCGAGACGCTCGCCACGGCGATTGTGACGCGCTTCGTCAAGGAGAACGGCGGGGTCTCGACCACGATGCCCGACCCAAGCTTGATCGCGCCCGCACTCGATCTCCAGGATGGAGACACACCGTCTGGAACCTCAGCCGCCTATGCCCTGCTGGCGCGCCTTGGCCGAACCGAGCCTGAATTCGCCGCGGCAGCAACGAAGATCCTGGCGTGGATGGCGCCGAAGCTCGAAGCGAGCCCCGACGGCTGGCCAAGTCTCGTTGCAAGCGCGGCCGAGCACGGCGCGCCTGCTGAGTCTGCGGCTCAGACGCCCCTCCTCGACAGCGCCGCCCACGTCAAGGCCACAGCCCGCAGCGAAAGTGACGCCGACCACGACCGGATCGTGGTTACGCTCTCAATCGCGCCCGGCTCCCACGTCAATGCCAACCCGGCGTCGCTCGACTATCTCATCCCGACCACGGTGAGCCTTCCAGACGTCGAGCAGGCCGAGGTCACCTATCCGCCCGGAATGACATTCGGGCACCTCGAACAATACCCGCTGGCCAGCCCCGCGCAAATCAGATTCGGTGATCCCGCACGATGAGGCAGGCGGGGACGGGTCATGGGGCAGATGGGGTTCTACGATCTCGACAAGCGGCTCGAGG
>Ga0307380_10010359_pt1 | contig 11753 bp, 8 predicted proteins | sample UN3MG_FD_202239 | JGI IMG/M metagenome (GOLD analysis project Ga0307380, IMG submission 202239) | Soil microbial communities from Risofladan, Vaasa, Finland - UN-3 | ecosystem: Environmental > Terrestrial > Soil > Coastal area > Acid sulfate soil | place: Finland: Risofladan, Vaasa | collected... | reverse complement strand
GCAGGTTTCCGGGACGGCGTTCGGCCCTAACGCGGGGGCCACGTGGGCCGGGTCGACGTTCTGGGTCAACGCGTACGTGGAGGATCTCCGCGATATGCCCCCGGGGGTGGTCGGCGGGGCCGTCGACGTCCTGTATGATTCGCTTTGGGTGACCCCGACGGGAAGCGTCGCCTACGGCGAAGACTTCACGGCGTTCCAGCAGGGCACCCCGGACGAGCCGGCCGGCCTGATCGACGAAGCCGGGGCCCTGACGACCGAGGGTGGCGTGGGGGCCGACGGCTTGGCCCCGTTCGTCGCCTGGCAGTTTGCCGTGGCTGACGGGCAAACCGCCTCGACCGGCGACGGCCCGGTGCATTTTGGCGTGGAGCCGGGCGAGGGGACGGCGACTATCACCCCGGCGAATTTCGCCTTGGTTGGCTCCGGCGATCCCGTCGACTGGGCCTTGGTCGAGCTGGGGGCCGTCGATCTCGATCTCGCCTTGGCCGATTTCAACGGCGACGAGCTGGTCAACCACTTCGACCTGGCTCTCTGGCAGCCACACTCGGGCTCGGCCTCGGGAGACCCGAGTTACGATCCCGCCTCCGACCTGGACGGCGACGGCCGGATCGACGAGCGGGACCTGGACCTGCTGATGGCGGCCATGTATCAGCCCGTCGGCCCATCGCCGATCGTTCCCGAGACGCTGGCAGCCAGCGAGCTGCCGGCCGAGGGCGACGCCACGGACGACGCGATTCCGGCTCCCCAAGCTGCGACCGAGCCCGGCAAATACGAGCTCGCGCGGCACCGGAAGCTCCGAGCGCACGACCACCTGTTCGCGCGGCGTTCCCTGTGGGGGTAGAGCCGATCCGGAAACCGGGACAGGTTCGCCGATGGGTGTTTCACCCGCCTATCATTACCCTGGAAGCGAACCTGTCCCGCTTCTACCGCCGGTTCCCGCTGCTCGTCGGCACGATTGTCGTGCCTACTTCTTCCCGGCGAACGCCCACGAAGTCGGAAACGTCGCATCAGACAATGGTGCGTCGCACTCACCTTCTTTCTCTCGGGGAGATCAGTCTCGTTCCGCCGATCTCGCGAGGCGAAAGCTGATGAAGCAGTCGGCGATGGACGCATCGTTCGAGAAGCGCGCTGCGGAGCGGGCGGAGGCCATGGCGTCCCCGAAGGATCCACCCCGCAGCACCCGACCGTCGCCCGCTTCCGGGCCACAGGGGTCTTTCTCTGGAGACTGCCCATAATAGTCGCCGGCATACCAGTCCCAGCACCAGTTCCACACGTGGCCGTGCATGTCGAACAGCCCCCAAGGATTCGGGGCTTTCTCCCCCACGGTGAAGGTTTCGGACTGGGCGTTGCCCCGGTACCAGGCGTACTCGTCCAATCGTTCCGGGTCGTCGCCGAAGCTCCATTTGGTCTGTGTGCCGGCGCGGCACGCGTATTCCCGCTCCGCTTCGGTGGGCAATCGGTACCCACGGCCTCCCGCGGCCGATACCTGCTCTTCGTCGATCCGATAGTAGGCATCCAGCCCTTCACGTTGGCTGAGCAGATTGCAGAAGCGAACCGCGTCGAACCAGGACACGCACTCGACCGGCCGCCGTGGTCCCTTGCAGAAGCTCGGGTTCGCTCCGGTGACGAGCTGGTACTCTTCCTGGGTCACCGGGTAGACGCCAAGCTGGAACGGTATCGTGATTTCCACGCGATGCTGGGGTTTCTCGTCCGGATAGGAGTGCTTGTCGGAGGTCGGCGAACCCATCGCAAAACGGCCCGCGGGGATCACGACCAATTCCATGCCGATGCCGTTGGAGACGACCTTCTGCGCCGGCACGGCGCGGGTCGGGCCGGGCGTAGGCACCGCCTCCGCCGGATGCTCTTCCAGCATCGGATCGAGCTCGATGTCGCCGTCATCCGGCGCGGGCTCCAGGCGTTCTCGGCTCGGCACCGGCTCAGCTCCGCGCCGCTGGAGAAGCTTCTCCAGGTCCTCGATCAACCGGTGGATGTGGGCGCGGAAGTCCTTTCCCGGGCGCACTTCGGCGGCCTGGCGGTAGGCCAGCACGGCGAAGCTGCCGGGCAAATCCTCCTCCGCAGGCATCAACGCCTTCCCGAGCAGGACGGGCACGACCGGAATGCGTCGCTGGAGTGCGGCTTCGATCTCGATGCGGACGAAGTCGCCCGGATCATCCAAGCGCCGCGTACCCTACTTCGGGCCCGCTTCATAGGCAGCGTCGAGCCATTTGTCGCTGATCATTGCCAGCAGGACGTCGCATTGGCTGACCGCTTCTCGCAGACGCTCTCGGAAATCGTCGCCGATGCGAATGTTGTCGACGTCCAGAAACACGGACTCGCTGCCGAAGTGCTCGGCGAGCTTCTCCTGGACGATGGAGGTCGCGTACGCAGCGTCGTCACGCCGATAGGAAAGGAAAATCTTGGCCATGGCGAGTTGATGCTACACGAGATTCCATTTTTGCATCATGGTCGTAACCATTACGGCACCGGCGGCGAGCTCCTCGTTTAGCTTCGCGTCGGTCGAGTAGTCGCCCGAAGCGTCTGACAGTCCCCAGAGCCGGATGGTGCCTTTGAGAATCTTCCAGACGGTGTTGAACACCAGGGCCACAGCGATGATGTGCATCGAGAGCATCGGGTTGCCTTCCGCCAGCGGGCGGATTCCCGTCCACCCTCCCAGAATGATCATCGTCCCTGCCTGGATCGTTCCCACGTGCGCCGACCCGCTGGAGTTGCCCTTCTTGTCGCAGGCTTCTTTGGCCAGCTCGCACAGTTGGGTGAGTTCCTGGATCTTCGTGTTTCGGTACGAGCTGTTCTCGGCCACCTTCTTCTCTTCGGGAGGGGTCTTGGACATGGCAGCCTGAGCACGCCGCTCGTACTCGCTGCTGATGGCTTTTCCCGAACCCGCTGCGGCCCGCTGCGGCGGGCTCGCCTGGGACGTGGCGGGTTCGTTGACGGGCGTATCGAGCTCGATTTCCGGAGCGGAAAGCACGAACCTCGTATCGCACTTCTTGCAGTGGGCACGCTTGCCCAATTGCGAGTCGTCGACTTGGTACCGCGATTGGCATTGAGGGCAGAAGACTGTTACCTTCGTCATCCCATTGGCTCCTTGGCAAGAACGGTCGCTACGGCACGGATAGTCCAGTCTGGGCTTCCCAGGATGTCACTGAGCGCTGGCTCACCGCCCGCGCTCCCGGAATCGCAAGATCATTCTCCGTGCAAAGACCAATAACCGCTTGATTTGCACCTTGTTTTCCCCGAGGCCGAGGAGCTCGGCCTCAAGCCGCCGTCCCTGCCGTCTTCTCCAAACGTGTGCGTAACCTGCCCGAATAACGCAACACACGACTGCCGCCCCCTGCCAGCGGCAGGACAATGCAACGGGAGATCATGCGCCATTATTCTAGTCTGCCCCCGCGCCGCCCGCAACGGCCCCGGGGGGCCTCGACAACCGAGCGGGTGAGCATCTGGATAGGAGGTGGAAGACTGGTTTGAACGGAGAAAACCGTCGAAGCAAGCTTCCCCATTCTCCAGGCAGACGGAGGAGGAGTGCCGGATGGACCGGCTTCGGCGAACGGACCGTTCGGCGGCTGCCGGGAATCAGAAGGTCCGGGAGATCGGAGAGAATACTGTCTCGGACGGCGGACCCGCAAACCGGGCACACAGCCCGCCTTCTGGGGGAGAGGCGAGCCGGAACCCTTTCGGGCAGCCCGAGCTCCCGTTGCGCGAGATCGTGCGTCGGCTGCGCCAGGATCGGGGCCGGGAACACACTCGGTCAGGCAGGATGCGCAAAGCGCGCCGTTCTCCAACGCAACGTTTCGAGCATCCGACGCGGTGCTTCTCTTTCGTCTACAGCCCCGGAAAGCGAGGGCGGTCCTACGGGACGAACTGAAACGCGTACAGGTCCGCGTCGCGCAGCGCGAAGCGGAGGCGGACCGGCTGGCCGGCGAGCTTGCCCACGTCGCTCCCGCCCTTCCACGTGACCGTGCGCTCCAGCTCGTCGCCGAACACCTCCTGGCAATCGTCGAGCGAGAAGCCGGGAATCGGTTGGCCGTCGGGCTGTTGGAGCTCAACGCGGACGTCGCCCGCGGCGCTGGTCGAGAAGTTCAGCGTCAGCTTCTTCCCGGCGAACACCAGCGGCTTGGTCACGAGCTCGCCGCCGGCGAACGGGGCCCAGGCGGAGACGAATCCGTCGATCCGCAGGGTGTAGCGGCGCAGCGCGCTGGAGTTGCCCGTCCAGTAGCTCTCGCCCGCGTAGAGCGAAAGCTCGTTGGGCGCCCCTTCCAGAGCCGACTTGGTCTCGACCACGTGCCAGGCGATGTACTGGTGTCCGTAGTGCCAGGTCCCCTCGCGTTGGATGCCGGGGCGGAGGAACGCCTCGTTCCATCGCTTGAAGTGCACGCCGTCGCGGCTGGCCATCAGCAGGCCCTCGGTCAGCGCCGTGCCGTAGCGCAGGCTCGCCTTGGCGCGGAGCTCGCGGTGCTCCAGCTCCGGCAACGCGCGCATCGAGTCGGACCAGCCCCGCTCGACGTACCGCGTGGGAAAGCCGATGAAGATGTGCGGCGCCCGGTAGTACGCCTTGACCTGGTTGGTGTAGAGATGCTCGGGGGGCGAGTCGACGTAGGTCAAGTCGGCGTGCGGCCCCCAGTTGAGGAAATCGGGCGAAGTCGCCGTGCGGATCGCGCGGACGCCGCTGGGCTTCCAGACCTTCTCGGTCGTCGTGCCCGAGGTGAAGATCCGCCAATACGCCCGATACTCGCGCCGCACCGGGTCCCAGAAGGCGAGGTTCTGGGAGTCGAACGCCCCCTCGGTAATCACCGGCTTGTCGCTCATCGGCGACCAGTGGATGCCGTCGGGCGACTTGAACGCGAGCAGCCCCCGGGGCCCGCTGGAGCGGAGGACGGCCTTGTACCGCGCGTCGGGGGGGCAATCGGGGTTCTCGTCCTTGAACACGGCCGGGTGGCCCGCGTCGGTTTGGGCCTTCCCGATCATGCCGCTGGCGATGCAGATGTTGTTCGCCTTGGAGCCCTGGAACTCGACGAGCCCCAGCTCGGGCTTGCGCCAGTGAATGCCGTCGTCGCTCTCGGCGTAGCAGCAGAAAAGCGGATGGGCATCGCTCTTGAGCTTGCCCTCCGACGAGACGTCGAGGTGCCACGCCTTGTAGTACAAACGGTACTTGTCGCCGTCGCGAAACACCGAGTGGTAGCCGCTGCCGGTGCCCTCCCAGGGGGCGTTGTGCTCCAGCGCGATCTCCTGCGGCACGGGATGATTCAGGCGCAGCTCGGCCCCGCCGGCCAGCTTCTCGATCAGCGTATCCTCTACGAACAGCTCGCGCCGCGAGCCGACGTCGATCGGGTCTTGCGCTCGGGCGGCTCCACGGATCGCCAGCAGGACAAGCATCCAAAGGGCAATACGTTTCATGTTTCACCTCCTTCAAGTGCAGTTGCGTGTCACGGTCTCACGTCCGAGGCGAGGACCAACCAAAGAACCACTCGCGCATTCCCCACCGGCCCCGTGCCGGTGCGACGGGGCCTGGGAACTGACCGCCGTAGTCGTCACCCCCCGTTCCGCCGGCACAAGGCCGGCGGGGGCCGAAGACTGAGGCTAGTCAAACAAAGCCCTTTGTACCTCGCGTGCAGGCGGGGGCCGCTTGACGGCTCGTGGAGGTTCGTAGTCGGGGATGGAATCGAAATCCAACGGATTCGCAGTCTCGCGGTCAACGTATTCTATGATCTGTTGCATGTGGTCGGGCGAACGGAGTGTGGTGAGAAGCTGTCCGAAGATCACGATTCTTCCATCGTTGCGAGATAGCTTGAACCCAGCTTGGTGGAGTCGCTTGAGCTTCGTTCTTCCCGAGAGAATCGCCTCCTTGGGCGTGATCGTTTTGCGTTCGTGAGCAGTGTCACTCTTCCGACATACGATCACGATGTCGAGCTGAATCGGTTCCTTCGCCTGTGACTTAGGAGTCGCTACAGACATTTCCGCCTTCACTGGATGGGAGTTCACTACCAGGAATCCTGAGCCCAAGATAGCGTCGGCCAGCGCTTTCCATGCTTCGTCGCGAGAGTGGTGATATGTGAAAACGAAGATGCCGTCATTCTTGAGCACCCTGTGACACTCCTGGTAGACCGACCGCAACTTCGCCGCGAATTCCTCAACGTTCGCGTCCTGCACCTCGCCCTCGCTCCGAGTAGTCTTCGCAATCTCCGTTGTGCCGAGCTGCTGCCAGGCAAAGAAGAAATCTGCAAGTTCGGAATAGTGTACGTTATCGAAGAAGGGTGGGTCGGTTACGACGAGGTCAATACTACAGTCAGGGAGCCCCGTGACAGCCGAGTCACCGCAGGACAGAGCTATGGCACGCGGCGGCAGTTCAACGCCCCACCGTTGGAGATCGCCGACGAAGGGAGGTGAGCAGACAACCCCTCTCGCGCCACCAGCACGGTTCACTTCTGAGGGGTTCTCGCGGTAATCAATGGCACGGAGCAGGCGGGTGCGGTAGAGACTGGAAAAGGATCCAGAGCTCTTCGGAGTGCCCCACACATTGGCCTCAATTGGCCTGCGTTCCGGCTTCAGGATGTGGTGAGAGAACATGTGCCGCACCGCGCCTGTCCCCTCTCCCTTGTACGACGCGAACAGATTATTGAACTCCAGGACGCCGGAAAACAGCGTAAGGAAAGCATTGCGGCTCATCTCATCGGAGAGGTTCGCGATTGCTGAGCGCAGAATGGAGAGCGCCAGAAGTTGCCGGTCGTTGAAGAAGTCCCTCCAGGCCAAGAAGCCGTAGCTCATCGCCTGCCGCGTGTTGTGGCCGTGCTGCAAACTGAGCTCCGGGAGAACGATCCCTCGGCTTTGGACCAGCTCACGCAGGGTAGTGGTGCAATGGACGTAGATGCTGTCATCTACCTCCGATGGCGCCAAGTATTGCTTCCTCCCGTCTCTCGTAAGCACGAGTTTGGCGTAATGACGGAACGGCGGGCGTTTCCTTCCTACTGCGTCGATTATCCTGAAGCTGTGTGTGCAGTGTGGGCACCTGGCCTTTAGCCCTCTGGCTGGACCACTCTCCGGACTGAAGCTGTGGTCACACGATGGGCACGAGACTGGGGTCTTCCCGTGGAGGCCTGGGAATATGTCTCCACACGACGGGCAGACGATCTGAACCTGCGGCTTGCGGCTGGGATACGCGTTCTTGGCGAACACGTACGATGGAAACAACTCGACTGTCTTTCCGCAGGCTGGACAATCTGTCTGCATTACCCAGAAGTGATACAGGACCTCGCATGGCCGGTTCATGGCATCCCAGGATCGGTAGAGAGCGCGGATCTGCTCGCCGGTTGTGAGAGAGAGATCCTCGAATGCTTCTTGGATACGTCGGCGATCGAGCGGCCCAAGAGCGACACGCACGGCATTTACCGCTACGGGATTGATGTCCCGGCCGAACGCGGTAAATCCAAGTTTGTGCGCCTCACCCACGGTCGTCCCAGAGCCCATGAACGGGTCGAGAACGGTAAACCCCGAGAACTCATGCGTCCGGTAGAACTCTTGCTCAAGGTCCTCATTTGGCCCGAGTGTGCATCCCAGAAGGATGCCCCGGAACACCGAACCCAAACGTTTCGCCCACCACTTGTGCACATGGTAGATCGGCCTGTGTACCTCTTTGCGCCAGCTCTCTCTCTCGCCAATCCGTGACAGGAACTCGAACGAGAAAGCATCCGTTTCGATCAATTTCACGAAATCGTCCTCAGTCGGTTCGAGTTGCAGTCGGTCGCATCGATACCGTGTCTGTTCTTGCCCCCTTGTGCCTCCAAGCTCGGAACTTGTGCTGAGTGCCGGCGCCGGGGTTGGGTACCTTCTCAGGAATAAGGTCATTCGTTCGGAGGTCGAACGAGTAACCCACGATCAGTTCATCGGACTCAACTCGTTCAAGGGTTCCCACTTCCGTGAGTCCGTCGCCTGGGTGCTCATTGGACGGCAGAATGAGCGTGCGCTGATGGGCCACGCCATCTACGAGCTCGAATGGCGTCGGAACGACGTACATCTTCCGATCTCGGATCATGATGTCGCCGTAGCTTCCGAAGCCCTTCACGCTCTTGTTCTTGTGTTCGTACTCGTGGTCCGCATTCAAGAAGTCGCCGTGGCAGATCACCAGGTCGATGACCGGGTAGCTGTTCCCGTCTGGGGCCTTGGGGTAGCGTCCGAAGACATAGTAGATCGTCCGTCCATTGTGTAACCCGGTGGGGACTTGGCTGTTGGAGTCAAAGCTCGCATCGCGTCCTGGGTACGCCAGCCCCTTAAGCTCGTAGCCTTCCGTGAACTTCACCAACGTGAAGTCTGGGTAGCTGTTACGGCCCCCTTGATCGAAATTGAAGTGCGCGTCTTCAAGCCGTCTCTTGAACCAGTTCTGGAAGTGAAATTCCTTATCCCTCGAACTCTCACGTACAATAAGTTCACCAGCGCGGATGGCATCAACACAGCATCTGAACACACGCGCCGCTGTCGCAGACATTCCTTCACCTCGCGATTGGAGAATGCCGCCTTCAGGGGGGCTCTTCCGGTGTTTTCGGCCTTATCGCGAACTCTACTCGGTGGCCCGCAATGCACGCATTCTCCAGAATTCTCGGCGAAATGAAAGGCCCAGAACGTCAGGATTTCTCCCACCGGGGATCTTGGCCACCGAGGCCTCACGGAGTTCGATGCCCCGAGAATCACCGATTGCCCGGAAAATTGCGGTCACAGCGACGGCCGACGTCAACCACCAGCCACCGCATCACCACCGTCCCACCCCGCAGCGCTCCGCCCAGGCTTGCCATCCGGCGGCCATGTCGCGGACGCGCTCGGGGTGTTGTGCGGCAAGGTTCCGCGTTTCCGTGCCGTCGGCTTCCAGGTCGTACAGCTCCCAGGCCGCCTTGCCGCGCGGGCCGACCAGCTTCCAGCGGCCGGTGCGGATGGCCCGATTCCGCGGCACGTCCCAGCAGAGAGCTTCGTGCCCTTGGCGGGGCTCGCCTCGGAAGACCGGGGTCAGGCTCTTCCCTTCCAGCGGCAGGGGCTTGCGCCCGTGGAATTCGGCCGGGTAGTCGAGGCCGGCCACCTCCAGGCACGTGGGCATCAGGTCGATCACGTGACCGACGTCGGCGACGAGCTTCCCCGGCCGGCGGATCACGGCGGGCCAGCGCACGACGAGCGGCGTGCGGATGCCGCCCTCGTACGCGGTCAGCTTCGTCCCGCGCAGCGGCGTGTTGCTCGCGCTGGCCCAGGCGATCCCGTACGCGGCGAACGTGTCGTGCGGCCCGGGCATGTTATCCGGTCCGCTGCCCGGGCGGATGGGCACGCCATCCAGTCGCCACGTGTCGTTCCGCGCGTTCGGGCCGAAGCCGAAGCCGCTCTCCGTGGGAGCCACGCCGCCGTCGGGGGCGGCGCCGTTGTCGGAGAGGAACATGACCAGCGTGCTCTCCTCGACGCCCGCCTCGCGCACGGCGCCCAGAATCCGACCCACGCCGCGATCCACGCCCGAAACCTGGGCGGCGTAGACCGCCATCCGCTCCGCCTGCCAGGCCTGGTGCGGGTCCTGCTCCCACGGCGTGACCTCGGCCGGCTTGGGCGACAGGCCCCAGCCCTCCGGGATCAATCCGATCTCGCGCTGGCGCCGGAACCGCTCCGCGCGACACGCCTCCCAGCCGTGCTCTCGATACACGTCGCGGTGCGGGGCGACGTCCGCCTCGCGCGCGTGCAGCGGCCAGTGCGGGGCGATGTAGGCGACGTAGAGGAAGAACGGCCGCGTGTCCCCTGACGCCTCCTCGACGAACCGCACGGCGTAGTCGCTGAATGCCTCGGTCAGGTAGAAGCCTTCGGGCAACTGCCACCGCTGGTCGTCCAGATAGAACGGGTCTTGCTGCACTTCGTGGAAGTAGCTGATCTTGGCCTGGCACATCGGCCCGAAGAACCGATCGAAGCCCCGCCGCACCGCCAGGTCGCGCCCCTGCCACTTGCCGACCATCATCGTCCGATAGCCGCCCGCCCGGAGCAGCTCGGCAACGAGCACGCAGCGGTTGAAATCCTTGGGCTCGTTCCAGCGATCACCCCGGTGTCCCACCTGCTGGCAGTAGAGCCCGGTCAGAAGCGACGCCCGCGTGGGCCCGCAGATGGCGTTGTTGTAGAACTGCGTGAACCGCAGGCCCCCGGCCGCCAGCCGGTCGACGTGGGGCGTGGGAATCTCGCCCCCATAGCAGCCGAGGTCCGACCAGCCCAGATCGTCGGCAAGGATGAGGACGATGTTGGGGGCGCGATGGGAATCGCGATCGGATCCTTCGGCCGCGCCGTGGGGCGACAAGAGCGAGCAGGCGGCGATGATCGTCAGGGCCGTCATCACGGGTTGCGATATCCGGCGGGCACGATACGGCCTGTGACGGCGGTCAGCGAACATGGGCTTCTCCTCTTTGGCGACTCTCTCGGGACTACGGGCGAAGCCGCAAGCGGCTCTGCGGACGGCTCACGGATTCGTCCGCTCGACGAGCCGGGCGAGCAGTTCCCGGGCTTTGCCGGATTGGATCGCTTCGTCGGCCAACCGGGCGCAAGCGGCGAGCGAATCGTCTTTGCCCACGGTCCACAGGGCGGCCGCGGCGTTGGCCACGACGATGTCGCGGTGCGGGCCGGGCCGGGCGTCGAGGACGTCGCGGATCACCGCCGCACTCTGCTTGGGGCCCTCGACGAGCAAGCTCTCGCGGGAGCACGGCGCAAGCCCGAAATCGGACGGATTCCACTCGAACTGGCGGAAGTCTTCCCCGCAGGCTTCGGTCACGTGCGTCGTGCCGCCCAGCGTGACTTCGTCGAGCCCGTCGGACCCATGGACCACCAACACCCGGCGTGCCCCGAGCAGTGCGAGCGCTTGGGACAACAGCGGGCGCAGCTCCGGCTTCCCCACGCCCAGGAGTTGGAAGGGGGCACGGGCCGGATTGGCCAACGGGCCGAGGATATTGAAGATCGTGGGCATCCCCAGCTTCTTGCGGACCGGGGCCACGTGCTTCATCGCCCTGTGCAACATGGGCGCGAAGCAGAAGCAGACGCCCAGCTCGTCGAGGCAGGCTTCCACGATCGGCACGTCGGCCTCGACGTTGACCCCCAGCTCGGCCAACACGTCGGCCGCCCCGCTTGGGCTGGTCACCCGGCGGTTGCCGTGCTTGGCGACCCGGGCCCCGGCCGCGGCGGTGACCAGCGCGGCCGCGGTGCTGATGTTGAACGTCCCGGAGCGGTCCCCGCCGGTGCCGACCACGTCGACCACGTCGTCATGGCGCGTGCGGATGGGGGTCATGTGCTTGCGCATTGCCGCGGCGGCCCCGGCGACTTCCGCAACCGTCTCCCCCTTCTTGTGGAGGGCGACCAACAGCCGGGCGATCTCATCTTCGGTGCACTTGCCCTCCATGATCGCGCCGACGACAGCGGCCATCTGGTCCATGGAGAGGTCGCCCCCGGCCTCCACCAGGCTCAAACTCGTCTGGATCATGATCTCGCTTCCCCCGAGGGTGCTAGAGTCGAGGCCACCCATTCTACCGGCCAGCCGGTGAGGGCGACAGCAGAAGTCGCTTTGGGGGGATCCGGTCAACCCAAATGTGCCTCAAGGGCTATTCAGGAGGGCGACAGGAGCTTGTTGGGGGGAATGGCGAGATTGGGCGGTTGCGGACAAAGCGAGGCAGCCGGTCGCCGTCGCTGAGAGGCTGTCCGGAAAGGATGTTCTTTTTAGCAAAGGACTTACGGCAATACTGCGCAGCTTAACA
>Ga0307380_10010357_pt1 | contig 11753 bp, 13 predicted proteins | sample UN3MG_FD_202239 | JGI IMG/M metagenome (GOLD analysis project Ga0307380, IMG submission 202239) | Soil microbial communities from Risofladan, Vaasa, Finland - UN-3 | ecosystem: Environmental > Terrestrial > Soil > Coastal area > Acid sulfate soil | place: Finland: Risofladan, Vaasa | collected... | reverse complement strand
GAGGAGAACGAGACATGCCTTATGTGAAGGTAGAGATCGCGCAGTTTTGCCTCTTTGAGGAGGGGGAGCAGCGTGAGTATGTTAGGGGCGAGGTGCTGCGCCTGGGAGCGCAGGACCCGCTTATCCAGTCCGGCCAGGTCTCAGTTCTGAGCGATTCGGACTTTGCCGAGACGGTCGTCTGCACGTGCGGTCGACGCTTTTGGAATGCCGATAACCCACATTTCATGGCCGACGAACACGAGACGATCAATGCGGAGCCGATGGAGGCCATGGGGATACCAGAGCAAGCTCTAGGGGGCGGCCCTGCGGCAGCGATTGAGACATTGGCGTCTTCCCTACCGGGCCAGGTCGAAAGCCCCGCACAGGACAACGTCGAGCGAAAACGCCGTGGTAGGCCGCCGAAGGTCGCGGTATGAGCCACTCGTATTCTGGAAATCCAGCTGCGTCGGACCTCGACTGGATCAGATTCACGATCCAGGACACGGGGCCGGCCTATTCTGGCGAGCCTTGGTATATCCACGATTCGGAAATCTCGGGGATTCTCGCCGGGGCCACAAATGCGACACAAGCGGCAGGGCTGGTGCTGCTCGCCTGGGCGCGGAGAATAGCCCATAGTCCCAACTTCCGAATTGGACGGTTCTCTGAGGACTGGAATGCAGCGGCAGCAACTATGCAGGAGAAGGCCGAGAAGATCTTGGCTTCTGCAGCCGCGGCTGGAATCGGTGCCTTTGTGGGAGGCATTAGCGTTTCTGATAAGGCGACCCGCAGTCTGGATACCGACCGGACGAAGAGTAGTTTTAGGCGTGGTCAATTCGACAACCCTGATGCTGGGTGGTAAGAATGCCAATCGACGTCACCATGTTCGACCGGATGACGCCGGAGCTGCTACGCTTCTATGAGCAGGCAGAGAAGCGGCTGACGCTTCTGCTCGGACAAGCCGGGATAAGCCGTTTTTCCTACCGACGCACGGAACTCCTGCTCCAACAGATTGATTCAACAGTCCGGGCATTGGAGCAGGGCCAGCGGGGGTGGAGCCAGAAGCATCTGCCGACAGCCTACCGCCAGGGTGTGAATCTCACGGCCGAGGCCTATCGACTCCCTGTTCTACCCGCGATGACGCTGATAGACCGGGGAAGCATCGAGGCCGTGATCGCCCGCGTCATGGCAGATACGGCAGGCGGTCTGGAGAGCATCGCGCCCTTTGCGCGGCGCATGTGGGTTGACACCCAACAGACGATCGTGAAAGAGACTCAGATGGCCCAGCTTATCGCTGAGGGTCGAGTCGAAGGCTTGGGGCCGAAAGAGCTGGGGCGGCGAATAACCCAAACCCTGAAAGACGGGGCTTCGCAGCGATTGAAAGGGTATGTCCCCGAAGGCTTGCGGGGCAACCTTGAGCGGGCGGCCCGGGGAGAGTTCATCACCATCAAGGGCCGCCATTACAACATGAAGAAGTATGGCGAACTCGTCGCCCAGACTGCCACGCGCCAAGCGGCGACGGAGGGGGCGATTGCCGAAACATTGGTCCTCGGCGGCGACTTGATGCAACTTACCGTGCACAGCGGTGCTTGCCCAGTCTGCTTGCCCTGGCAGGGTAAGATCTTCTCTATCTCCGGGCGTACCCCGGGCTTTCCACTGTTGACGAACGAGCGAAGAGCCCCTCTCCATCCGAGGTGCAGACACGCGACCATAGGCGTAGACGCAGACATTCTTGAGGAGCGGGGATGGATGGGTGGCCTACGCGACTTCTCGGCCTCTGACCGAGCAGTAGATTCGGCCCAGGCCTGGGGAAAGTTCGTCGGTGCGAGTCCGGCGACGCTGGGGGCGGCTTGATGCGTCAGATATCGCGCTATTGCTACGACGTGATTCAGCTTCTGCGGGGGCCGACCTGCGATGCAGGTACTGGCACAGATGTTTATGGCAAACCACTATCTGAACCAACGCCGGAATCGCTGATGCTGAATGTCCGTGTGGACTTCACTGTGAACCGGACCATCGGACCACATGGGGATGAAGTTCCATGCGCGGCCGAGGTCTACATTCCCCCAACCTACCCCGACCCGGCGACGGGGGAAGATGTCGATCTTACCATAGGCGGCCAGGATCGGATCATCTTCTTGGGACGCACCTATGCGGTAGCGCAGGTGAATTGGGAGCGAGGTTGGTTGGGCGACCAGGGCGATCACTGGAGAGTGGCGATCCGATGAGCATCCGCTGGGATGAGGCCAAGTGGCGCGAGATGCAGGCGAGGCTACGTCGTCTCACGCGATCCTACCCCACCGCTGCCCAGAAAGCGGCCGGGCAGATCGGAAAGCAGGTGATTTGGGACTCGATCAATGTTCCTCCAACCGTGCCAATCGACACTGGTAACCTGCGGTCAAGCGGAACCTTTGAGGTGTTCGCCCGGCCCTCTGGTGCGACGCTGACCGTAGGCTTCAATACACCCTACGCGGCCCATGTCCATCAAGTGCCGATGACTTTCCGGGAGCCGGGATCAGGGAACTACTTCCTATCCTCCAAGCTCCAGCGCTTCCGCCAGCAATATGTGAGCAGTTGGGGCCGCAAGATAGCCCAGATTCAGGGGACGGCCTGAGATGGTTCTGGTAAAGGAACTCTTCGACTGGGTGGCCGCGCAGACAGGATTGGAGCGCGGCGTGGACTGGCACTGCGGCTATCTGCCTGCCAAGACGAGCGGAGCTGTAGCTGTGTTGCTGGAGGCTGGCGGAGACCCTATGTCTCCGCGGCTCCGGCACAATCTTGAGATGGCGGTCTTCCAGGTGCTCTGCCTGGGGCCGGTCGAACCGGACTTCTGGGAGGCGCACGACCTGGGGATATTGATTCACCGGGTCCTGCGCGACGCGGCATCGGTGCGTCTAGGCGACGGGAGCTATCCTGCGGAGTGGATAGCCGACACCATCCTGGCGCAGGCGAAGCCGCAACTGATTGGTGGCGATGAGCGTTTCCGGCATGAGGTCTCAGCGATGTATGTCGTGCGGGCGCGCTCGGCGGAGCTTTTTGCAGTCTAGGAGGCAAATAAGATGGCAGACGCAACTGAATTTACCCTCGCCGGTCCTGCGCAGATTCTATGGGGCGACGCGGGAGTAGAAGAGGAGTTCGGCAAGACGGAAGCTGGCCCTACAATCGTGCGTATCCGGGAGGAGACGTTTCCCGTCACATTCCACCAGACGGGCGTCAACCCCTGGGACATTTACGGGGTCGGAAAGACGGTCGAGGTTGAGGCCAACTTCGCCAATATGGGCTGGGACTTGCTGCTAAACGTGATGCCCACAGAAGCGAAGATTTACGGCGGCGGCGTAACTACTCCGACACCGGCGCCTGGCGACCAGGCCCTCGATATTCAGGTTGGTTTGGGGACTTCGCACCGCTCATACTCGAAGCGGCTCATCCTGAAGCCGTATTGGGAGAATGCACCTGATACCAACCCGGAGACGTGGTTCATCTTCCCCCTGGCGTTTCCGCGGATAGACGCAGAGATCGAGCACGGCCCGGATGTGCAGAAGGTCATCCACGTCCTGTTCGAGATCTTCCCGGTAAGCCAGGCTTGCCCGCGACTGTTCTTCATGGGCAATGAAGCAAATCTGCCCTGCTAGTTTGGAGAGGAGCCTGAACAATGGCAGTTGAGCACGATCTCGACGCGTTAGCGGTCGAGCCGCTGGCGGTCAAGGTGAACGGCAAGTCCTATCCTGTCGCGATCACGGTCGCGACGATGATCAAACTGGACAAAGCGCGGCAAGACGGCAGCGAGGATCAATGGGAACTGGTCGCCCTAACGATGGAGGCGGCGGGGATGCCGCGGGAGGAGTTTCTGGCTCTGAACGCGCAGCAGGCGCTGAAACTCTCCGAGCTGGTCACGGCCCATTTTTTCCCCGAGGCAGCGGAAACGCTGCGGGTAGCGGAGGCGGCCATGAAATTGACTGGCCCGATGCCATCGCCGGATTCCTCCGCTACGTCGGAGGAGGCTATACCTTAGACGGCCTCCTGCCGATGGACTTCCGCTTGTTCACAAGCCTGCTAAATGCTGGACTGCGGTGGAACGCGAGGGAACACATCGCGGCGGTTGAGGCCGCCTCGTTTCCGTACCTGGAAAAGACCGCGCGCAACCGCATTGCTCGTCAACTTGAGGCCATGGCCAAGAGCAGCCATCCCGCGCCAGTAATTGCCCCTGGCCCCCAGCAAAAAGACGTGTCGGGTTGGGATGCGCTCGGCCAGCTGATAGCCCGGGAACGCCAGAAGTGGCCGCTCGACGAGAAGGGGAGACGAATCTTGAAGGGCGAGAGACACTGATATGGCATTGGATGTCGGCGGCATATTCGGCACAATCGAACTGCGCTACGACAAAGCGATCAAGGCCCTGAACGCGGTCGAGAAGCAGACGAAGGACGCGATGGGCCGGATGTCCGCGGCGGTCGCGAAGCACCAACAGGCGATTCAGGGCGCTGGCTTGGCGCTGGTAGCGATGGGTGCGGCGGGCATTCTTCTTGGCCGGAAACTAGTTCAGGCGGCCGGGCAGATGGAACGCTACGAGGCGCAGTTCAAGGTCTTGACGGGTTCCACGGAGGCCGCAAAGGCCCGCCTCAAAGAGCTAGTAGATTTTGCCGCAAAGACCCCCTTCGATTTGCCGGGGATTATAGAGGCAAGCCTGCTCATTTCAGCACTCGGCCTCGAAATCGGCACCACGACGGAAACTCTTACCCTTCTCGGTGATGCTGCGGCCGCGCTCGGTATGCCTATGGACCAGGTGGTTCGTGCGATGTTCAAGGCACGGGAAGGCATGTATGACTTGAACGAGATGGGCAAGCTCCTCCCCAAGACTTCACTGCGGGAGTTGGGGGTTGAGTTTAGCAAGACGGGTGAGATCATGAACCGCGAGGATCTCTTCCCCGCGGCGATAAAGCTCTTGAAACGCTTTGAGGGAACGATGGATGAGGTGTCGAAGACGACAGAAGGGAAGCTGTCAAACCTAAGCGACTCTCTTTTCCAGTTGGCGGCGGCCTTTGGGGAAGCCCTCACGCCAGCGGTGAAAAAATACGCAGAACAGATTTCGCGCCTGGCTGATCGTATGGAGGCATGGACGAAGCAGAATCGAGAAGCGAACTCGGCACTAGTGCTCCTGTCGGCAAAGTTGAGCTTGCTTTTGATTGGTCTGGGCAGCTTCCTGGGTCTGCTACCGCGAATCATTGCAGGTTTCACCGCGATAATCGCAGCGGTCTCTTCGCCTGTAGGCCTGATTGCTGCTCTTGCGGCGCTGACGGCAGGTATCTATGCTACGGCACGAGCCTGGGGAGTTTACCGCGATGCCCAAGAAAGAGCACGGGCACATATGGACCGGCAAAAGGAACTCCTGAAGCAATATCCCCGTGCAGCAGAGGAGGCGCAGAAGATTCTCGATGCCGAGATCGCATTGGCGGCTTTCCGCGCGAAGATGGTACCGGCATATGGCACGAAGGTACGCTTGGGGGCGCTTCCACGCGCATACCTCTCGAAAGAGCAGAAAAAGGAATTGGATAAACTCAAGAATGCTCTTTGGGATGCGGAAAGAGCTGCGCGAGCTGCCGATAAAGCGATAGAGGACGTCGTTACGCCTAAAGACAAACCCCCGCCGGGCCTATCTAAAGAAGGGGCCAAGTTGGCTGAGCGTCTGCGCGAGGAGCAGATGAAGCTTTCGGAGGCCTTCATCGAGGGGCTTATCGCTCAAGGCAAATCCTATGCTGAAATCGAGGCGGCGGCGGGCCGTTACTACGCGAAGATAGCAGTCCTTGAGAAGGACGCCATTGAGAGGCGTAGCAAGCACGCCGCGATGGAAGAGAAGCTAGAGAAGGTGCGCCTCGACCTCAAGACCGCATATAGCCAACTTGTGAAGGATCTGCCGTTGATCGAGGCCGAGGCCTTCGGCGATGAGCGGCGCATCCTGGAGTTGCGAGTCAAGGCCTGGCAGGATACCCAGAAGAAGATCGTAGACGCTTGGCTGAACATGATGCGCGTTCGGCTGAAAGGCAAGGCAGAGGAACTGGCGGCCATCGAGCAGCAGGCGAAGGATGTCATGGCCCGCGTCAACGCGGTTGTCAAGGCTGGCCTTGCCCAGCAGAAATCACTATGGGGGTCTATTCGGGACGAAATCAAGTCTGCCTTCTCGGACGTATTCCTTGATCTGATGAAGGGGACGGCGAGCTTCCTAAACTTTTTCCAACGCATCTGCGACGCGATGCTGCGCTACTTGGCCGATCGCCTGGCGGCGATGGTAGCAGCCTGGATTGATGCCGAATATCGTAAACGCATGGAAGCGACGAAAACCGCGCTCTATATGCAATCGCTTCAGCTCGCTAGCGGTGAACAGCAAGGCGGAGGCGGCAATTTCTGGGAGCAGTTGGGGCTCATGGCCGCGAAGTTCTTCATGGGAGGGGGAGAGGGCATGGCCTCGGGCGGGATCGTGACCAAGCCCACAATTGCGATGCTGGGGGAGAAGGGGCCGGAGGCAGTGATACCGCTCAGCCAGGCGCAGCCAGCCTTCGCCAGCGCATCGCCCGTGAATATTACGATTCAGGCGATTGACACGCAGACGGGAGCCGCCTTCCTCATGCGGAATCGCGACTCCATCGCCCGGGCCGTACTTGGCTCGATGCGCGACAACAGCGCCTTGAAGCGGAGGGTGGGCCTATGAGCAATCTCTTCTACCCCGACCTCCAGATGGCTGACCTAGTGACAACGCCGGTTTGGGCGACAGAGGCGATAGTCTACGAGACAGGCTATGTCCAGCGCAACGCCGTCCGCGACGCGCCGCTTCTCAAGTTCGAGCTATCCTACGACTACCTGACGCCGGCCCAATATGAAGGCCTGCTGAACTTCTTCCATCGCCACCGAGGAGCCTATGAGTCATTCTTGTTCCACGACTTGACTGATCTGGCCCCTGTGGCGCGAGATTTCGGGGTGGGGGATGGCCTGACAACAGACTTCAAGCTGGCGCATGACGCGATGGATGCCTGCTTGATCTACGTGAATGCGGTGCTCAACCCGGCGGCTGTCGTCAACTTGGCGACGGGGAGAGTGGCTTTCCCTGCTGCGCCTGCTGTTGATGCGCGCCTCACTTATTCAGCCACGAATGCCAGATACCGAGTGCGCTTTCTCGACGATATGCTCCCCGGCAACAGGTTCAAGTATATGGCCTCGGCTACCCAAGTCGTCTTGATGCAGGTGAGGGAATGAAAGACGCGCTGCCGGCCTTCGAGGTGGGGATAACTTCCACCGAACGCCGAATGATTGACCTGCTAAAGATCACCCTGACTGGCGCTGCGGAGGCCCTGCGCTTCGTCAACTGGGATGCGCCGATTACTATCGCGGTTGGGGATGATGCAGAGGCAACATTCTTGCCGCTGCCGTTCATCCGCGGTGATGCGCGCTTTCAGGCGGACTTGCAGATAGACGAGATCACCCTGACCGTGCCGAACGGCGAGGTGACGCTCTACCAAGAGGGCGCGGCTACTCCGACGGCCTCGACGGTGGCTGGGCTGGCCGTCTCCGGCGTCTTTGACGGCGCGGGGGTCAGTCTCTACCAACTTGACCTTGAGCGGCAGGTAGTCTTTCATCACAGCGACTGGGTTGTCTCGCTCATCGCGGCCATTACGAGGGTTTCGGTTACCGTCCATCTCCAATCATGGATCTCGAAATTGGATATGCGGGCACCGCAGACGATCTGCCAGGAGCAATGCAATAATGCCTTGTTCGACAACTACTGCGGCTTGCTGGAGGGGCCTTGGCAGATCTTGGGCACGGCCCTGGGCGGGGACCGAGACCTGATGTTTTCCGACCGGGCCGAAGCCAATGGCTGGTTTGATCTGGGCATGGTGGAGTTTCTCACCGGGTCTAACGCGGGCCAGTCAAAGACAGTATCACGCTTCGAGGCTGGGACTTTCTATTTCCCGTCTCCATTCCAGTGTGTCGTGGCGTCTGGCGATACCTACCGGGCCGTGCCCGGATGCAACAAGACGGTGGACGAATGTCTGACCAAGTTTGCCAATCTGACCCGGTATCGGGGGTTTCCCTACATCCCTCGACCAGAAATCATGGTGGGTTAGAGCCGGACGAGGCGCGGAAGCGGATCAAATCCGCCGCGCTGAGTTGGCTTGGGACACCATTCCACCATGGCGCGCGGTTGAAAGGTGTGGGGGTGGATTGCGGGCAGCTAGTGATAGCTGTCATGTCTGAGGCGGGTCTCGTAGAGGCTTTTGATCTTGAGGCCTATTCAGCGCAATGGAACCTACATCAGGGGCGGGAACTCTATCTGGAGCAAACCCGGCAATACTGCGATCCGGTTGCAGCCCCCTGGGAAGTGGGCGACATTCTGATCTACCGCGTTGGCCGGTGTGCCTCACACGGAGCTATCTATATCGGCGAGAATAGGGTTGTCCATGCCTTGGGCGGCCGCCAGGTAGAGATCGCGGACATCACGGGGCTTTACTTCAGTTCGCGGTTTGATTCCGGTTGGAGGTTGAAGTGGCTGGCGCGATAATCGCTGGCGTGACCGCGGCCGCCTTCGGCCTCCCGTGGATTCCCTATGCAGTATCCGCACTGCTCTCCGGTTACTTGCAGCGACGCCAGGCGAAGAAGGGCCAGCGCAACGAGGCTCTTACCCTCCAGATCACCGCGCCGGCGAAGGGCCAGGTGCTTCCTGTAGTCTATGGCAAAGCGCGAACGGCTGGGTGCGTTATATGGTATGGCAACTTTCACTCGCAGCCGGAGGATACGGGGAAGAAAGGCGGCGGCGGCGGAAGCGGTGGCAAGGGGAGTTCGGAGCCAGCAACATATTCGAGCAGTTTCGCGGTGTCGTTGTCCGAAGGCCCCATCAAGGCCTCCCCGTTTCGGGTTTGGATGGGCAATGACGAAGTAGATCTTACGGAGATCGTCTATACCCTGCATACCGGGGAGTTGGGGCAAGCGGCTGATGCCCACATCGCTGCCCATCTGGACGCGGGACAAGTCTCGCTCAACTACCCTGGCATCGCCTACATAGTATTCCAGGACTGGAACTTTGGCTATGCGCCAGTCATGCCCAACTTCACCTTCGAGGTGACGCGTGGCCTGGCTGAGGTCGTAGCGAGCAATCCGAGCTTCCCGGCCTACATGCAGGTCTATTCCGAAGATGCTAATGGCGACATGAACCCGGTTGCCATTCTCGCTGATCTGGTCACCAATACTCGTTACGGCCTGGGGCTGCCCCAAGAACGGATTCATGAGGAGAGCTTCGTGGCGGCTGCCCAGTGGTGCCTAGACAATGGCCTATACTGCTCGCCGATTCTGGTGGACGGCGACAGTGGCCTCAGCCATATTGAGCACATCCTCACTTACTTCGACGGCATCTTGACCCATTCGCAGGGCAAGCTAAAACTCTTTTACCGGGGACCGGTCTACTCTGACGTGGCGCTTCACCATGCAGTAGACACAACCGTCTTCCCCGCAGTAGCATATGCGGACTGGAATATCACCGAGCATCGCAGCGTCCTCGCACCCTCGACCTGGTGGCGGGCGCTGCGACGTGAATTGTTGATCAAAGACATCCCCGCTGCGGACGCAGTGGCGCGAGAGGCGGGAAATGACTGGTTCTGGTGCCTGGACAAGGATCGTGGCGTCATGACGCGCTGGGATGCGATCACCTGGACGGCAACCATGCTGAGGCTTCTGCCGGCGGCCGTCGGTGCTGTCGCGGGAATCGCCTCCAGTAGCCTTGGTGGGAATGTTCCGGCCAATGCCTTTGATGGGAACCCAGTCACCTTCTGGCAGGCAGGCAACAACACGATACCGCAATGGATACAAGGCACCGTCGGCGCCGCGACCGATATTGATAGCGTGCAGGTGGCCTGGACGGAGGGGGCAGGGGGGGCTGCCGTTCAGCCTTATATCCGTGGGGTGCGAATAGACCCGGCTGACCACGACGACCCCGCCCAGACGACGGTCGCTATCGTGAATGCTCTCATAGCCACTATGCTCGCGCACGGACTCAATCGGGCGTATGTGTTCGCGGCCAAGCCTGACGGCTTCTACTGGAACACGGGCACGGTGGATTACATCCCCTACGGATCGGACGGCGGGGATTTCCTCGTTACCTTCGCTGCCGCTGCTACCGCCGCCGGAATCGAGACTTATGGCTCCTGCTATTTTCTGCGGAATCTTGCCCATTGGGAGATGAATCCAGCGCAGCGTATGGTGCAGAGCGATGGCACTGATTACTGGTTCACTGGATTCGATAACGGATGGCTCTGCTATAGCCGTCCTGGCGTGGCGGCCTGGTGGAACGGCATCTTGGCAAGCTTGCTCGTTGTTCCCAACCTCGACGGGGTTGATATCGCAGAGCCGCAGTGGGGTTGGGCCTGGGGCAACTCCACTTGCTGGTGCGATGATTGCAAGGCCGCCTTTGCCGCGGCGCATCCTGGAGCCGTCTTCGGCGAGCAGGATGCAAGAGAGGGAGCGGCCATCTCAACCTGGGAGCAATGGCGCGCCGACGTTCTGACGGGAGCGATTAGCGTGACCTGTGCCGCTGTCACCGCCGCTACTTTGACAAGCAACATAGTCAGCGTGCTTGATGTGCGTCACTCACAATGGCTCGGCGAGGTCCAGCGGATCGAGAACAAGCTGAAGTTCAATGGCCTCGATTGGGATGGCATCTTGAACGATGCGAACCCTCCCGATGAAGCGACGAATCAGTGTACCTGGCAGGAGAAGGCTGGCTATAACCGCGACTATATTACCTTCTCGCCAGAATGGACGGAATACGCGACTCGGTGGTGGCTGTCCTTTGTGGACGGACGGGCGACGGCCGTAATTCACATCGGCATCTACCACACCGACGACGTATCTGGAAGCAACTGGAACTATGGCTACGACCATCTGCTCACCGCAGCCGAAGTGCAGCGAGCATATGAAGCAGCCATGCGGGGCGGGGCGCTTCATATCGAGAGCTATAGCTTGGCGAGCATCATCAATGAGGGATTGTGGGCAGGCGTAGATGCGGCCTATGCCGGCCTCGTTTACAACTCGATCCTCGGCGAAGTGCAACGCTGGGATGGCGCAGCCTGGCGGCCGGCGGGAAGGCGCGCCTGGTTCCGCACGAGGTCTTCCGCTCTCGGCTATGGTCCGGCGGAGAATCCGCATCTCTGCCAGTTCGACCGCCTTAGCACTGACCGCTTCCGGGTGCATCTCTACCCGGCGCCCAACGGCGACCGCATCCTGCAACTCAACGAGATCGAGTTCCGCAGACACGCCATCCAGTCCGCGACCAATATTTGGGGCGGGTTCGCCTATGATAACTTTCATGGCTCGCTTGATCTGTGGCTCGTCAACTGGACTCCGGCACTAGCACAGCTCTATCGAATTGACGACACAACAGGCCTCAATGTGGCTCCAAGTCCCTACGCTCTGCCAATCGGTGTTCAGGGGAATAACGATCTGACCTTCACGCCGATCGCCGGAAGGGAGACCATTATTCTGTCCCAGGGCTATGCCCTTCCTGCGCCCGGAGAGCCAGCAGTGATTCATCTATTCAACTCTCCCGCAACGCTGGTGGGCACCGAATATCCCAACTTCGACGGCACGACGGGCTATCTCGGCCTCTGCTATGATCCTCTCGGACCCTGGCTCGTGGTGAACGTCAACCAGGTTGGCCGCGGGGCGAGGCTGTGGTGGCTTACTCCGGCCACCCGCGCCCCCGACGGCAGCTATGCTGACCATGAAATCGCCTGGATGTGGGG
>Ga0307380_10010356_pt1 | contig 11754 bp, 3 predicted proteins | sample UN3MG_FD_202239 | JGI IMG/M metagenome (GOLD analysis project Ga0307380, IMG submission 202239) | Soil microbial communities from Risofladan, Vaasa, Finland - UN-3 | ecosystem: Environmental > Terrestrial > Soil > Coastal area > Acid sulfate soil | place: Finland: Risofladan, Vaasa | collected... | reverse complement strand
ACACTGTATTTTGGGAATGAGCCGATCCTCTCCCATTGGGCGCAGGCCAAGCGGCGAGTACGCTACAGACGAGAACGAAGCCGACACCCCGGGGTCTCAGACAGCATCGAGCTGCACAACGATGGGTAAGTAACCAGGCGAGCGACGATCAAGGGCTCTTGGGGAATCATCCGCAATGGAAGTACCCGAGTACCTGAATCAATATAAAAAGAGGTTCAGGGAAGGCCGCGTCGCGAGTGATGGGGACCGGTGTGCTGCAATGGCCTAGCGATGAAGCGATTAACTACCGCTGAGCGAAGGTCCTCACGTTAGGTCGCCCGTGAAAGAAGAAACACTGACATCATACAAGAGGTGACATAACAGTAGCAACAGATCTGACACGGATAGGACAAAAGGCTCGTAAGGAACCGAAACTAGTTTTTACGAACCTGTTTCACCACGTCTATGACGTGGACAACCTACGGGCCTGCTTCGACAGCCTGGACGCGAATAAGGCGACTGGGTTAGGAGTCCGTATCGAAAGGCGGATTGTACTGAATGACTTATCGGGGAGCCGGATGTGGGAAAGCCGCTTGTCCGGTTCTGAGAGGGACAGGAGCGCAACTGTGATATGGATGAAATATTGTGGCACCGCCGCGAAAGCAGGCGGCAAACAGAGAAAACAAACCTCGTCCTGGAATCATGGAAGTCTCCTGTCTACTCGAAAAATGTCGAATGTATTGCGCCTTGGACAGAGACGCAGAGGGTGGTGAACTAAATTACTTTTTGTTAAGGAGAAGCAGAGATGAAAAGAGAGAACAAAAGAATGTTGATGTTGTCTGTCTCGGCAGTTTTGCTGTTGGCTGTTGTCATACAGGCGGAAACGATTTTCGAGACGTTCGACAGTGATCCGGCAGCGGGTAGTTGGACCACCGTTGGCACAACCGGCAGTAGATTTACATGGCTAAATGATCTGACGACCAATGAAGATGGTGATACTTACAGAGGCGGCGGTTACCTGGAGACCCACATGGTCAGGGGTGTCGATTTTGACAGGTTCTCGACCGCGTTGTCTCAGGCTTATGATCAGAGCCAGGAGTTCTGGTGGGAGTTTGATACTCAGACAGTTAATCATGAGTATCGGTATCAGATAGGATATTTTGGTGTTTTTAACAGTACTTCGCCAAATAACGCCAATATTATAGCTAATTACTACTTCAGGCAGCAAAGCAACAGCGGTTCGTCTATGAAGACGCATCGTTTGACTGCCTTTGACAGTACAGGAGCTAATCAGTTCTTTAATTCCCAATATGTAATGAATCCGCGGGAGCCTTACCGAGTTAAGATGCATTACACTTATAATAGCGGCGGTACGATCGCTGTTGAGTTCTGGGCATTGAATAAGACGGGTGAAGGGGACGATGTTCTTGTTGGCAGCGATTCAGGCGTAGTCCTGAATGCGGGTCAGAGATTGAGCTTTAACCAGTTTGGTTTTGGCAATGCCCAAAGTACTTCGAGCACTGTATACACACAGACTTCATGGGTTGATAACATTTATTTCAGCACAGACGGTCCTAATACTGATTATGAAGAGGCTGCATTTGTAATACAAGGAGTTTTGCCTGCCTTGGCCTCTATCCCAAGTCCTCCAGACGAGGCCACAGATGTACCTCTGGATGTGGTCCTTAGCTGGACGCCGGGAGAGTCTATCGACAAGCATGATGTATATTTCGGTGCTGATTTTAGCGATGTGAACAGTGCAAATGCATCTGACTTGACGGGCATATACCGGGGTCGATATGATGTCAATAGCTATACTCTACCCGAGGTTCTTGATCTAGGCACGGTTTACTACTGGCGCGTTGATGAGGTCGAAGGGTCGCCGGACTACACGGTATACCGAGGCAGCCTCTGGAGTTTTACGACCGAGCCAGTTGGTTATCCCATTGAGAATGTAACAGCCACAGCTTTCAGCAGCGATGCAGGTAAAGGGCCTGAGAATACCGTCAACGGCTCAGGGCTGGATGAAAGTGGCTTATTGCACGGCAACATAGGTGTCGGCACTATGTGGCTGAGCAGTATGGCAGGGCCACAGCCGGCCTGGATCGAATTTGAACTCGACAAGGTTTACAAACTGCACGAAATGTGGGTATGGAATTCTAACGACAGTCTGGAGCCGGCGGTCGGTTTCGGTCTCAAAGACGTTACTATTGAGTATTCGATCGATGGTACGAACTATACGACATTGGGTGCTACTCACGAATTTGCCCGGGCGCCCGGTGCACCCGACTATGCACACAATACCACTGTTGATCTCACTGGCGTAACAGCAAAACACATCAGACTTACAGCCAACAGCAACTGGGGAGCCTTCCTGAATCAATACGGTCTCAGTGAGGTTCGCTTCTTCTATATACCTGTGCGTGCAAGAGAGCCCCATCCGGAGTCCGGAGTAACAGATGTAGCCCTGGATGTGGTCCTTAGCTGGAGAGCGGGAAGAGAGGCAGCCGAGCACGATGTATACCTTAGTTCCGATGAGCAGGCTGTAATAGAAGGTACTGCCGATGTCACTACCGTGACCGAGGCCAGCTACGGTCCATTGTCACTCGAGTTAAGCCAGAGGTACTACTGGAAGGTTAACGAAGTCAATATTGTCGAGACCCCGACAACGTTGCCGGGCGACCTCTGGAACTTTGCGACGCAGGAATATTTTGTCCTGGACGATTTTGAGGATTACAACGACTATCCGCCGGACGAGATATTCAGTATGTGGACAGACGGATGGGGCACGCAGACAAACGGTGCTCTGATAGCCCACGACCAGGCACCTTGGGCTGAGACTACGATCGTTCACGGCGGCATGCAGTCGATGTCGTTCCGCTATGACAACAATCTCAAGTATTCAGAAGCAGAGCGGCCGCTGAGCCCACCGCAGGATTGGACCAGGAACGGCATTGGAGCATTATCGCTGTGGTTCCACGGCGATGTGAGCAACGCTGCTGAGCGGATGTATGTGAAGGTCAATGACTCCAAGGTTGTATATGACGGCAATGCGGACGACATAAAGCAAGCCTCGTGGCAACAGTGGAATATCGATCTGGCATTATTTGGTGTGGACCTGACCAAAGTCACGAAATTCGCTATCGGCTTTGGCGACGAGACGAATCTGACGTCCGGAGGTTCAGGCATAGTATACTTTGACGACATTCGGCTGTATCCCATTCGAGAGCCGGAAGCCGATCTAACCGGCAATTAATTACAGTTGATACGACAGATTTGCATCATTTCGGGGCCTGTGCTGATTGATTCGGCGTGGGCCCCTTCTGTTTGTGTGCTCAGCAGAGCCACAGATTGGTCAGAAGATTTCGGACCAGTCCCACCAGCCAATCAGAAGCGCACTGAGCCGCGCACAGATGCCCCCAAAACGGCCCCATTTTCACAAGTTAGTGAATGCCCAAATTCTGCGAAAAGTCACATTTTTAGTGAGCAGAAAAACACCGCGATTGATATGGTGACCACATGACACTATTTTGACACCACAGATACCGATTTTTCCTATATCAAGTCCAAAAAAATGTCAAATATTAGGCCAAGGACACAATTTATAAAAAAATTATCGGGCGTCAAAGTATTCAATGAACGCGTGAACTGTCACGCACCCCAGTTCTTTTTCAAGGCAGATGCATCAGATATTCAGCAGTTTTAGGCTGGTCCCATCATTGTCTAAGTTGATCAATCAGACAGATCATTCGTCTTCTCACCTGATAAAAATAAGAGCAAGGGGCCTGACACCGATCGAGACAAATTCACGATTAGCGCACGTTCGTCTCGCGACACTCTGGGCACCGTCTCTTCTGCGGGTGCACTTGTGGAGTACTGAAAGGCTCTAGCATTCCAGTCCGACAACAGGCATTGTCGAGGTAAACACAGCCGTACATTGCCGGCATCGAGATTGCTTGACCGGTCCGGCACGATTGCCACAAGGATTCGGCTCACCGTTTCGTCATCGCCATCAGCGACCAGATAGACGTTAGCGCCGGTTAGCTTGCTGCGAGAAAGATAAATCGGCCTGCCGTGAAGGAAATCCCCCAGGAGGTAGATAGCTTCTCTTGCGCGACCACCTAGTTTGGCGGCGTTGTCCCCATACCAGACAATGCGAGTCTGGTCGGCGCTGAGCCCGTTGGCCGCGGCCCAGGCGAGATGCCGCAAGCCTCGGTCGACGATTGTCACCGGGCCCCGCCCCCCTCGTCCACCGTGGTCCTCGGTGTTCCAGATGCCTTCGACCTTGCCCGTCTTGAGATACAGGTCGTGGAACTCCTGCATTGTCCCCATGTTGCTGTCGCTGCCGCCCATGTAGTGCACTGAGATCACGTCGAAGTGCTTCCACACCGGCTCGTCCTTCAGAATCGGTGCATGCACGCCGTCAAACTTGCTGTCCATAAGTGTTTTCAGAAACCAGATGTTCTGCCGATTGTACGGATTGACCGATCCGAGGAGGATTTTGATCTTGCTCGCATCGCCGTACACGTCTCTGGACACCTGTCGGATGACCTCTATCGACGGGGCCAAATAGGCATTGATGTAATAGTCTAGTTTCCACTCCAGGTCGTATCCGAAGAACTTGCCGTCAGGAGCAATTCCTGGTTGAAATCCGGGCTGTCCTCTCAAACCCTTCGGGTCAAAATGGCCGCTGACGACTTCATTGCCTATCTCGAAAACTACGTATCGGTAAGCTTCAGGATATGTTTCGTAGATCTGGCGCAGTGTCCAGTATACCAGATCCTTATCGAATGCTTCGTCCACTGATGGACGTATGAGGTTTGTCATAATGTAGATCGCCGTAATATGATGCTTGATGAGTTCAGGGATGAGTTGCTCGGCTGTCTTGGCACCGGCCCCGCGAGGAGCGCGAAAGTCACGCAGACCGATGCTGACTGTCTTACCGGTGAACGGGCCTTCGCGCGGAGGTGCTTTGCCTGTGGCCGCACTAATCCCGATATGTGGGCCGCCATAGCTGCGGACTGTAGTCCACGCAATCCCCGAATGTTCCGGCGAACTGGCGTAGTGCGTGCCGAAATAGTCCTGCCACTGTGACGGCAATCGTCTCAATGACTGCCCGTCGACGGCCATCTGAATATCAATAATCTCATCCGGCTCATCGTCTGTCTTCTCAGCGCTGGCGGCACGACGCTCGGGCGACCGCACCTGGGCCAGGTCGACGTTTCGTTCGGACGGACGGTCCGGCGCCTCCCCGCTCGCCTGGTTTATCATGCGGCCGAGAAAGCCTTGCCAACCATTGGGATCGATAAAAGGATTGGGCCTTTTTCCCGCCAGGAGGTGTTCACGTTTGGCCAATGTGTCGTTCTGAAAAGGGTGTGAGCCGAGCCAGACCTGCGCGTCGATGCTCTTGAGGCGCTTGCAGGAATCGGCGAAGACTGTGCTTCCAGGCTTAAGCCCGCCCAGGAGAATGGCCCTGAGTTGACGTCCGTTTTCATCGCGGAGTGGAAACTCGATGGCTAGTGTGCCTGGGGTATGGTCCGGCGCCTGATGAAAGGTGAATACCCGGCCGCCCCATTCCACTACCTCCTGATCTGTGAGAAGTCTGTCCGTGTGAAACGGCGGGAAGGCGGAACTCAAAGTTGTGACGGTTCCATCCAACTTGATCTTGTGGCCCTTGCTCCATTTGGCGCCGTACAAAACCAGCGGCGCGTCCAGCTCGTGCAGCCATGTTTGCGAGCCGAAATGATGTTGAAAATACCAGTGACCCCCGCAGTGGTCAACATGCCAGTGGGTTCCGATCACAACCTTCACGTCGCAGGGATCGAAACCCAACTTGCAGATGCTCTCCAAAAGCCACGGGACCTCGTGTGGCATAGTGGTGTCGATGAGAATCAGACCATTCGCGGACGTCAGCAGATGCGAGGACACATGATCGTTGCCAACGTAGTGCAGTCCGTCCATGATCTCGAACGGCTCGACGGGTTTGGCGTCGCGCGCCCTCTCGCGATGGATCGTTGCAGCATCGTAGCAAACGGGCGGCGATGGGTAGTCCGCGGAAACGCCGCAGTCGGAGGCCGTAGGATGTCCGAAGGCTGCGAATGCGTGTGCATAAAACTCATAGGCGTCCGGTTTGGCGTCATAGTACTTGGCGTAGCTGTGTCCCGTACCTTCAAGGCGGATGTACTCGTGTGTTATGTTGAGCCGGTCCAGCAGGGAAGCGAATTCCAGCGTCCGGCGGTGAGTAAAAGTATCCGGTTTTTCATTGTCCAGCAGGCGAACAAATGTCCGGCCGCGAATTGCCTGGGCGTTTTTTTCGGCGAGATAGAATGGGTCATTAAGGTGGAAGTAGTCACGGTCACCTTCGTACGGCCCACTTTGCAGGGCACGCTCTACGTTGGGGGTGCCGCTGTCAAACTCGAGCAGGGCCGGACCAAGCGCCGTCATTGCGCCGAACGTCTCAGGATACTTCAATCCCAAGTGCAGCGAGCCGAAACCTCCCATAGAAAAGCCTTCCAGGGCTCGCCCTTTCCTGTCGGAAATGGTGCGGTATGTCGCATCGATGTGCGGGATCAAATCTTTTGTGATAACGGACTCGAATGGCAGTTCACCGTCGCTGGAATCGCTGTAGATGTTGCCCGCGATACCGTTGACGCCGACCACGATTATTGGCGGGCAAAGACCTTTGGCCATTGCAGGCTTGACCTGCTCCAGGAATCTCCAGCAGTCGCGCTGCGTGCCGCCGCCGCCATGCAACCAGTAAACCACCGGAAAACGTCGCTCTTTCTCGCTCTCGTACTGGGGCGGCAAATATATCAGATAGCTGACTTTGTCACCGACCACTTGACTCTGAAAGGTCCTGACAAGCATATCCTCGGCTCCGTCTCTGTGTCCATCGTTCCATCGAATGCGGCCTTCTCGCAGCAATTGGCGTATCGGTTTCAGGCCGCGTGGTTGCGTTTGAGAAACGGCTGGACGAGGCAGTTCCGACTCATTTGCAGGCGGCCCCTCGGCGACCGTTTGGCTGCGGATTTCGTTCAGGGTCACAACACCATCATTGTCTGCATCAAACATCCGAAGAAACCGCTTGCCTGGCACTCCGGTTGCCTCTTCACCCGCGATCCGGCCATCTGTGTTACGGTCTAAACGTCGGAAGAGTTGTTCAACTCGATCTGCACCCGGACGTTCCTTGTTAGCTGGCCTTTGTCTATTCGATGCCCTCTCTGGCGCCGCAGGTACCACAGTCGTAGCTCCGGCGGACAATCCAAAGTATTTACGTATGAATCCGACCGCCCGGCGCGCTGCCTCATCAGTCTCCGGAATGTGAGGTCGTCCGAAGTAGAAACCATGGGGCCCGTTGTCCGGCAGGTACAGCTCAACATGTTTTCCCGCTTCTTTGAGCTTCTCTGCATAAGTCTCCATCACCGACGGGGGAGAACTGGTATCATTTCTTCCGCTGATCAACAACAACGGGCAGCGCACCTTCTCGACCTCGGTAAAGGCTGAGTGGTGATCGAATGCCGCCGGATCCTCCGCGATTTTCGAAACAGGTGCGCCGTATTCCTGTTCCATCCGGCTAATCAGTGCATCCAATTTAGGGATGATCCTGAAACCTGCTTGCTTGGCCTTTGCGACTTCTATCAGATCAATAGCCGCTGGGGCGCAGGCAACCGCGCAGTTCAGAACGCAGCGTGAGATTACCCGCGAAGTCACCATACCCCCATGGCTGCCGCCTATCATCGCGATCCTCTGGTCATCTATGAACGGTAGCTGCCGGACGCTCTCTACGGCGAGAACTGTGTCGTCCCATTCGATGGGATCGAACGCCGACTTCGGTCGAAAGTCGATCGAATAGACCGCCCAACCTTCGGCAATGAAGCTCGCGGTCGGTGGGCCGGTCATACGACCGAGAGCATACGTGCCTTGTTCCGATTGCCCACCTCCGTGAATCATTACCACCGCTGGAAAGGGCCCTTGCCCCTTTGGCTTGCGCACATACGCCGCAATCAGTCTTTCACCGGTGCCTTTGAATTCAGTAGTCCGGCCTACGGATCCGTCAGTAAACAGCTCCCATGCTTGGTCTTCACCTGCCAAGCCAACGCGTTGGGCCGCCAGAACCGAGAGCATTCCCGATGCTATTACAAACAAGCGGGTCAGTATAATCTGTTTCATCTTTCGCACCTCGTGTAAGTCGATAAACTACAAGTCAATTCGGTTCCCCGCCAGCACGCGCCAACAGGCCTCTACTACCTGTCCCTACCGAAAATTCCGTCCTTGTTTATACACAAGGATTTACGTACAATTTCCGACTCTCGAAAAACTACCAGAAATGATACCATAATCAGGAAGAGTTGGTCAAGATGAGCATCTGCAAAGTGCTGTTTCTTCTGTTTCGTGGCTTGTTTGTCAACCGAAGCAATTTGATCTTGGAGAATCTGGCTTTTCGCCAGCAACTGACTGTCCAGCAACGAACGATCAAACGTCCGAAACTCAAGAACAAGGATAGGGTATTTTGGTCTTGGGTTTCTCAGATAGAGATGCACAAGCTAAGGGATCATTGACATTCTCTGAATCTTGAATGATTCTTTTCGTATACATCATCATTGCCAGAGTGGTCATTGCCAAAATGACTATTAGCAGAAGAAGTTCGCGCTTTCTGCAAGTGAGAAGTCCATTTTAGCGTCATTGCATCTGCGAGCAGCCTCAAGTACGGTGGAATTTCTATGATGAAACCAAATATATCCCTCTTGGGCTCAAGAGTTTATGTCGGGATGAGTTTTTGTACCCCACGGGCAACTGACACTTTTACTGACACCGTTTTAAATCTTACCTTTTGGCCAGGCTGGATTGTCCAGCTTGCTTGCACCAGCTTCGCTTGGCACACGATTGTCCGTTGCTCATTTGGGGATGATTTGGCCATACGCTCACAGAATGTGTAGCAAAGAGTTTATGACCGTACGCCATCAGTAAGTGTGGTCAAACCCTATATATAAAGAATTTCGGATTACTCCCCATGTTTTTTTGATCATCGGATTAACTGTCTGATCAGCGACAATTATTTCATCTTCCATGTCTATAGCACACGGTTGTCTTATTCAGAAATGTATGGGAATTTATACAATTCAGAGAAACATTCTATTGGAAACTTATAGCTGATGGCCTTGAATGGTGTCGTGTTGATGCTGTGATTAATTCGGGGAATTTCCAATTCAACATCGAGTCCCTGTGAGTCAAATAGATAATCGGCACAATTTACCATATCATTCATTGATCCAAGTGTACTTCTACTTATAGTTTTACCAATCTGCATATCCCAAAATCGCTCCAGCAATTCAACATTACTTTCATGTGAAAAGCCATCACGCTTTAATTGGAATTCAAGTTCAAGAATAAATATTTGGTTGATATGCATAAAGTCCTGCTTGTGAATACCGGGGGTTATAAAACTATATAAGCTTGCAGCATGAGTGAAAATAAAACTCTGCTTACGCCCCAGCCGAAACAGATTTGCATACCAGTCATCATCGCCTGTCTCAGCCTGAATGATCTCCGGCCGTCCCATTTTATCCAATAGCTTTTTTGTGCAACGTAATGTGAACATTTAAATCCTTACTTTATAGCCCAGCAAAAAGCTGGTTTATGAAATCAGCACAAACTCGCATGTACAACCAAAAACCGATTTAAGTCAATTTATCCCAAAGCTATGAGCCGAAGGTTAGTTTTGCAGCAAGCGTATCACCAGATGGCTTGTTGTTCTTTGTCGGTTTTGCCGAGTGGGCTGGGGCGGTTTGCTTTTTGGCCGGTTTTACGGATTGATGTTTTTCGTTGCGGGCGGTTTTTTTGCTCTCCGTCTGATCTTTTTTCATGCTCATTGATATTCGCTTTCTAGCGATGTCTATCTCCAGCACGCGTACTTTTACCTTCTGGTGCACTTTGACAACATCAGCAGGGTCTTTTACAAAATGGTCTGAAAGCTGGCTTATATGCACAAGCCCATCCTGATGAACCCCAACATCGACGAACGCACCGAACGCAGCGATATTCGTTACAATCCCCGGCAATTCCATTCCAACTTCCAAATCGCCGATCACATTGATTCCTTCGGCGAAACTGAACAACTCGAACTGCTTTCGCGGGTCTCGGCCGGGCTTGCTAAGCTCAGCTTTAATGTCCATCAGCGTCGGTAGACCAGCCGTATCGGTAACGTAGTCTTCCAGCTTTATCTTTTCGCGCAACACGGCATTACCGATCAAATCTGCCACCGAACAATCTAAGGCCCTGGCCATAGAATTTACTATTGAGTAGCTTTCGGGATGTACTGCACTTGCATCGAGCGGGTTTTTGGCGTGGCAAATTCTGAGAAAACCTGCGCACTGTTCAAATGTCTTATCGCCCAACCCGGAAACTTTCTTCACATCTGCTCTGGACCCGAATGGGCCGTTTTCGTCCCTGTATACTACCATCCTTTCAGCCAACTTAGGCCCTACTCCGGAAACATAGGTTAAGAGCTGCTTACTTGCCGTATTGACCTCAACACCGACAGCGTTCACACAACTACTGACCGTATCATCGAGACAGCGTTTAAGAAGTGCCTGGTCGACATCGTGTTGATACTGGCCGACGCCAATGGATTTAGGGTCTATCTTTACCAGTTCCGCCAGTGGGTCCATTAGTCGTCTTCCAATTGACACCGCTCCCCTGGCCGTAATGTCATGGTCGGGAAATTCCTCTCTGGCAACCTGCGAAGCTGAATAAACGCTTGCCCCGCTTTCGTTTACCATTATGATGTTTATATCTTCCCTCAGGCCAATCCCACGAATGAATGCCTCAGTTTCTCTGCTGGCGGTTCCGTTACCTATCGCAATCGCTTCGATATTGTACTTCTGGCACCAGGCCATAACCTTAGTGCCTTCACGTTTGGCGGTCGCTTCGGAAGCCAGTGGATATATCGCATCGTTGTACAGCAGCTTACCCTGCCTGTCCAGGCACACCACCTTGCAGCCAGTTCGAAAAGCCGGGTCGATAGCTAATATACTTTTTTCACCCAACGGTGAGCTTAACAGCAGTTGCCTGAGATTTTCCGCAAAGACCTTTATAGCTTCTTCGTCCGCCTTCTTTTTACTCTCAAGTCGAATCTCTGTTTCCATTGAAAGCATTATTAGCCTCTTATAGCTATCTCTAATCGCAAGCTTGACCTGGTTGCTGGCAGCATTTTCGCTTTTGATAAACAGCGAATCAAGGTTTGATGTCGCCTGAACCTCATCTACTGTTACCCGTAATAGCAGAAATTTTTCCTTTGATCCCCGACGCATCGCAAGTACCCGGTGTGATGGGGTTGATGCCACCGGTTCAGTCCAGTCGTAGTAGTCCTTATACTTTATCGCCTTCTCTTCCTTGCCCGATATCACCTTACAAGTGTATTGGCCTTTTTTCTGGTAGAGCGACCTTATATCCGCTCTTGCCTGCTGGTCTTCACTTACCCACTCAGCGATTATGTCACGTGCCCCTGCAAGTGCGGTTTCAGTTGAGTCCACCTCTTTCTCAGCATTCACGAATTTTCCCGCTTCTTTTATCACGTCGATATTTTCTTGCTCGAACAGCATTTTTGCCAACGGCTCAAGTCCCTTTTCCTTTGCCATGGTAGCCCGTGTTCGCCTTTTCGGCCTGAAGGGCAGGTAAATATCCTCCAGCACAGCCATCGTCTCCGCTGCCATTACTTTGTCTTTAAGCTCAGCGGTGAGATTGCCCTGTTTTTCAAGCGACTTAAGTACTGCCTCT
>Ga0307380_10010355_pt1 | contig 11754 bp, 8 predicted proteins | sample UN3MG_FD_202239 | JGI IMG/M metagenome (GOLD analysis project Ga0307380, IMG submission 202239) | Soil microbial communities from Risofladan, Vaasa, Finland - UN-3 | ecosystem: Environmental > Terrestrial > Soil > Coastal area > Acid sulfate soil | place: Finland: Risofladan, Vaasa | collected... | reverse complement strand
CGGAGTAGCTGAAAGCCTCCAACTCCTTGTTGACGGCCACCAGATCGGCGGCGTGGCGCTCGAGCTGCTCGGCGTAGTCCTTGACGTCCTGCTCGGCCCGCTTCAGGCCGCTGATGTCGAAGGAGACACCGAGGGCGGCGAGGACGTTTCCGTCGTCGTCGGTGATCGGCAGCGTGTTGAGCGATCCCGGGAAGCTCTCGCCGTTTTTACGCAAGCAGGTGGTCTCGCCGGTGAAGCCTTTGCCGCCCTTGCTGATACGAGCCACTATCTCACGGATATTTTCGCTGCTTTCCGGCGGGTGCAGCCGGTGAACAGGCATGCCGAGCGCCTCTTCGCGGCTGTAGCCGTAGATACGTTCGGATCCCGGGCTGAACTCGATGATGTGCGGTTCCTGCGCGTCGAGGTCGGTGAGGATGAAGGATATGTTCTCAGCGGCTTCGAAGATCGATCGTAGCTGCGCGACGCTCTCCTGAAGGGCCTTTTCCGCCCGGCGGCGCTCAGTGATCTCGATGGAGGATTCGACGGCGCCGACCATGTTGCCGTCCTCATCCTTGACGGGGCTTGCCTGGATGCGCCAGGTGCGGCCGTCGGGCGAGTCGATCTCTTCGCTGTGATTCTCGCCGGTTTTCAGCGTCAAGCTGACGGGGCAGCGGTCGCAGGGGTTGTCCCGCTCCCGCCAGATTTGGTAGCAGTGGCGCCCGACAAGCTCTTCGAGGCTCGAGTGGACGGAATTACAGGCCGTCTTGTTGGCCCAGACGATGCGCATCTCGGTGTCGTGGAGCACGACGTGCTCGATCATGTTGTCGAGGATGACCGTGCGCTCGCGCTCAATGTCCCTGAGAATCTCCTCGTTTTGCTTCTGAGCGGTAACGTCGCTCAGGAAGCCGACGATGAATGTGCGGCCGCCGATATTGGCGGTATTCGTCGCGATATCGACATGGAGAGTCGAGCCGTCCTTGCGTTCAATGGGTGCTTTCTCAACCAGGTTCAGGCCGCTTCCTGACGCTGATGTGAATCCCTCCGATGCCTGCTTGCGGTAGTGTTTGGGGTGAATGTCGAGCATTTTCATGCCGAGCAACTCTGCCTCGCTGTATCCCAGCATCTCGCAGGCGGCACGGTTGGCAAAGTTGAGTTTCCCGCTCCGGGCGTCGCCGATCAGTATCCCGTCGATGCTGGCCTCGACAATGGCCTTGTACTTCTGCTCCGATTCGGCAAGCTTGCTTTCGGCTTCCCTGCGCTTGGTGACATCGACATGCGTGCCGACGATTCGCAGGGGCTTTCCACTCGCATCGCGCTCGACCACCTTTCCTCGCGAGAGGATCCATCGCCACTCGCCCGATTTGGCCTTCATGCGGAATTCGCCGTCGAAGGAATCGAGTTCACCCTGTGTCAATCCATCGACCAAACCGAGGGCAAACTGCTTATCGTCCGGGTGAAGGAGAGCCGCCCAGTTGTCGAGGCTGGCCGGGAAGTCGCCCGGTTGATAGCCAAGCATGGTGTAGTAGCGCGGGCTGAAGTAGCCTTTGCCCGTCGGCACATCCCAATCCCAGAGGCCGTCGGTGGCGGCATCCAGGGCGAGAGCGAGGCGCTCTTTGCTTTGACGCAGCGCTTCCTCAATCGACCTCCTGTCGGTGATGTCGGTGTGCGTGCCGATGATGCGCAGGGGATTGCCCTGCTCGTCCCGCTGGGCCACCTTCCCCCGGGAGAGAACCCAGCGCCACTCGCCGGACTTGGTCTTAAGGCGAAACACTTCTTCGAAGGCGTCAATCTCTCCTTTTGCGATCCCTTCGGTTTGACTGACGGCGCGGTCCTTGTCGTCGGGATGAATCAGCGAGATCCAGCTCTCCTGGTCGGCGGAGAACTCGCCTGGTTCGTAGCCGAGCATGGTGTAGTAGCGTGGGCTGAAGTAGGTCTCGTCGGTGGCGGCGTTCCAGTCCCAGAGGCCGTCGGTGGCAGCCTCAAAGGCGAGGGAGAGGCGCTCCTCGCTCAGACGCAAGGCTTCGCCGGCTCTCCGGCTGTCGGTGATGTCTTCGTAGACTCCCAGCATGCCCAGTATCGAGCCGTCCGGCTCGGTCAGGGGGATCTTGCTTGTTCTGAGGACTATCTCGGAGCCTTCGATGTGCGTTTGCAGCTCCTCGTAATTGAGCTTCGGCTTGCCACTGCTGATCACCTCCCGGTCGTAGGAACGATACACCTCGGCTTGCTCCCGCCAGACGAGATCGTAATCGGTCTTGCCAATGATTTCGTCCGGCGATGAGAGCCCGGCATCCTCCGCGAACAGCTGGTTGCAACCGAGGTACGTCGATTCCTTGTCCTTCCAAAACAGGCGCACTGGAGTGGCGTCGAGGACAAGCTGCAGCATCTTCTGCGATTGCCACAACTCCTGCTCGGCCGTCTTGCGCTCCTTGATATCGCGGATGAAGACCAGGGAGGCTGCGGCGCCGCCGTAGTCAATTCTGTTGGCATTGATCTCTACGTCGACACGCTGACCGTTCTTGTGCAGCAGGGCCGACTCGGAGATGCTGGGGATCGCCTCCCCGGCCATCCGGTGTTTATGGCGGTCGACCAATTTCTCGACCTCATCCGGCCAGATGTAATTCTGGAAGGGTGTCTCGAGCGTTTCCTCGACAGAGTATCCCAGCAATTCGGCCATCCTGGGGTTGGCGAATTTGATCAAGCCGTCCTGGATGATGACGATCAGATCGTTGGCTCTTTCGACGAGGTTGCGATACTTTTCCTCGCTCTCGTGCAGAGCCTGCCGGGCCTGCTCTTCCCTGCTGCGCCTGTTGTGCACTTCGATGACGCGCTTGATGCTGTTGAGCAGGCGGTGATAGTGGGCGAAACCGGCATCCTTGGTGTAGTAGTCGTCGGCGCCGGCTCGCATAGCCTCGGAAGCGATCTCTTCGTTACCCTGGCCGGTGAGGAAGATAAACGGGATCGAGAGGCCGGAGTCGCGAACCGCTTTGAGCAGATCGAGGCCGTTGGCGCCGGGCATCTGGAAGCCGCTGAGGATGCAATCGAATTCTTGCGTTTCCAGTTTCTTCAGCGCTTCTTTGACCGATTCGGCCCACTCGATCTCGAGGTCCTCTTCATGCCGTGTGAGCTGGAACTTGATCAATTCGAGGTCGTTCTCGCTGTCGTCGACGTGAAGGATCCGAAGCATTTCCGACTCCCCGGCAGTCCCCTATGATCATAAACCAAGAGTCTTGGATATTTCTGTTATATCATTACATAAATATGTTGTGCACACAAGCAACCGGTAAATCAATCGTACCCGTCTCCCAATAATTCAGCCATCTCAGGAGTTGCCTTGCAGTGCCTTAATAAGCAGAATTATATATCACGGCTGTAACAATTCGATTATACGCCATATCGAATCAGTTCATTTCGAAAATTTGTCGCGCACAGGGCACAGATCTCTGCCGGTCGATGTGCAAAGAGTATAGAGTTCGCTCGGTTTTCTTTTAATAACTCCAGATTATGGTTCGGCGGGACTCAGATCGTCTCAACCGCGCCTGCGGCCACCCAGCCCTTCGCGTTATTCGGCAGCACGATTTCAGTCCATCCGTCCTGCTCACGCTCGATCTGCACCTTCATCGCTTCGGGCGCGGGAAAGCGGCTGGGGGCGTCTGCGGCCGGCTCGCTGGCCACGCCGGCGTCGCGGGCGACGATGATCCCGTAGCTCCTGCTGGATGCGAGGAGGCTTTGGCCCGTTGCGATAGCCAACGATGCCGCGGCGACCACTGCCAGGGCGATGAGAGCGGTCCAGTAAACGGCCGGATGGAGAGCTGCGGGGAACAGCAGCCTCAAGGCGAAGACGACGTTCAGCAGCAGGAAGCAGGCGACACCGACGGCGAAAGTGAGTCCTGCGGGAAACGCCGAGAGGGTTCGGCGGATGACCCGCTCGGTGGAGGTGAAATTCTCCTCCCGCAGCGATTGCTTGAGGTAGCGCTTCTCGATGATTTCGATGTTGCTGCGGGCATCGATGCCCCCGGGATCGAGGCGCACCGCCCGCTCGAAATGGAGCCGCGCCTCGCCGATCATGCCGAGGCGGTAGAGGGCGTTGCCGAGGTTGTATTCAACCGCGGAGTTGGCGAAGCCTTCCTCGAGGATTTTCGAGTAGAGGTCGGCGGCCGCCCGATATTGCCGCTCGGCGAAAAGATCGTTGGCGCTGAGGAAGTCCTGCTGCGCGTCGGCCGCGACGTTGGCCGCCACAGCAGCCAGCAGTAGGACGGCTAGAATGGTTCGCCTGATCATATCAACTCATCCAGTTGCGACAACGCCTTGGCCGCGCGCTCGGCGAGGTCGGACCAGGCGGCCCGGCTCTCGCCGCCCGGGGCGTAGCGAGCGGCGTCGCAGGCTTCGAAAACCGCAGAGATTTCGTCGACGAGGGGATGTTGGTGGAGGTCGCGGCGCACGAGAGTGTTCCTGACCTCGACCATCGAGAGGCCCCCTCTTTCGAGGTTGAGCTTGTCGGCGAAATAGTCGATCAGTGCCGCGCTGATTTCCGACGACGCGCTCTTGCCGCCCGGCGCGCGCGCCAGACGTTTGACGGCGATGTTGAGTGCCTTGCGCCTGCGGAGGTCGCCCCCGCGCCCCCTGCCGCGGCGCAGCAGCCTGGTTCCGGCGAAGATCAAAATGTTCGCCAGGACGGGAATCAGCATCGCCGCCCAGAAGAACGGCGAGTGGAAGAAAGGCGAGCCTTCGCGCGCCAGCGGGGCGGAGGGCGTCTTGATGTAACGGATATCCCATTCGCTGCTTTCCGCCTCGGCGGGCAAGGCCGCGGCGGACTCCGCCCGCGATGCGGGAGCGGGCGGCTCGATCAGCAGTTGGATCGGCTCGCCGGCCGCCAGCTTGTATTGCCCCGTCGCGGGATCGAAGAAGGGGTACTCGAGCGGACCGAGAGTGATGTCGCCCGCGCGGTTGGGGATGAAGATGAATTCCCAGCGCTTGCGGCCGCCCCAGGCGCCGTCGCGCAGCCGGGCGCTCTGCTCGGAGCGTGAGTTGATCAGCTCGAACTCGGCGGGCAGCGGTGGGCTGAGATCGGGAGTGCGCGCGATGTCTCCGTTGCCGGTGAGCTCCACGCTGAGGGTGAGCGGCTCGTTGACGCGCCCGGCGGTGTCGCTGATCGACCAGCTGAGCCGGTAGTCGCCGACGGCGCCGTTGTAGCCCGCGGGCTTGCCCGCCTCGGGTAACGGCTTGACCTCGATCTCCAGCGTGTTGGCGGTGCGGCGGGCGAGCTTGCTCTGCAGGCCGAAACCGCGGCCGCGGTACTCAATCTGGAATTGCGGCGGCCTGATCCGCTTGCTCCCCGGAGAGAGCGGGAAGAGGATCTGGCGCCCGAGCACGGCGCGGTAGTACGGCTGGCCGCGGAACTCGATCTCCTCGAGCACCACCTGCTTCAGCGATTCGTCGCGCTCGACGACGAAGCCCTCGGGGGCGGGCTCTTCGATGATGTCGTAGCTCAGCACGTTGACCTGGAAGAGCAACTCCGTGGTCAGGAGAAGTTGCTCGCCGACGAAGGCCTCGTTCTTGTCGGTGCGCTGGCGCAGGATGATCTCGTCGCCGCTGCCGCCCGGCGTCACGGTGACGCGTAACGGCTCGGTGGTGTAGCTCTTGCCGCCGACCCTGACGGTGAACGGGGGGATGGTGAAGGTCCCCTGCCGCTTGGGGCGGAGGTTGTAGGTGTAGCGCAGCACGGTGCGGATCTCGAGGTTGAATTGCGAGAGCTGGCTGGAGGATTGCTCGCCGATCTTGTCGAAATCGCGCAGCAGCGGAAGTTGGACGTCGACCTCGCCGATGTTGCCCGGAGCGGCGATGCTGACGACGAGCTGCACCACGTCTTCCTCGGTGATGCTCTCGCTGCTGAGGGCGGCCTGCACGGTGACCTCATCCTGCGGCGCGGCTGACAACGGCGCCGCGAAGATCAACAGGAATATCAGGAGTGCTTTGCGGGCCATCGTCACCAGTCCCTCTTGTTGCTGGACTGTTTCTTGGAGTCCTTGTTCTGGTGCTCGCGCAACATTTTCATCGCCTTGATCTCGGCATCGCGCGCGGCCTTGAGCAGATTGCGTGCAACGTCCGGCGGAATCTCGCGCTGCTTCCCTTGCTGCTGCTCTCCCTCCTGAGGCTGACCTTGCTGATCCTGCTTTTGTTCGCCCTCCTGTTGCTGTTTCTTGTCCTGCTCGCCCTCGCCTTGCTGTTGTTGCTGCTCGTTCTTGTCCTCTCCACGTTGCTGTTGGTCTTGTTGCTGCTCCTTGTCCTTGTCCTGCTGCCCCTCGCCCTCCTGTTGCTGCTGCTCTTGTTGTTGCTGCCGGAGTTTCTTCAGCAATTTGTCGGCGTATTCGAGGTTGTTGCGGGCCGGGGTGTCTCCTGGGGCATCGAGCAGCGAGCGGCGCAGCCAGTTGACCGACTGCATCAGCTCGCCGGCGCGCGAAGCGAGGTTGCCCGCGCGGTCGGCCTCGTCGGCGAGCCCGAGGAAGGCTGTGCCGAGGTTGTAGGCGGCGCCGGCGCGGACGTCGGGGCGCACATCGAGCGATTCGAAATCGACGCCGAGCTTGGCCAGGGCGCGCTGCAGGTCGCCCCCGGCGGCGAGGCTGGTGAGGCCGTTGTAGCGGGCTAGGAGGTCGTCGGGAGCGAGCTCCTCGGCCTTGGCGAATTCCTTTACGGCATCGGCGTAACGGCCCTGCTCGAAGAGCAGCACGCCGCGCTCGAACGGATCGCCCGTGCTCTCGTCGGCGGCCAGGAGGGCGAGCAAGGCCAGCGCGATTATCGCCTTTCTCATCGCTTTTGCCTCCGCCTGCCGCCGATCGCCGTCTCGACGAAGAGGAAGAGCACGCCGATCGCCAGCGGGTATTGATAGATGTCATTGAGCATCGTCTTGAACCTCGAGGCGAATTCCTTCTGCCCCATGCGGGAGATTCTATCGTACAAGCGCTCGAGGACGTCCTCCTCGCCGCTGTAATAATAATACGAGCCGCCGCCGCGTTCGGCGATGCGCCGCAGCAGCGTGGCGTTGAGCCTGCTCATGACGATCTTGCCGTCGCGCTTCTTGAAGTCGACGGGCTTGCCGTTGACCACCGTCTCGGGCACCGGCTTGCCCGCCGCGGTGCCGATGCCGAGGGTGTAGATGATCACCCCGTCGTCGTGCGCCAGGCGCGCCTGCTCCAGCGCGTCGCGGTCGTGCGTCTCGCCGTCGGTGATGATCACCAGCACCTTGTGCTTCACCGAGCGCTTCTCGAAGCTCTCGCGGGCGAGCTTGATCGCCCTGCCGATGGCCGTGCCGGTGACCGGCAGGGCGTCGGTGTCGAGTGTCTCGAGCGTGATGCGGAAGCCCTGCGAGCGGTCGGTGAGCGGGTGTATGAGGACGGCCTCGCCGGCGAAGGCGATGAGGCCGATGCGGTCTCCGGCGAGCTTGTCGAGGATGGTGTCGATGCTGTAGATGGCGTGGCGCAGTCGCGAGGGCGCGATGTCCTGCACGTCCATGCTCTTGGAGACGTCGAGGGCGATGAGCAGGTCGACGCCGCTGCGCTGCACCGGCACGGGCTTGATGCCGAACTTTGGCAGGGCCGCGGCGAGCATGAGGAAAAAGACCGCCGCCGCCATCGCGACCGCCTTGAGGAAGAAGCGCAGCGGGCTGAAGCTGCGGACTAGGCGGTCGAGCGCGTGCTCCCCGGCGAAGCGGCTCATCCGCCTGCGGCGCAGGAAGTAGAGCAGCACCGCGACCGCCAGGACCGCCGGGGCGAGCAGCAGTCCCCAGAGGAACGCGGGCGCGCCGAATTGGAGTTCGCCGAGCATTACGGTATCACCCCCAGACGGGTCCAGCGCAGCAGATGCGCCAGGGCCATCGCGATCAAAGCGCCGTAGAGGAACCAGTGGAAGTGCTCGATCTCCACCGGGTAGCGGTAGATCTTGACGTTGACCTCGGTCTTCTCCAGCTTGTTGATCTCGTCGTAGATGCGGCTCAGCGCGCGGGGGTCGGTGGCGCGGCGGTAGGCGCCGCCGGTGTCGGCGGCGATGCGGCGCAGCAGCTCCTCATCGAGCCCGATCTCGAAGGAGCGGCCGAAGTAGGGCGGCTTGTTGGGGAAGGGGACTACGCCCTCGCTGCCGATGCCGACGGTGTAGATGCGCACATTGCGGTCCTTGGCGATGGCCGCCGCGTCGAGCGGCAGGACCTCGCCGCGGTTGTTGACGCCGTCGGTGAGCAGGATGATCACCTTGCTCCGGGCCTTGGAGCCCTCGAGCCGGTTGAGGGCGGTGGAGAGCGCGGTGCCGATGGCCGTGCCGTCCTCCAGCAGGTCGAAGTCGAGCGCCTGCACCTGCTTCTGCAGATAATCCTTGTTGGTGGTCAGGGGGCAGATGGTGGCCGCCAGGCCCGCGAAGGCGACGAGGCCGATCTGGTCCCAACTGCGGCTGTTGATGAATTCGCTGACAACCTGCTTGGCGACGTGGAGTCGGTTGCGCGGCTGGAAGTCGAGCGCTTCCATCGAGCCGGAGATGTCGGTGACGAGCATGATGTCGGCGCCGTAGGCCAGCACCTCCTCGAGCTGCTCGTAGCGGACCGTCTGCGGGCGCGCGAGGGCGACGATCAGGGCCGCGAGCGCCAGCCAGCCGAGCAGGTGGGGCAGGTGGCGGATGCGCACCCAGGGCGAGGGCTTGACGCGGCGCGCATCGTTGACGGTCGTGAAGCGGATCGAGGCGCCGCGGCCGCCCCTGCGCTGGCGGAAGATGTAGAGCCCGATCAGCACCGCCAGCAGGGCCAGCAGCCAGAGAAATTCCGGCGTCGCGAGCCGGAGGCCTTCGGGGATTCCCGGTGCGTTGACGTCCATCAGGCGGTCCTCCCCGGCGCCCTGCCCGCCAGATCGTCGCGCGTGGTGATGACCATCTCCCGGGCGCTCTCCATCAATTCCAGGCCGGTATCAAACGGCGGCTCGAGCTTGGCGAACTTGACCATGTCGGAGGTCTGCAGCAGCCCCGGCAGCTCCGCTAAAGAGAAACCGAATTCCTCGAGATGTTCCTCGAGCGCGGCGGTCAGCTCGGTGCTGGTCATTTCCAGGGCCGGCTGGCGGAAACGCATGCCGATGTAGCGGCGGACGATCTCGGAGAGCTCGATGTAGAACACCTTTGTTTTCCCCCCTTCGAGCAGGCCCGAGGCCGCGAGCCGCGCGAGCTCCTTCAGCGCGCGCTGGGCGGGGGTCAGTTCCATCAGCTTGCGCAGGCGCTTCGGCGTGCGCTTGTTGAGGGCGATCACCGCGGCACAGCCCGCCGCGAGCGCGACCGCCCCGAGCAGGATCCAGAGCCAGAGCCAGGATTGCCGCTCGGCGGCTTCGTGCAGCAGCAGCCCCTTGAGCTCGGCGATCTTTTCAACCCCCTTGGCGCCGGGGACGGTGCTGAGGACGTCGAGGCTGAGGGCGGGTGTCGCCAGGTTGATCTCGCTGCCGTCCTGCATCACCACCTTGACCGCCACGGGCCTGATGGCCTGCCCGCCGACGGAGAAGGGCACGACGCGGTAGGTGCGGCGGGCGACGAGTGCGCCCAGGAGGTCCCGCTTCTCCTCGGCGGCCGTGATCCGCACCAGCAGGTCGGAGCCGAGCAGTGTCTCGTCCTCGACGTAGTCTTCCTCCACGCTGCCGGGTAGCGGCTCGATGCGGATGGTGTTGGCCCCGAAGGCGCGGACGGCGATCTCCAGGGTCACGGTATCGCCGACATGCGCCACCGCGGGCGAGAGGCGCACGTCGACCGCCGCCGGCCCGCCGGCTGCGAGCACCGTGACTACCAGGGCGATGGCCAGTGCGCTCATCTCCTGCTCGCCCTCCTGCGGAAGAATTTGATCAGGTCGTTCTCGTAATCGAGGTCGGTGCGGATGTCGAGGTGGTCGATGCCGTTGGCCTTGAAGAAGCGCTCGAGATCGGAGGCCTCGCGGCTGCGGAGCGAGTGGTAGTCGCGGCGCCAACGCCGGCTGGAGGTGTCGACCACCAGTTCCTCCCCGGTCTCGGGGTCGCGCACGCGCACCAGCCCCATCGGCACCAGCAGGTCCTCACGCGGGTCGAGCAGGCGCACGGCCACCAGGTCGTGCTTGCGCGCCAGGATGCTGACCGGCTTGCGGAAGCCGGTGTGGTCGCCGCCGGCGGGGATGAAGTCGGAGAGCAGAAAGACGACGCTCTTGCGGGCGTGCGTGCGGCTGACGTATTCGACGGCGCCGGCGATGTCGGAGCGGCGGCGTTGGGGCTCGAAGAAGAGGACCTCGCGGACGATGCGCAGCGCGTGGGTGCGGCCCTTGCGCGGCGGCAGGTGCAGCTCGATGCGGTCGGTGAAGATCACCAGGCCGACGCGGTCGTTGTTCTTGATCGCGGAGAAGGCGAGCAGGGCGCAGAGCTCCGCGGCGCGCTCGTTCTTGAACTCCGACCCGGTGCCGAAGTCCATCGAAGCGCTGGCATCGACCACCAGCATCACAGTCAGCTCGCGCTCCTCGACAAACTGCTTGGTGTAGGGGCGGCCCATGCGCGAGGTGACGTTCCAGTCGATCGAGCGGATCTCGTCGCCGGGGGCGTACTCGCGCACCTCGTCGAACTCCATGCCGCGACCCTTGAACACCGAGTGGTACTGGCCCGCGAAGGTCTCGTTGACCACCTTGCGCGTGGTGATCTCGATGCGCCGGATCGTGCGGCGGATCTTGCGGAGTTTGTCCTTCGGGATCATGGCATGCCGGCCGCTTGGTAGTAGGGGCGCGCTTTATCGCGCCCGTTAGTTTTATCGCGCGGTGCGCGGGCGGGGGCCGTGAACGACCCCCCTACATTTATTGGGAAGGTACTTGCCGATTGATAGTAGGGGCGCGCTTTATCGCGCCCGTTAGTTTTACCGCGCGGTGCGCGGGTGGGGGCCGTGAACGACCCGGAGGAGATGTGGTGCGGGTTTATCCCGCCTGCGGCGGGAATGGGGTGCATAAAGGCACCCCCTACATTTATTGGGAAGGTACTTGCCGATTGATAGTAGGGGCGCGCTTTATCGCGCCCGTTAGTTTTTTCGCGCGGGGTGCGATAGGGCAGCATAAAGGCCGCCCCTACGTTGGTGGGCAATGGTGTGAATGGATCGCGGTAAATCATGGCACCTCGATCTGGTTGAAGATCTGGCGGACGATATCCTCGCTGCCGATGTTCTCGGCCTCGGCCTCGTAGGTGGGGATGATGCGGTGGCGCAGCACGTCGAGGCCGATGGACTTGACGTCCTCCGGCGTGACGAAGCCGCGCCCGCAGATGAAGGCGTGGCACTTGGCCGCCTCGGTGAGGTAGATGGAGGCGCGGGGCGAGGCGCCGTAGGCGATCATCTCGCCGAGCGGCAGGCCGAAGTCGCCGGGGAAGCGCGTGGCGAAGACGATGCGGATGATGTAGTCCTTGATCTTCTCGTCGATGTAGATCTGCTTGACGACTTCGCGCGCGCGCAGCAGGTCGTCGGGGCCGATCACCGGCTCGACCTTCTCCGGCTCGCCCAGGGCCATGCGCTCGAGGATCAGCCGCTCCTCGCTCATCGACGGGTAGTCGATCTTGACCTTGAGCATGAAGCGGTCGACCTGCGCCTCGGGCAGCGGGTAGGTGCCCTCCTGCTCGATCGGGTTCTGGGTGGCCAGCACAATGAACGGCTCGGGCAGCGGGTAGGTGGTGTCGCCGATGGTCACCTGGCGCTCCTGCATCGACTCCAGCAGCGCGCTCTGCACCTTGGCCGGGGCGCGGTTGATCTCGTCGGCGAGGACGAAGTTGG
>Ga0307380_10010352_pt1 | contig 11755 bp, 12 predicted proteins | sample UN3MG_FD_202239 | JGI IMG/M metagenome (GOLD analysis project Ga0307380, IMG submission 202239) | Soil microbial communities from Risofladan, Vaasa, Finland - UN-3 | ecosystem: Environmental > Terrestrial > Soil > Coastal area > Acid sulfate soil | place: Finland: Risofladan, Vaasa | collected... | reverse complement strand
GACTCCAAGATGCCCTTTTCCACCATCTTGTCGGCGATGTCTTTCTTGGACGTGGGGTCGTGAACTACCGTCACGGGCGTAGAGGCCCCCGTTTTCACAAAGCCTTTCTTCGGAGCTTCGTCATCGGAGGCTTCCTTGTGGAGTTTCTCAATGAACTCCTCTTGAGCCTCTGCGAGTTTAGTCGCTTCAAACTCCGCCTGCACCTTGGAGCCGACAAGACCAAGGTTTGGATTGCCGGACGCGATCCGCGGTTTGGCACGAGGAGGGTTGTTGGAAGGTTCGGGCTGTTCCGGTGGCTCACGGTCTTCGGGCAGCGTTCTGTTTGCTCGGGCATCTTCCAAACGAAAGCGTTTCTTGGCTTCCAAGAAGTTCTCCGTCTCGATGACGTTGGGCCGACCCGGGCGCGGTTTCTGCAAAAGAGCCTGGGGACACGACAAGCATTTGGCGTCCATCAAGAACAAGCCGCACATATCCCGCCAGATGATGAGGGACTGGTGGAGCGTGTGGTCGATGGCACCTTGCTTCCACATCTTGTCCACATCTTCGGCACTGTGGCCGTACATCTGTGGCGGCGGAAACTTCCGCTTGTGCGTACACTCGATGCTGATGTCTCGGCCTTGGAATTCGGTTTGAAGTGGTTTGAGTGACATGGGTCAGATTCCGTGGATTTTGGCGACAGTTTCAAATTCGATGGGGCTCACCATGATGGACGCATTGTCCCAAAGAGCATTGTCCCCAGTTGGTGAGAAGACACGCAGCGGATGAGTGCCTCTCCCCCGACACTTTACGATCACCTGGGCCAATTGCTCCGCGACACCGACCCCCCATCTTCGGAGGTGGTAGTCGTAGTGCTCGCCCTTCCCCAATGAAGGAGCCAAGGGCGCTCTAGCCGCAGCCAGTGGGAGCGTCTCAGAGGCGCTCGGGAGATCCGCAGCAATCGCATCGAGGGCGGCGTCGGCAGCCGTCTGGGGGGCTTCCTGGCCCTCTGGGGGCGCCTCATCGTGGTATCCGTAGCGAGCCCCGAAGATGGCGACGAGATCGGGCGGCCAGACCTTGCTCGTCGGCTCACCTTTCTCGTTGACCTGGACCCCATCGCGGCGAACACGCCGAAACTTGAAGTCCTTGGTGTCCCACGGAACGGTCCAATCGAATCCGATTTCACAATCCGTGGTGAGCGGAACTCTCCACTTGAGACGCATGACCGTCTTGTTCCGCGTCATCACTTCTTGGAAAATCTCCAATGCCTCGGCCACGATGTCTTTGTCGATCTCAAAGACCAACTCGTCGTGAATGGTGATGATCATGTAGACTTTCTCAAACCATTCGCGCTTCTTGACCTCCCGGTAGATCAGGGCCATCGCCAGCTTGGTCAGGTCTGCTGAAGTGTTGTGGACGATGAACCCGTCTGCCACAAAGGCGTGCTTATCATCGAACACTTCGATGTCGTACATCTCAACTTGTGCTGCGGCGTGCTCAACATCGACAACGCTCTCATAGTCATACGCCAGCGCAGTCCGCAAAGCCTCGGGGACTTCGCCGTCGGGGACGCGATTCAGATAGCGGAGGGTTTGGGTTTTACTCCCCGATCCCGCCATCAATCGGAAGACTGCCGCTTTCTCCCCTTTGGTCAGATCCTCCCACAACGAAGATTCCCGCACGCAATGTCCGACACGTTCGACCAGATCAGCCGGGCACTTGTGCCACTGGTCGAAATAAGCATTCGGAGCCATCTCCGCGAGACGGATCTGTTTGTAATCTCGCAGAAACCCAATGTACTTTCGGAATGCGAGCCGGTCTTTGACGGACACTCGATGCGATCCGATTCGTAAAGTGGACCGGATCCCCAAAGTGCGCAACAGTTGATGCGTGTCCGCAAGTAGGCCATCGTTGACACTGCGAACGTCGATGGCACAGGCGTTGTTGATGCACCCGTCTGCCGTGAAATATCCCCGCAAGAACGCAGCGCGGTTCTCAAAAGACTCCCGCCAGATTGCTTTCGGAAACCGTTTCGTGTGGGTGGTCTGATCTTCAACTCCCAAGGCATCCCGGCAGAACTCTCGGAAAGACTTGTTGTGGATTTTGACTTGCCACGTCGGTCGCCGGGAATCTCCATCTTGGCGACGGTTGAGTCGTGCAATGGCTTCAACCCCCAACCGTTCGTTCAATTGGACGACTAAGGTCTCAGCGATTTCTTGAGCGCCCTTCCATTCCTCGCCCATGTGTTCAGGGGATTCTCCGATGTGAAGGATGAAAGAGTCTGCACTGATGGAGCCATCGCCGTACACGGACCCCAAGAACTCCCACAAAAGGGACTGGTTGCCTTCAAACGCGAACTGTTTACGGTTCCCCGGGAAATGCCGGTGTTCGTAGGTTTTTCCGTCTTGTTCAAACGTGTGGGAGTCGTAAGAATAGGCGACGGGATCTAGCCCCTGGACGGGCGATGCGTTTGTCGCCACCCACATATCGGGGGTCAGTTCTGCTTGCGGAATCCATTTGAACGATCCCTTGTGATAAACGCGGAACAAATGCTCGGGGCTGGTTTTGATGGTTTGCCCGGAATCAAACTCAGTGGTCACTAAATCTTTCCAACCAGAGTACAGCGCCCTTCCATCCTCCCAGGTTTTGCCGGTCCACACTTTGAACGTATGGAGGTCTCCGTTCTCTTGGAGATCCCAAAGCTCTTTGACCGTCAACATCCCTTCGGAGGTCGGGATACGAACATCGGGGTGCAGACAGCCTTGGATGGGTCCGTTGGTCGCGTTCCGCTCGGCCTTCGCCTTGAACTTGCGGTTGAACTCTCGCTGCCTCGGGTCCGGGCACTCCTTGTGACTGGTCGGAAGCTGGATGTCAGGGATAGGGTACTGCCGACCCAGAGCCGTCAGCACGTACCCATGTCGGCGACCGAAGGCTTTGACCGAATCCCACCAGCCTTTCAGACCGATGTATGTCCCGCTGAAGGTACGGTGATGACGAGCCGCGTCTTGTTCAGGGATACCCGCAGCACGTACCAGTGCCCCCGGACCACCTCCATACGCCAAAGCGAAGTTGCTGGACTTCGCTTGTCCACGCAACATCTTCCAGTTCTTCGTGCCTACTTGGGATTCCCCGAAAAACGCCACGCCGGTCAACGTGTGCAGATCGCCGATACGGTCATCCCCACATCGAGGACAATAGGCCGGCGGAGCCTCGGGTGTGATTTCACCATCCCCGCTGTCGAACTCTTGACCGCATGAACTACAACGGAAGAACTCCTTGAGCCATTTGGGTTCGCCGGACAGGTTGGTGGCAATACGAAGCTCGACACCACCGAAGTCGAGGGCACCAAGGATCTTCCCTTCACGGGGAACAATGGCCTCTCGGACACGAAGCAAGCACTGTGGCCGTTTCTTGTCGTAGGTGGCCGGTGTCCCGTGCATGGGGAACTTGGTGCCACCATCCTCCTCGGGTCGTTTGGAAGAGGGCGTTGTGTACCGGCCGGTGTCGGTGCCGAGTTGTTGGTAGTTGACCTTGAGGGTGCCGTCCGGGCCGACATCGTTGCGTAGTGAGATCAGGTAGGTGCCCAGGGCCTTCTGAAGTTCCCCCATGCGCTTGATCTTCGGCAGGAACGGGTACTTGCTCCCGTACATATCGTTGAGACGGTCGATTTCACTCTGGGTGGTCTGAACCTGCTTGGACTTCTCCGTGCGGTGTAGATCGGGAATCTCTAGTTCCTCAAACAACGGTCCCAGTTGAGGGCGGCTCAAGATGTCGTACTTCTCGGGGAACAGCTTTTTCTCCCCTTCGATCTCCTTCTCGATCTTGATGAAGTGGCCCTTGGCGTCAAGGGCATCGAGCATCTCGCGTTTGGCCTCAAGTCGAGCCTCGTCGATTTGCTCGTTGATGTTGTGGTCAACATCTTCGACGACGACTTTTTTGCGAAAGACTTGGAACCATCCAGGTTCGATGTTGCGGCCCAGGGCCTCGCTGCAAAAGTCGTAGACCTCGGACAAGCAGTCGAGATACTCCTGCTGGCCCAGTTGCATGAGTTCCGCGACCTTGTTTTGGTCGATCATCACCCGGCAGCGTTCCAGCCACCGGGTTGCGGGAACGGTCATCTTCTCCAAATTGTAGATGACCGCTTGGCCTTTGCGTTTGTCTCCGCCGGGGGCGATGACTTGTGGCATCAGGATGTCGAACAAGCAGTAGGTGCAGATGGCGTCGCTTGCTCCGTAGAACACGACAGCCTCCTCGCTTGGATCGAGGAGGGAGAAGTCCATCGGCCCTTTGTAATCGGGCGGGAATAGTTCCTTCAGTTCGATCATCTCGTAGCCGAGTTCCTGCTTACTCAGCCACTTCAAACCCTTCTTCTTGTCCCGTGTGTTGCGGAGCCACGCCAGGATGAGGGTGTCCTCCCACTTTTTCGGGTCGTCCCACAATCCGATGGGCTCTCCGCCCGCAAACTGGAGGAACTCCTGGTCGAACTTACCGTTGTGGAAAACGGCGATGGACTCCGACGCAACTAGGCGACGTAGTTCTTTCTCCATCTTGGTGACGGGGAGGTTGTGCTCGGTTCCCTTCTTGTGCCGGACGGGAGCGTAGTAGCCATGCTTCCCATCAGGGGACAGACACACACCCACGATATGGTCCTTGGTTCGACCATCAAAGACGCGATTGTCTAGTCCGGTGGTCTCCAAGTCGATGGCGTAACGCCCGGATGCAATGCACTCGTCGATGACCCTTTCCAGGGTATCCACGGTGACAAGCTCCATCACCTTGTCCTTCATCCAATCGCGGATCTTCGCTTGTGGACGCTGGGCTTCGGTGCCCATCTCGTAGAACTTGAACGCCATGCTTCTTGTACTCCCTTGGGATGACTCGTGAACCTCACGTCACGAGGAACTCAGGGCCTTCCACGACGAAAACGTAACGACCTTCGTCCCATGCTTGACCAATCGCGGTCGCCAACAGTCTCAAGTCCCGATTTTCGGTGGGTGCTTCGTAACACCGGGGTAGTTTGCCGCTCCCGGGGACACAGTTCACCGTTCCTATCGAACATGCGGCACTGTCGTAATCACGACAAACACTGTCTTCCTCGGGGACTCTCCGCGCACGTTCCCGTGCTGGTTTCCCCAATTGCTCCCGTAAAGGCTTGGGTCGGCCATGGAGGGCGTGGGACAGAGCTTCCCCGGTGACAGTGGGGATCTGGGCGCCCCACGACGTATCCCGAAACGGTGCGAGCACACCCCAGTGGTTTCCTGGCAGCGGAGTTGCGTAGAGCACCAACAACGTCGTCTTGCGATCCGGGTCGGGGATCACGGCGTATCGAAGACCGTCAATCATCAGGATTCTTTGAGTCGCTCGATGACTTGCTCATGGAGCGACTTCAAAGCCACCTTACCCTTGTTCTCCGTCCACTGGTCTTCCCGAACGTGATAGTCGATGCGGTCGAAGACCTCCCAGAACTTCAAAAGGGCCGGTGCGTCCAGGTCTCGGTCTTTAGTCAGGCCGTCGAGAAATTGGCGGAGACGGGTTTGGTCTTCTTCGTAAGTGATGACCTTGTTGGCGATGGCGTCGATCTCACGCTCAGTTTCGTCCCTTGGATCATCTTCGTTGTCCTCATCTTCCCAGGGTAACGGCGGAAGGTTGAGCCTCTGTTCCAGTATCTCGATGGCTCGTTTGAACGAAACCTGCTCTTTGTCCCTGATGAACTCGATGACATCGCGGGATTTGGCGCAAGCAAAACAGTGAAACGAGTTGGTGCCCCCGTAGAACCTGGCCGATGGCTTGTTGTCCTGGCCGTGTAGATCACAGGCGAACTGCTGTTCCCGATGAGCGTCGGGCACCACCATGTAGCCGTACTCTTGGAGGATCTCCCCCAAATCCGATTTCTCATTGACCCGAAGGGCCCTCCGCATGAGGCGTTTCATACTTGGAACGGCATCCTGTAAATGAGTGATGACAGGAACTCATCCTTGGCCCAGGCGGGATAGGACACTGGTTTGTAACCACTCGTAGCGAGGGGAGCAGTCGTAAACGTGATGGGACACTCAGCGACCGCGAGGATGTCGTTGACCTCGGATTTGACAACCGAACACACCAGATTCGCGTCACGATCCGAGCAGTCGAAAACATCCTCCATGGTCGGGCTCGGATGGATTTCCCGAATGTACCGATAGGGGCCGTTGGCTCTTTCCAGGTCAAGGATGTTTTCTTTGACGGAGTTGTCGCAAAAGACGCCCCACGAAGGGAACTTTTTGCCACGCAACGATTCCATCATGTGGTAGGGGATGAACTGGACCTGTTCCAAGCTCACGTAGAGATTTAGTTGTTCATGTAGGAAGGCGAGCTTCTGCTGTAGTTGCCTGCTCATTGTTTTGTTGAGCACGACGACCAAGAACTTGATCTTGCCGACTGACATGGGATTCACCAAACGGTTCGCACGTTCGATGTCGAGGTAAAGCTCGATGAGCATGTGCTGCGTCGAACCAATGGCCCGGTCGTAGGACCCCTGAGTCCGCATTCGCACCCGTTTGGCGAACTGGGCCTCGTGACGGTCACGTATCCGTTCCTCGTGGTCCCAGGGCGGCTTGAGGCCGAGCGCCTGGTATGCGTCGTCGAGCAGCACGTACTTCTTGTACGCTAACGAGAGGAGGTTTTGGAACCCACCACGCTCTTGAACGGCACCGTCCCAAGGACTTCGCCTTTCTCCGTGATGGTGAACAGGTTTTTCTCGCCGTCGTATTCGGCTCGCCGGCCGTTCCCCAGGAACCAAACGTCACCATCCTCCCATCCACCCGCAGAACGAATGACTTTGGCGATGTTGTCGGGGATCAGTGGGTCGGTCATGTCTCTTCCCCAACGAGCATCTCTCGGGCCGTTCCCCACAGTCCCCCCAACGCCTTGAACACCGACCCCGTAAAGTCCTCGACCTTGGTGATGTCGCCGCCCTCGGCCACCGCTATGGCCGATGCCCAGTAGGGGCTACCGTCCTGCTCGACACGTTCCGTGATTTCGGTGATGGCATCGACCTCGATAAAACCGAAACCCGGGCCCTTGTCGGTTTGGTAGATCACCACGGCCATACCTTGGGCAAGGGCCTCTTTGAGAGCTTCGTTGATTTCCATTACAGCATTTTCTCCAATTCGGGGATCCCGATGACCGTGACTCCGTAGTCGTTGGCCTTCTTGACCTTACCGCTCGTGCTCTTGGGATTCTTGGCGACGAGGTAATCCAAGCTCTTGCCCACACTGGACTTCATCGAACCGCCCTTGTTGAGCACCTTGTCTTCCAAATCCTTGTCACGGAAGCCGGTGAAACAGAAGGACGAGCCGGAGAGCGTCCCGGTGATGGGCTTCTTGATGGAAACACCCGCCGCCAGGAGATCGTCGATGAGCTTCTTGCAACGCTGGAACCCATCCACGAACGCCTCGGCCTTGGTCTGACCCATCCGGGGGATGGCGGCGATCTGAGCGACCGTGGCATCCTCCATCTTCTCCAGGGTATCGTACCCGCCGTCGGCCACCATTTGAGCGATGGATCGTCCGCAGAGGTTGATACCCAGGGAGCCCACGAAGTCTGCGATGCGCAGTTCCTTCTTGGCGTAGAGGTGGTCGAGAACCTTCTTGGCCGTGCTCTTGCCGACCTTCTTCTCGGACAACTCCAAAGTGGCGATGGTCACGATGTCCAGCCCGTACAGATCGGCGGGGCTCTTGACCAACCCGGCTTCGCACAAAGCGTCGATGAGGCTCTCACCCCAATCTTTGATGTCCAGCTTCTTGACCCAACGCTTCACCGCGCCGGAGATCTGAGCAGGGCACTTGGGGAACGAGCACATGATGTACTCGCCGATTTTCTTGACAGGGTGATTGCACGAAGGGCACGTTTTCGGAGCAATGAACCGGAGCGTCTGCGCCGGAGTCAGGACGGATTCCACATACGGGATCACGTCGTTGCGGCGGCTTACCAGGATCTTGTCCCCGGCACCCAGGAGCCCCTGCGGACAGGCTGCCGCGAGCTTGAGAACATTGCTCTCGTTGTGGAGTGATGCCTGTGTGACGGTGGCCCCGGCCAGATCGACTGGATCGAAGTTGGCGACCGGCGTGATGCGACCGCTGTTCCCTACCTGCCACACAATGCCCCGCAGGATCGTCGGTTTGGCGTCATGGGGGAACTTGAACGCTCGGGCGCCCTTGGGCCGACCGCCGCTTTCGCCCAGAAGCTCCATCGAAGGCGAATCGTTGAACTCAATCACGAGCCCGTCGATGTCGTAGTCGAGCTTTGCTCGGGCGGTGTCCACGTACTCCTCGTAGATCGCCAGCGTGATGTCACTCTGCGTCTTTGCGACCTTCTTCTTGGTCTTTCCACGCACCAAATACGTGTCCCCACCCGTGACGTGGAACCAGTTGGGCGTGATGAAACCCAGAGCATCGAGCAGCTTGAACTCGGTCAGCTTGTTGGGAAGCGCGTGGTCGTTGGAGACGACTTGGTAACAGACAATCGTCAGATACGCGCAGGGCTTCGGGTCCGACTCGCGCTTGGCGATACCGGAAGCCGCGTTGCGGGGATTCTTGTACTCGGGGACGTGCTTCTTGTGCTTGGAGTGCTTGAGGATGATCTCCCCTCGCACGTAGCCAGTCAGGTCACGGGTCTTCTCGACCGCACCTTCCATGAGCAACACGTTGCGGGTGATGTCTTCGCCCGTCTCGCCGTCGCCTCGGGTGAGCGCCTGGACGAGCTTGCCTTTGACGTACTTGAGGCTGATGGAGATACCGTCCAGCTTCTCGCTGATGATGTAGTCCTGCTCCAACGCAGGAAGGCTTCCGCTACCGACTGCCCCGGAGAGCTTGCCGACCGCAGCCGTGTACCATTTGATCACCTCGTCGTTGGTCTGGCACTTCTCCAGTGAGCCCATCGGAGCCCCGTGCTTGACCTTCTGCCAGCCGGACTTCTGGGCCTTGGCGCCCACTTGCTTGAGGAACTGATGCTTGGGGTCGGCCTCACGAAGCTGATCCTCCAATGCGTCGTATTCCGCATCGGACATGATGGGGTCGTCGTCATAGTAGGCGTCACGCGCCTGCTGGAGTCGTACTACGAGATCGTCAACGTCAATTACGGTCATGGTGTTCCGTCCTGGTAGAACCCGGAAACTTCAAGCTCAGCACCCTCAACTCGATTCGTGTAGATGATGAACCCTCGTCGTTTGAAGGCATCGTCCAGACATTTGCTCAAATGGAGTGCTTGATCCGGTGTGGTGGTCAGGACCCTCAGACCATAGTTGGTGTCGGGGTACAACCGCCGTAGGCTGTCCTGCTCGATTTGGCAGTGCTGTACTTCTTTCGCACATACGCTAAACGCGAGATGAATCAGCTTCCGCCGCTTGTTCCGACTGAGGGTCATAGGGCCTTTGCCGTTCCACAAGGACCGTGCGGATTCTACACCGCGTCATTTGCGCGCATCCGAACCCACGCGATGACGGCGTGGATGCACTGTTCCCAGGTCTGGTAGGTGCGAACCTGGGTCTGGCTTCTCAAAGCGTTCAGCAATTCTACGCGATGCGTAACGGCTCCTTCTTCATTTTCTTCCGCGTAGACCACGGCGACGGTTTCCGGGTCAGAGGGAGGGCCAGCGAAAATTTCCCACTTCCCGATGCTCACGCGAATCACCTTGAGTTGTGACCGAATGTCGTCGTCAATAGTGACGACCTCATCAACCTCTTGCCATGAAAGCGGGACACCGAGATCCGCCTTCCCCCGGTAGGTTCCGTTGCCTATCACCCACGAGGCTTGGACAAGCCACTCCTTGTCTTCGCAACGAGACATCTGCGGGTCCGCACGCATCCACTCAAAGACCTGCTTGCGCTCAGTCAAGACCGCCCGGTCCCACACCTCGCGCAACTTGGCGACGTTCTTTTCACCGAACGCATCCTCGGCGTACTCACCGAACAACGCCGCCAACGCCTCGATGAAATCTGGGTCGAGTTCTTTCATTACTCTGGCTCGATACAGTCTGGTGGAAACATGCCGCCGCCCAATTTTTCGTTATCGAGCTTGACGAACACATAGTCATCGAGAGCACCAATGCGCATGACAAACCCAACCTGATTGTTGAGCATCTCGTGTAGATCTGAGTCGGGGGGTATCTTCACCCGAACCCGATCCTTCTTCTTGATTTTCAGTGCCATCCTCAGTTCAAGAGTTGAAGGCGAGCCTGGGATTGGTCACTTTTGACTTCGACGGCCGGGATCTTGGGATCAGCCTTCGGCTTTTCCTTGATGATCTGACCCTGGGCGATTCGCTTGAGGACCATCGCCGTGGCCGCCAGGTGTTTGCATGGCTGGAGCCGACGCTCAAAATCCTTGCACTCGCAGCGGCATGTGCGCAGTTTGGTGTTCACGCGCACGTTGTAGGTGCTGTCCCCTTTGGAGGAGAGCACCTTGCCCCTCACAATCCCCGTTTCCAGGTCCATGAACGTAATTTGGACCCGTAGGGACTCTGCCCTTGCTTTTCGGCCCTGGTCAATCTTGGTGATGAGTGCGTCTGCGCCCATGTCGAGCACCTCCACTTCTTATACGCAAAACGGGTACTCTTTCTATCGGACTCCCTAGGCAGATGTCACTGATGCTCTCAGAGCGCGGAGACCAGGATGTAGAAGTCCTGATCCCAGGGGATACGCTCCCCGTATGCCCTGGCCCCACTCTCCGACGAGCCAAGTGGAATGGTGGCGTCTTTTTGATGTTCATTCCGCCAATTGACGTAAACGACTGGTTGGTGGAAATCAGCGATGGGACAACGGCTGCTGGATTCATGTTGTCGCCCAGCGAGAACTACCAAGATCCACGAGGCGCTGCTGGCTTCCGAAACTGGACCTCGATGCAGCCAGGGAACCGTGAGGCCATCGTATTCGCCTCGGGGGCAGCCACCCAGACCATGATCGCAGGCGGCGGACGGTTCCTGTTCAAGCAGTTTGAGACGATCTCCTTGGATGCCTTCGGGGTCCGCATCGGACCTCCCATTGTCTATTCGCTGAACAACCGTTTGAAGGTCAGTGAGAACGGGCTGCTGTGCAACGACCCGGACGCACGACTTCTACTTGCCACGGGCGGTACGGAAGTCGTGAACGTCGGTGTGGTGTCCAACGTGCCCGGAGCCCGAACGGCGAATCGCCTCGGGCTCGACCACAAGTTCTAGCTGATCCCGAACAGTTCGCTGACACCAAGCGCATGGTCGGCGGGTAGATCAAGTTGATTGCCCCATCCGTGCCAGTTGGGCTCCGGTCTTCCTCGACAGAAAAGCTCAAGGCGACTTGGATCAGGACCAGCCAGTTCGTCGATGAGTTCGATGAACCGCACAGGTTTCTCCGAATGTTGCTCTCTGGGCAACGGCTCAAGTGGCCCATCAAAGGGCTCCTCGATGACTTGGGCCATCGCTGAAGTCTGGATCTGAAAGGGTCTTCCTCGGGGTTTCGTCGAGGCCGCCAGAAGTAGCTCCGTTGTTGGCTTCGTGAACGTCGGAGGGACACCTTGACCGTGGATGAGTTCGCCGTCTTTGCGAGTTTTGGCCCACACCCACGCAACACCACGGAAATGCAGACCCCATCCTCGGATGAGGTCGATGCCGTAATCCAACCGTGGACAGGTCGCCCACACGAACACAGCCCCGTCTTTGTGGAGGATGTCCCGTACCGGCATCGCACAGAGATCCTCCATCGACATCAGGTCGTAGTGCTTCCCGGCAGCGGCGTCCTTGTCAGGATCGCCGTAGTAGGGCCACGGAGGGTC
>Ga0307380_10010349_pt1 | contig 11756 bp, 10 predicted proteins | sample UN3MG_FD_202239 | JGI IMG/M metagenome (GOLD analysis project Ga0307380, IMG submission 202239) | Soil microbial communities from Risofladan, Vaasa, Finland - UN-3 | ecosystem: Environmental > Terrestrial > Soil > Coastal area > Acid sulfate soil | place: Finland: Risofladan, Vaasa | collected... | reverse complement strand
CAGCCTTAGCCTCGGCGGCCGCTCCCTCCTTCGCCGCCTGCTCAGCGGCAGCCCGCGCCTCGGCCGCCGCACGTTCCGCCGCAGCCTTCTCGGCGGCTGCTTGTTCCGCCTCTGCTTTGGCCTTGGCTTGGGCTTGGGCTTCGGCTTGGGCCTGAGCGTCTGCCTTGGCCTTCGCTTCGGCTTCGGCCTGAGCTTGGGCACGGGCTTCAGCTTCGACCTGTGCTTTGGCCTCAGCGGCAGCACGCTCTCTCGCCGCTTGCTCCGCGACCGCCTTCGCTCGAGCGGCGGCCTCGGCGGCGGCTTTCGCATTCGCAGCAGCCTTGGCTTCCTCAGCAGCTTTGGCAGCTTGGGCTTCAGCGGCAGCTTTGGCTTCCGCCGCGATAGCGCGTTCTCTTGCGGCTTGCTCGGCTCCCGTCTTTGCTTGCGCAGCGGCCTCAGCCGCGGCCTTGGCGTCGGCAGCCGCTTGCGCTTCGGCTTCCGCTTGGGCCGCCGCCTCGGCTTGTTCTTGCGCTGCCCGTTCCGCCGCCGCCTCTGCAGCAGCCGCCGCCTGCGCTTGCGCCTCGGCCGCGCTCCGTCCAGTCACGTCGAGGGTTTCGAGGCGCTCGACGTCCTCCTGCATGCGCTTGATCGTGAGATAGCTCTCGATGGCCGCGGTATCGACGGCGGGCGAAATCTCCCGCGGCTGGTCGAGCGGCCCGGCGAACAGCACGGTCACCGGCGGCACGCCCTCAGTGTTCTTGCCGGTAAGGCGCATGCGCCATTCGCTGTCGAGCTTGAGGCTGGCAAGCTCCACATAGCCATTGACCTCGGTCTCGGCGCCACTGCCCGCCAGCATGGTCGGCGCCAACCGCAAAGTCCCGTTCTTGACCTCGAAGGGAATTTGCACCGGCGCGTATTCGTAGATGCCCTTGGTGAGCGTCCGGCGCACGGTATCGGCGTCGGCTTCGATCTCCTCCTTAGTGGCCTTGATCTTGGCATTGGCGGCCTTGGCGGCGACACGGCGCAAGGGCCCCGGGTTCAGCGCCAGAAGCGTGCCGGCGCCGAGCGACAGCGTGCCCTTGCCGCTCAAACCGGCGACGATGCCCGGCGGGCTCAAGCCCTCCCCCTCGACCGCGAAGGCCATATCGAATGGTCCGGTGGCCAGCCGCGCGCCGGCGACTTCTTGCGACACCGCGCCGAGATTGCCGCCTTTGAGCTCGGCTTGCGCTTTGAGCGCGGCGCCGCCGCCGCGTGGCGATAGGACGCCTGAAGCGGCAAACGCTCCGCCCAACAGCGCGCCGTCGAGAGCCGTGATGGTGAGGCCTTCGCGATCGACCCTGGCATTCAGGGTCGCGCCGGTGACCGTGAACGGCGCGCCGAGGGTCAGTTCCTTGGCGGTGACCGCGATGTTGCCTTGCGTGTCGTCGAGGACATCCAGGGCAAAGCCGCGTGCGGGCCAGACTTCGGCGGCGCCGGCGCCGACCGCACCCAGCATCTCCTCGGTCGAGGCGGTGCGCTCCCACGCCACCAGCACCCCAAGCAGCGCCGGGAGCGACAGGTGATCGGCATTCGCCGTGATGTCGAAATTTGTCTTGCCGCCGTCGCGCTCGAAATGGGCGCGGCCGTCGATCTTGTCACCGGCGATGTCGGCCTTGACCGCATCGAGGTCGACCGTGCCGCCCGCCTTGACCACGTCGGCGCTTACGCTCAGCGGCACGCCCTGGGCACTCGGCGGCGCGTCGAGGCCGAGAAACGGCAACGCCAGGCTCGCATCCTTTGTGGCGATGGCGCCATGACCGTTCAAGGCCACGCCTTGGTCCTTCAACGCGCCGTGGCCGTCGAAAGAGAGCTGCAGAGCGGCGGTCTCCAGCGCGGCACGGCCGGTCAGCTTCACATTGGGCACGCCGGCGAGTTTGAGCGACAAGGTGCCGTCGGCGCCAGCCGCCTCGGCAATGCGGTCTTGCGGCAGATGTGGGAAGAGCAGCACGAGCAGCCCTTGCGGCCGCTCGCCGGTGACGCTACCGGCGATGTCGATCTTGGCCTCGCCGAGCTTCGCCGGCTCGCCCGTGGCGCGGGCGACCAACGCCATATCGGAGCCGCCCACCTGGCCGCTCAATTCGAGCGAGATCTTGGTGGCACCGTCGTCAGGACCGGCCGCGAGTCCGGCGCTGATATCGAGCGGCGCCAGCGCCGCAAGCTGTTTCGACTTGTTGACGTCTTCGGGCAGACCGAACAGCTCGGTGAGAACGCGCAAGGCGTCGGTGGTCTCAGCCTGCAATGAGAGATCTACGCGGCCCGCGGGCGCGGCGGCAATGTCGGCGATGCGGCCCTTGCCGTTCAGCACAATGGCGCCGGGCGCAGCGAAATCCAGCGCCTCGATGTCCAGCGTGCCGTCGACCAGCGCCAGTTGGGCGTCCAGCTTTCCGGACGGAATTTTGGGCAGCAGCAGTTCGCCGACTTTCAATGTGGCGCGCACATCGTCGTCGCGAAGCTGAGACAAGAGGCTCCCGCCGCTGCCGTCCGCTGCCGGCTCGCCGGTCGCGTTGTCGTCGCCCGCCGAAAGCCATGCGCGCCAGATGGGCCCGTCGCCCAGCATCTCGCGCAAGTCCAGCCGGTCGCTGTCGAGGCTCACTTCGATCACATTGCGGGTACCGCCCTTGTATTGCAGGCGTCCGCGAAACTTGGTGCCGCTCACCTCGCCGAGCGAGTCGGCCAGCGTCAGCGCACCGTCGCCGATGGTGGCGAAGGCGGACAGCGCATACTCGCCAACCGATGTCTGGCCGCTCATGGCGCGATCGCCGGCGGCCCAGCGGGTGAGCGCGCGCAGGCTTTCGCCCTCGATCTCGACGGGACCGGCAAATGTCGGGCCCATGGTGCCTCGGCGCAAGCGGCCCGACACGTTGATCCGGTTGTCGCCAGGCAGCACCGCCTTCAGCCGTTCGATGGTGACGCCGCCGCCGGCGGCGAGCTCCAGGTCAAGACCGCCGACGACATCGCCACCGAGACCGGCTTGCTCAATGTCGAGCACCAGCGCGCCCTCGCCAATCCCTGCGGCCTCGTCCAGCACCCAGTCGGCGAATTGATACAGGACCGCCGCCGGGGCCGGCCGCTTGCCGTCGGCCGCAGCGCCGAACAGCGCATCGAGATCGACAAAGCGGGCATTGAGCCGCCCGTCCGCCTTGAGGGCCTCGCCAAAGTCGAGGACCAAGCTGCCCTTCAAGATCTGCGGCCGGCCCTTGGCATGCACGGTGAGCTCGAAATCTGGCAGCTCGGCGCGGTCGGGCGCGGCTCTTAGCTTGCCCTTCAATTCGATGAAGGAGGCCGTGTCGATTGGGCTTCCCGGCTCGGCTTGTGGCAGCGGCGCTTCATCAACGGCCTGCGGCGCTTCAGCGATTTCGGGCGGCGCGTCGTCGGCCTGTGCGCCCTCACCCACCTCCTCGACCGGCGCGGCACTCGCGACGGCTTGCGGATTGGTGATGCGCGCGAGGATGGTGCCGTCGAAAGCGGGCCTGCCGCCAAGGCCGGTGACGCCGCCATCGAGCTGATAGGTGGTGGCATGGCCGGGATCGCGCAGCGCCGCCTTGAGGCGGAATTTGCCGGCCTCATCCATGGCACCAGTGGAGAACCGCAAGTTCTGGCGGCGGCCTTCATAGTCGTAGTCGGTCGAGACTTTGTAAGGACCCGACAGGGACGCCGCGCTCGCCTGGCCATCGATATTGTTGAGGACGAATTTCAGGACGCCGTCCCTGACGATCTCGATGGTGCCGCCGCTCACGCGCACCGCGTCAAGCAAGACCTCCTTGGGCGCGAACGGCACAGCCACGCCGCGGCGGCCCACATCGCTCCAATTCCCGGTCCCGTCGGCGTTGACCTTGAGGCGCAAGGTCGGCTCGACGATGGACAGCTGATGCGCCTCCACGGTGCCGGTGAACAGCGCGTTGATATTGAGGCGGGCTTGTATCGACTTCACGGTGAGGAAGGGCTCCTCCAGGCCACCGTTCTCGTCCGCCACCTTGACGTCGTCGAATTTCAGTTCCGGCGCCGGCAGGAGCCTGAGGTGGACCTGGCCGTCCACCTTGACCGCCCGGCCGAGCAGCTTCGTGGCCTGCTGTTCGAAGGCCGGGCGATAGTCGTTCCAATCGATGAAGAGCGGCGCGGCAAACAGCGCACTCAGCACCAGAATGAACAACGCCGTGAGTGTAAGCAGTAGCGAGTTCACCGATGTCTCTGCCTAAGGCTCGGTTACGGGCGCAGTATCCTGCGGCAAAGCGACAGGGGTGCGAGCCAATCCCGGCGCCCGCGATGCTTGGTTATGGTAACGCAAAAATCTTGCCAGGATTGAGGATATTCAACGGATCGAGCGCCTTTTTTATGGCAATCATCACATCGACGCCCAGTCCATGTTCCATCGCCAAATAGCCGATCTTGCCCTGGCCGACGCCATGCTCGCCGGTGCAAGTGCCCTCGAAGCGCAGCGCGCGCTCCACCAGACGGTCGAGGAACGCCTGGACCCGCTTACGCTCCTCCCTATCAGCCGGATCGATCAGGGGCATGACATGGAAATTGCCGTCGCCCACATGGCCGACGATGGGCGCCAGCAGCCCTAACCGCTCGATGTCCTGCTTGGTCTCGGCGACGCAAGCCGCCAGGGCCGAGATAGGCACGCAGACATCGGTGGCGATGAGGTCGGTGCCGGGCTTGAGCGCGCGCGCCGCCCAATAGGCGTCGTGGCGGGCCTGCCACAGCTTGGTGCGGTCCTCGGGTCTCGTGGCCCAATCCACCGCACCGCCCCCTTCATCCGCGGCAATGGCGGCGAAGGTCTCGACCTGCTCGCGGGTGCCGGCCTCTGAGCCGTGGAACTCGAGGAACAAGGTCGGCTGTTCGGGCAGAGTGAGGCGCGAATAGGCATTGCAGCCGCGGATCTGCACCTCGTCGGCCAGCTCAATGCGGGCGATGGGCAGCCCCATCTGCAAGGCGGCGATGGTCGCGTTGCAGGCCCCTTCCAGACTGTCGAAGGCACACACACCCGAAAGAATGGTCTCGGGGATGCCGTAAAGCTTCAGCGTGAGTTGGGTGATGACGCCGAGCGTGCCTTCGGAGCCGACCAAAAGCCGGGTGAGGTCGTAGCCGGCGGCGGATTTGCGCGCCCTGCCCCCGGTTTTGACGATGCTGCCGTCGGCCAGAACCGCGGTGAGGCCAAGCACCAGATCGCGCATTGTGCCGTAGCGCACCGCGTTGGTGCCCGAGGCGCGGGTCGCCGCCATGCCGCCGAGGCTCGCATCGGCGCCAGGGTCCACGGGAAAGAACAGGCCGGTATCCCGCAAATAATCGTTGAGGGCTTTCCGGGTGACGCCGGGCTCCACGATGCAATCGAGATCGGCCGCGTGCACGGCGAGAATGCGGTTCATGCGGGACAGGTCGAGCGAGAGGCCCCCGCGCGGCGCATTGAGATGGCCTTCGAGCGAGGTGCCGGTGCCGAACGGAATGACGGGCACGCGGGCTTCCGCGCAGAGCTTCAACGCCTCGGCGACCTCTTCGGTGGTCTCGGCGAACAGGACGGCCTCGGGCGGTTCGGGCTTCAGCCAAGTCAGCGTGGCGGCGTGCTGCGCGCGCAGCGCCTGGCTCAAGGAAAAGCGGTCGCCGAAGCGCGCCTTGAGCGCCTCGAACAGCGCCGTCTTAGTCGCCTCGCCCGCGCAGTCCCCACTGTCTGCCATCAGCATGGTCATGGGGGCAGTCTATAGGCAGTCGCTACCGAAAATCAGGGGGTTTTAGAGCTGCACCACGCCAATCACCGCCGCGTAGTGGCAGCTCGCGGCCGACAGGACGAAGCCGTGCCAGATGGCATTCTGGTAGGGCAGCCGGTTCCACAGATGGAAGACGACGCCGACGGTGTAGAGGACGCCGCCGACCATCAGCAGCGTCAGCACGCTGCCGGGCAGCGCCGATTGCAGCGGCTCCCAGGCCACGACCACCGCCCAGCCCTGGACCAGATAGAGCGCGGTGGACAGCCCGTCGAGGAAGCGAGGGGCGAACAGCTTGATGGCGATGCCGACGGCCGCCATGCCCCACACCACCGCCAGCAGTCCGAGCCCCCAGGCATTGTCCATCTTAATGAGGACGAAGGGCGTGTAGGTGCCGGCGATCATCAGGAAGATCGCCGCGTGATCGAGGCGGCGGAAGACCTCTTTGATCTTGGGGCGCACGATGAGGTGATAGCCGGCCGAGCAGGTGAAGGTGGCCACCAGCGCCACGCCGTAGATCGCCAGCGCCAAGACCCAGAGCGGCGTGTCGGTGTGGATACCGATGACGAGCAAGGCGATCAGCGCCACGACCGACGCGGCGACGCCGATGACATGGATCGTGCCATCGGCAACCCGTTCGCCCAGTGTGTATTGCGGAAACACGATGCGGCCTGCCGTTACCATCCCTACGCGGTTAAACGGCCCGTTGCCGATTAGCATATCAAGGGATGTGGCGGTGATGAGGCGCCAGGACAAGCGCGCGTCCATGCCGCGGCAAGGCTGCGCCCGTCACGTGCCCGCCATAGCCGGGCACGACTCACCGCACGGGCCCCTTGAGACTGAGCGCAAGGAACCCGGCGATGACGACGCGAAAAGCGTTAGTTGCCGCAGGCGACGGCGCCGGCAGTGCAGACATAAGGAACGACCACGCCTTCCCAGCACTGGGAGTAGGTCCTGGCGGTGACGATGTCCGGCTTGAGCAGCATGTCGGGGGTGACGACCGGGCGCACCGCCTTCCAGAACGGATCCGGCGTCACCTTGCGGGCGCGGAGCGTCACATATTTCCAGCCATATTGGCGCTTTAGGGCCATGGCGTTGTCGATGGCATTCTGATGCGCTGCCTTGGCCGCCAAAATCTTGGAGCTGGCGCTGTTGGTGGCTTTGATGAGCTGGCACTTGGCGGCGGCAGGCGCCACGCCGCCAGCGAGAAACAGGGCGGCCGCCCCGAGCACTACGAAACCCGACTTCGAAAGGCGAAGCATGCAAGTCCTCCATATGGATATGTGAACTGTCGCCGCCCCGGCCGGGAACATCGTCGAAGTGACCGGGCTCAGCCCCAGAAAAATCTAAGTCCTAATTCCCACAGACCGCGGAGCCCGTCGTACAGACGACAGGTACCACCACACCGGTGAAGCAGGTGGTGAAGAAGCGGCCGGTGACGATATCAGGCTTGAGCAAGGCATCCGGCGGCGGATCGCCGGGACGCACGGCCTTCCAGAAGGGATCGCCCTTCACGCGCCGCGCGCTCATGCTCATGGAGCGCCAGCCGCGCGCGCGCTTCAGCTCGTGGGCGCTTTCCACCGCGAGCGCTTGGGAGTCCTTCGCCGCTTGCGCCTTGGACGTCGAGCTCGCCGTCGCCTTGACCAATTGGCAGCTAGCCTCGGCCGGCTGAAGACCCATCATCATAAATCCGGCGACGCCCAGTACGGCGCCCCCCATCTTCAACAGTCGAAGCATTTTCCCATCTCCTAAGACGAATTGGCGTGGTTTGTTTTGGCAGTGCAATGGAACAACCGCAACTGCTGTAGCAGGGCTGTCATGCTGTTTTTTGCCGATCACGACTTTTTCTTAACGCAAAGACGGCCCCTCCCCCGGTTTTCAGCCGTGCGGAGCCTCAGTCCCCATCCACGACGGGGCATGGAGGACCTTCGGGGCAGGCGCCGGGACGATGGCGCGTGAAGTTCTTCATCAGGCCATCATTGGCGCCGGCCTTGTCTTGCGGGTCCGTCTCCGGCGGTGCGGCGGCGTCTTGGTCAGCCGCATCTCGATCGGATTTGTCTTGGCCGTCGCCCGGCTCGCCCTCTAGGGCAAAGACCGCTGCGGCGACTTGCGGCTGAACATTCGGGGCGGCAAAAGCGGGAAGTGCGCTGCCGGCAATGAGCAGCGGCATCAAGGTGGTGGCAAGGACCCTCCTCATGGGGCGGGGTTTCCTTCTTGCTCTTTGACGCACATGGTCTTGGCGAATTGAGCCAGGCGGGCGAAGCGCGGCTCGCTTTCGACGGCCTTGGCGATCTCCTCCAAGTCTTCGAACGCTTCCGGCTGCTGGAAGTTCTTGCGAACGCGCGCGATGTAACTTCGCACGTCGGGGTACTCATAGGCTTCGATGATAAACGCGCCAAAAAAATGACCGATCAACTCGTCGGTGAGCAGGCCGCGATCCCGGAACAGCCCCAGATCGGAGAAGAAGCCGAGATATTCGTTGATCTCCAAATGGCTGAATTTGCTGCCGTCGCTCTTAATATAGGGTCTGGCAGCCCTCGATGGCGTTGGCGACCTTCATGTAGTTTTTGTCCCGGTCGTAGAACTCCCGGTAAAGGTCACGCGCCAGCTGCACCTCCGAAATGTCGGCCCACATCTTCGTGGTCTGCACATGCATCGCCACAACGAGAACCTGCGCAATGATGAAGCTGATGATGAGAAACGCCGCGCCCACCCACGGCTCGTTCAACGCCGCCCGGCTGAAGGCGGCGAGACGGGCGAAGCTCGATCCGCGGGCCGGAGCGCCAGAATTGCCGGGCGTATTGGGCGTCGTCATGCTCATGGCGAGCCTCGTTGCGGACGGTCGGCGGTCGGTGCGGCCAGAGGCCCTGGCCCTTACGCCGGCCTCACGGGTGCTATAGTTCTGCTTCATGGCCAAGATTCGCGCAACCGCAGCCGAGGCGCCCTTCCCGGCGGATGAACCGGATACCGGGCAGCCTGAGACGCTGCCGCTGTCCCAGCGCGCCATGCGCCGGCGGCCCGCGGAGTATCTCGACGCCCTGAACCCGGAGCAGCGAGACGCGGTGGAGAGCCTCGACGGGCCGCTGCTGGTGCTGGCCGGGGCCGGCACCGGCAAGACGCGCGTGCTGACCACCCGCATCGCCCATATCTTGAGCCTCGGCCATGCGTGGCCGTCGCAGATCCTCGCCGTCACCTTCACCAACAAGGCGGCGCGCGAAATGAAGCTGCGCGTGAGCAGCCTGATCGGCGGCGCGGTTGAGGGCATGCCGTGGCTCGGCACGTTCCACGCCATCGGCGTCAAGATCCTGCGCCGCCACGCCGAGCTCGTCGGCCTCAAACCCTCCTTCACGATTCTCGATACCGACGATCAGATCCGCCTGATCAAGCAATTGCTCGCAGCCGAGAATATCGACGAGAAGCGCTGGCCGGCGCGGATGCTCGCCGCCATGATCGACGGCTGGAAGAATAGAGGCCTCACCCCGAAGCGGGTGCCGGACGGGGAGAGCTTCTCCTTCGCCGACGGCAAGGCGCGCGATCTCTACGCGCTGTACCAGCAGCGCTTGAAGGAGCTGAACGCGGCTGACTTCGGCGACTTGCTGCTGGAGAATCTGCGGCTGTTCCAGGAGCACCCGGATGTGCTCAAGCAATATCAGGAACGCTTCCTTTACATGCTGGTGGACGAGTATCAGGACACCAATGTCGCCCAATATCTGTGGCTGCGCCTGCTGGCGCAGGGCAGCGACAATGTCTGCTGCGTCGGCGACGACGACCAGTCGATCTATGGCTGGCGCGGCGCGGAGGTGGACAACATCCTGCGCTTCGAGACCGACTTTCCCGGCGCCAAGGTCATCCGGCTTGAACGCAACTACCGCTCGACCGGCCATATCCTCGGCGCCGCATCGGGGCTCATCGCGCATAATCAGGGCAGGCTCGGCAAGACGCTGCACACCGACGACGTCGAAGGCGAAAAGGTCGTGGTGGAAGGCTGCTGGGACGACGAGGAAGAAGCGCGCGTCATCGGCGAGGACATCGAGCAGTTGCAGCGCCAGGATCATTCGCTGAACGAGATCGCCATTCTAGTGCGCGCGTCCTTTCAGATGCGCGCCTTCGAGGACCGCTTCATCACGCTCGGGCTCGACTACCGGGTGATCGGCGGCCCGCGCTTCTACGAGCGTCAGGAGATCCGCGACGCCACCGCCTATTTCGAGGTGACGCTGAATCCGGCCAACGACCTCAAATTCGAGCGTCTCATCAACACGCCGCGCCGGAGCCTGGGCGAAGCCACGCTCAAATCTCTGCATCAGCTGGCGCGGGCCAGCGGCGTGCCGCTGACGCAAGCCGCCCGGCTCATCGTCGAGACCGAGGAGCTGAAGCCGAAGGCGCGCAAAGGCTTGGCCGACCTCATCGCCTCCTTCGACCGCTGGCGCGCGCTGATCGACGGCATGCGCCACACGGAGTTGGCCGAACTGATCCTGGACGAGTCCGGCTATACCGCCATGTGGCAGGCCGACCGCTCACCCCAGGCGCAATCGAAATTGGAGAACCTGAAAGAGCTGATCCGCTTCATGGATGAGTTCGACACGCTGGCCGGCTTCATGGAGCATGTGTCGCTGGTGATGGACGCCGCCACCGAGGAGGGCACCGACCGCATCAACCTGATGACGCTGCATTCGGCCAAGGGGCTCGAATTCGACAGCGTGTTCCTGCCCGGCTGGGACGAAGGCCTGCTGCCCCATCAGCGCAGCCTCGACGATACCGGGCGCTCAGGGCTCGAGGAAGAACGCCGGCTGGCGCATGTGGGGCTCACGCGCGCCCGCAAGCGGGCCAAGATCACTTTCGCCCAGAATCGCCGCACCCACGGCTTGTGGCAGACCGCCCTTCCCTCCCGCTTCGTCGACGAGCTGCCGCTCGAGCATGTGGAGGTTGCCGAGGACAAGGGTACGCGCGGCTACGGGCCGAGCCGGTTCGACAGCGCGGAGAGCCTGTTCGCATCGGGCTCCTACGACACGCCGGGCTGGCAGCGCGCTCAGCGCAACCGCCCGCAAGGGTCCGCGCCGCGCCGCGAGCCGCTGACCATCGAGGGCACGCTGGTCGCCGCCAGCACCGCGCCCGGCGCCGGCCTCGAGCTCGGCGTGCGCATCTTCCACCAGAAATTCGGCTATGGCCGCGTAGCCCAGGTCGACGGCAACAAGCTCACCGTCGATTTCGAGAAGGCCGGGCGCAAGAAGGTGGTCGATAGTTTCGTCGAGCGGGTGTGAGCCGCGAAACGCCGATGTGGCTCTTCGGATATGGCTCGTTGATGTGGGACGGTTGGGAGGACGCCTTTGGCTGTCTCTATCGCACGCCCGCCGATCTCGAGGGGCACGCCCGCATCTTCAACAAGAAATCGCTGGAACGCTGGGGCACCCATGCCCTGCCCGGCCTGACCCTCAATCTCGCGCGGCATGTCAGGCCATCGCCCGCCTGCCGCGGCGTGGCGTTTGAGTTCGAGGACGCCGCCAGAGGCGACATCGAGGCCTATCTCACCCGCCGGGAGACCTGCGCGGCGACGGAAGTTCCCGTCGCGTTGCCGGAGACGACGGTCGGGGCGCTCACTTACATCTATGACGGTCCGCGCCTCATCGAAGACGGACTATCTCTGGAGGCGCGCGCGGCGATGATCGTCGAGGCGGAAGGTGTGGCCGGATCGAGCTACGATTACATCAAAGGCGTGCGGGCGCATCTCGCCGCGCTTGGGGTGCGCGACCCTGAAGTCGAGGTCCTGTGGGAGGCGGTCGCGTCCTTAATGGCGCGTTAACCATCATCGCGGCGCAGACTTTCGGAAAGAGAACAAAAAAGGTACATCGGTCCTGTTCTGTTCTCAGAGGGAGTTTTGATCATGCGTCTCGTCGTTACGGCTCTTTTCGTCGCTATCTCGTTCATCCCCTACGTCATGGTGCAATATCCCGTTGTGGTAGTGGCAGCCGACTACCTGACCGAGACACTATAGCGTGCGGTGGTAAAGGCGCGCCGGGAAGCGTTTCTTGGCGGATGAGG
>Ga0307380_10010348_pt1 | contig 11756 bp, 9 predicted proteins | sample UN3MG_FD_202239 | JGI IMG/M metagenome (GOLD analysis project Ga0307380, IMG submission 202239) | Soil microbial communities from Risofladan, Vaasa, Finland - UN-3 | ecosystem: Environmental > Terrestrial > Soil > Coastal area > Acid sulfate soil | place: Finland: Risofladan, Vaasa | collected... | reverse complement strand
CGCTTTGTTTTGTAAATGTTCCGTTTGAATCAGTAATTGTAATGATTGTTGAGCCACCACAATCGCTAAATCCTTGAGGAATCGTTGTTCCTTGAAAATTTAAATTGATTAAATCTGGACTACCATTTCCAGATCCACTAATAGGATTATATGTAAAAACAAAATTTACACCATCACATTGCGCTGGTAATTGAGCTTGTATGTCAGATACAGCAGAATATAAATCACCTATAACTTTCCATTGATTTGTATTAGTTTCAGCCAATGATTGAGGAGAGCTTATCCACCCTGTTATATCTCCCATTGTTCCAGGAACTGCTAAACGTGAATCTGCAGCAGTTATTCCTTGAGAACTTATTGCGTTATTTATTGCACTTGTACTTCCAACTGCAGCCGCTAATTGACTATACTTTTGTTCAATAGCTAAAGTTAAAACATTAATGGTAACTTCTTGACCTGGAAAAATACAGCAAGAAACTATTGCATCTGCATCTGGATTAGGGTTTGGGCTTGGGTTTAAACCGCAAGGTAAAACACAATTTTCAAGTATTGTAATTCTAGATTGAAGATTTACAATGTTTGTATTAAGAGAATTAACTGAAGTTACAAGATCGCAAATTGTACGTCCTATTAGTTGAGCCCATTCAACCAATGGCAACTCTGTTACAATATTACCTAACTGATCCTGATATGTAAGACATTTTGCTAAAGGTAGAAGTGGAGTAACTGGAGTAACTGTTGTACATATATAATCTACAATAGTTTGCAAAGTCTCTACAAGATTTGCTGGTTCTGGCTCAGTAGTATCCAGTGTACATTTTAAATCTAATCCAGCAAGATCTGGCTCACATGCACAAGACGCATCTATGATTGAACAAAGTTTAGTTGCTATTGCTGCAACCACGTCACTTATACTATCCCCTGTACAAAGATCTATACAAGCTAAATTAGGCCCTTGCCATACCACACAATTTGAAGAAATTGGACTACAGGGTAAATTTTGATTGGAATTTGTTGGTATCATAGTTATTCTTTTAATATAGTATAATCAATTTTTATTTTTATGGTAGTGAAATTGCAGGAGGAAATAATATAGGCCCTCCAGTAGTGGGTAAATCCGTAGAACAATCAATCAATGAATAATATACAGATGATGGTTCTAATACTTCAGCTTGAAGTTCTTCCCAATTACAAGCTTGCTTTTTAATATAAGCAGACTCTAAATCAGAAAAACAGCAAGGTGTAAGACCAAATCTTTTAGATTTAAAATCTTGATATGCTGCATTAGCAAAATTAGTTTCTAATTTTATTTTAGCTGAAGACTCCATTATTTAGAAAGATTTTGTTTTGCGAGATTTAATGTTTTTGTTAATGGATTTGAAATATTGCTGGATTTATTACTGTATGTAGTTAAACATGTTTTATGTACAGTTTTGCCATCAGCAGCTTTTGTTTTCTGACATCCGCAAGTAAATCCTTTATTGCATTGAGCACAATTCATATTGTTGGTTTTATAGTTAACAATTACCGCTTGTTAAGCAGAGTATTTTATTTAAACGTTTTAATGCATAGTTATACATTTCCATACCTTTATTTGGAGAAGTACAATATTCAACTTCAGCAATAGCAGCATCAATCAAAAGTCTAATGTAATTTATTTTATTAATCAAATCTTGCTTTTCTGAAAAAGGTTCACAATTTGCAAGATTTAAACCGCATATTACCTCATAGTATAAAGTCATTATGCTAACAGTTCTTAAGTGGTTGTATTCTACAAATACTTCACTATTTGGTGATACACTATATCTTATAATATATATTCCATCTGGAAGAGGTGCGTTTGTAATACCACAATCTGTAGATTGTACGCCTAACGTACAAGCAACTAAATTAAGATCAAAGCCTTGCGTAACTTCAATAAGTGCAGGAGAATTGAACCCAGGTACCGTAATTAACAGTTCTGGGCAATCTACAGGCAACAATGTTGAGTACTGACTAGTATCTCGTATAGATAAAATCTCACAATTTGCTACAGTAAGAACTTCTAAACTTAAAATATGCTTTTCAGCCATGGAAATAAATTTATATGTATATTATTAATATACAAAAAAAGATACTATAAAAAAAGAAAGGTGAGACATTATATCTCACCTTTTTTAAAATTATATGATTAGGTCTTATTTTATAGACCAGTCTCTACAGGAACAATGTTTCCTAAAACAGTTGCTTGTGCAGACATTGCTGCCCATAAAGCATCCATGTTTGCTATACCAGCTGTATCAGCAGGATCAACAAATACTTCATATAGATATTGATCATTGTCAAATACTCCACTTGGATTGTTAAATCTAGGAACACTATGCTGCAAGTAATATACTTGGTAGTTAGCGCTTCTATTAACAGCTCCTTTAATTGGATCAAATCCTTCAATTTCTTGAATTCTTGAAGAATCTTTATTTCCTTGATTAAAAGGATTTTGCATGTATCTTTCAGTTAATAACAATTGTCTAAGAACTGTTTCACCCGAAGTCTGAGGCATCTGTCCTGGTTTACTAACTGAAACACCACAGTCATTACAAGGATCTCCCGTTTCATCTAAAATAGATGCAATAATTTGAACAGGTTCTTTGTTATAATGATCTCTAGTATCAAAAGAACAATCTCCAAACTTAGTATCAACATATGCACCTACAACAGTTGCACAAGCACTAACCTGATCACCTACTGGATCAGTAGAAGGAACATAAGTTCCATTAAGTACTTCATTAATTGAATAAGTCGTTTCTACTCCAGCAATTGTAACTGTTATACCAGCATTAGATGTAGTAGCAATACTCATAGTAATATCATCAGTAACTGTAACACCACCAACTTCAGCACCGTCAATAGTAAGCACTTCACCTAGAAGATAACCATTACCTGGTGTAACAACAGTAACACTACTAATAGAACCTGCTGATACAATAACTGTAAATGTAGCATCTAGTCCTGCACCAGCAGATGTAGTATCAACTGCAAAATAAGTACCATCGAATAAAGTACCTGTAGTAGCTGCACCAGTAACAGTAGCTGCAGCAGTAGGATTACCTTCTGCAATAAAAGGTTTTACAATTGGATCAGCCAATACCATTTGCATTGCAGCAGCTAAAGCCATTGCAGGATCAAGAAAGTCTTGACCAGTTACACAGCAAAGTCCTGGAAGAGGTCCTCCATTAGCAGCAGCATCTCCCGAACTATCGCCAATTGCATAAGCATTGTGATTTAAGAAACGTAGTGCTGGTGAACCTTTAACATCTAAACGTAAGAATAGATTTGATCCACAAGGAGCGCAATTAGAAGCAACGCAAATTTTTGCACTTGCTTGTGCTGGAGCTACAGGTTCTGCAACACCTAATCTAGATACATATCTAAAGTTGATACCTTTAGATTTAATTGATTCTTGATATCCTCCATGTCCTGGATTGTTACCAATACTATCACTTGCGTGAAAGTTACCACCTACTAATAAAGCGTGATGTCCTGCAGCTGAAATATTAGCTGGGGTATCTACTAAATAAGTTGTGCCATCTACAAGAGCCATCTGTCCTGCAGTAAATGCAGCAGTAGGCGTTGTAGCTACTGGAGCAGCACCTACCGCTAACCAGCTTTTACAAAAGGAATGATTAAAATAAGCCATTTTTTTTTTAATTTAATTTATAAATAAAAATTGTTTGTGCTTCGTGCACATATATAATATAAGGAAATAGTTTTTAATATCCAATATATTATTTCATTTTTTTAGCAAACCTTTTAGCAACTCTTTTAGCTTTAGCTGGACTTACAACTTTAGTTGTACTTTTTTTTACCTGATCTTGATCACTACTTGGCCACCATGTTGCCTTGTAATTTTTTGTTTTAGTTATTTTACTTTGACCAATACCTTTTGGTCCAGGTGACGTAGTTACACTTTTAGTTTTACTAGTTTTACCATTTTTTGTTTTTGAAATAGTTGTAACACCTCCGTATACCCCTTGAGCAGGACTTGTTTTTGTATACGTAGTGTTTCCTTTCTTTTTAGTTGTTGCACCACCTGTTTGCCTTTTTTTAATAGCGCCACCTTTTAAGTATACTTTTTTAACAGACTTTTGTTTTTCCATTTGATTAAGCATATCAGCATCTTGTTGACTTTTAATATTTCTTCCAGATGGTGTTAAATCACCAATTTTGTGTATTGGATCAGCAACTTTAACTATTTTAGCATTACTACCACCTGTTTGCTTTTTAGGAAGACTTTTTCTTTTTTTTATCATGATTATTTGTTTTTAATTATTTCTTTCTGCAGCTTGTTGTTCTCTTTGCATTTGATTATAGTTATCTATATCTCCTGATATAATTGAAGCAGCTTCATCTAATATTAGTTCTACAATATCATCTTTAAATTCAGATTCTACATCTACTGTAGAAATCAAACCTGTATAAGGATCTAAAACTCCTGTAAACTGAATATACGCAGGCCTTCTATAATATGTTAGAACTGGATCTACAACTGTAAAATCTCTAGTATAAATTCTAATTTTATTTCCTAGTATGGTACAGAATGTTTCAGCCCATTCAAAATCAGGTCTTTTAAGAGGATCTCTCAAAATTAATTCAACATTTGCCTCTTCAGATAAATATACATTTGCGGGTCTTGATTCCGGACAACATTCATCCTTAATATTTATAGAAACTCTTTTATATTCTAAATAATTATCAATAGGAAAATTTGTAGTTTCAAAATATCCGTTTGCTTCTACTCCAGTTAAAGGTAATTCCGTCAACAATACTTGCATATCATCAATTCTTCTTTTAGAATACTCATCACCTTCTTTATAAACGTTACCGCCATGAAGTTGTCTTCTAGACCATTCTACCGCAGCTTTATTAAAAGCTTCAGATATTTGCCAAGTCTCAATATTATCATAGTCGTTACTATCTAATTTATTAAGTCTCTGTTTAAGCTTTATCTCAAGTGTAAAATTATCCATAGTTTAATTATTTATGCAGTCCAATATGGTTCTACCTTATCTAATAATGATTTTAGAATTTCTTCATTTTCAGCATTTTTCAAAAAGGTAACTACTTCACTTGGAACTTTACCTAATCTAACACCACTATCTAAAGTTTCAATCCAGCCGTTTGCCTTTATAAGAATAAATCTGTAGAACATAGCATCTTTAACTAAGGCTCTAACTTTAAGATTCTTCATTGTATCACCTGCAGCTGCAATAAATTCTTCAGCAGCTCTTTTCTTATTAGATTCAGTTCCTTTACCATTAATATAAGCATCCATATTTTCATATATGATGTCTGTTTGAGTTGACTTAGTATATTGAACACTATCTGCATCAACAACTTTTGCAACATATATCAATTTAGAAGAATCTTTTGTATATAAACTTTCCAATGCACCAATAGCTTTATTTCTAAGCTTTGTATACTCTGTTCTTGTTGATACTGTTTCTTCTATCTGATCTAAATAGAATTTTTTAGGATTTGGAGATTTTCTAGCTTCTTTTAATGATTTAGAAATCATTGAGAATCCTCCTGCATTAATAGCATATAATTTAATTAAATCATAAGGATCTTTTACAGGATCTAAATAAACAGGTTCATTACCACATCTTAACTCTATTTTAGACCAAAATTTATCATTGTTTGGTTTAAGCAATTCAACCTTATTCCAAAAATCTTTATCTTCGGGATCTACAAAGTTTGCTGCAAGTTCAGATTCAAGTTGAGCTACAGCTTTTCTAATTTCTTTAACTTTAATTTCTCTATCTCCTGGCGGAAGTTTTTTCACTTCTGGAGCAAACTCATTAAGTCCTGTTACATATCTTTTAACACCATTCATCTCTAAACAAGCTAAAGATTCTTGATGCCAAACTCCTTCATGAAGTGACATTCCATAAGTTTCTAAACCCATGTTTTCTCTTTCCTCATTAAAATAAGGGCGTATAGCAACAGTTGAGCTTTTACCTTGTTGATACTTTTCTACAATCGTGTAATCATCCATTTTTTTGGTTTTAAATTATTAATTATTGTTTACTCAAAAGTACATAATTATGTACATTTATTAATTAATATTTCTAATGTCAGTTTTTACACTGACAAAAGTTGTTTAAGTAAATGCCATTATATATTTTTAATTAAGGTGTGTATACTATTTGTACAACTCCCCTATTATGATATAGATCTCCATCTATTAATCCTGCTTTTTTAGCAGTTACATTATCCATATAATTTCTAGTCAAAATATCTTTACCTACTGCTGTAGATGCAATCATTTTTGAAACATCCAGATTTGTAAACTCCGTTGTTTTTTTACTTGAAGGTTTTGCTATTGGAAACGTTGCCATAATTTTAAAATTTTAAAGTTAAAAAAAAAGGGGAGGCGAACCTCCCCCAGTTAATTTAGAATGATCCTCCAGTTACTGGATTTCTCATTACAATTTTCAGAACCTTAGTTGGATCTTTCACCCAAATAGCTGGCATACATTGAGTCATATAAACTCTGTAACCATTGAATTGTCCAGTAGAAGCAAATCCTTGCGTTCTTCCCATATAATCCATTGTACCATTTTGGTAGAACCACTTAAGTTGATTATCCCAAGAAAGTTTCAACAAGTGAATGTTGTCGTTTCCTTCATCTGTTACATCAAAGATGATAAAGCTAAATGAGCTTAATGGTCTTCCATCAATTAATGGATTCTCAATATCATTTGTATGTAAGTTATCAAATGCTGGGTTAAGTACAAACTTAACGTTAGCAAGGAAAGGAATAGTAAAGCTTGTATAAGCAAAACCATAATCTAAATCCATACCTGATCCAGTTACTGCACCAATTTCAGTAGCATTTTGAACTAATCCAGAACCATATACTTCATCAGCAATAGCTTTGTTAATTAATTGCATACCACCAATACCTGTTTGTACAATAAGTTGACGTTTTGGATCTGGCCCTTTAAACTCAACCTTACCTTGGTAGAAGTTATAAAGCTCAGACTTAAACATGTCAAGTGTAAAGCTAGATTTGTTATACACTCTTTTGAAAGAGTTGTCTAACTGTGACCAAAGACCAACTGATAAACGAATATCATCTGGACCATCTTGTCTAATTCTACCACCTTTACCCCACATAAGGTAAGTCTCAATATCATTAGCAATTTTAGTCAAATGGGCTGCTTCCATATTTGTAACGAAAGTTTTTGAAAGACTTCCACTTTCAAATGCTTCTCTAGCACCAGCTTTACCCATACTACCAACTAATTCTTCAATTGAAGAAACCGAAGGATTGTTAGGATCTTGATCAAAATTTCTCCAGATCTCCGTTACAGGAACAGTACCGTCAGCACTCATTCCACCTTTAAGCATTAAATCAGCTCTAGAAGAAATTGAATAATGAACATGTGCTTCTGCTCCACCTACAAAGTTGTAGAATTCACGGAAACCAGAACTTGTTTCAATGTCAGAGAAAAGCTCTCCATACTCACCTCTAGCAGAACCTTTTCTAAAGTACTTAGTTCCAGGAGTTAAATATAAAGAAGCGTCCAAAGAAGCCGCATTGTTGTTATTTACTAATTGAACCGTGTAAATGAATCCATCACCTGCAGGAATAATATCCTCTGCTGTAATGTACATTTCAAGACCATTATACTTATCATAAGTAATGATGTCACCATGTCCAAAAGATCTTTTAGAAAGTTTGATTCTAAAAGTAGTACCATCTGCACCAAGATCATTTACACTTTCAATGTTTGAAACTATAAAAGGTAAGTCTTGCGCAATTGGTGTTTGCCATTTATACTCTCCACGAGCATTGTCTACCATAATTGTATTCTTCCCACCGAATGAAGCCATTTGATATAAAGGCATTTCCACTTTTTGTGTCATTGCCCATAAGTCAACAGGTCCCATATCCATAGGCTCAGAAGATCCGAGCATATTAGATAAGTGATAAGAATCAATGTGAGAGCTCGCATTGTACTGCGTATCTCTCAAGAAAATTCCATTGTTTAATACTGGAGTTGCCATAATTGATTGTTTTTTGTTTTTACTATTTATATTTGATTATTAAATCCGCTTTTATTATATTCTTTTAAATATACTGTTTGGTCTTGCTAATTTTTTATTTGAGCTTTTATTAGACCTGCTCTTATCTTTTTCTACTTCACCTACACCTAGAGAATTAGAATTTCTATTAGATTGTTCTGTTTTTAACTTTCTAACAGTTGTTGCAATATTTGCTTGGGCACCCTTTTCCATAATCTTAGCTTTATATCCGCTAGGATCTGAAAGTAACCATGTTGCTTCTGCAATTAATGCGTAGTTTGGTTCTTGAAATTGATACTTCTCCAACAAATGACCCAACAGATTTGTGTTTTTACCACTTACTGATGGATATGATGGTTGAACTAAACCATTGTATAACATAGATTGAGTTCTTTTATCAATATTCAATTCACCTAATTTACCATCTTTCAATGTTTCATATACATTATGCATATACTCTTTAGATGCATCTGCTTGTTGCTGCTTTTTCATTTGCTGTTCTTGCAATTTTTGACCAACAACCTTTTCTTGCATCTTATCTAACTTTGGCTTAAACTTAGAAGCTTGCTGTTCAAGCTTTCCTAAATCTTTCCAAATTTCTATTTCTTCGTTAACTTCTTCTACGGTACCATATCCTGTAGCAGTTAAATATTCCATGATAATTTGTTCTTGCCCTCTTTCTGTAGAAGGATCAAGATCATAGGTTTCTTCAGCTTGAGCTAATGAATGAAATAGACTTTTTAAATCTGTACCGCCATCTGCAACATATCTTGCGGCAACTTTCAATTCATTAGGAAGAGCATCAAAAAACTGTTTAGGTGATTCACGTCTTACTTCAGCTCTTGCTTCTTCTAAGTTAGCTTCAAGTAAATCTTCAATATCTTTAGCTGAATACTCATTTAATGATTTTTCATCATCAAATTGAAAAAGAATTTCCTTCTTTATTAAGGAGCCTATGACATCATTTACACCATCTATAGATTTTCTACCTCTTGTTTCAGATTTGGCAGTCTCATCATCTTCAGATTCATCATTGACTATTTCATCAATAATACTATCACCTTCAGCTTTAATACCGGCTGGAGTTTTTTTAGTTACTGTTTCTGGTGGAACGAAGCCTTCTTCATCCATCCAATCTTCTTTTTCTACAGGTTGATCAAAAGTCATATCAGGATCAGGGTTAACCGGATCCATAATGTGAGGTTTTCTTTCTTCAGGTAGAGTTACATTATCTGCACCTACTCCAAAAATCTCATCAATGTCTATTTCTTCTTTTGTTACTGCTGTTTCCACGTTGCTAGTTTCACTCATTATTATTGGTTTTAATTGTTAGTAGCTAACTATATATATAATATAAGATATTCTTTTCGGATAAACTTATATTATTTGTAAAAAATTAAAGGTTTTTTTCAGGTATATAGCTAACGTTAAATTCTATTTCTTTTTGTTATCCGTTTTAGGTTTAACATCATACTTGTTTTTATTCTCTCGTGCTATTTCAAGATTAGTTTGAGCAACACTTCTTTGAGTATTTAAACGCTCTCTTTCAACTTGCATCTTACTCTGACTTTCAGATTGCTTTATAACGTTTTCTTCACGCTTCATATCCATCTGCTCTCTATAACGGCTGGTTTCTTTCATGTCTTGCATTGCATCTTTAAAATCAGACTCTTGATTTTGATTTACATCTTTACCAGCACCAAATCCAGCAGCTCTAATTTCTGCAACTGTGATATCTTTTTGTCTTTCTTTTTCAGATTCAGCAGCTTCAAATTGAATTCTTTGTTGTTCTTGCTGTTGTTGAGCTTGAATTTGTTCTTGTTGCATTTGTTGTTGCTGCTGCATTTCTTGCTCTCTTTGAGCTTGAGTTTTAATTTCAGCATCTTTAAGTATATCTGAAACTTCAGCAATTGATTCAGACTTGATGATATTTCCAAGATCATATATAGAAGCACCAGATGTATTATTTTGCATTGCTAATGCTTTCAACTGTTCTAGTATTGCTCTATGATTTGTTTTAGTAGTAGCAAATATATTAAAGTCTCTAAGTAAAAGATCCGTTCCATTAATTACAAAATTTACTTTTTCTGCTTCTGTAGTTATGTAACTTAATCTAACACTTGGATTAGTACTATGATAAAACTGAGCTAGATCAGTTCTCATTTGATGTACTCTAGGCATTAAATAATCAGAGTGTTGTGTAAAGTATATTTCTGTTTGTGCATATGATTGATTCATTGCATTTACAACTCCGGTTGCAGTTTCCTGACCCATTGGCGCACCTAAACGTTGTGGGTTTACACCTATAGCATCAAATGCTTGTTGCTTAAAGTAATTAGCTAATTGAATTCTAGACATTAATCTACTAGTCTGCTCCATATTAAGAGTTTGATAGTGATTAAAGTTGGTTGCATTCTCTGTATTAGTTATTGATGTATCTAAAGGCAGCATAGAAAAGTCTTTCATAGCTGTATATGCTTTAGCATAATTGTGTTTACCCCAATCTTCACCCATTGAATGGCGTGGTAAAGCATTTTGATCAAACATTATAATAGTACCAAGCTCATCTACAAGTATATCTGCAATTTGATTATTAACCATGTTATAACCAACTTGATATGCTTTCATTAAATCAACCAATGAAGTTGATGCAGTATTTCTATCTGAAAAGACTCTTCCTTCTACAGGTAATTTACATCCGTACAAGTTATCATCTCCTTTAAATTGGAACGGTATTCTTCCTGGTTTAGTTCTATTTATTCCAAGATATATAGGATTTATATTATCTCCCATATTAGATCTCCAATATGCAGGTAAATTTGGACCTACTTTAACACCGCCAACTACTTCATTTATCCAAATCCAATCTATATGCTCACCTTCTAAAAGATTTTCTTTTGTTTTTTGTTTAAAGATTGTAGTATCATATACAGCATTCTCAGTTATATTATAATTTTCATCAACAATTTGCTGTATAATTTCACCATCTAATTTAATTCTTGTTAAATGACCTATCTTACGTTGAGTTTTCCAATAAATGGTAGAAACTCGCATTAATTCTGCTTCACCCCATATCTGAAGATCATTGCCTTCATTCAATATCTGGCTTATTATATCCCCGCCTCTGGCAGGATCTTCATTCCAATTACTTACATATTGTCTATAAGCTAATCCAGGAGAACCGGTATTCCACTCATGTGATCTTGAAGGATCATAATAAGAACCATCATTCTGCATTCCGTTAACTTGATATAATGCAGATCTAGCTGGATATATTTCCTGTAAAGAATGTAGTTGTTTTTCAGTCATTAAATAACCGTATTTATCTACTACATCTGAAACTGTCATTAAGTCAATCTTACCAGCATAGTTAGAATTGGAAATGTATCTTACATCTGGAGACTTTTGATAAAATGTTAAAACAGGATTCCATAATTCTATATCATAATCATCCTCCATCATTTTAAAATGCCAAAACTCCCTATCTGCAATTAAAGAATCTCTAAATCCTCTTTCTTCAAGTTCTTGCATTTTGAATCTTTCCTCATCAACATTCAATTGATGTGAAGCCCATTCTTCAACCATGCTTCTATAATCCATAGAAAAGAAATCTTCTATTTCAGGAAGTGATTTAAGTTTTTCAGGGTTTAATTCTGCTTGGCCTTCTTCTGATTGAGGATCCATAC